>Ga0070661_100001359_pt1 | contig 17081 bp, 20 predicted proteins | sample KBSC43metaG_FD_64663 | JGI IMG/M metagenome (GOLD analysis project Ga0070661, IMG submission 64663) | Corn rhizosphere microbial communities from Kellogg Biological Station, Michigan, USA - KBS C4-3 metaG | ecosystem: Host-associated > Plants > Roots > Rhizosphere > Soil ...
GACTCTCTACTCCTTCCCTGGAGTGGTCTGGCGAAGCTACGTCAATGAGCCTCATAAAGTTTCAATCGGTGGCCACGATTCCAACCTTCAACACGCGTTTCTCCTTGGCCGGGCGCGTAAGCTCTATGGCAAGAAGTCCGTCATGAAGCTCGGCGTTCCGTACCTCGACACCATTGGCGAGCGCGAAGCTTCGCTTGAATTGCCGCGCCGCGATACCGCGGTGGAGGTAGTCCTTGGCGAGCTCTTCATGCTGCTTGCCGCGAATGGTCAGCTCGCCATCCTCGACGCCGACCTCGAGATCCTCGAGCCTGAAACCCGCAACGGCGAGAGTGATGCGCAATACCTCTCCCTCCCCCAACAGCTCGATATTGTAGGGAGGATACCCTTCCCCAGGCCTCGCGCCGCCGGCGGGGGCGCGCTGAGGCGCAAGCGAGAGCCAGAGATTGCCTTCGAGAAGTGTCATGCGCGACATCGAGCGAAAGCCCTTTCAGAAGCGGCTCCGCCGGTGGCGTTTTCGAGGCCCTGACGGCGCCTCACAGAGGATGCTCGGCCCGCCGCGGCACCGAGCGTGTCATATTCGCGTCGCATATGGGGAATTGGCGACCGAATTCAAGCAGAGCGAGACGCTAGGACGCGTGCCCGCGCGCTTTCGCTCCTACCGCTCGCCCAAGCCCTGCACTATCTTCCCGCAGGTTCAATTTCGCGTGTGCAAGCGATGATCTGGTACGTCAATTCGAAACTGAACAGTGGCAGCTCCGACGGCCGAAGCCTGCAAACGGCCTTCGCATCGCTGCAGCAAGCCCTCGACCACGCCAAGGCCGGAGACACAATCCTGATCGCGCCAGGCGCCTACGACCAGGACCTCGCTGCGCGGGTCAGCACGGCACGCGCCGCAAACATCATCGTCGGAGTGGTCGGCGCCTAGCGCGAATTAGCCTGCATCGCTTTCGCGGCTCGCGGACGGCTTCTCCTCGATCACATGCAAACGCCGGACCGTCAGGTCGTCGATCTCGACGGTGCCGAGATGCACTTCCTCGGCGTCGCCGCGAACAATCCGCAGCCGGCCGATGGCGAGGGGCTCCGATGGCAAGGGCGCCGATGGCGAGCGCGCCCAGGGCAAGTGCCCCAACCGCCATTGACGGAGAGGCGAGCGGCGGCAATTCTACAGTCCGTCGTCTAAGCTCTCGCATACGGTAAGAGGAGGGGAGTGGTGGAGCCAGGCGGGATCGAACCGCCGACCTCGTGGGTGCTTTGGTGACGACCTACAAAGAGCCTGGGGTGAAGAACTTCAATCGTCCGATCGTCTTGCCGAATACAGGAATATTTTAGGTCACATGATCAAATTTCTTGCCGAGTATGAGGACGGCTCAACTGAGCCTTTCGACATTTACAGATACGACCTGCGAACGGGCGACCACGTGGCCCCGATTATCGCCGGAGAACGACAGCGCGAGCCAATTGGGTTTCCACAATTGAAAGCCGGAAAGATCGCGCGGGTTTATCGCGATCCTAAGATCACTTATCTGCATTGAGCAATCAGTAGTACCCGCGTGGATATCGCCTCGGTTCGTACCCCTCATCGTCGTGATATCGTCTAGGCCCAGAGTAACCGTAATCGCGATATCGCCTGGGCTCATTATACCGCTCATCCCAATCCCGATATCTAGATCCATGTTTTTCTTTCCAACACGGCACACAGCCGTAGCCTCTTGGTTGATAGCCGTAAGGGCACGTGTCGTTGCTTGAACTTCTTGAACAGCCGATCTGTTCTATCTGCGATTGGTCTGCTGACGGAGCGGCCGGAAGAAGGGGAGTCGCCTTGGCCGACAAAGCCGAGCCCACGACGGAAGCTATCGCAAAGGCAGCAATGATTAGCTTTCGCATATTTTTCTCCTTCTTGAGCCTCATTAAAAAAGAAAAACTCTGGTTCGGTGGTTTCGGTCCAAATCGTCGATAAAAATTAGACTGCGGAGGCGAAAATGGCCCAATGGACTCCTGAGGAGCAGCTCGCATTCGACATCGCCTTCGGCCTTAAGAAGGTAACCATTCCCGGTTTCCGGAAGGCATTGAAAGAAGAAGACCGCTTTGCCATCGCGGCGGCAATCGTCGGACATCTAAAGCTTTGTCGCTGGGAGTTCTCGAAGCCCGAAGAGCCCATACAATAAAAGAAAAGCCCCCGTGCGCGGCTTTGTTGCCACCTTATCCCGCTAAAATTGCCTACCCTGAGCGCATCCCAGAAGTGTTTTATTGCGGGCCGCTGCAATTCTTACCTAGTGGAAATCGACCGTGATGGGGAGCGATTGACCGGCTGCCTTCAATGCAATCGTTGGCAGAGCAGCAAGCACGCTTTTGTCGTCGAGCTATCGGCGAAGGAGCTTAAGGCTCTGCGCGAAAAGGTCGGCCTCAGAGAGAAGCCTGACTAAGATGCGGGCGCCGGCAACGCGGGCAGTTTTTTGGAGCGCCTATTCGAGCCCAGCCGTTTTCGCCGGAGGCTGTCGTGGAAGGGGGACGATCAGATAGGCAGGTCGTTTGCCACACGCCACAACATGTATATCGCAACAACCAAAAGGATCACTGCGACAGCAGCCAATCCAATTATTATTTTTGCTCTCCTCGCAATGAGCCGGGCGAGTTGTAGGGTGTCCCTACTATCTCGCCATACCCTTTGCGTTTTTGCCTCTAAGGTTTCGATTGTGAACTCTTGTGGCGACTCCTCTTTGACCATTGCGGTCCCTCCGCTACTTCATTCGCTCACGGTTCCGAGCTTGCGCGCTTCCTCAGGCAACATGATGGGGATGCCGTCGCGGATCGGATAGGCAAGGCCTGCAGCGCGGCTGATCAGCTCTTGTCGCTCGGCATCGTAGTCGAGGGAGGCCTTGGTCAGGGGACAGACCAGGATTTCGAGAAGCTTGGGGTTCACTGCGCGTCTACCGGTGTTTTCAGACTCATCATTCATCGACGCACCTCCGGCCATTATTGTAGGAGGAGTACCACTTGTATCTGATCCGCACTTACTGACCTCCGACCTACAAAGAGCCCGGGGTCAAGAACTTCAATCGCAAGCTTGTCTTGCCGGATCTGGGAATCGCAAGCTTGTCTTGCCGGATCTGGGAAGATTTTAGATCGCTAATCACGCGACTAGCGTCTAATGGGAATGCCGCCGTTTGTACCGGCTCCTGCGGCAATAACCATCCTGTCTTCGTCGCGTTGGCCGACTTCACCGTAGCGGCACCCTCGTCTCTTACTCAATAGCCTGTTTCTTCGCACGTTTTAGCCCGACAACGCGGCAAGCGGTTTTCGACGGATTTTGGTCTGCAGCGCCGCCCGCTGCGGCATCGTTCGGGGGGAACACGCCAACACAATTTGTAGGGTCAAGCCAATAAACCCGAGGCAAGCCATCACTCGTATGGGCGGATGATATAAGGCCCATCAGCCTCATGGCGGCATCGCCGCTTGCGTCCTTGCGCCTCACCCACGTCTTGATCTGTCCGCCAAGGCTTTGCCAATCATCTTCTGCCGGAGCTGCCTGCAACAACACCACCTCCTCGCGCACACCATCCGGACGCACATGATCGAAGGACAGCCCCGATGAGACGTTTTGCGGCGAGCCGATCCTGACCTTGGCTGGATCGAGAACCGTGCTAGTGACTCGAAGCTCGTTTCCCGCGAATTTGACCTCGCCCCATTGCGTCTGAGCGATGAGGGCCGCGGCACCGCCATCGGTGCCGGTAAGGTTCTGGATGATCAGCCCTTCTTTGTCAGCCCTGACCGAGACTTTGCCCCATGGCGCGTTGATGACCACATCGCCGGTCACGGTAAGGCTGCCATTGATGATGACCGGCTCGTTGAACTCGGCGGGCATTGCCTGTCCTGAAATGCCGAACGCCACCAGAAAAGCTAATGATCGGGCGGTTTTGTGCATTTTCCTCTTCATCGAACGGACACTCCAGGCGACGCGTCGGGGGCCCCTGCCGCCATTATGAGCGTCAGCTAAAAGATGCTGATACAAGCGCTAACGTGAGGTTTATGAAATAGTTCACCAAGCTGGGCAGAGGCTTCCCGGGGAAGCTTCGCGATGTTGCTCGCGATCCGTCGCGCCTCGTCCATCGTCAGTACGTGGGCGATGTCGGCATCAGCTTGGGTCTCCCGACCATAAACGTAAGTGAGCGACTGCCCGTTGGCGTCCTTCACTTTATAGCCGCCCGCTATCTGTTCGACTGTCCAAGGCGGAGGGAAACGGCGAGTGCGGTCTTCAGGCATGAAGCAGACTAACAATAAGAAGCGGCCTGAGGAGGCTCGTCCGGTTTCAGATCGAGCAGTTAGCTGCAATCCCTCGCGACAGAAGGCAAGCGTCGAGTTCACCGAGGGCGGGGTGAGATTCAAAGAGTAGCTGCAACCTAATCTGCAACCTTTTGGGATTTGTTTTCGTCGGTTCTGTCGATTAACTCCTTGATTTGATTGGTGGAGCCAGGCGGGATCGAACCGCCGACCTCGTGAATGCCATTCACGCGCTCTCCCAACTGAGCTATGGCCCCTTGTCAGAATCTAGGCATCTGAAGCCGAAGGTGGCTCGGCTTTCTGACACTTGAATTAGGCTTGCGATCTCCGAGGTTCAAGCAAAATGCGGGGCCGAAGCCGCGCCAGAATCCTTGTGGTTTCCGGCTTCCGACTGTTGGCTTCAGACCGTCAGCCTTCCTCGCTTTTGTCGCCGCCAACGATCCCCGAGACGTCCGCCTCTCCTTCTTCCTCTTCTTCCAGAAAGGCGTTCTCATCGTCTCCTGCAGGAATCTCGGCAGCCTCATCGCCGATGTCGACGATCTCCTCGTCCTCCTCGATGGGAACGTCGCTCGTCCCCTCTTCGGCGTCTTCGAGACTGATTATCTCCGGCCCTTCGAGCACGGGCGCCTGGGCCTCCTGCTCTTCGACCTTCCTCGCCTCTGGCTGAGCGCGTTCACCGCGGCGCGTAGGCGGCGGCGTCACTTGATAGACGGATTGGCATACGGGACAAACGATCGGCGTACGATTCAAGTCGTAAAACCGCGCCCCACAGCTCGGGCAAACGCGCTTGGTTCCCCGTACGGGTTTCGACATTGACACTCCTCGATGTTGGTCTTGTCTTGGCTCCCCATTGCCACGCTCTCCTTGTGCTGTCAAAAGCTATCGAGCACCCAAAAAATGAAAACTGGACCGTATGAAGCAGCCTTTGACAGCCGTTCCTTCCGCACGTCTTTCCGGGCGGACGAGCGTGCCGGGCGACAAGTCGATTTCGCATCGCGCGCTGATCCTCGGCGCGCTCGCCACCGGCGTCACCCGCATCACCGGGCTGCTTGAAGCGGCTGATGTGACGGCTACTGCGAACGCGGTCGCGGCACTTGGCGCAGCGGTCACGAAATCGAACGGAGCGGTGGAAGTGAAAGGACGGGGGGTGGGAGGATTACGTGCACCCTCAGCTCCTCTCGACTTCGGCAATTCGGCAACAGGCACGAGGCTCATGCTCGGCGTTGTTGCCGGCCACGACATCGAGGCCGAGTTCACCGGCGATGCTTCCCTGCGCCGCCGGCCCATGGGGCGCGTGCTTGCCCCGCTGACCACGATGGGGCTGCAAACGGAAGGAGACCGCGCGACATTACCACTTCTCGTGCGCGGCACTCGAGACCTGCTTCCAATTGCTTACGACCTGCCGGTGCCATCGGCGCAGGTGAAATCGGCCATCCTCATTGCCGGCATGCACGCGCCCGGCCGCACCACCATCCGTGAGCCTTTGCCGACGCGCGACCATACAGAGCGCATGCTCGGCTATTTCGGCGCAGAGCTCCATGTGGAGGATCGCGATGACGGCGCGCGTACGGTGACGATCTGCGGCGACGCCGAGATGCAGGGCGCGGGCATTACCGTGCCGGGCGACCCAAGCTCGGCTGCATTCCTCATTGCTGCGGCTCTGATCTGTCCGGCTTCCGAGATTGTGATCGAGGGCGTGCTGATGAATCCGACGCGCGCAGGCTTTATCGAGACTTTGCGCGAGATGGGCGCGGATATCGAGGAGCTCGATCATCGCCTCGAGGGCGGCGAGCCGGTGAGCGACATCAGAGTGCGGGCAGGAGCGCTCAAGGGTGTCATCGTTCCGGCCGAACGCGCGCCGTCGATGATCGACGAATATCCGGCGCTTGCGTGCCTTGCCGCCTACGCCGAGGGCGAGACCCGCATGGAAGGACTGTCCGAGCTCAAGGTGAAGGAAAGTGATCGCCTTGCGGCTACCGCTGCCGGGCTTGCCGCCTGCGGGGTCGAGGCGCGCATCGAGGGCGACGATCTCATTGTTGTGGGACAGCGAGAGGTCAAAGGCGGCAGTCTCGTCGCGACGCACTTGGATCATCGCATTGCCATGGCCTTTCTCACGCTTGGCCTTGCCGCGCGCGAGCCGGTTACGGTCGACGATGCGAGCATGATTGCGACCAGCTTCCCCGACTTTGCGAAGCTGATGACAAAGCTCGGCGCGGAGTTCCGATGAGCGGCTGCGCATGATCATCGCCATCGACGGACCGGCAGCCTCGGGGAAGGGTACGCTCGGCAAGCACATCGCCGCCTATTATGGGCTTGCTCATCTCGACACCGGCAAGCTCTACCGCGCCGTTGCGCGCGACACACTGGCAAGGGGAGCAAGTCCATCGGATGCGGCAGCCGCCCTCTGTGCGGCGCAGCAGCTCGATCCCAAGACGCTGGATGATCCCACGCTGATCGACGGGCGGCTAGGCGAAGCGGCCTCGATCGTCGCAAGTCAGCCCGAAGTGCGGAAGGCGCTTCTCGATTACCAACGCGCCTTCGCGCGGCGAGAACCGGGCGCGGTGCTGGACGGCCGCGATATCGGCACAGCGATTTGCCCCGACGCCGATGTGAAGTTGTTTGTGACGGCGAGCGCAGAGGAGCGGGCGCGGCGACGTTTTTGCGAGTTGAAACGTGCCGGCATTTCCGTTTCCGAAGCCGAAGTGCTTGCCGACATCAAGCGCCGCGACGAGCGCGATAAAGGTCGCGCTGCAGCGCCGCTCAAACGCGCCGAAGACGCGGTCTTGCTCGACACCACGAATTTGGATATAGACGCCGCGTTCAAGGCAGCTATCGATCTGATCGATGCTGCGATGCGCCATGCCGGGCAGGCCGTTTGAGGCTCCTGCCCATTTTGCATTGTCGCGCCATTTTTTCGATGTTTTCCGCGAGCAAACGAGCGGAGGACGGCAGCCGGGAACGGGCAGCCGCCACCTTCTTCCGCGACCCTTGCTAGACACGGAGGACGAAACGAGGAGCCAGGAGTGAAGTTTATGATGGGACGGCGAGTAGGAGCCTAGATGACTGAACCGCAAGCAAGCGTGAGCCATCCGAGCCGCGACGAGTTCGCAGCTTTACTTGAGGAATCGCTCACGGGAACAGCCCTGCAAGAGGGCAGTGTCGTCAAGGGCACCATCGTCGGCATCGAGAAGGACGTCGCGATCATCGACGTAGGCCTCAAGACCGAAGGCCGCATCCCGCTAAAAGAATTCGGCATGTCCGGCCGGGCGCCCGATCTTCACGTCGGCGACGAGGTCGACGTCTATCTCGAGCGCGTCGAGAATTCAGCCGGCGAGGCCGTGCTGTCGCGCGAGAAGGCTCGCCGTGAGGAGAGCTGGACCAGGCTCGAAGAGAAGTACAAGGCGGGCGAGCGCGTCGAAGGCGTGATCTTCAACCGCGTCAAGGGCGGCTTTACCGTCGATCTCGATGGCGCGGTTGCGTTCTTGCCCGGAAGCCAGGTCGACATTCGTCCGATCCGGGACGTTGGCCCGCTGATGAACGTGCCGCAGCCGTTCCAGATCCTGAAAATGGATCGCCGTCGCGGCAACATCGTCGTGTCGCGCCGCTCCGTTCTCGAGGAGACGCGCGCCGAGAAGCGGAGCGAGATCGTGGCCCGTCTCGAAGAGGGCCAGATCATCGACGGCGTGGTCAAGAACATCACGGACTACGGCGCCTTCATCGATCTCGGCGGCATCGACGGACTTCTGCATGTCACCGACATGGCATGGAGACGCGTCAATCATCCGTCCGAGATCGTGAACGTGGGCGATACGGTGAAGGTGCAGATCATCCGCATCAACCCCGAGACGCAGCGCATTAGTCTCGGCATCAAGCAGCTCGAGGCCGACCCCTGGGACGGCATCGCGGCCAAATACCCGGTGGGGTCGCGCTTCAAGGGCACGGTCACCAACATCACCGACTACGGCGCCTTCGTTGAGCTCGAACCGGGAGTGGAAGGCTTGATCCACGTCTCAGAGATGAGCTGGACCAAGAAGAACATCCATCCCGGCAAGATCATCTCGACGAGCCAGGAGGTCGAGGTGCAAGTGCTCGAAGTTGATCCCGACAAGCGCCGCATCTCGCTCGGGCTGAAGCAGACCCAGGAGAATCCCTGGGTCGCATTTACCGCGAACCATCCTCCGGGCTCGATCATCGAGGGCCAGATCCGCAACATCACCGAGTTTGGCCTGTTCATCGGACTCGATGGCGGCATCGACGGCATGGTGCATCTGTCGGATCTCGATTGGACCAAGCCCGGCGAAGAAGCCCTCAAGGACTACAAGAAGGGCGATACCGCCAAGGCTGTCGTGCTGGAGGCGGATTCCGAGAAAGAGCGCATCAGTCTCGGCATCAAGCAGCTGACGGCCGATCCGTTCGCCTGCGGCGCGCCTTCGGCCAAGCTCAAGAAGGGGATGCGGGTCACCTGCGAGGTGATCGCGGTGAAGGACAATGGGATCGAGACCAAGCTGCTCGATCACGACCTGACCACCTTCATCAGGCGTTCAGACCTCTCGCGCGACCGCTCGGAGCAACGGCCTGACCGGTTCGGCGTCGGCGAGAAGTTCGATGCCGTCGTCACCCAGGTCGATGCCAAAGCGCGCAAGGTTGGCGTGTCGATCAAGGCGCTCGAGATCGCCGAGGAGAAGGAGGCGGTTGCCCAATATGGCTCGACCGATTCCGGCGCTTCGCTCGGAGACATTCTTGGCGCTGCACTCAACAAAGCCAAGGGCGAAGAAGGCGAAGAGCCTGCCAAGCCGAAGCGCAAGCGCGCCACGAAGGACGACGCCGAGCGCGACGCGTCTGCCGACGAATGAGCGCGCCGGCCGTCTGCCGGTGCGGCGAGTTCTGGACGACGACGTCCTAACAGCGAGGGTCAATGGTTCTCGATGCTGAAACCGTGGTCGAACGCCGCCGCCTAAAGCGGCGGCTGACTGTTTGGCGTATCCTCGCGATCGTGCTCGGGCTGCTTTTTGTCGGAGCGCTTCTGCTCGGCGATAAGAACTTCGCAAGCTCCGCTGGCATATTGCCGCATATCGCCCGCGTCACGGTGTCGGGCGTCATCACCAACGACCGAAAGATGAACGAGCTGATCGAGAAGATCGGCAAGTCCGACCAGGTCAAGGCGGTCATTCTCGACATCAATAGCCCCGGCGGCACCACGACAGGCGGCGAGGCGATGTACGACTCGATCCGCCAGCTCGCGGACAAGAAGCCGGTGGTTGCCGTCTGCGGGACGCTCGCCACCTCCGCGGCCTATATCGTCGCTCTCGCGACCGACCGCATCTTCGTCTATGGCAACACTATCACCGGCTCGGTCGGCGTGCTGTTCCAATGGGCCGACGTGACAGACCTCCTGCACACGCTCGGCATCAAGGTCGAGGAGGTGAAAAGCGGACCATTGAAGGCAGTTCCGAGCCCGTTTGAGCCGACCGACGAAAAGACTCGCGAAATGACCGCGGAGATGGTGCAGGATGCGAAACTCTGGTTCTTCGAGTTGGTGGAAAAGCGCCGTAACGTGGCACCCGACTCCATCCCCGGGCTCACCGACGGCCGCATTTACTCAGGCCGCCAGGCGGTTCAACTCAAGCTTGTGGATGAGATTGGCGACGAGCAGGCCGCGGTCGATTGGCTGACAAGGGAGCGCCAGGTTCCGAAGGGATTGAAGGTCGTGGAATGGAAGCCTGAAAGCGAAAGCTCGGGCCTGTTCGGCTGGCTGTTCCAGTCCTTGGCCGGCGCTTTTGGCTTGCCCGCGGAGAAAATCGCCAGCCTAGTGGGCCAAATCTCGTCTACCCTCAAGCTTGACGGTCTTGTTTCGGTTTGGCACCCTGCCAGCTAGGTGGGGGGCGAGGGGCTCGTGCCTTTGGGGCGCTGGCCTGGGTGGGGCGTACCATGATCAAGTCGGAGTTGATTCAGCGGGTGGCAACCGCCAATCCGCATCTCTTCCATCGCGACGTTGAACGGATCATCAACATCGTGCTCGATGAGATCACGGGCGCGCTCGCGCGCGGGGACCGGGTTGAGTTGCGCGGCTTTGGGGCTTTCACCGTGAAGCACCGGGCGGCGCGGCAAGGACGCAATCCGCGCACCGGCGATACGGTCTTCGTGGAGGACAAATACGTGCCCTTCTTCAAGACCGGCAAGGAGCTGCGCGAGCGGCTTAACCCTGAAGGCGACCGCTAGGGCTCTAAGGGCTTGGGCTTAGGTCGAACTCTTCCCCTGAGGAGCTGCCGTGTGGCGTAAGCTCGTTGTCGCCCTTATGGTTGTGCCCCTCGGCGCCCTGCTCGTGGCGCTCGCAGTGGTCAACCGCAAGCCCGCGATCCTCATTCTCGATCCTTTCGGCGCCGCCGAGGCTCGCCTGTCTCTCGAAGCGCCCCTATTTCTGTTCCTGCTCGGCGCGTTCGCGCTGGGGCTGATCATCGGCGGCATCGCCACCTGGCTCGGCCAAGGGAAGTGGCGGCGCACAGCTCGCGCGCAGAGCCGGGAGGCACGCGACCGGCGCCATCAGGCGAGCCGGCTGGAAAAGGGGCTCGAAGGCGCTCAGTCGGCTCCACAACGGGTGCGGCTCCCTGCCGACTAGGATGTTGCGGTGCGGTAGACTTGGGGCCCCGGATTGGCATAGGGTGGCGCCGCGCGAGCCTATTTGAGCCGCCGAACCCTCATCCGAGAGCAAAGCCCGTGGCGGTGAAGGTTAAAATCTGCGGCGTGCGGACGCCCGCCATCGTAGACATTGCGGCGAAAGAAGGTGCCGACCTCGTCGGCTTCGTGTTCTTTCCCAAGAGCCCGCGCTTTGTCGAGCTCGAGGAGGCGCGCGTTCTTGCCGCGATAGCGCGCGGCAAGATTCGCAGTGTTGCCGTCATGGTTGACCCCAATGACGAGCTTGTCGACGGTGTCGCCGAGCGCGTGCGGCCCGACCTGCTTCAACTGCATGGTAAGGAGACCCCTGAGCGGGTTGCCGCCATCAAGGAGCGCACAGGCAGGCCAGTGATGAAAGCCATCTCTATTTGTGAAGCCGGCGATGCTCGTGATGCTGCGCGCTATGCTGGAATTGCCGATTATCTGTTGTTCGATGCCAAAGGGGCGCCAGAGGCGAGCCTTCCCGGGGGCAATGGCGTTCCGTTCGACTGGCGGGTGCTTGTCGGGCTGAAGCCTCCCTTCGCTCTGTCGGGCGGCCTGACACCGGACAATGTTAGCGAAGCGATCAGTCTCACGGGCGCATCGCTGGTCGATGTTTCCTCTGGCGTCGAGCGAACACCAGGTGAGAAGGACCCTGATCTGGTCCGTCGCTTCATCAGGGCGGCGAAGGCAGACAGCCAGCACGCGAGGGCGAAGGCGTCATGAGCGCGCGAGCCGGCCAGAACCAACTGAATACCTATCGCGGCGGCCCTGACGAACGAGGCCATTTCGGCCTTTATGGCGGGCGCTTCGTGGCCGAGACGCTCATGCCCCTCATTCTCGATCTCGAGCGCGCCTATGACGATGCCAAAGCCGATCCCAAATTCCAGGCCGAGATGGACCACCATCTCGCAACCTATGTGGGCCGGCCGTCGCCGCTCTATTTCGCCGAGCGGCTCACGGAGCACTGCAGCGGCGCGAAGATCTATTTCAAGCGCGAGGAGCTTAATCACACCGGCGCGCACAAGGTGAACAACGTGCTCGGCCAGATCATGCTGGCTCGGCGCATGGGCAAGACGCGCATCATCGCCGAGACCGGGGCTGGCATGCACGGCGTAGCGACTGCGACCTTGTGCGCCAAATTCGGCCTGCCCTGTATCGTCTACATGGGCTCCGTCGATGTCGAGCGCCAAAGGCCGAACGTCCTGAGGATGAAAATGCTGGGCGCCGAGGTCCGCACCGTAGAATCTGGGTCCAAGACGCTAAAGGATGCGATGAACGAGGCGTTGCGCGATTGGGTCGCTAATGTGCACGACACGTTCTATTGCATCGGCACGGTAGCGGGTCCGCATCCCTATCCTGCCATGGTGCGCGACTTCCAGTCTGTCATCGGCCGCGAGACCCGCGAACAGATGCAAAAGGCCGAGGGTCGTCCGCCGGACTCGCTGATCGCCTGCATCGGCGGCGGCTCGAATGCCATGGGCTTGTTCCATCCCTTCCTGGACGAACGCGGCATCGAAATCTATGGCGTCGAGGCTGCCGGACACGGACTGAACAGTGGCAAGCACGCAGCCTCAATCGCCGGCGGCAGGCCCGGCGTTCTGCATGGCAATCGCACCTATTTGCTGATGAACGACGACGGTCAGATCGAGGAAGCCCATTCGATTTCGGCGGGACTTGATTATCCGGGCATCGGGCCTGAGCACGCTTGGCTCAACGATGTCGGCCGCGTGCAATTTCTTTCTGCAACCGACGATGAGGCCGTGGCTGCGTTCCAGCTTTGCAGCAAGCTCGAGGGCATCATCCCGGCGCTCGAGCCGGCGCACGCGCTCGCCCGCGTGCTCGACATCGCGCCGAAGAAGCCGAAGACGCACCTCATGGTGATCAATCTCTCCGGCCGCGGCGACAAGGATCTGGACTCCGTCGCAAGCTATCTGGGCGCCAAAGCGCGAGGCTCAAACTGATCCAACATGACGCGCATTGACAAAAGATTTGCGGAATTGAAGCGGGAGAGGCGCGCGGGCCTCGTCACGTTCATCACCGCGGGGGATCCCGACTACGACACCTCGCTTGCGATACTCAAAGGCTTGCCGTCAGCAGGCGCCGACATCATCGAGCTCGGCATGCCCTTCTCTGATCCCATGGCTGACGGGCCCGCCATCCAGGTCTCGTCGCAGCGGGCGCTAAAGGCCGGCCAGACCATGAAAAAGACGCTTGGCATCGTTAGGGAATTTCGCGCCGACAATAGCGACACGCCGATAGTGCTAATGGGCTATTACAACCCCATATATGTCTATCCGGTGGAGCGCTTCATCGAGGACGTCGTGAAGGCAGGAGCCGACGGATTGATCGTGGTCGACATGCCTCCAGAGGAGGACGCCGAGCTTAGGCCGCAGGCAGCCGCGGCTGGTCTCAACTTCATTCGCTTGGCAACGCCGACAACCGACGCCAAGAGACGGCCAGCCGTGCTGGCCAATACCTCGGGCTTCGTTTACTACGTCTCGATCGCCGGCATCACCGGCACGAAGGCTCCGGACCTCGCAGAGGTCAAAGGCCATGTCGGCCGCATTAAGGCATATACGGATTTGCCGATCGCGGTCGGCTTCGGTGTCAAGACCGAAGCGCAGGTAAGCGCGATCGCAAGCGTTGCTGAAGGCGTGGTGGTAGGCTCTGCGCTGGTCGCCTCGATTGGGCAAAGTCTCGATGACAAAGGCAAGGCGACGCGCGCAACCAAGCCGCAAGTGCTTGGCCTCGTTGAACGTCTTGCCGCGGCACTCCGTCACCCGGCCGAAGCGGCGGCGGTTTAGTTCTGTTGCTTAGCGTTATTTCTTCTTTGAGAGTCCCGTAGACCCGTGAACTGGATCAACAGCGTCGTCAGACCGAAGATTCGCAGCATCCTTCGCAAGAAGGAGATGCCGGACAATCTTTGGGTGAAGTGCCCCGAGACGGGGCAGATGATCTATTACAAGGATCTCGAAGCGAACCAGTTCGTGGTTCCGGGCTCGAACTACCATATGCGCATGGCCGCTGCCGCGCGGCTGAAGTCTCTGTTCGACAACGCCGAATATGAGAGCTTGGCGTTGCCGGAAGTGCCGACCGATCCACTCAAGTTCCGTGATGAGCGCCGCTACACCGACAGACTGAAAGATGCCCGCGGCAAGACCGGTCTGTCAGATGCGGTGCTGGCTGGCGCGGGAAGGCTGGAAGGCCAGCGGATTGTCGCCGCGGTTCAGGATTTCGACTTCCTCGGTGGATCGCTCGGCACCGCGGCCGGCGAAGCGGTGATCGCCGCCATGCGCACAGCCGTGAGGCGCGAGACGCCGTTCATACTGTTTGCCGCCTCAGGCGGCGCGCGCATGCAGGAGGGCATTCTCTCGCTGATGCAAATGCCGCGCACCACGGTCGCTGTGCAGGAGTTGCGCGAGGCGAGACTCCCTTACATCGTGGTGCTCACTCACCCAACGACCGGTGGCGTCACCGCTTCTTACGCCATGCTCGGCGACATTCACATCGCCGAACCCGGCGCGTTGATTGGCTTCGCTGGCCCGCGTGTCATCGAGCAGACCATTCGCGAGCAGCTTCCCAACGGCTTCCAGCGCGCCGAGTATCTCTACGACCATGGCATGGTCGACATGGTGGTGCATCGACACGCGCTGCGCGGGACGCTTGCGCGCCTGTGCAATTTGCTCACGCGCCGCCGCCCTGGCCGCGATATCGCCGTTTCGGACAAGATCGATGGCAAGGTGGCGTTGAAGGCGCCGGCCTCGACCATTGCACTCAGCGGCAACGGACTTGACAGGGTGGTCGGCGACGATCACGAGGATGATGAGGACTTGACCAGCGACGCCGGCATCGGTCCCAATCCCAATCAGCCGCAAACGAACTGAAAGCGTGGGGGACTTGACCACATTACCGCACAGCTTCGGGCGCGCTGAGGCCCGCCCCCGGCCCGCATCGAGCGAAACGCTGCTCGAGCGATTGAAGATGCTGCATCCCCAATCGATCGACCTATCGCTCGGGCGCATCGAACGCTTGCTTGCGGCACTCGGCCATCCCGAACGGCGCCTGCCGCCCGTCGTGCATGTCGCAGGGACCAACGGCAAAGGGTCGTATCTTGCTTTTACCCGCGCTATCGCCGAGGCGCTCGGCAAGGGCGTTCACGTCTATACCTCGCCTCATCTCCTCAATTTCCACGAGCGCATCGTGCTGGCTGGACCGCACGGCTCCGCGCCAATCGGCGAGGACTTTCTCGTCGATTGTCTTGCACGCGCCGAAGCGGCCAACCGCGGTGAGCTGATTACTCTGTTCGAGATCACCACGGCCGCGGCTTTCCTCGCCTTCTCGGAGGTCCCCGCCGATCTGCTGCTGCTCGAGACGGGGCTTGGCGGGCGACTTGATGCCACCAATGTCGTGGCCAAGCCTCTGCTCACTGCGATCACGCCGATCTCGATCGACCATGTCTCCTTCCTCGGCGACACCATCGCGGCAATCGCAGGAGAGAAGGCCGGCATCTTGAAACCTGGAGTTCCTTGCGTCGTTGGAAGGCAAGTGCAGGATGCTTTCGAGGTGATCGAGCGGAGAGCCGAAGCGCTCGCCTCACCGCTCCACGTCGCGGGCCGCGACTTCGACATGTATGAGCAGCATGGGCGCCTGATTTTTCAGACACCGTCACGGTTGTTGGATTTGCCGTTGCCGCGCCTCAAAGGCCGACACCAGATCGACAACGCGGGCGCTGCTATCGCCGGCGCAAGCATTCTGTTCGGGGAAGTACTTACCACGCGCGCGCTCGAGCATGGGCTGACCCACGCCGAATGGCCGGCGCGGCTCGAGCGGCTCGCAGTGGGCGGGCTCCACGCCTATGTGGCAGACGGCACTGAGATTTGGCTCGATGGCGGCCACAATGCGGCTGGGGGTCAGGTGATCGCGCATGCACTTGCCGAGCTCGACGAGCGGGTTCCACGCCCGGTGCATCTCGTTTTCGGCATGATGGAGTCGAAGGACGCACACGCCTTCATTGCCCCGTTCAAAGGCCTAGTCGAGCGCGTCTACACGGTGCCGATTCCTGAGGAACCCAACGCCTTCAGCGCGGAGGGTCTCGGCGAAGTTGTTGGCGCGGAAGGATTCAACGTGGTGGCAACGAACGGTGTGCCTGATGCGCTTATTCGATCACAAGCGGCGCTCGAAGGACCTGGACGCGTGCTGATCTGCGGCTCGCTCTACCTCGCGGGTCACGTACTCAAATTGCACGGCTGAGGCGTCACGGCAGATGCAAATGGCCGGGACAGGCCCGGTCATGCGAAATCTTAAAACGGAATTAAGCGCCGACGGTGCCGCTGATCCAGGCCGCGAGATGATTCTTCGGATAAGCGCCACGAAGCGTTCCGGCGACCTCGCCATCCTTGAACAGGATCAGGGTGGGAATGGCCCGCACGTTGTAGGTGCCGGGCGTGCGCGGGTTCTCGTCGATATTGAGCTTCTTGATGCGCACCTTGCCATCGAGCTCTTTGGCGATCTCTTCCAGAACAGGCGCGATCTGCCGGCACGGGCCGCACCACTCGGCCCAAAAGTCGACGACCACCGGGGTTGAAGATTTGAGCACCTCGGTCTCGAAGGTGTCGTCGGAAACCTTTTCAGTAGCCATTTATCTCTCCTGATCGCCGGCAGCCCGCGAAACGACTCGTCTCTTTGAGTGTAGCACGGGAACCTAGGTACGCGCCCCTAGCCCGTCAAGCTGGCGCCCTCCCGCCAAGAGACTGCATTCCGCGACATCAAGCGAAGTTGATGGGACTTCCATCAGCCGCGGGCCATCGGTCCAAAGGAGCGCCGCGCGAACGCTGCGGTCCGGAAACAGTTTCCTGAGCGCGAGCCGGTAGGCGGCAAGCTGGTTGATATAGGCCGGCGCGACATCCTCGAGGATCAATGGCGGGGGCCGGTTCGTCTTGTAATCAAGGATGAGAAGCTCGTCCTCAAGCACGGCGAGGAGGTCGATCTGGCCTTCGAGCTCATAGCCCGTTTTGCCTGCACCGATCTTCGCCACGATCCGCACCTCTGCGAGGCTGCCTAGCTGGAAGAGAGGCGCAAACGAGGGCTCGCGCACGATGGCGAGCGTCTCGGTCACGATCTCATCCTTCAGCTGCTGCGGAAGGCCCACG
>Ga0070661_100001364_pt1 | contig 17054 bp, 14 predicted proteins | sample KBSC43metaG_FD_64663 | JGI IMG/M metagenome (GOLD analysis project Ga0070661, IMG submission 64663) | Corn rhizosphere microbial communities from Kellogg Biological Station, Michigan, USA - KBS C4-3 metaG | ecosystem: Host-associated > Plants > Roots > Rhizosphere > Soil ...
GAAGTAATCATTTCAGCGCATAAAAATGCAGACTGCGAAGCGACACCCTTCCCAAAGGGGCAGATCTTATTCTGTGACGTTTCTGTCATAGTGCATGCGAAAGAGGCTTTTCCGTACCAGCTTGGCAGGGCGGCGGACTCTGGGTCTATGCACACGCAAAAAAAGGTTGTCGCCGTCGTCGATGACGACCAGAGCATGCTCAATGCCGCTGAGAACCTGCTGGATGCCCACGGCTTTACGACAATGAAGTTCCCATCAGCTGAGGAATTCCTTGGCAGCGGAGAGGCAACGCGAGCGGATTGCCTTCTCGTAGATATTCATCTGGGCGGCGTGTCCGGCATTGAATTGCGGCGGCAGCTGAAGGTGTCCCATCCAGAACTTCCGGTCATCTTCATGACGGCGCTTGATGACGAAGCCGTCCGTTGCCAGGCCCTCGAGGCCGGCTGCGTGACATTTTTGCATAAGCCTTTTCCAGCTCATCAGTTGATCGAAGCGATCAAGAGAGCTGTCCCGCACTGAGATAGATTCTCCGGTTGCCCGTGCCGCCGCACGTTCCGAAGGGCGAGGGGTTGATATCGGAATTTTTCGAGTAGCGCTAAGCCGTCCAAAAAACCACTTGAAGCCCGCAGATTTACTCGAACAACCGCTGTTTTACTGCGGACTTCAGTTGATAGAGCCAATCGGTAAGGCGTTTGGCTGAGGCTGAATTAGCGGGATTTTTCGGTTCTGGCCGCGAATCAAACCCAAAAAGTGTCATCCACGAACTCTTTAAGAAACCATTAACCCTAACGCCCTATTTGGGGGGGCATGGCTAGATCTTGTACCAGTTGCCAGAACGTCAAGCGCCCTGAGATCGATCGCCGCCTCGCTAGCGGCGAGCCGGTGGCGCAGGTCGCGCGCGACTACGATTTGAACCCGTCGAGCTTGCATCGACACAAAACAAATTGCCTCAAGCTCGCGTCTTCCAATCAAATTATGAAAGACGCGGCACGTGGCAGCGCCGCCGTTGCACTGTTGCCATCGAAAGAAACATTGAGCAGCGGCTATTTCGAGCTGCGCACCCGCATCGATCAAATCGTTGAACAGGCCCAGCAGGAAGGGTCGCTCAATGTTGCGATCTCGGGGCTCAACTCGATCCGTCAAACGTTAGACAGTCTTGCCAGACTGGCGGGGCACCTCCAACCCGCTGGGACGCAGGTGAATGTTGCCGTGCAAACCAACGTCAATGTTGGGGCGACCGAGATCGCCGAACGGCTCATTCAAAAGTTCGACCATCAACCGCAACTCAAAGCGCAAATCGCGCAAGCCTTGTTGGAGGAAGATCATGAATGTACATCGTGAGATCGCTCATCGCATCGATCCGGCGCTGTGGGTGCGTGAAATTTTGAACGTGACGCCTGCTCCCTGGCAGGAAACCTTTCTGCGCGCCCCACGCGGGGCCTCCATTCTTGCGCTGACGGCGCGTCAGGTAGGCAAAACCTCCACCGCGGCGTGGGCCATCGCGCATTTTATGGTTTTTACTCCCGGATCGTTGTCTGTGATTGGGTGCCCGGCGCAACGGCAAAGTGCGGAAGCTGTGCGGCGCGTGCGCGAGAGCCTCATCAAGGCCGGCGCCGAGCTCGAAAGCGACAACGTCTTTGCGTTAGAGCTAAAGAACGGATCACGCGTTTTGGCGCTGCCGAGCAGCGATGATTCGATCCGCGGACTGACGGTGGATGGCTGGATCGTCGCCGACGAAGCGGCCCGGCTGCCCAATGATCTTATTGCCGCTTTGCGCCCGATGCGGGCCCGCCGCCCGCAAGCGCGGTTTGCCATGCTGTCGACGGCGTGGAGCCGCACCGATCCATTCTGGACGGCGTGGGCGGGCGATGAGCAATCGTGGATCCGATTGAAAGCCACCGCCGATAAGATCGAGACGTTTTCGGCGGAGTTCCTGGAGCAAGAGCGGCGTGCGCTGGGTGATTTCAAGCGCGAATACCTCGGTATTCCCATAGGCGGCCACGCAAGTCCGTTCATCTGGGAATGGTTCGAGCGCGCGACCCAAATCCATGTGCCTGTCGTGCCGCCTGGGCCGGCCTTTGCGCCGCCCGTTCCGGAGCCAGCCGTGCCCACTGCCAATCCGTTCAAAAGCGTCAAACCAATGGGAGAATACCAATGATATTCAATCGGGATGATGTCAGTACTTGGCCCTGTTTCAGACCCCTCATCATCGCGCATGATGTGGGGCGCAGTCAGGATCGTTCGACCGCTGTGATCGGCGGAAACGGTCCATTCGAGCCGCGGCTGCTCGGAATTAGAGAGCTCGAGAGCTGCCGCAAGGACTCTATGGAAGTGCGTGTGCGAGCGCGCTCGCGACGATTGATCGCCGCTACTATTCCAATGCTCTGATTGTCGCTGATCTGAGCCGGGACGATACCTACGCCGAAGTGCTGTTCGAGATGTTTGGTGCGCGCGTGATTGGAATTCGGATCGGGCGCCACGGCGACGGCATGGAGTGTGAGCGGTGGCCAGTCAAACATAGCGCGATGCTAGTCTATAACGTAGGCCGGACTTACCTGCTCGAATTGTTGCGCGCCGAATGGCAATCCCATCAGGTCCGGATTGTTGATAGCCCGATGAGCCGCCGCGCTTATGAGCAGCTCATGGCCCTAGAGACCGAGATGCGGGAAAGTGGACTAATCTACACCTGCCCGCCAGGGCAGCACGACGATCTCGCCATCTCATGCGCCATGCTGGCGTGGGCGGCACGGCATCGGCATTTGCCCGAGTGGGTTAGGATTTCGGAGCAATCACGCATCATCCGCAAGCGAAAGGCGCCAACGAGTTGGGCTGCATGGACCTGAGCATTGTCTTTGATGATGAAAGCTGCGGACGTGCCAACGCATGCGGAGGGCGGCTGTGATTGAGCAGGCCCTCGCATAAACATTCCCAGTTGCTGCGCGGTATCGAGCCTCGCAATTAGTAGCCCATTTGCTCAAACCGAATGGGCCCGCCCAACGCCACATCGGGTGTCGGACGGCCCCGCTGGTCGTTCCCAAGCACCCACTCGTGGGAGTTGCGTCATGAGTCTCGAATTCGCCGCTATCGCTTACCGCACGATCCGCGATCGGATCCGGGCGGAAGATCCCCAAATCGATGAACAGACCCTCGCCGACACGGTCGAGGGCCTGACCGACGTCCACGAGATTGTTGGAGCCATCGTGCGCGCGGCGCTGGCCGATGAAGCTCTGGCAACAGGGCTCAAGGGCCGTATCGCGGAGATGCAGGACCGTCTCGATCGGTTGCAAGATTGTGCCGCCAAGCGCCGGCAGATCTCCAAAGATGTGATGATCGAACTCGACATCAAAAAGATCACCGCGCCTGACTTTACCGTCAGCATCCGGCCGGGGATGCCCTCATTGCTCGTTATCGACGAGAAGGCAGTGCCCGGCATCTATTGGCAGCCGGTGGCTCCCAGGCTCAAGCGCCTGGAGCTCCTCAGCGAGCTCAAACAGGGCAGCGAAATCACCGGCGTCACCCTCTCCAATCCGGAGCCGGTGTTGAGCGTGAGGACACGGTGATGGGCTTCTCAGCAAAACAGCTGCAGGCGCTGAGGCGTGGCCTCAGCAGCCGTCACGTCCGCACGCGCGAAGTGAATAGGCGCGAGCTCTCCTATATCGAAGGCTGGTACGCGATCTCGGAAGCCAACCGGATTTTTGGCTTTGATGGCTGGAACCGGGAAACCGTGGACACCCGTTGCGTCCTGGCACGTGAAAACCGGGGGTCATTCCTCGCCGTCTATGTCGCGAAGGTGCGCATCACCGTGCACGCCGACGGGGCGATTATTATTCGCGAGGGCCATGGCTCCGGCGAAGGTCGTGCTAACTCGCCCGGTGAGGTTCACGATACCGCATTTAAGGCGGCGGAGACCGATGCCACCAAGCGTGCCTTGGCCACCTTTGGCAAACCATTCGGGCTTGAGCTCTATCGGAAGGACAAGAAGGGCATGCTCGAACACTCACCCACACTGCAGCCGGCCACTGCAAATTCACCATCACAGCCGCGTGTCGGTTTACACCCCGACGACACCACACCAATTCCTCGGCCGTCGCATTACTATGGGCGCCGACACTTGGGCTCCATGACTGAACTCCTTCGGCGCGATCAGGCAAAAACCGAAGAACATGCTACAGCGGCCCCAGTTTTAGCGCCCACCGCGGCCGCGTTGGCTCCGACGAAAATCGACAAAAGCCAGCTCGCGATCGCCGAACCCAAACGATTGCGAGACAAGGCACACCTGAAATTCGTGGCTTCGCAACCGTGTCTGGTCTGCGGGCGACAACCGTGCGATCCGCATCATCTTCGGTTTGCGCAACCGCGGGCGCTCGGGCTTAAGGTAAGTGACGAGTTCACTGTGCCGCTATGCCGAGGTCATCATCGACAACTGCACCAAGTTGGCAACGAAAAGACCTGGTGGGAAGACCTACAGATCAATGCACTGGAGATTGCAAAAGGTCTATGGGAGAAATCGCATTTTTCGACGGCGCAATTTCCATCCGCATAACGTCCGTTCTAGCTGGGTGGTAATTGTTAGTTGGTGATGGCCGCTTTCGGGGGAAGGGCGGACATCATCCGGACCGATCATAATGTCCGCTTATGACCCAAAGCGGGCATTTCCGCTTAGTGCTCGTCGCAAATTTGGACCGCGGGACCCGGACCCTTCCCCTTTGGGCAGTTTAACCCGGTCAAGATCGGTGTGACGATAGAGCCACCGGCATCGCGTTAATGCAAGGCGCGTGCTTTGCGTTGGAGATCCTGACCATGAAGATCACCCGAAAGTTATGGCTCGGTCTATTTGCGGTTGCCGCAATAGTCGCGAGCGCACCGGCAGGTGCACAACAGCAGCAGAAACCAAACATCCTCTTCATCATGGGTGACGACATCGGCTGGATGCAGCCGAGCATCTACCACCGCGGCCTGATGGTCGGGGAAACTCCCAACATCGATCGCATCGGCAACGAAGGTGCGATCTTCATGACATATTACGCCGAGCAGAGCTGCACGGCCGGCCGCAATGCCTTCTTCACCGGCATGAATCCGCTGCGCACCGGCCTGATCCCGCCGCAACTCCCCGGCAGCCCGTCTTATCTGCGGCCCGGCACTCCGGCGCTCGCCAAGTTCCTGCTCGACCTCGGATACAATACCGGCGAGTTCGGCAAGAACCATTTGGGCGACCATACCGATGCCCTGCCGACCGCACACGGCTTCCAGGAATTCTGGGGCTATTTATATCACCTGGATGCGATGCAGGGCGTGAGCTTCCCCGACATCAACAAGACCCCGACCCAGCAGACCGTTGCACCGCCGTGCCGGAACACGCCGATTCCCGGCGTGCCCGAGGTCCCCGGCGCGGTGGATCCAAAAACGACCATCTGTCTGACCCCGCCGCGTCCTGTGCTCGCGTGCAAATCCGACGGCAGCTCCAAGAACATGACATGCAAGGACGAGGGTCCGCTGACTCTGGAGCGGTCGAAAACGGTCGACGAGGAGATTTCAGCCAAGGTCATCGACTTCCTTGACCGCAACGATCCGCGCCGCACCAACAAGCCGTTCTTCGTCTGGTACAACCCGGCCCGCATGCACGTCACCACCGTGCTGTCGGACAAATACATGGCCATGGTGGGCGAGCCCGGCGGCAAGGACTGGGGTGTCAACGAAGCCGGAATGAAGCAGATGGACGACAATATCGGCCTCGTCCTTCAGAAAATCGAGCAAATGGGCCAGACCAACAACACGATCGTCGTGTTCACGACGGACAACGGCGCCGAGACCTTCACCTTCCCGGACGGCGGCACCACCCCGTTCAAGGGCTCAAAGATGAACACCTGGGAAGGCGGCATGCGCGCTCCGGCGGTCATGCGCTGGCCGGGCGTTATCAGGCCCGGGACCGTCAAGAACGATATCTTCGCGTCGCTCGACTGGCTGCCCACGCTGGTCGAAATCGCCGGCGGAGACAAGGGCGATGGGCTGAACAGGCGCATCATGACCGGCAGCTACCCAGGCATCGTCAAGACCAAGCTCGATGGCGTGAATCAGATCGAGTACCTTTCCGGACGTTCGGAAAAGTCGGCGCGCGATACCTTCTTCTACTATTCCAGCGCGCATCCGTCGGCGGTGCGCTACAAGAACTGGAAGATGTATTTCGCGATCGCGCCCGAAAACGCGACGGGTTTCCTCTTGCCGGGAGTTCAGACTCAGTTCGCAGCCGGCGTCGTAAACCTCAAGCGCGATCCATTCGAGACGTCGTGGGGCACGGAGAAAAAGGCGAATTTCTGGTTCAGCGGCGCGCTCGCCGGGCCGGTCACGGGTTACATCTACGACTGGAATCTGTTGCCCATCGGCCAGGCGCTGTGGCTCACGGAGCTGGAATCCTACAAGGCGTTTCCCCCCCTTCAGGATCCGGCGAGCTACAACCTCGATCAGGTCATGGAACAGCTCAAGAAGGCACCGACGCACCCGAGCCAGTAGCTTGGATGCTTGCGTAATGCGGGCGCGCAGCAATGGGCGCCCGCATCTCTTCCGGTCAGCGCTCTGGTTTGTCGTTCTGACTCGCACGCCGTCGGAACGAATGTCGAAGAACCCTTGATAACTGGCTCATCACAAAAGGTGCTCTGATGCATACCGTTCGAAACTTGCTTGCCATGCTCGTGCTTGCGATCGTTGTCGCCCCAGCATCGGCCCAATCGGGAAAGCCCTGGACGCAGGCCGGCATGCTGACCTGCAAACTCAATCCGAGCATTGGGTTCATCATCGTCGGGCATCAGTCCATGGAGTGCCGTTACGTTCCGGGCGCCGGTGGGCCGCCGCAGGGCTATGACGGCGCACTCAATACGGTCGGAGTCAGCCTCGGTGTCACAGCCGGTGGTGTTCTCAGTTGGGCAGTTCTCGCACCGACCGACGGAGTACCGGCCGGGGCCCTTGCAGGGGAATATGTCGGCGCATCCGCCGACGCCGCCTTCATTGCCGGCGTTGGCGCCAATGTTCTGATCGGCGGCTCCAACCGAACGGTCGCTCTGCAGCCCGTTTCGGTCGAGGGCTCGGTCGGGGCCAGTGTAAATGCGGGCGTTTCAGCGCTGAAATTGCGACCCGCGATCTGACAGAATGATGTATGCTGTGCGAGATTGTTGCCGCAAGCAGTGACACTTCTTTCGGGGGCTCAGCATGAGAACAGCCGGCGCGTTGGTCGTTACAGTATTCTTGGGTCTGCTCTCGAATTTTGCATTTGCAGACGATGTGCCAAAGCTGGATTTCACCAAGAGCTGTCGTACCGACGTTGCGGCCTATCCAGGAGGAGGCGGCAACAAGGCCTGCCTGACGGACGAGCAGAACGCCCGGAAGACGCTCGTCAAGCAATGGAAACAGTTTGGACAGGATAGCAGGACCCGCTGCACACGCATGGTCACCGACATGGTTGGCTCGCAAAGTTACGTCGAGCTGTTGACCTGTCTTCAGATGGCGAAGGACGTCCTGACGCTTCCCAAGCAATGAAGGTCTGATGGCCTCGGAGTCGTGGCGTGGCCAAGCGATACAAGCCATCAAAGGCAAGCCCACCGACGGACGAACGGCCCTTTGACCAATCCCAAAAGCGTTTTGCCTCAATGATTCGGATTGCGGCGACGAGCCTTGCCGCAGCGTTTGTTGTCGTTCTGACGTTCGGTCTATTCGCGCCCAAATGGCCACTGCTGCAGAGTTCTCAACAGGCGGTGCAACCAGCGGCGGAGTTCATCGGAAGTGAAACGTGCTCGGGGTGTCACCAGGCGCAGGCCGCATCTTGGAGCAATTCTCAGCACAAGCACGCCATGGATCATGCGACCGAGAAATCAGTGCTCGGCGACTTCACCAGCGCGACTTTCGATTATAACGGCGTGCGTTCACGCTTCTTCCGCGGCGACGGCAAGTATCTGGTTGAGACGGATGGGCCGGACGGAAAACTCGCGACATTCCAGATAAAATACACCTTCGGTATCGATCCGCTGCAGCAATATCTGATCGAATTTCCGGACGGACGCGTGCAGGCTCTCGCAATCGCCTGGGATGCGCGTCCCAAGGAAAAGGGCGGGCAACGGTGGTTCCATCTCTATCCCGATGAAAAAATCGGCCACGACGACGTTCTGCATTGGACCAAGCTCAATCAGAATTGGAACTTCATGTGCGCCGAGTGTCATTCGACCGGCTTACGCAAGAACTACGACGCCGAGCGCGACCGCTATGCAACGACGTGGTCTGAAATCAGCGTGGGCTGCGAAGCTTGCCACGGACAAGGGTCCAATCACGTTGCCTGGGCCCGCGCGCAGCAGAGCTGGTGGCCGTTCGGCCGACAAGAGGATCGCAGCAAAGGCTTGCTCGCTCGCCTGAACGAGCGGGAAGGGGTCATATGGACGCACGATCCGTCCAGCGGGAATGTGCGCCGCAATCTTCCAGTCAATGTCATACGGACAGAAGTTGAAACCTGCGGCCGCTGCCATGCGCGCCGTAGCGAGATATCCGAGAAATGGGTGCCGGGGCGCTGGCTTCAGGACACGCACGCGATTGCCGCGCCGCTTGCGAGAGATGTCTATTGGCCCGACGGGCAAATGCGGGACGTCGCCGAAGCCTATAACTATGTTCCGTTCAAGCAGAGCAAGATGTTTGCGGCAGGCGTGACCTGCAGCAATTGCCACGACCCTCACAGCGGTAAGCAGAGAATTGCGGGGGATGGCGTCTGTCTCCAGTGCCACGCGACCGAAGTCTACGACGGTGCAAAGCACAGCCGTCATCGGCAAGCGAATGCCGCGCCCAATTGCGTTTCGTGCCACATGCCGGCGCGCACATACATGGTGGTCGACTCCCGCCACGATCACAGCCTGCGGGTTCCGCGGCCGGATTTGTCCGTGAAGTACGGCACGCCAAACGCCTGCAACGATTGCCACTCCGATAAGACGGCGCAATGGGCTGCGGATGCCGTCGACCGCTGGTTCGGACCGGCTCGCAAGGGGTTTCAGACTTACGCAGATGCCTTCGCGGCCGCTTCGGCCAATCGTGCCGATGCCGGTCAACTTCTTGCTTCCGTCGCCGGCGACCCGAATGCGCCCAACGTCGCGCGCGCGGCCGCGCTCGTCGAGCTTGCACCTTACATCTCGCCCGCGAATGCCGACCTGGCGCGCCGGGGCCTCGCCGATTCCGACCCGATGGTCCGGATCGCTGCCATGGACATGCTTGCAGCCGTGCCTGCTACGCAAGTCTGGCCCTTGGCCGCGCCGCTCCTGTCCGATCCGGTGCTCGGCGTTCGCACTCGAGCGGCCAGTCTGCTTGCCGCAGTCCCGACGGAACGCCAGCCGCAGGCTGATCGTGAACGCTTCGAGCGGGCCGCGGCTGAGTTTGTTGCGGCAGTCCGGCTCAATGCCGACCGCCCGGAGGACCGTTCGTCGCTTGCAAATTTCTATGCGCGACGGGGTCTCACCAACGAGGCGGAGGCGGAATATAAGGCGGTCCTCCGGCTAAGCCCTCAGTACACCGTGGCGGCAATCAATCTCGCGGACCTGTATCGGCAGCTAAACCGCGACGGAGATGGAGAAAACACCCTTCGGTTGGCTATCGCCAGTTCACCTCAGGATGCCGGGCTGCACTACGCCCTCGGTCTGACCCTCAATCGCCTCAAACGAACCGATGACTCACTTGCTGAACTTCGCCGCGCTGCCGAACTTGATCCGAGCAATGCACGGTATGCCTATGTCTATGCCGTTGGTCTCCACTCGGCAGGACGTGTAGGCGACTCGATCGCGGTTCTTAAAGAGAACGTGGACAAGCATCCTGCGGACCGCGACTCATTGCTGGCGCTTGTCACGTTTAATCGCGATAACGGAGATATTGCAGCAGCTTTGGCCTATGCCGAACGTTTGGCGCAGATCGATCCCGGCGACCGGCGGATTTCAGAATTAATCGCGACGCTCAAGCGTCAGCTTGAATCAGCGCCCCGATAGAGAAGTAACAGGGGTTCCGATCATCCTTGCCTGAGGCATTGCCGTCGTGCAGCCACTTGCGCGTGTTGGCCTATGGTCCAATTCAGCAGACACACAACGAAACTAGAATAGCGGCGGTGGGGCTGGTCTCATCCGCAGCATTTGCAATGACGGATAGTTGTCGGGGGTGTTCAGTACGAGCGCATATTGCTGCGGTCATCGCATCGCTTTGCCTGATCGGCCAGGCAAGCGCCGCCGATCAGCGCCGCCGCATTTATTTTCTGGAGAGCCTTTCACCGGCGCTCCCCGCTGCCGTCCGCACCATCGACGCCTTCAAAAAGCGGCTCAGTGAGACGACGAACGAGCAGTTTGAGATCTTCGTCGACTACATGGAGCTGGTCCGGCTGCCGAGCCAGGCGCACATCGATCGCACGGTGCAATATCTTTCCGGAAAATACGCCGAAGCGCCCCCCGACTTGCTGGTAACTTTAGGGCGAGCCGCAGCGCCGTTCATGGTCAAGAACCGCGAGGCGGTTGCATCTCACGTGCCGCTCATTCTTGTCAGTGTGCCGTCGCTCGACGCCAAGGAAAGTGGCTTGGACAACGTCTTCTGGGTCAACGCGGAATACAATTTTTCAAAAACTCTGGAGCTTGCGCAACAGTTGCAGCCGGCCGCGCGGCATCTTGTCGTCGTGGGCGGTGCGGGTGCGTACGACCAGCGATGGCTGAATGACGTGCGCCGGGAATTGCAGCCATATAGCGAACGCTACGATACAAAATACATCGTTGGCCGGTCCTACGAGGACACTTTGAAGGAGGTCTCACAGTTACCGAAAAACACGATTGTCATCATGTCATTCTTCTTCGTTGATGGTTCGGACCAGACGTACTCTTCGCCCAAAGTCGCCGCTGATGTGGCGCGGGCTTCGTCGGCGCCCGTGTATTCGCCGATCAGCACCAATCTGGGTGAGGGCATCGTGGGCGGATACATGGACAGTTGGGAGGATCACGGCATCGCCGCCGCCGATGTGGCCTTGCAGATTCTGGCAGGCAAACCGCCCGAAACGATTCAGCGCGACAACAAGCCCCGGCAGGCATACCACGTCGACGCGCGGCAGTTGACGCGGTGGAACATTGGCAGCGCACGAATTCCGGCCGGGTCGGAAGTCCACTATCGTGAATTCAATGTGTGGGAACGGTATCGCTGGGAGATCATTGCTATTGTCGCGACCGTAATCCTGCAGGCCGCGGTCATCACGGGATTGTTTTTCGAGCGCCGCCGCCGCCGAAATGCAGAGCTCGAATTGCGTGAGCGGCTGATGGAGGTCATCCACCTGAACCGCACGGCGGTTGCGGGAGCGCTGTCGGCGTCCGTGGCGCACGAACTCAACCAGCCTTTGGGTGCCATCCAGAGCTACGCGGAGGCTGCGCTGCTCTATCTTCAGGCCGACCCGCCGAACGTCGCACGCGCTCACGATATCCTCGGTAATATCCTTCGGGACGATCAGCGCGCGGCAAAAATCATCGCGCATCTCCGCAGCCTGTTGAAGAAGCGAAACCAGAGCGAACTGCAGGAATTCGATTTGACCGATGTTGTGGACGATACGGTGCAGATTGTCCGCCCGGAGGCCCGGAAAAAGGGAATCGACCTAACGGCCATGAATACGGGGTTTCCGCTGCCCGTCCGAGGCGATCGTATTCAGGTGCAGCAGGTGCTTATGAATCTCGCCATGAACGGGCTCGACGCCATGCATGATTGCAGGCCGGGGGAAGCCAAGATGTTGATCAGCACCGCATTGGTCGACGGCTCCGCAGTTCGCGTTTCGGTGGCGGATTCAGGAACTGGTGTCCCGCCGAACAAGCTCAACGAGATCTTCGACGCCTTTTACACGACGAAGGGGCAAGGCACAGGGCTCGGCCTCTCGATAGCCCGGACAATCGTGGAAACTTACGGCGGCAAGATATGGGCCGAAAATCGCCCGGGCGGGGGAGCCACGTTTTTTTTCACGATGCCATTGTCCAAAGCGACTGCATGACGACAGAGCTGCCGGTGCCACTTGCGGCCTGTGCTGAATTGGTCCTATCGACACATTATGAGCGCGGTCGTCGCGGTTGACGGCGAGAAATTCGACACCCAGGTGCCGCTCATCATTGTCGGCGCTGGGGCTGCAGGGCTGTGCGCAGCGCTGGCGGCGAAGGAAGGCGGCATCGACGCCGTGGTCATCGAGCGGGACGACGTGCCATCCGGCTCCACGGCACTTTCAGCGGGCCTCATCCCGGCTGCCGGTACGCGTTTCCAGCGCGAGAAGGGAATCGCTGATAGCCCTGCGGTGTTCGCGGCCGATATCCAACGCAAGGCAAAGGGTGAGGGCGATCGTTCCGTCGTCGACGTCGTGGCGGCGCGCGCGGGCCCGTTGGTCGAGTGGCTATCGGATCGCTACGGCCTGCCTTTCGAGGTGGTCGATAACTTCAATTATCCGGGTCATTCGGCCATGCGCATGCATGGCCTGCCGAGCCGGACCGGTCGCGAGCTGATCGACCGGCTGCGCAATGCCGCGGAAGCAAACGACATCGTCATCCTTGCGAAAAGTACGGCCCAGCGTCTTTTTGCGGATTCCGAAAGTCGCATTCGCGGCGTGGAGGTCGTTCATCGCGACGGCACGTCCGAGCGCATCGGCTGCAAGGCCATGGTCCTCGCCTGCAACGGCTTTGGTGGAAATCCGGAGCTCGTCGGCCGCTACATTCCGGATATGGCGGGGGCGCTCTATTTCGGCCATCCGGGCAACCAAGGCGATGCCGTTATCTGGGGCGACGCGCTCGGCGCGCAACTCTCTCACCTTGGCGCCTACCAAGGTCACGGATCAGTCGCGACACCGCACAACATCCTGATCACCTGGGCAACGATCATGCAGGGTGGCATTCAGGTCAACGGCGAAGGCCGGCGCTTTTGCGACGAGACGCGCGGCTACTCGGAACAGGCAGCGGAAGTTCTGCGGCAACCGGGTGGGTTTGCATGGACCGTGTTCGATGCGCGCATTGCCGCGGTGGCGCGACAGTTCGATGATTTTCAAAATGCTGAACGCGCGGGCGCGATTCTTACCGCGAATACGATTGAAGGGCTTGTGGGCGACATGCGTACGCCCTTTGCGGCCTTCGCAGCGGAATGGAATGAGGTCGAGAATCTAAAATTGGCCAACGGGCAGGATCGCTATGGGCGCCCCTTTAGGGCCGAACAGGCGTGCAAGCCGCCGTTCCATGCAGTCAAAGTAACCGGCGCGCTGTTTCACACCCAGGGCGGGCTCGCGATCGATTCTAAAGGCCGCGTCAGGCGCAAGGACGGAGGAAGCTTTCCCAACCTGTTTGCAGCGGGCGGCGCGGCCGCCGGCGTGTCGGGCTCGACCGCGGCGGGTTATCTGTCCGGCAACGGTCTTTTGACGGCCACCGTTCTCGGCCGCTTGACGGGACAAACTGCGGCGGAGCAAATACAGTGTTGATGCGGCGGCCGGCTGCCTTAGGGCGGCGCGCTACCGTTCTCCCAAGGCGCCGGTAGCTCAGCTGGATAGAGCACCAGACTTCGAATCTGGGGGTCAGGGGTTCGAATCCCTTCCGGCGCGCCAAGATGTTCATTGATAATTGGGAACTTTCCTCAATTTTATCAAGCGCAATCTGCCCAGCAACTCGGCTTGGGCAGACCCTGGGCAGATCGGCAGAGGACAGCCGCAGCGGTCATCACAACATCAAGCTGGCGATCGGATAACGAGATCATGTCTTGCGCTCCCGATTCCATGGATTGTCCGGATCGAAATACGAGATTGAAATAGAGAGACCGCCGCGAGGCGGTCTTTCTGTTAGTCATGTCCGCTTATGGCCCATAGCCGACATTGCTAGTTGCATTGCACATGTCTGCTGTTGGGGGGAAAGCGGACACGGCTATTTGCGGCATGTCTGCTTTTGCGGTCGCTATTGGGGGTAAAGCGGACATCGCTTTTTGCAGCGCAAGCGCATATGTCTGCTAATGATCCAAAGCGGACATGTCAGCTGCCGCAACAAGGAGCTCTTTTTCGAACGTCGCGTGCTTCGCTCGGTATTCGCTCAACGAAAATAAAACGCGCGTAAAATTACTCCACCTGACTACCTGCTGTGTCAAATTTTATATTTATTGGGCCAAGGTCCAATTTTTTACGTGTTCGCGAAAGCTTTAATTTCACCACGTGTCCCGATGCACGACTCTAACAAAAGCAATTTGGGAGGAGTGCTATGCTAAAAATCGCAACAACTTTCTGTGCAATCGTTATCGCCGTCTCCGCTTTTTCAACCTCTGCCGACGCGCGCTGGGCCGGAGGCGGTGTCCGCATGGGTGGATTTAGTGGCGCCCGCATGGGCGGGTGGAGCGGTGCCCGCATGGGGTGGAGTGGTGCTCGCTTTGCTGGCCCTGCGAGATTCGCTGGTCCGGCCAGGTTCGCTGGTCCAGGCAGGGTTGCTTGGGCGGGCAGAGGCGCTTGGGCCGGAAGAGGAGTCTGGGCAGGCAGATGGGCAGGCGGCAGATGGGCCGGCTGGCGCGGTGGTCGCTGGTGGCCGTGGTGGGGTGTCGGCGCCGGCGTCGCACTGGCCGCCGGGTGGCCCTACTACGGCGGCTACGGTTACGACGATTGTGTCCAGTGGAGGCCTGATTGGGGCTGGGTGAACGTCTGCAGCGGTCCGTACGGCGGTTACTGGTGATGTCCTGAGACGGGAACAAACGTTACGTTGAGAGCCGGTCGCCTCCCAGTGGTGCTTGGCCTCAACCGGCGGTCGGGTGCTCGCGCATCCGACCGCTGCGCATTCGTGGACGATCAAGTTCGACCATTTGCGGCATGTCTGCTTTTGCGGTCGCTATTCAGGGTAAAGCGGACATAACGTTTTGCGCTGCAAATGTCCGCTAGTGACCCAAAGCGGACATTAGTGTTGAAACGACTCGCCTAGTTTGGCTTGCGGGGGCCGATGACCCCGGCAGCATTTAGCCCGGCCACCGTCATGATCGTGCCGACGACCAGCACCAAACCTGCCGACAGATAAGGCATACGCTGCGCTAGCCGATCAAAGCCCGGCCACTTGCGTGACAGCTTCCCGTGACTCCATACGACAGCAAGTCCGATGGCGACGAGTGTTGCGCCGATGCCGACGCTGAAGGCCGCGACCATACCGACGCCAAGCGTAAAAGCTTTAAGCTGCATACAAATCAGCAGCACGGCGATGGCGGATGGGCACGGCATGAGGCCGCCGGTGAAACCAAACCAGATCACTTGTCCGGTGCTGACATAGCCATGCGGAAGGTGCACCGGTGCATGTGAATGCCCGGGATGGCCATGTTCGTGCCCGTGATGATCGTGGTGTTGGGCGCGGAGCAACCACAACATTCTAATAGCGAGCAGGACTATTAGAACGCCTGACAAGGCGGTGATCCACGGCTCGGCTTCATCAACGATGTAGCGTTGACCAAAGGCTAAAGCCAAAATCGCAAGGATCCAGACCACAAACGTGTGGCCAATAGCTGCCGAGATGCCAAGGGTAACAGCCTGTGATGGCGTTCCTCTGATCGCGATTATGTAGGCGGCCATCAGAGATTTCGCGTGCCCTGGTTCTAACGCGTGAAGAGCACCAAGGCCGACAGCGACCGGGAGATATATCCACGCATGTGTGGTGCTCCCTTGGATAATTTGTGTGAGGTCGATCATCGACAGCACATAGGCGCTCTACGCCACGTTACACAATCACAGGAGGCCGCCTCAGTTGCCGACGGCCCATGCCGCCCCAAAACTAGGCTGCTTCATGTCCGCTATTGGCCCAAAGCAGATATAAGGGTTTGCGCCGCACACGTCCGCTTTCAGGGGTAAAGCAGACATGGCGGTTGCGGCGCATATGTCTGCTGATGACCCAAAGCGGACATCAAGCGCTTTTATTCAATTACCTCATCCGCGAAAGAAATCAGCCCCGACGGAATAGCAAGTCCGAGCGATTTGGCGGTCTTAAGATTAATCACGAATTCGTATTTGGTCGGTTGAAAGACCGGCAGGTCGGCCGGCTTCGCACCGTTGAGGATTTGTCCGACGTAGGTGCCGGCGTGTCGGTAGGCGTCTGTGATATTGGGTCCATAGCTGATGAGGCCACCATCGACGGCATATTCGCGAAATTGATAAATGGCGGGCAATTTGTTTTGTGCCGCAAACGCAATTATCCGATCGCGTCGTGTGTCGAAGTATGGATCTGACATCACGAGCAGCGCATTGATGCGCTGCTCGAGGAGTGATGCCAAACTGGCGTCTAGTTCTGTGTCGTTGCTGGCTCTGGACACGAAGAGCCGCTGAGCGATTGTCTGGGCAGCCTTCTCCAGCGTCGGTATTTGAATTGCGGCTGGGGGGAACTTGGGATTGACGAGCACCCCGATAACACCGGCATTGGGTACGAGATCATGAAGCATGCCCAGTCGTTTTGGCTCGAGGTCAGCGGTCAATAAGGTATAGCCCGTCGCGTTGGCACCTGGCCGGCTAAGGCTCTCAACTAATCCGGACTTGACCGGATCACCGCCCAACCCGAAGACGATCGGAATTGTTGAAGTTGCTTGCTTCGCTGCAAGACCGGAAGGATCTCCGCCCAGCGCGACAAGCACCGCAACACGGCGCTTCACAAGGTCGGCTGCCATCGTCGGCAGCCGATCGTAGTGGCCGAGAGCCCACCGGTATTCGACGGCGACGTTTTTGCCTTCAACGAAGCCCGCTTGGCCCAGGCCTTGGTGGAACGCGGCGATCAGATGCCTGGAGTCGTCAGGCGACCGGCCACTCATAAAGCCAATTGTTGGGAGCGTCGGCTGCTGTGCTTGGGCTAGCGCCGGCCACACGGCTGCTCCGCCAAACAAAACGATAAATTGCCGCCTTCTCAAATTCACCCCCGTGCTAATTGCAGATTAGCATAAATTCGGATGTAGGACGGAGCATGAGGCTCAATTAAGCTCTGCGGGCGCGATGTCCGCTAATGGCCCAAAGCAGACATTAGCCCAGTGCACCGCACATGTCCGCCTTTGGGGTCGAAGCAGACATGGGT
>Ga0070661_100001366_pt1 | contig 17033 bp, 16 predicted proteins | sample KBSC43metaG_FD_64663 | JGI IMG/M metagenome (GOLD analysis project Ga0070661, IMG submission 64663) | Corn rhizosphere microbial communities from Kellogg Biological Station, Michigan, USA - KBS C4-3 metaG | ecosystem: Host-associated > Plants > Roots > Rhizosphere > Soil ...
ATTGCCCTCTTCCTGACGGAAATCGCACCCCGCTGGACTCGCGGGCCGATCGGAATAGCCATCGAACTCCTCGCCGCCATCCCGAGCATCATCTACGGGATGTGGGGCCTGTTCGTGTTCGCGCCGGTGATGGCGAGCGATGTCGAGCCTTGGGTCAACGATCATTTGGGGCAGTGGCCGGTGATCGGCCCGCTGTTCAGCGGCCCGCCGATCGGGATCGGAATGCTGACTGCGGGCATCGTTCTCGGGATCATGATCATCCCTTTCATTGCCGCCGTTGCCCGCGACGTGTTCAACCAGGTGCCGCCGCCGCTGAAGGAATCCGCGATCGCCTTGGGCTCCACTCGCTGGGAGGTGCTCAATCGAGTGAGCCTCCCCTACGCTCGCTCGGCAATTACCGGAGCGATTTTCCTGGGCTTGGGTCGCGCACTCGGCGAGACAATGGCGGTGACGTTCGTGCTCGGAAACGCGCATGACCTTTCGGTCTCGCTGCTGATGCCCAGCAACTCGATCGCGGCCGCAATCGCGAATGAGTTCACCGAGGCCGATACCGATCTCTACCGCTCGTCCCTGATCGCGCTCGCGTTCCTGCTGTTCATCGTGACGGTGATCGTGCTCAGCTTCGCCAAGCTGCTTCTGCTGCGTATCAACCGAACGCATGGGCGAACCCACTGATGCCGTCGCGATTGCTCACTCGGCGGCTCGCGGACTGGCTGGCCTTTCTGTTTGCCAGCGCCGCGACCTTGTTCGGGTTGTTCTGGCTCTTCTGGATCCTATGGACGACGCTGGCGCACGGCTTTGCGGCGCTCAACGGCAGGCTGTTCACCGAGATGACGCCGCCTCCAGGATCGGAAGGCGGTCTGCTCAACGCCTTCTATGGAAGCTTGGCGATGATCCTCCTGGCGCTCGTGATCGGCACTCCGCTTGGAATTGCCGCGGGTACCTACCTGGCCGAAAACGGACGGTATTCACGGCTCGCCAAGATGGTGAGCTTCCTCAACGACGTGCTCCTCAGCGCGCCGTCAATCGTCATAGGCCTTTTCGTCTATGAACTGGCGGTGGTCCCGGCTGGCCGTTTCTCGGGCTATGCCGGGGCACTGGCGCTGGCGCTGATCCTGCTTCCGATTGTGGTCCGAACCAGCGACGAGGCGCTGCGGCTGGTCCCCGACCAGATGCGGGAAGCGGCGTTCGCTCTTGGAATCCCGCGCTGGCGGGTAACGTCGCGAATCCTCTACAAGGCCGCGGCGACAGCAATCTCGACCGGAATCCTGCTCGGGGTTGCACGCATCGCGGGCGAAACGGCACCGCTGCTGTTCACGGCACTCGGGAATCAATTCTGGAGCGCGCAGCTCAACCAGCCGCTCGCAAGCGTTCCGGTGGTGATCTTCCAATATGCGATGAGCCCGTACGACGAGTGGCATACGCTCGCCTGGGCCGGAGCATTCATCCTCACCGTATTTGTACTTGGATTGAACCTGGCGGTGCGGGTGGTCGCGCGGCGGGGCAAATGATGGACGAGACCGCTATGTATCATCAACCGACTGAAACGACGCCACTGCGGATCATTCCGAACCGGGACAACACGCCGGATGGAGCCACTCAGGTCGCGATCCGTCAGCTCAATTTCTTCTACGGCAAGTCGCGTGCATTGAACGATGTCAGCGTAAACGTACCCGCCAATGCGGTAACGGCGATCATCGGACCTTCGGGGTGCGGCAAGTCGACGCTGCTGCGCGCGATCAATCGGATCTATGAGCTCTATCCCGACCAGCGGGCGGAAGGCGAAATCGAAATCGACGGGCGCAATGTTCTCGACAGGACGTATCCGCTGTCGGACCTCAGGCGCAAAGTCGGGATGGTGTTCCAGAAGCCGACTCCCTTCGCCTCCTCGATCCGCAATAATGTTGGTTTCGCTCTGTCTTACTACGAGCGGCTGTCGAAGTCCGAGATCAACGATCGCATCGAAGATGCGCTGAAGCAGGCGGCGCTGTGGGATGAGGTGAAGGACAAGCTCAATCAGAGCGCATTGGGCCTTTCCGGCGGGCAGCAGCAACGGCTATGCATCGCTCGCACGATCGCGGTGAAGCCCGAAATCCTGCTTCTCGACGAAGCGACGTCGGCGCTCGATCCGATTTCGACTGCCAAAATCGAGGAACTGGTCCACGAGCTTCGCGAAACGTTCACGATCCTGATCGTCACTCACAATATGCAGCAGGCCGCGCGCGTATCGCAGCGGACCGCGTTCTTTCACATGGGCGAGCTGGTCGAATTCGGCCGCACCCGGGACATCTTCACCAATCCGGTCCAGCAACGGACCCAGGACTATATCACCGGCCGGTTCGGCTAACGGAGCTTGGGATGCAACAGGCACGCGAACATACACTCAAAGCCTTCGACGAGGACCTGGACCGGCTGCGGGCGCTCATCAGCGAGATGGGCGGCCTTGCGGAGCACGCAATCCAGGAGGCGATGCGCTGCCTGATCCAACGGGACGTCGAGGGCGCCGAGCTGGTCGTCGATGGCGACGCGCGGATCGATGATCTCGAGATCGAAACGGAGCGGCGCGTCGTGCAGCTTATCGCTCTTCGGGCACCGATGGCTGGCGACCTTCGCGACTCGATCGCAGCACTTAAGATTTCGGCGGTGGTCGAACGGATCGGAGATTACGCAAAGAATATTGCCAAGCGCGTTCCGCAACTCGGCGGGGCCCAGATCGAGCCCATGTCACTGCTTCCGGAAATGGCACGCATCGCGGCCGGGATGGTCCACGACGTGCTGGACGCGTTCGTCAACCGCGATGCCGAGGCCGCCGTCCGCGTGTGCCAGCGAGACCAGGCGGTCGATGACTTCTATGATTCGATCTTCCGCGCTCTGCTGACTTTCATGATGGAAAACCCGAATAATATCAGTCAGTCGGCGCACCTCTTGTTCGTGGCCAAGAACCTGGAGCGCGTGGGCGATCACGCCACCAATATCGCCGAAATGGTCTATTATGCCGCCACCGGACGCTACATGGGCGACACCCAGAAATATGGGGGAACGCGCTGACGTGGCCGCCAACGGGAACAAGCGGTTGCTGGTCGTCGAAGATGACCGGCCCATCGCGGAACTGATCAAGCATCATTTCGCGAAGGAGGGTTTCACCGTCACCAGTACGCCGTCGGGTGAAGAGGCGCTGATTCTGGTGGATGAGGTCCGCCCGGATCTCGTGATCCTCGACTGGATGATCGAAGGGATCAGCGGGATCGAAGTCTGCCGGCGGCTGCGGCGAAGCCGGGAGACGCCAGCAATCCCGATTTTGATGCTGACGGCAAGGGGCGAGGAACAGGATCGGGTGCGGGGGCTCGAAACGGGCGCCGACGATTTCGTGACCAAGCCGTTCAGCCCGAAAGAGTTGGTGGCGCGGGCGAAGGCGCTGCTGAGGCGGGCGAGTCCCAATCTGATGGCCGATCGCCTGGCCTATGCCGACCTGGAGATGGACGTCAGTGCACATCGAGTGCGTCGCAACGGCGCTCCGGTTCCGCTGGGCCCGACCGAATACCGGCTCCTTCGCCAATTCCTGCACAATCCCGAAAAGGTTTTCTCACGCCAGCAGCTGCTAGAACTTGTCTGGCCACACAACGAGGAGATCGAGCTTCGGACGGTCGATGTACATATTCGTCGGCTCCGGCAAGCGCTTGGCGACGCCGGGGACCACAGTCTCATTCGAACGGTACGCTCGGAAGGCTATTCGTTGGATGCTAATGGGGCGTGAGACCTCTGCTCGACAGTAAGTTACAGGAAGCGATGGTTCCATGGGCTCTCATCAGACGTAGTCGAGAGTCCACAATGGGTTCAAAGCGGACATCCTGACGCTTGTCGATAACGACTGAGTAGCGATCAGAGCGGCACGATTTGGAATTGAAGCGAGCTGCCATCGAAATCATCGCGTGCAGCGATCGCGGTCAAGTTGACGGTAGCGATCTTTGGTCCGGCGGACCGCATGATCTCGCCGCGACCGGAGCCATCCAATGTAATTTGTTCGTTGCCGACCAGAACTACGGCACCGCGAAGGCTGCCCGGCTGGTACTCGACTTGCACCACAAATCCGCGCGGCGAATTGCAATACTCATGCAGCTGCCCGAGGCCATAGTGGTTTCCCTGATGGATAATTTCCCCCCGGTGCACGAGCTGGCAAACTACGGGGACATCGAGCCTGATTGTGGTTCCGGTGCTCGCAAATGGAGCAGCGGAGATGGAAGAGCCGGTCACCAGCAAAAGGATTGCACTCAGGGGTCGAAGCGGTACGCGCATGATCTTGCTCCAAATGCGGGAGCAGGATGTCTAGACCGCGCGTGGTAAAAATCGTCTAAATGGTCTCACGCCCGACCTCAGTTCAGCGCCACGTCCAGCGTAACCACATCGGAGTAGCGGCCGGCTTCGACGTCGGTGCTGCCGACAATGAAGAAGCCGAGCTGGAGATTGTCGCTACGGGCGTTCCCGCCCGGTGATGATTGGAAGGTCCCGCCAGCGGGGTCCACGCTCGTCCCGTCGAACGACAGCCTGTACGGAATGGACCACCCGGTACCGGAGAGCACAAGCTTCCCGCCATTTTCCGACGTGGAGGTGATCTGATAGGCGCGCGTACTTTTTACGTGGACGATCACCGGGGCTTTGACAGCGCCCTGACTGAGTTCTCCAAGGTCGACATCCGCCGCCCCTCCGACGCGCGTGAAATCTCCTGAGAGGGCGATTGTGGCGCTAGAGGGCACATCGGCTGCCAGTGTCACCGGTTGTGCTCCAACGATGCTGTTGTCGGAAGGATTGACGAGCTGCACGAACAGCTGCTGCGAGTAAGTGCCGTCCGTTGAAAACTCGGTTGGGATGAGGACGTCGAAGCGAGCGAGGGTCTGGCCGCCGGGGGGTATTACGAGAACTCTGCTCGCATTGGGCGGAGAGTGTCCGTTGCGCGGCGTGAGGTCGGTTCCCGTCGCATGATCGATGATGTTGTAGAATATCCTTTGGCTGCCGTTTGCGCTCAGGCCGAAGGGGGACCCTTGCGTATCCAGCGAGATCCGTCCGATGCAGTCGCCGCTGCCGCTGTTGATCAACTGAAGATCGAAGGACGCAAAGGTCGGATCGTTGGCGAAGAGATCGATTCCACTCACCCGCCACTGCGCCGGGTTCGCCATAATCTGCAGCTTGCAGGCGTTGTTCGGGCCCGCGGCCCATCCGGCCTGGGAGAAGCACGAGGCCGATACGGCCAATCCGAAGAGGAGTCGCTTGAGCATCAGGGCCTCTTATTTCTCATCCGGGACGGTGACAGATTTTAGGTCGACCAGTCCGGCATCGTGCGCGGGTACAGTGAACTCGAACTGCGGTCCTGTATACAATCTCACCTGGTAACGGTGCTGCGGGCGCAGGCTGGTGACCGCAAAACGGCCCACGGAGTTGGTGAAGAAGGGGACTGCGTTCGTCTCCGGCTGGCCAAGGTCGACCAATTGTCCGCTCGCGAGTGCGACCGGCTTACCTTTCGTGTCGAGCAAGGTTCCCGTCGCAGTAACATAGGCGTCGCTTCCAACCACCAGCTTGTAGCCGCTGTGGTAGGGCGGCCGGACCCGAAAGTCGCCAAGGCCGATGTCGTAGCCGGGCGGGGGATCCTTGACGTCGTAATTTATCGATTGGGTGACATAGGACGACAGATATCCATCGACGGCTCCCCCCAAGGGACCGCTGATGCTGCGGTACCTCGAGTCCGAAAGCAGGTCGCCGAGGACCACATCGTGACCTCGAAGGGACTCATGGGGCTCCAGGATCGCGAAACTGTCTCCGATCCGCGGCGTCAGCGCGAATGCCCCATCGGCAAAGGCGAGCGCGGTTGCAAATTGTGCGGTTGTCACCTGTCGCTGGGTAACCCGTCCGAAGGCGGGCCCGAATGTCGATTGGCTCAACGATGCATCGAACCTGTTCCCTGTGTACGTCGCATAGCCTTCCGCCGAGGTTTGGCTCTGGTTGCGATCGATCAGGGCTCCGTAGCCGACCGAACCGACGTAACTGTCGGGAAAATGTTCGTAACTCAGCTGGGCGTCGTCGTAATGATAGTCGTAGCGTGCTTCGCCGCGATCCTCGATGCTCGGCTGGAAGACGATGGAGATATTGAAGCCGATGCCGTTTTGCCGCTTCACCGTTGCAAGCTCGCCAAGATGCTGGAAATCCACTCCGGCGCGGACGAACCATTTGCGCGAGATCCGGTAATAAGCTTCGGTGTACAGGCGATACCCGTCCTTCAGGGGAAGCCGGTTGCGAATATAGGTCGCGCCGACCTCCGCCGATACGCTTGGGTTGAACGTGTGCGTGAGCACCGCCGATGCGTTCAACTCGTTGCTGTTGTCCTGCAAGGGCGCGCCGAGGCCGGTGAAATGTCGCGACTGAAGGATTCCATTCAGCGATACCGAAGTCGAGCGCTCCCCCTGGTCGAGCAAAAGCTCGTAAACCAGCCCGGCAAGGTAACCGTCGCCGAGCTTGCCGTGGCTTCCGGCGATCGTTGCATCAAGCCGGCCGCTGCCGATCAGGACCTGGGTCTGCGCCGAGAGTTGCTGGACGCTCGAACTTGCCTGCAATCCGAACCCGATGGCCGGGTGGTCGACGAAGGCTTTGCGGTAGAAGCCGGTCACTGCCAGCTGGCCGTCATATCGCGGTGAGAGGCCGAGGCGCGTCGAAAGCTTGCCGACGTAAAACCCGCCCTCCCAATCCCCAGGGTCGAGGTCGATCGGGTCGAGATAAGTCTGGTAATTGATGATCTGGGAAAATCCCGAAGCGTCTTTCACCGAGAGCCGGATATCGTTCGATCCGGATAGCAGGGGCAGGTTGCTGAGGTCATAGGAACCCGGTTGCAGCTGAAGCTGCTGGAACAGGACTCCGTTGCGGTAGACGTCCACCGTCGATTCCCGCTCGAGAACCAGCTGGTGGTCACCCTGAAGGATCGCCGTTCGAAACTGGTCGAATCGTCGTCTCTCCCGTGAAATTCCAAAGCCGCCCATCTGGACATAATTCTGGTCGAACCTGATTTCGGGCGTCAGGTCGCCGAGGTAGGCCCGCACATAATCGTCAGGATCATCGTAGACGAACCGCAGGTAGTTCCGGTCGAAACGGTAATCCCGGTTGAGCCCGTTGGGATTGCGGTCTGCAATCTGACCCTCGCCTTCGAGCACGATCGGGCCTGCCCGAATTGCCGAGTTCAGGAACACCGAGGGATCGCGAAATCCAGGATTGGGTCCTCCCCAGTCGCGCGATTCCGACACGGACGTGTCGAGAAAGAAGGAAAAGCCGGCCGGCATTGCGTTTGTGGCAAGCTCGGACTCATGATCGGTCGCGCTGTAGATCGACTGGGGCTTGCGTAACGTCGGATCGATCGATGTGATCGATATGGCGACGTTCTCGCTATCGAAGCTGGCGTCAATGCCGGCGCCCTTGAGATCCCCGGGGCCAATCAGTTTCCGCCCGGCGAGCGCCGTATCGAGCTTGGCCTGGCCGGCCTCGCTGAGCAGCGGCTTGATGAGAGTGGATATTTCGGCTGCATCGAAGGTCGTGGACCCGTCCGGCGCCATGTGCACCGAGATTTCGCCGAGATCGCGCTTGTAAAAGTCGACATCCACCGTGAGGTCGATCGCTCGGCCATAGGGGTTGCCCGTCGATCGGGCACGGCTTTGAGCAGCTGCCGAATCAGGGCCGGCGGGAGGTGCGGCCATGCTCTGCGCAGCCGCTTGGGCGTGGACCGCGACCGGCCAGGACAAAGCAATTGCGGAGATCAGTCGGCGATTCATCGCACACTAGTTGGAAAATTTGACCGTGATCGGCGCGTTGGCGAACTTTGCTCCGGTGGGAATGTCGAAGGTCCGGCGGCCATCGAGCGCCGCTACATAGCCGGCGCCGAGGATTCGGCTCATGTCGCCGCTCGTCAGGACCACCTTCAGCGGCTTGCCGTCTGCGCCTTTACCCTGGATTGTCCAGGTCGCGCCCGCCATCATCGCATATCGTTTCCCGCTATTGCGGACTGTCACTTCGATGCCCGGGACCGGCGCCGCTCCTGGAACTGCAGCTCCCCCGACCTTGGGCGGCGCAACCATCGTCGGGTGAACGCTTTCCACCGTGACGTTGGGCTGGGCGCCCGGCGGCGCCACAGTCACCAATACTTTCATGTGATAGACGATCTGCACGCTGACCGCGGGCTTTGCCTTGCCGACCTTGGAAGGATCGAGCGGCACCGGTAATTGATCGATCGCGACATAATATCCGCGCGAGGAATCCAGTGCGCCCCCGAGCCACTGGACCCGGACCATCTGCCGCTGGTTGGACTGCAGCACACCTTGCGGCGGGAAAACGAGAAAATCCGAATCCGCCGGCGTTTCGATAACCTGGTCGGTCGGGCTGAACGTTATGCGGTAGACGCGGACTTCGTAAGGCAGCGGCTGCTTTAGAATGTTGGTTACCTCGACGCGGCCCGTGGACCGGGCCCCGGCGGTGTTCAGCTCGAGAACCATCGGGGAGACGCTCATCGCGCCCGCGGGAGCGGACGCTCCGATCGTCCATCCGCAGGCCGCAACATAAGCAACGCAACCGACCCGAACCGACCTATGCATCCTTACCCCCAAACATCCGCGAACCCTGTTGCTAGATGGAATGAATTGGCCGCGGATTAACTCGCTTGGTTAATGTGAAGCCTTTCTCTGTCAGGCGGTGCCGGCACATACCGGCACCGCCTGCGAGAGTTTTGCGACCACGCCTTAGAGGGTGGCGAGCGTCAGAGTGACCGTGCCCTGATAGGTGCCGGCAACGAGACCGTTGCTCGAAACCTGCGGGATGTTGACGTCGAGGTGAAGCGGCGAACGCCAGGCGCCGAACTGGCCGCTCGCGGAATTCGCGTTGGTGGCCACGTCGACCGTCTGCGTCGACCCGGCGCCGACCGTGTTGATCGGAACGCCAGTGAAGGACGCGACGACCTCATACGGGATGTTCGCCTGGAACTGGCTGCTGTCGTATCCGCCCGGGTTCGTGTTCACGAGGCCGCGGATATCGTCCTTCGAAAGGGTCACAGTGTTGTTGTAGTTGCAACCAGCGGCCGCCGAATCGATGTTGACGTGGGCCGGTCCGGTCATCGTGAACAGCTGGCTTGCCGCCGTGTCGTCGCCCACGTTAACGCCGATCGTTCCAAGGTCGACCGTCGAGTTCTGCAGGCCGTTCGACACGCCCCCATCGACACCGGCAACCGCGCAATATTTGTTGACGGTGCCGTGAAGGGTGAACTGGGCGTTGACGGTGTTCGCGGCGTCGTCGTTGAAGTCGTCCCAGGTGCTGGAATTCCATGAAACTCCATATGACGAGCCATCGCCGTCATAGAATGTTCCGCCGTTCGTGCCGGCATTCGCGGCAGTGCCCATCATCAAGGCGCTGGCACCAAGCAAAAGTATCGTCTTCATTCTGCTCTCCTGTTCCACTTGTTTTTGCGTCCGATCGCCCCGATCACATTGAAGACAATGTGATTGTGATCGTCTCGCCGTAATCGCCGGCAAGGAGGCCGGCCTCTCCTCCCGCGTGGCCGAGGGCCACGTGGACCGTCATCCCTTCAGTCGCGATCGCGCCCTGAGAGGAAATCGATTTGCCGCCGATCAGGTCGCGGCTGTTGAAACTGTCCGTAATGACCGTCGCTGCGGGGGTTCTCGCCGGTATGGAAAGATCGAGCGCATAGGGTACGCTCCCCGCGTAGGGTCCTTGGCCGTTCGGAAACTGGATGTTGGTCAGAGCGCCATATTGCGCCGACACGTTCATCACGAAGGGCACGTTGCAATCGAGACCCATCGCCAGATTGGCTTGGAGACCGTCCCGATCGAGATTTCCAAAATCGATGTTACCGGGCGAGCTGATCGAGCAATGTTGCGTGACGTCGCCATGGACCAGGAGGCGCTGACTGGAACTCGCATCGAGTTCCGTCGCAAGCGCCGGCGAAGTTAACATGAGGAATGACGCCGCAAAGAGCGGCGCAAGCTTAGACGGCCCCGGCAACACGCAAACCCCCCTCGGATTACAACCGGAGGACCCGTCCCGAAGCGGGCCTCAGCGATTAATCGACTCAGTTAAGAAAGAGTTAACATGTTGATTAACTTGAGTCGATAATCCGCCCACATTAAATTAACGTTTGATAAGTAGGTGTCCGATAATGGGACAATTGCTTGCCGCTCGGCATAGAGAGGAAACGGTCATATTCTCGCGGATTCGGCCTGAGGGGTCGTGCCGACAACTTCCCTGCAAATTGCCGTTATGCTATCTCTTACAAAGTCAGGACTAGTCCCGGTCTTAGCTCGCTTCGAGGTCGCCGCCCTGGCCGGGGTTGGCGGCCTCTTTCGTTCGATCGCCAAACGCGGTGTCCGTATTGGGTGGAAAGTGGACGTTAGTCCAATCGAGACAGTAACCAAGTGCCCGCGACCACGAGAGCCAAGAACACTGTTGTAACCAACCATGCTCCACGCGGACCCCAGCGCTCGCTGGCCCAGTCATCCATCCAATCGAGCGGCGCGCGGCGCTTAATTATCATCCAAGTTCCGCCAACTAAGAAGACCAGTGCGGCGGTTGCCGTGACCCAACGCAGTCCGGATGTTTTGTGGAAGAATATCCGGTCAACTGCAATCGCCGCGTTTAGCAAGCCACCGAAGACCATTAGATAGCCGGTATTGCGGTCGTCGCTTGCTGAGTCGCGTGCCATTGGAACGCCAGCTTACCGTCTGCTGTAATGTCCGCAATGGGTGGAAAGCCGTCACTCGCCAGGGTAGCTTGACGGCATGTCCTGGAAGGTCTTCGCCTTGCTCTTCGGAGCACTTTCCATATTGGCACCGAGGCCCAGCAATGCCGCTTCTGCTTGGGACAAGCCGGACTGTTTCGATGCCGAGGTCAATGCGGGCATCGCGCAACAGACGCCGACCGCCGTTCTTGGTTGCGGTTCCAATTGCATTGTGATGAGCTGGCCGTGGATTCTCAAACTGCACGTCGAGAGAGTCATCAAAGGAACTCTCCCCTCGAAGGCGACGCCACTAACAGTGCTGACGGTGCAGCACGCTTATTATCGAACCGATCTTCCGCCGCGCAGGTGGTGGCTGAGGCGCAACTCCTTAGGAGTCTTCAACGTCATCAAGATCGAAAATGGGCCTCCTCTTCCGCTCTGTCCGGGTGGGAGCAAACCGGCTAAGCCATACATCAGTCTTCCTACGGGAAAGACACTCGCCGATGTCGAGCGCGAGGCAGAGCATCCGTAGTCGAATGTCCGCAACGCGTCGAAGTTGGTCGCGGCAAGTTTGGGTGGAAAGCGGACACTAGCCAAGCACGCCTTAGCCAATCACAACTGCGGTCTGTTGCTCATGCGCTATGGGGGTTCGTCGTGATCACGCTCGCGTTTGTATCCGCTGCTGCAGCTATCCAGCCTAGGACCACTCAGTCCGCAACCAAATCGGAAAGGATCTTCGGTTGCGAGTATTTCAAGACTGATCGCGAGGCCGCCGACGGGTGGGTGCATCAGGTGGATATACGCATGGTCGAGCGCGCCGACGCGACGTGGACGGTTGAACGTGGCAAGGAGGCGCCCATAATTGCGACCCCGTTTCCAGCGCAGTTTGGAAGCGTCGGCCATTCAGTAAGTCTCCGCTGGAAAGATGCGAGGGGTCACCAAAGAACGACTTACATCTCCTTCTCCGACGCCAAGCTACCGGACGGCATGCAGGTGTTTTGGTTGAACTTCGATCGCCCGTCGCTTTGGAAGGCGCCCGGATATTTCTGCCAGTCCATGGGCGACGATCCAGCTGAAGCGGTTGGTGTGAAGGTCAGGTCAAATCCCAACCCTCTGGGAGCTCGTTAGAGCGGCCTTTCTAATGTCTTCTTAGGGTGGAAAGCTTCCGCTAGCGGGGGTCGCTTAGACGTCCAGGAAAACGACTGCAGAGCGCAGGCTCCTCGCACTTAACCGCGTCGCAGCCGAAGGAAACAAGCTTGTGCATCAATCCTAGTTTCTGCGCGGCATCGAGGCTTTGGCCCATTTCACAGTAGAACCCGAGCTGTTCCTTGGCGCATTGTCTGCGAATGTCGGCGACACGGTCAAAACGCTTCCTTGCCGCGCTCGGTAACGTGCGGGCAAACTGGTCGAGGAAATCGGGAACCGCTCCGTCGCTCAACATTTCGACATGGCGCGAGGGACATTCACGATGAAGGGCGGTCGTCCATTCGTTCCAAGAATCAGGGGTGCTGGTCGCCCCGGTTAAGAGCATCAACACCGGCGCGGCCAGAGTGACGGTCCTCATCGACCCACAATAACATCGTAAGCCGACGGCAGGAATGGGTCGAAAACGGACACTCGCCTTTCGCGCACTGTGCCCTTCGTCGATGCCGTCGGGTCGGCTTATGGCGCGAACAGCGAACAATCGAATTACGCGCGCCGTATAGCTTTCGAATATCGCAAGGGTCGTCCTAGGTTTCTTGGGTCATGGCCGTGACATCCCAAATGAGGAGAAGCAGCATGAACCGCGAAGATACCGAGAATGATCTCGTCGAACTCGGCGCAGTGACCGAGGAAACCAGGGGCGGAGCGATCGGCTTCGTCGACTCGGAGCGAACGCTCCAGCCCTCCCTTGGACTGAGCGACGACTGACGATCGGAACGCGCGCGCCATATGGCGCGCGCGTCACCCTCTGCAGATGCCTTTCTCCTACCGTCTCCGCCCGGGCCTGCACTGGACTCTTTGCGGCGGGCGACCGGTCTTCCTCGACTTCGCGGGCGACCGGTACTTCTGTCTCGGCCCCATGCTGGAGGAGGCCTTCCTCCGCTTCCTGTCCGGTGACCTCACCGCCGACGACCTTGGCCTGCAGCCGATTGTCGCGCGCGGCCTGTTTGTGCGCGAGGAGGCAGATGCGGCAACCGACCCGGTTGTGCCGGTCGCACCTGCGACCGGGGATTATCTGGACGAGCCGGGGCGGCGAGCGAGGGCGCTCGATCTTTTGGCGGCAATGTGGTGGCAGGTGCGCTGGGCCTTTCGCCTTCGCGCCAAAAGTCTCGAAGCGATCGCCGTTGGTATCGGGAGCGGTTCGTGGCGGGCTGGCCGGACCCCGGCGGACGCCCACCGCCGCATCGCGCGGCTCGCCGCGTCCTTTGCGGCGAGTGCGCTCGTGCTTCGTGCCGCGGACAGGTGTCTGGTCAGAGCGCTCGCATTCCAGGATCTTTGCGTGAGGCGCGGGATCTATCCCCAGCTGGTCTTCGGCGTTCGGGCGAACCCGTTTCGCGCACACGCCTGGGTGCAGCTCGAGGATAAGGTGCTGATCGGCGACTATGAACAGGTCCGGTTGTTCACGCCCATCGCGGCGCTCGGATGAGGCCGCGTTACCTGCTGATGGCGGGTCAAGGCGCCGGCGAGGGCGCCGAGAGGCTTGCCCTCGCAAATCTGCCGGCGGGTTTTCAGCCGGCTTTTTCGCGGCCGGGTCTCAGCGCCTTTGTGAACGAAGGTTGCGGCTGCAGGCCGGTCGACGGGGCCGGCTGTATCCTCGGGACGCTCATGCGCCGCGGCGGAGAGATGTGCGAGGTCGCCTCCCTCTCTCCCGGCGAAGCGGCTTCGATATCGGCGGGCGGCGGCGCCGTCCTCCTTAGCCGTTACTGGGGCGGATACGTCGCCGCCCTTACCGGCACCGACGGCGTTCGCGTGATGCGCGACCCCTCGGCCGCGCTTCCCTGCTATTTTGTCCGGGGCGGCGGATTTGCGGCCTTCGCCTCGGATGCCGAACTTCTTGTGGAGCTGGGGCTCGCCCAAATCGAGATCGACTGGCGAAGCCTTGCCGCGCATCTCTACGCGGGCGGAGTTCCATCGTCCGCAACCGCCCTTTTTCGAATTTGCGAGCTCCTTCCCGGCTTCGCCATCGAGCCCGGCGCGGATTGCGCCTGGGGGACTCAAAGCTTGTTCTGGTCGCCATGGGACCATGTTGCTCAAATGCATGGAGCAGGGGAGGCGGCCGCCGCCGAGCGCGTGCGGTGGACCGTCGGGCGGTGTGTCGGCTTGTTGGCCGAGCGCCAGGGTCGCCTGCTCGTGAGCATTTCCGGCGGTCTCGATTCGTCGATTGTCGCCGCTTCGCTCGCCGCGGCCGGCGCGGAGGCGACCTGCCTCACCCTCTATGGCGAGGATCCGGAAAGCGACGAGCGCCCGTTCGCCCGGCTGCTGTGCAAGCATCTCCGCCTGCCGCTGGTCGAACGGCCCTACCGGGTGGAAGACATCGACCTTGCAGAAGCGCCGGCGCCGCATCTGCCGCGCCCTTCCGACCGGACCCACGCGCTCTCCTACGAGCGCGCGCATCTTAAGGTTGCGCTCAACATCGGTGCTGAAGCTTTCGTCACCGGCAATGGCGGCGACAGCGTCTTCGGTTATTCGCAATCGGCCGCAGCGATCGCCGATCGCTACCTTGATGAAGGCCTTTCGCCCGGGCTCGCCGCAACCGTGCGCGATATCTGCGTCCAGACCGGGTGCGGCATTTTCGAGGCGGTGGCGAACGCGGTGAGAATTGCGCGGGGCCCGCGCTCCTATCGCTGCCGTGGCCGGGACATGTTCCTCGATCGCGAGGCGGTTGCCGCGCTCGGCCCGGCGGCGCTGGCGCATCCCTGGCTGGACGCGCCGGCCGGGGCGCTTCCCGGCAAGTCGGCGCATGTCGCGTCCATCCTTCGCGTCCTCCAATGCCTCGAGCCGGGGCGGGGAAGCGTTCTTCCCGTCCTCAACCCGTTGCTGTCGCAACCCGTCGTCGAGGCCTGCCTTTCGGTGCCGAGCTGGACGTGGCGGACGGGAGGTCTGGATCGTTCGCTCGCCCGGCGCGCCTTTGCCGCCGATCTCCCGCCGGCGATCGTTCGCCGCCATGTGAAGGGCGGACCCGACGGCTTTACCGCACGGATCCTCGACCGCTTTCGCCGCCAAATCCGCGAGCGGCTCCTGGACGGCCACCTTGCGCGAGAAAGCATCGTCGATCGCCGGGCGGTCGCCCGAGAGCTGGATCATGGCCACGGCGGCGGCGAAGAGCGCGCGCGCATCCTCGAACTCGTTGCCGCCGAAGCCTGGATCGAAAGTTGGCTCGCACGGCGCTCTGGGCTCCGTGCGTCTCAGGGACCCGGGGAGCCGGCCCTGAGCCTGTCCCAATGCGCAAGCTCCGCTTTTCGGTCGGGAGAAGCGGACCTGAGGCCGCGAAGCCAGTAATCGAACCAGTCGAGCGCGCGCCGGTAGACCGCGAGCCGGTGTGCGGGCTGCGATTTGTTGTGATGCTCGCCGGGGAAAACGGACATGTCGACCGGGGCGCCGGCTTCGCGAAGCGCCGTATAGCTTTCGAGTGCGTTCCAATATTCATAGTCGGCCAGCTGAAGCAGGATCGGAGTCCGGATCCGCCGCGCGTTGGTGGAGAGCGATAAGTCTTTCCAGAAGCTCGAATTGCGCTCGAGCAGTCCGGGATAGCCGTCCTCGCGATATTCCCGGGCGCTCGCCGGGCCGACGCGCATCGCCAGGGTCGTGTCGAAGCAGCAGGAGCTCATCGCCGCCGCCGAAAAAAGCGAGCTGTGGAGGAGGGCCCAGACGACTGTGGTCGAGCCGTTGCTAAGACCGGTGATCCCGATATGGCGAGGATCGGCAATGCCGCCCGCGATTGCCCTCCGCACCCCGGTTTCCACGGACGAGAAGACGCTCCGGTCGTCGGCAAATCCGGCGAGGTTGATCCGGTCGCCCTCATGGAAGCTGCGGGCGCCGCGGGCGATTGCGATCGCTTCCGGCCGCTGGACGCTGAGCACCGCATAACCGCGGTTGGCGAATGCCTGGATCGGATAGTCGTCGCCGGTCCCGCCGCGAAGGAAGCCGCGCGTCTGATACTGGACGACGACCATCGGGTAGCGTTGGCCCGGCCGATAGCCGACCGGAAGGACGAGGTCGCCGATCGCTTCAAGGCCGAAGGCGTTGCGCCAGTGAAGGCGCCGGACCCCGCCGAGGGTGAGGTGCGAGAATTCGGGGTTGGGATCGAACAGCAGCCGGCGCTCGCCGGTTGCCGGATCGAGCAGCTCGAGCTGCCTCGGCTCGAGCGAGCCTTCGCGCAGGCAGACCAGCTGGTCGCCTCTGGGCGCACAGCCGGCGAAAAGGTCGTCGGTCAGATAGAGGCGCCGAACCGATCCCGATCCAGGATCCCATTCGTAGATGGCACTCGACCCCTTTGCCCAGCCCTCGCGGCGAAAGAAGCGAACATGGCCGGAATTCGTCCGCCAGGGATGCGTCGCGCCATCGCACCGCGTCTGTTTGCACGCGGCGATTCGGCCGCCCGGGAGCCGCACCTCGAGGGACCCCGGTGCCGCTCCGCCGGTGAGATCGGTCGCCGAAATCCAGGGTGAACCATCGCCGGGTCCGGGTGGGGTGGAGCCGGCGGCAATCAGCGTGCCCGCGCCGCTGAGCGCGGCTGCTTCCCCGGGGCTGGCCGGTCCAACGTCTCCGGTGGCGAGATCGAGACGCTCGACCTCGCGCCCGATCGGCGGGGCAGGGAAGGGATGATTGCCCTCGACCGGCGCCCACCGGTCGTCGTAATGATAGCCCGACAGGCCCTCGCGTTCGATCGCCTCGTGCTCGCGGCGAAGAGCGGGGCGGGTCGCATAAAGAAGGCTCTTGCCGTCCGCGCCGATCCGGAAATCGACGACGTCGTCGGGTGCGTTCGTGAGCCTGGCGCTTCCGCTGCCGTCGGCGGCCGCGCGCCAGACCTGGGTCGTCCCGCCGGTGCGTTTCAGGAAAGCGATCCAGCGTCCGTCGGGCGACCACCGCGGGGTGACGACATCCGGAATGCCGGTCGGGAAATCGGCGGTTCCGGCGGCATCGACCTTGAGCAGGAGGAGGTCGCCCCCCTGATCCACGACCGTGGGGCGAGCGCCGGGCGCGAGGTCCAGTACGACCATTGCAAGGCAATATTGGTTACGCTCTGGATCGGCGCGGCGGATCTGGAACGCGGCCCGCCGCCCGTCGGGCGAGAGGCTGA
>Ga0070661_100001374_pt1 | contig 16997 bp, 13 predicted proteins | sample KBSC43metaG_FD_64663 | JGI IMG/M metagenome (GOLD analysis project Ga0070661, IMG submission 64663) | Corn rhizosphere microbial communities from Kellogg Biological Station, Michigan, USA - KBS C4-3 metaG | ecosystem: Host-associated > Plants > Roots > Rhizosphere > Soil ...
TGGGCGGTCATTCGCTGGGACTGGTCCGATCCCCCGCGCCGCTGACGAAGGGTTAACGGATGGCGTGCCCCGGGCAGCGCTCCCCTCGGGTCGGGGTGGCCGGACCGCCCGGCGCGCCCCCTCGAGCCGTCGATTCACTGTCTGCTGGTCACGCGGATCGGCTGCAGCGCCTTGACCGTCGCCCGGCCGATGCTCCGCCCCTGGCGCTTGCCGTGCTTGACCGCGTGCTGGAAGTGGATGCCGGCGTAGACCCGGGACAGGCCGTTCTCCTCGGCCGCCACGGAGAGCTTGTCGTACCGGCGAGTCACCCCCGGCAGCGTCAGGCTGTCGGCGACGAACGGAACGTCGTCCCCCAGCACCGAGATCAGCGCCTCGGCGGCCGCCCAGCCCAGGACCGTGTGCGTCGACGGGTAGTCGGGCACCGGCGGGGTGATCAGGAACGGCTTCCAGCTCGCGTCCACCTGGGTCCGTGGGTTGCCGTCGCCGGCGGCCTGACGCACCGCCGTCTCCGGACGCCAGAAGCGGAAGTGGTACTTGGCCTCGAACCCGACGATGAAGCCATCCGCCATGGCGAAGTTGACCAGGGCGAAGGCTCGCGCCGCGTTCCAGGGATCCAGGTTGCGCTGCCGGATGGCCGTGTTCGCGATCCGGTTCCACCCCAGCGGTGAGTCCTCGTACCAGAACTTCGCGATCTCCGACTGCCCGGGGGTGCGGACGGTGCTCTTCTCTCCGCCGATGGCGAGGACGTGCGCCAGGTCACGGGCGTAGTCCTCGGTCGCGAGGCTCTGCGGGCCGGGAAGCGCATGCTCGCGAGGATCGACGACGAACGGCTTCACCTTCCCCCAGCCGGGCTGCGCCGCGAAGTCGAAGGGCCCGGTGAACTGGTACTCGCCGGGACCGGACCGAGGCAGGTAGGGCATCGCAGCCTCCGCGGCACCATCGCGCGCGCGGCGGGTCAGCGTGGCCGCCGCGGCCGCCTTGCCGGTGGCGACTCCGGCCGCCTTGGCGGAGCCATCCGTGACGAGGGCGAGGGCCCGGGCGTACTCGGTCTCGACCAGCGCCACCTGGTCCGGGAGCAGCGTGACCAGGACGTCACGCGCCGCGGTGGCCACTGCCGCCTCGAGCGACGCGCCCGGTGCCTCCGCGAGGCCCGGTGTGTACGACTCGAAACGGCGGTCGACGGCGTTGACCGCATCGTGAATCGCGGCGTGGACGATGGCCAGCGTCCGCGACTGTGCCATCGGGTTGGTCCCCTGCGAGGGGGCGAAGGCGTCGGTGGCGACTCGGTTCCAGTGGGTCACCGCATTGTCGCGCGGCCCTTCCGTGGCCCGACTGGCCTCGGCGGCCCGCGCCGGCGCCAGCACGGTCATCGCGACCGCCGCGAGGCTGGACAGCCGGACCAGCCGTGAGGTCGGGGCCGGGCCCGGTCCGGGGGATGGACCGCCCTGATCGCTGGCGCGGGGGGAGGGGAGCTTCGAGTGAACGGTCGACCGTGTATTCATGGTGCTTCGTGCCCTTCCTTCGGCCAGAGGCCGTCCGAGAGATGCCCGCATGGTCACGGCCGGGGCGGGTTGGCGGCAGAGCCGAAATCGCCCAAGATCGGTCCGTTCGTGCCACTGAGGTGACCCGAATGGCTGCCCAGCCGACCCGCACCGGAGCACGTCCGCGTCACGTGAGCATCGTGGCCTTGCCCGATGCGGCGGTCTCGACCCTGTTCGGCATCTTCGACGTGATGAGCGCCCTTCCCCGGATGGGGCTGGTGCCCGCCGGGCCGTCGCCGTTCGAGGTGGACATCGTCGGGGAAGCGTCGGGCCCCCTTGGCCTGGCCAGCGGCGTTCCGGTCGACGTTCAGCGGATGATCAAGAGCATCGAGAGGAGCGACGTGGTGATCGTCCCCTCCCTGGTCCTGGGCCCACGGGGGTGGAACACAGGCCGCTACCCGCGCCTGGTCGAGTGGCTCGCGCGGATGTACGACGAAGGCGCGCTCCTGTGCTCGGCCTGCTCGGGGCTCTTTCTCCTGGCGGAGACCGGAGCATTCGACGCGAAGGACGCGACGGTGCACTACCATTACGCGCGCACGTTCGCCGACACCTTCCCCGCGGTTTCCATTCATCCGGAGCGGCCGCTGATCATCTCCGGGATGCGAGAGGAGCTGGTCAGCTCGGGCGCCTCGGCCTCCTGGCACGACCTGGTGCTGCACCTCATCGCGCGCTTCGCCGGCTCGACCACGGCGCAGGACGTGGCCCGGGCGTTCGCGCTCCAGTGGCACAGCGACGGGCTCAGGCCCTACATCGCCTTCGAGGGAAGGACCGACCACGGCGACGCCGCCATCCAGAGCGCCCAGCAGTGGGTGAGCGAGCACTTCTCGGTCCCCAACCCGGTGGAGCAGATGATCCGGCGCTCCCATCTCGCCGAGCGCACCTTCAAGCGGCGCTTCGCCAGCGCCACCGGGCTGACTCCCATCGGCTACGTGCAGCGGCTGCGCATCGAGGACGCCAAGCGGCGTCTCGAACGCACCGACGCCTCGGTGGACGAGATCAGCTGGAGGGTCGGCTACGAGGACGCCGCCTTCTTCCGGCGCCTGTTCAAGCGGACCACCGGTGTCGCACCGGGCGCCTATCGGAAGCGGTTCCGGATTCCCGACTACGCCCGCCCCTCGCGGCCCTGAGCGCGGCTCAGTCGGCCCGTTCGTCGAGCATCCAGATGTTGCCGGTGGTCTCGGTGGCGGTGAAGTAGAAGTAGCCGGCCTGGATGACGTTGGTCGCCGCTGCTCCGGTCGTCGCGCGGAGGCCGGGGTTGTGGAGGTGGAGGACCGCACGAGGTGACCCCGCAGGCCGTTTGGTCACCGGATCGATCTGCTGGACCCACGGGCAGAACGCGCCGTCGCGAGAAGAGAAGTGATAGAGCAGCGAGCCATCCGCGGACCAGCTCGGATGGCAGCCATGGTCCGTGACCACCGGCACCCACTCCTGGGGAACGGTCGACTTCCCCGTCGTCGCGCGAGTCGCGTAGATCTGGCGGACGTTCGGCGAATTGGTCGTGTGAAACGCGACCCACTGCGCGTCGCGCGAGAAGTGAGCCTGGTGGAGGTTCCACGTCGGATGGGCGGTCAGCTCTGCCTGCTCTCCGGTGGAGAGGTCATACAGGACCAGCCGTGACGGCAGCCCCTTGCCGAGGAGCACGTGCTTGCGATCCGACGACCAGTCCCCCGGAATGCTGCAGTCGGCACAGACGGGCGACGGCGGGCCACCCCCGGTGCTCACCATGGAGAGGGATCGAGTGCCTGACTCGACCTTGGAGAAGACGACCCGGGATCCGTCGGGGCTGAGGGTCGCGTCGTCAGCGCCCCCGTGCGTCACCTGCCGCTCCCGACCCGAGGGAAGATCACGAACCCAGACCTCGTCGGACTTCGTCCGGGAGGAGATGAAGGCCATGGTCTTTCCGTCGAAGCTGACGCTTCGGAGCCGATCGCTCGCCGGATTGTCGGTGACCCGTTCCAGCGGACCGGCTGCGGTGCCGGTGTGCTCGTCGACAGGCACGCGCCACACGTCGACGTTCTCCAGCACGCTGGAGAAGACGATCTGACCCGAGGCGGCGACCGCGGGGCTCCGCTCGATCGCCGTGCCGAACGTCAATCGTCGCGGGGTTCCGGTCAGCTGACCGGTGGTGGGGGAGATGGGGATCTCCCAGAGGTTGGAGCTGTCTGCCTCGTTGGTCGAGAACACGACCGCCCCGCGGCTCGAGCTCCAGGCTCCCGGGATGGGGGGGCCGCCAACCAGTCCCTCTGCGGCGATCTGCTGAACTGCGCCGGTCTTGACCAGGTCGCGACCCTCACGGCTCACGAGGTACCAGTCGAAGACCTTCTGGTCGGTATTCTCTTCTCCCAGGAACAGGAGGTGCTGACCGTCGGGCGACCAGATCGGATATCGCGCGCTCGCCAGCAGGGGCCGGAGGACACGCGAGGGACCACCCTCGGATGGGACGACGGAGATGCTGGCGAGCGCGCCAGGAATCCCACCGGCGACGACCGTCGCGGGGAAGCCGGTCCAGAACGCGATCCAGTGCCCGTCCGGTGAGAAGCGCGGCGTGCGGGCCCAGTCAGTGAGGGCGACCAGCCGTGCGGTTCCGCCGAGGGCCCCAATCACGTAGAGGCCGGTATTGCGGCGAGAGAAGACGATCTCGGTGCCGTCCGGCGAGAACGACGGCTCGGCGTCGTCCGCCGGATCGCTGGTGAGCTGCAGTGGCTCGCCGCCCCCGACCGGCTGCACCCAGATGTCGAGACCACCGCTGCCTCCGCGATCGGAGGCGTAGGCCAGGAGGCGTCCGTCCGGCGAGAGGGCGGGATCCACGTTCAGGCCCGGGGTGGACGTCAATCTGGTCAGCTTGGCCGCTCGCGCCGTGTGCCCGGGCTGTCGGAACAGGGCGACCCCGAGGAGGACCAGGACCACGGCCCCCACGGCCCAGGCCGCGGGCGCACGGATCCGCCGCGGGGCCGGCGTGGGCGGGGGATCGATGAGGTCGGTGGTCTCGGGCGGTGTCTCGGGCGCGTCGGCCAGGTCCCCGATGAACCGGTAGCCCCGGCGGGGCAGCGTCTCGATGAAGCGAGGGGCCGTGGCCGAGTCGCCGAGCATGGTGCGGAGCCGCTTCACCGCGGCGTTCAGGCCGTGCTCGAAGTCGACGAAGACTTCGTCGCGCCAGATCTCGCGGCGCAGCTCCTCCCGCGTGACCACGGATCCCGGGTGACTCAGGAGCAGCGTCAGGATGCGGAAGGGCTGTTCGGGTAAGAGGATCCGGTTGCCGTCCCGGATCAGCTCGCCTGATCGGAGATCCAGCGCAAGTTCGGCGAAGCGGACAACCTGTGAGCCAGGCGGCGCGAGCGTCATGCGCCCCCCCATCGAAACGCGCGAACCCTACCAGGCGACGTCGCGCGCGTCATTTCACCTTCGTTTCATCTCCAAATCGCCCTCAGAGCATTGAGTGGATCACGACGTCCACGCACGGTCGTGTCCGGCCCGGACATCGGTCCGGACGACCAGGAGGGCAGCATGAAGCCGGTTCATGAAGTGTCGGAAGGCTCCGTTCGCCCGTCAGGCGACGGCGCCACCGGGGGCCACACACACACGCCGAGCGCGGGAGGCGAGACATTCAGAGCGAGTCATCGGGGACGGGTGGAGATGCTCGGGAGCTTGTCGCTCCTTGCCGCCTGCCTGCTCGCCGGTGGCGTGCTCACCGGATGCGGCGCTGACGCGTCGCTCGGAACCCTGGGCCAGGAGGAGCGTGGACGAGGCCAGGTCAACAACAAGGTGATCGTCGACTGGATCGTCCACACCGACGAAGTGACCAGCCCGAACACGCCATCGAACACGCCACCGAGGCGTTCGCGGACGTTCGCGATGGTTTCAGTGGCGATGCACGATGCGCTCAACGGGATCGAGTCCAAGTACGAGCGATACGCCAGCCCCGCGAGTGATCCCCAGGCGTCTCCGGTCGCGGCCGCAGCACAGGCAGCGCACGACGTTCTGGTGTCGCTGTTCCAGGACAGGCGAGACGAGCTCGACGCCAAGCTCGCCGCCTCACTGGGCGGCGTCAACGACGATGAGGCCAGGGCTCGGGGGATCGCCCTGGGTCGGGCGGCCGCGGCGGCTCTTCTCTCGGCGCGAGCCAGCGACGGCTCGAACGTCGTCGTCAGCTACACACCCATCGATCAGCTCGGGTTCTGGCGCCCGACCCCTCCAGCCTTCGCGCCCGCGCTCGAGCCGAACTGGGGGAATGTGACCCCGTGGGGCCTGCAGTCGGGGAGCCAGTTCCGGTCCCGGGCGCCTTATCCACTGCCCAGCGCCGAGTACGCGGCCGACTTCACCGAGGTGCACGACTACGGGTCGGCCAGCAGCGGAATCCGCAGCGCTGACCAGACCAGCTATGCCCTCTTCTGGTTCGAGCCCAGCGCAAACGGCTGGAACCGCCTGGCGCGAACGGCCGTCGCCATCCAGCCGAAGAACATCTGGAAGACGGCTCGGATGTTCGCGCTCATGAACATGGCGCTGGCTGACGGGTACATCGCGAGCTTCGACAGCAAGTACGTCTGGCAGAGCTGGCGGCCGATCACGTTCATTCCCGCGCCGGACGACGGGAACCCGGCGACTGCTCGGGATCTCAGCTGGGTGCCGTTGCGGCCCACTCCTCCCATTCCAGACCAGACGTCGGCTCACACCGCCGCCGGCTTCGCCGCGCGTGCCGCCCTCATCGAGGTGTTCGGGGACGACCCGGGCAATCCGATGACGATGACCTCGAGCACGGCCGTTCCGGTGGGCTCGACCCGGACGTGGGCGACCTTCACCCAGGCGGCCGCCGAGAACGCCGACTCGCGCGTCATGGTGGGCATCCACACCCGCCAGTCGGTCGTGGATGGAGAAACGCAGGGGCGCCTGGTCGGCGACTACGTCATCGGTCACCGCCTGCGCCCCCTGGGCAATTGAGGACGGCGACGCCCATCCGGGCGAGGACCCGGTCTGGCCGCGGGCTGGACGTTCCGAAGGAGAAACGCCGGAGCCAGCCGAGGATTCCTCGGCGGCTCCGGCGGCCTCGAATGCGCGCGCTTTACCGCACCTGATTGCGCAGCGATCTGAAGCCTTCGCGAATGTCCTTCGACAGGAGCTGCGGAGAGGCTCAGGCCCCTGTCGATGCTGCCCTGATGTGCGCTCGACGGGCGGGCGGACGGCGAGGATCACGCCCTCAGTCGGTCATCGGGGCAGGTCCGTGCCGGCCTGCTCCGCCACCATGTACGCGGCATACCAGTCGGGCCAGTTCGGGTCCGCCGCGCCTGTCCGCTTCTCGTGCTCTCCGTGGGCAACCGATGCGCGCCGCATGGCGTTCGCCAGATCATTCGCCGATGCAAAGGCCGTCGTCGTGGCATCGAGGCGACCAGGCAGTCGTGCGGTGATCTCCTGGAGCAGCCAGCCATTGCCGTCCGGATCTCGAAAGGAGGCGAACGAGCGGTAGCTGCGATGCTCCGGATCGGGACCGGTGACCCGGACCCGTCCAAACAGATACGGCTCGTCCGGGCCCGCGGCCGGGTTCCCGCGGGCGTGGAACACCTCGCTGACCGCGGCGCCGCGATCGATCAGCTCTTTGCGTGCCGCCTCGATGTCGGACACGATCAGGTACAGGCCCTGGGCGGAGCCGGGGGCTGCCGCGGTCACGTTCTTGCCGAAGATGATCGAGCACCCGGATCCGGGAGGTGTGAGCTGGACCGCGTGCCAGTCGTCACCAGCGGCGAAATCGGCGTCGACCCGCCAACCGAGCTTCGCGTAGAAGTCCTTGGCGCGATTGACGTCCGAGACGGGGATGACCACGAGCTCGAGCTTCGTGTCCACTCCGGGCATGTTCGTCCCTCCTTCGTTGGTGTTCCGCACATCGGGGTGTCACGAACGAGCGATCGGGTTCGAAGGCCGCGCGCGGCTCCACGGGGAGCGGATCCGGTTTCAGGCGCGGATCCCCGCGCCTGTGCAAGGGCGTTCCGACGGCGAAGTCCATCGACGAACAAACCTCGCCGCTCGAACGGTCGAGACGCTGCCGCGCCTCACTTCAGCTCGACCGCGGTTGTGCGCGCGACTGAGTGAGATCCAGATCGGCGCCCCGCGGAGGCGATTCCTCCATGGCGCTCATCGCTGGATCGAGCTTCACCGCGTTTCGCGAACCACTCGGGATCTGCTGGTCCAGGAAGCGCCGGATGATCGTGCGCACCATGCACAATCCGAAATCGGGATTGGAATAGTACAGCTCGATCGCCGTACGCTCGCCGAGGACGAGGAACGTCGAATCCGTCGTGCAGACGGCCGAGCCTGTTCGTTCCTTGAACGGCGAGAACACGCCCATCTCGCCGATGAGCTGACCTGAGTGAACGGTTCTCTCCACCTCCGGCAACCACACCGTCCCCCGTTCGAGGTAGTACAGCTTGTCGGCCGGATCGCCCTTGCGGAAGATCGGTTCCTTTTCCTTGAAGGATTCCCGCTGGACGAAGGGAAGGATCCACTCCAGGGAGAGATCCCGATCGAGCGATTGACGGACCCGCTCCTTGAGCCTGAGCATCTGGTGCAGCCGAAGGACGTTCAGCGGCAGGAGCACCGTATGGAGAAGGAAGACCGGATACAGGCCGGCGAAGTACCCGTAGGTCAGGAACGCCACGTTGCTGGTGATCGCAACGCATCGCAGCGGGATCATCGTCTTCATGTAGAAGGTCGAGAACACCAGCAGCGACGCCAGATAGCCGACCACCTGGACCCAGTTCAGCGAACCGCCGTTCATGGCTCACCTGGTCAATGCCTTCCCGCGGCCATCCGCCTGGCCGGCCGGGTCACGCCGAGGGCAGCAGCGAGAAGACGGATCCCGGATCGAAATCAGGACACGCTCCGGACCGCTCCAGGCAAGGACGAAGAAGCGGCCTCATCCGGGCCCGGGAGGAGTGTCCGGTGGCCACCACTGTCTCCCGTCCGCCGATCGGAGGCACCGAGCCCGGGGGCGTCGTGAGATTCCGAGCAGCCTCGACCCGCGGCCCTGGTCGACCGTTCGACCTCCCGAGGCGGTGGGATCGCGCCGACCGCGTGACTATTGCCGCGCGTCTGCCACGGCCGCGGACTCGGGGCGGGCACCTTCGAGCCCGAGCTCTTGCCGGTACCGGTCGAAGCATCTCTGGCCTGCTCGGAGACGCAGGAGCGCGCCCTCAGCCAGCAGGACTGCCCGGGAGGGCTCCTCCCGCACCAGCGGGTGAAGCACCTCGCGATTCCAGGCTTCCGAGTGCTGCCGGTCGAGGGTGGAATGGAGGGCGAAGTAGAGGCGGGCCTTTCCGGCCACCCCCAGCCGCCGGAGCCCAGCGTCCACCTTGGCCGCCCGATCCGGAGCGGTGAGCTCGATGACCCCGAGCGCGCCCACTGACAGCCACGCATAGCGGCGGTTGCAGGCCAGCCCGACCAGCAGATTCGACAGCGCGAGCGCCTCCCACACCGCCTCCAGCCCGGGATGCGGGACTCCGAGCGCGGTGGCGAGCCGGGAGAGCATCGGCCCATGCATTCCTTCGCCGCGTCCGCGCCCCATTTCGTCCCAGTAGTTCCGTGCGAGCTCCAGCTTCGGCCGTTCGGGCAGCTTGAGCTGGGTGAGGGCCACCAGATCGTCGAAGCCGGCTTCGCCCGCGAGCTCCTGGCCGAGAAACCAGCGCATCTGCACCACGTCCGCTTCGCGGGCGAGCCACTGGAAGAGCCGATCCCCCTGCCCTGGTCCGTGCTCTCGCAGCGCCTCGAACCAGCGAACGAATCCCTCCGGGTTAGTAGGCACGCCTGCGACCAGCGAAGCGACCGCCACGCGCTCCTGCTCGATCCACTCTCCCTCGCGCAGCGCCAGGGCCGCGTCCTCGACCAGCACCTCACGCCAGTCCTGGTTCGGCACGGACGGTGTCAGCCGACGGGCATTCCAGCGGGCGAGAGCTCGGTGCAGGGAGGGTGCAGCTTCCATTCCTCCCAGATGAACATCACCAGCCGTTCCCGCCACTGTCTGCACCCGTCGTCCATTCAACGGGGGCCCGCGCCAGAGGGGCAGCCGGTTGGCAGGGAGAGCCCATCCTCGCCGCATGCACGTCCTCGGAATCGGAGACTCGACGGATCTGGGAGCGCTCTACCTGGACCTGACCACCCGGGGACACTCGGTCAAGGTTTGCGTGCGCGATCCGGACTCCGCCGATGTCGGAGAAGGTCTGTTCACTCGCGTGGCTGACTGGCGCTCCGAGCTGAGCTGGGTCGCGGAGGCAGGCGAGGAGGGGGTCATCGTCTTCGAGACCGCGAGCGATGGAGCGCTGCAGGACCAGCTCCGGGCCGAGGGGTATCAGGTCATCGGCGGAAGCGAGCAAGGAGACCGGCTGGAAGGCGACCGGGCCCACGCACAGGAGGTCTTGCGAGGGCTCGGAATGCAGATCGCGCCAACCCATCGCTTTCGGGATTTCGACGCCGGGATCGACTTCGTGCGCAGTCGACCGGACTTCTACGTGTACAAGCTCGATGGCCCGGGGTTCGCTTCCACCCGCAGCTACGTGGGGCAGCTCCAGGATGGAACCGACCTCGCAGCGGTGCTCGCTCACCAGCGGGACACCTGGACCTTCGGGGCGCATCCCTCCTTCGTCCTCATGCAGCGAGTGATCGGCGTCGAGATGGGCGTCGGCGCCTACTTCGACGGCCGGAGATTCCTGCGGCCTGCGTGCCTGGACTGGGAGCACAAGCGATTCTTCCCCGGCGACCTCGGCGAGCTGACGGGCGAGATGGGAACGCTGGTGACCTACGAGGGGACCGCCCGCTTCTTCGAGGCGACGCTGGGGCGCATGGAAAACTTCCTCCGACATGCCCGCTATCGCGGCTACATCAACCTGAACACCATCGTGAACGCGGAGGGGATCTGGCCGCTCGAGTTCACCTGTCGGTTCGGCTATCCCGGCTACGCCATCCTCTCCGCGCTGCAGCGAGAGGACTGGGCCAGCATGTTCCGGCGGATGCTCCATTCAGGCGGCGCCGCGGAGTTCGAGGTCGAGCCTGGCTTCGCCGTGGGCGTGGTGCTGACCGTGCCTCCGTTTCCTTATCCAGACGGGTACCGTCGACTCTCTCGGGGACTTCCGGTGACGCTCCACGGGGTGCAGGAGGGGGAGCGAAGGCACCTCCACATCGGGGAGGTCGCCCGGCGAGGAGCCACGCTGGTCACCGCCGGAAGCGTTGGTTACGCCATGGTGGTCACGGGCGTGGGGAGGACCCCCGAGGAGGCGAGGCAGCGCGCCTACGCGACGGCGAGGAAGGTGGTCATCCCGAACGTGCGCTATCGTTTGGACATCGGCGAGCACTTCGTGCGGCACGACGCCGCGATGCTTCGCAAGTGGGGCTGGTTCTCAGCGGACCTCGGCCACGAGTGACACGAGCGCGATCCGGTCGGCATCTCGATAGGCCGGCGTCTCGAGCTCCTCGCCCCAGACGTCGGGGTCGAGCTCACGATACTCGTACCAGGCGAATCTCGACTCGAGCAGGCCATCGAGCGCGGTCCGAAGGAGGTCTTCTCCTTCGACCACGGGGGTTCCGGTGTAGAGCACGAGCCGCCCCCCGGGCCTCAACCGCTCCACGCTCTCCCGGACGATCCGTTCGGAGAGCTCGATCCCCAGCCAGCCTCCGTGGCGGTACGTCCGCGAGGCGGCGTCCACCAGGTACGGAGGATTCGCCACCACGCCGTCGATCCGACCCGGCACGGCAAGAAGGACATCGCTCTGGATGACCTCGGTCGGCGGGTGCCGGGCGAGGGCGCAGTTCACCCGCGCGAACCGGAGAGCGAGGGGATTCACGTCGGACAGGACGAGCCGCTGCACCCGACCGGCAACGCTGAGGCCACCCGCTCCCGTACCGCATCCCACGTCGACGACCCTGCCCATCGGCGGGAGTGCCCTCTCCAGCAGGGCACAGAAGCGATAGGTGTCCGGGCCAAGGAAGACCGAGCTTTCCGCGTCGGTGGGATAGGACGAATGGACGAGAAGGAGTGGCCCCACGGAGGAGTACCGCACGGTGCTCCGAGACAGGCCACCCTCCTGCACGACCTGTCCCGAGCGCTGGAGGAGAACGTCGATCTCCTCCTCGAGATCGGCCCGCCGAAAGGGGAGGTTCCATCCAAAGACGTCCCCCAGCGTCTGGCCCAGAGCGCCTGGCGAACGCGAGAGCACACGCCGGTGAGACGATGGGCTGATGGTCACGAACCGGTAAGCCCGGGCCCGAAGCGCCATCCCCAGCTCGACCAGCGCAAGGTCCTCGGTGCGCTCCCCGGCTTCTCCGCCCATGCGCCCAGGATGAGAAGGCCCCGGAACGGACGCAAGCCGCCGTGAGTTCCGACACCTCGCAATCGTCCGAGGGACTTGCTTCAGCTCGCTCGACGCCGGCGCTCTCGATGGTGCGTACCGATGAGAGCGGTACAGCCGTGACCTACGAGAGCTACTTGAAGGCCAGTGCTACAGGCCTGGCGCGCGCGGGCAAGGGTGGGTGTGCGACCGTCGCACAAGTCCCAGCGAACGTCTCTTCGGTCCGTTTCTGGAACGAGCAGCTCTGCCTACGTTGTCGATGACGGAGACAGTCTTAGCCTCGCCGGTCGTGACCGCTCAGGTGCTCGTGGTCGAGGACGATCCAGACCTCCGTGATGCCATCGTCGGCCTGCTGGAGTCCGAGGTGCCGTGGATCCAGGTGTCCTCCGCAACCGACGGGATGGAGGCGCTGGAGTTCTTGGAGGCAGGGGCAGAGCCCTGCCTCGCGCTGCTCGACGTCATGATGCCGGTGATGAACGGCGTCGAGTTTCTCGACACACTCCGCGATCGCCACCTCGCGCCCGCGATGCAGATTGTCCTCATCTCCGCCTATGTCCAGTTCGCCCGGCATGTGAAGTACCCCGGAATCAGCGGACTCTTGCCGAAGCCATTCCAGGTGAGGGACCTCCTGGCCATTGTGCGGCACCACTGTCCGGAGCCTGGGGCGAGCCCGGCACAGGGCTGAGCGGCCCTTCGGAGGTAAAGTCCGCTCGGCTTCGTACCGGCCGGCCCTGACGCCGTCGCCTTGACCACCTCAAGCGTATTCGTCGAGCAAACGAAGGAGGCCTCGAGGTTGGGCTTCAAGACTTCTCGGCAGGCGCGGAGGCCAGTTCCTGAAGATGCAGCGAGGGGTCGAGCGGAAGGTCGAGAACGAAGACGCATCCCTTCCCAGGCACGTCGTGCACCCGGAGCCCACCCCCGTGGAGCTCGGCCGCCCGTTTGGAAATCGCAAGCCCCAGCCCAAATCCACTTCGGTCCTGGCCTAGCTGCACGAAGGGGCTGAACATCTTCTCCACCGCACCCTCCGGGAGCCCACCGCATTGGTCCTCGACCTCGATGAGGACCCGGTCGATCGAGTGCTTGGCCTGAAGGCGGACGATCGCTCCCGGGGTGCTGAACTTCACCGCGTTGCGGACGAGATTGCTGAGTGCCGAGTCTAACAGCCGCTCGTCGGCAACAATCTCCAGCGCCGGATCAGCATCCACGAGAATCTCCACGTCTTTCCCCGCGCCCTGAGGAGCCACGTCCTCGGCAACCAAATCCAGCACCTTGCGCAGCACGAGGGGCTTGAAGACAGGCTCGGGGAAGGCGCGGAGCTGAACGTCGAAGAGTTCGTTGTCGATGCGCTCGCGGAGTAGCCGAAGAGCGCGTCTGAGCACCTGTAGGTCATCTGGGGCCGGGCCCGTGGCGCGCCGTTCCGCCATGTCCAGCCGGAGCTGCGCACTCTGCAGCGGGTTTCTGAGCTCGTGCGCCAGGAAGCCCACGTGCTCCGCCGCCTCCGCCCGCGTTTTCGCATCGCGCTCCAGCGAGTACTGGGCTGCTGCACTCGCGATGCCCTCGATGAGAATCCCGGAGAGGTTGAGGGCGTCGGCCGAGCTGAAAGCAATTCCCTCCCCTTCGATGAACTCGAACAGAACCTCCCGAAGGACGCCGTATTCGCGGATGAGGCCGTCGATGTTGTACCCGAGCCGAAACCGTTGCTCCCCGTGCTGGCGGGCCCGCGCCGCCGGGCGGAGGGCCTCGGCGCCCTCTTCCTGCTCCAGAGCGGCGGACACCTCCTCGACGAACTCGCGCATCGAATTCCTGAGGTCCGAGGTGGGAAGAGCGGACGAGGCGCTCTGGTGGCGTAGCTTTTCCACCCAGCGGTCCGCGATTGCGGCTGAACTCTGTCGAAGAAAGCGGGAGAGGGGCGCTGCAGCCGGCCGCCCTTCGCTGGAGGTGGACTTTGGGCGGATCATGCCGTTAGGCAGCATCGCAAAACAGGGAGGCGAGCCCCAGTTGGACCGGCCGCTGTTCGTTGAACGACGGACAGCGCGTCCCGTCCGAATCGCGCAGCAGAAGCCCAGCTCGGCCATGGAACTTCACCGACGAGTTCAGGGGCGTGGCTCGTGCGCGACGCCGGTACCGCTGCACCACCATGAGCGACCACGAGCAGCCCGTGGCTGCCAAACGCCGAAGGGGCCGAAGCGGCTGGCGAGTAAGTCCAGCGACCTCGACCCCTTCAGCGTGCGCGCGATACAGGATTCGAACCTGTGGCCTTTGGCTCCGGAGGATGGGGAAGCCCTCCCCGGGTGGGTCCACCGCTTCGCAACTCCTTGCAATCCTTCGCGAGGCCGAGAAGGGCTGGATCTGGATCCACCGCGAAAACTGCGGCCCGTGCTGCTCCTGTGCTGCGCACCTTCCGAGTGGTGACGGCGCTGCCGGAGCGGTGAAGGACACCAGCCACCCCGTTCCTGGGAAGGTCGCGTAGCTCGATGCCGGCGGTGACGGGTCAAGGCTTTCCTGGCGAAGCTCCGGTCAGCGTGAAGTGACCCAGGATCTTGAGCGCGCGACTCTGCGCAAGCCCGGGTGCAAGTCCCTTTTGCTCGTAAAGGATCGTTCCCACGGTCCACGGTGACGAGTTGATGCGCACGAAGGACAGCGCCTGCGTTGGGAGGTCGAGGATGAAGTAGGAGGCCCAGGGGCCGGCCGGGCGCTCCTCGATACTCACGTCGGAGAGCTTGACCTGACCCGTCCCGGAGGCCTTCAGCACCGCTTCCCGGTGCTTCTCGATCACGGCCTCGAGCGTCACTCGCTGCGCGGCGGAATCCTGAGCGGTGGTCGAATGGAGCAAGGTCACTGTCACTTGCTCGGTCCCAGCTGGAGTCCGATAGATGATGGGCCCATCTGGTTTCGTCGATTCCTTCCGCCACCTCCCGGGAAGGGTCATCACGTAGTCGCGCTCCCTGATCACGGTGTCCTCCGGGGGGGCGGTTGCGCTCGCGTTCGAAGCGGCGAGGACGACCGCCGACATCACCGCTGCCCAAAGCCCGATCAGGCCCGGCGAGCCGGGGAGCGCCGAGAGGACGGACATGGGTCCAGGCTACCAGTGGCGGCGGCAGCTGCTAAAGGCCGCGGCGGGTGCAATTAGTGCTGCGCTGATGCTGCGCGGGCTCTGGACAAGAAGAACCCGCCGGAGCCCACCGAATTTTCTCAGCGACTCCGGCGGCTTTCATTGCGCGCGATACAGGATTCGAACCTGTGGCCTTTGGCTCCGGAGAAGGCATCCCTCCACTTCCGCTGGAATCCGCCGGATGCCGGGACGTACCGGACTCACCCGAATCCTGCGCGGTTACGACGAGCGCGGAGGGGGGTGGCGTCCGCCCCGTGCCGCGTCCGGAGGGGGGTGTGCCGCGCGGTTGGTGGAAGATTTGGTGGAAGAGTTCGGTCGACCGCTGCTCACCGTCGCCGAGGCAGCAAGTCGGTTGAACGTCTCGAACTCAGCCATCCGGACGCTCTGTCGTCGCGGGTTACTGCCTTATGGGCGCGTGCTGAACCCATTCGACTCCGGCCCGGGGACGTCGAACGTCTTGTGGTCGATCGACAGTCGAAGGAGAGGCAAAGGCGCTGACCTCCCTAGGATTCGAAAATAGAAGCGAGCCCAAGAAGCCCAAGTGAGTCCAAGTGGTTGCTGGCCGGGCCTGCGAAATGCTTGGACTCGAGTGAGTCGTGGTTGGGGCTGGTTGAGCCTGCTTTCGCCTTGTTTGAACCCCGCAGCACAACACTGGCGCAACATACGAGTACTCCGAGGTGCTGCTCGCCAGATCGCATCCAGCGTCAGCGCTCGATCTCCTCGCGACGTGTGAGCGCAATGGGACCAAGGTCCCGGGCGACGGTCTTGCCCGGTCGGAGTAGCTCGGTGCCATGAGAGGTCCCGTGCCCGGAGGGGGCCTCCGGCGTCTGCTACGCGATCCGCTCGGGCACTTTCTGCTCATGGGCGCACTCCTCTTTGCCGGGTATGCCCTGTTCGGCGGGAACAAGGCCCGGACCAACGCATCGAGCCCCGTGGTGATCGGAACGGGCGAGGTTCGCTGGCTCACCGAGACCTGGTCTCGCCAGTGGCGGCGCGAGCCGACGCCGGAGGAGCTGCGGGACCTCGTGACCGGCCTGGTGCGCGAGGAGCTACTCGCCCGGGCGGCCCGGGAAATGCGACTGGACGACGATGACGTCATCGTGCGCCGCCGGCTCGCCCAGAAGCTTGAGTTCGTCCTCCGTGACACCACCGCGGACGGTGAACCGACCGAACCCGAGCTGGAAGGGCTCCTCGCCGGGCACCCGGAGCACTTCCGAGTAGAGGCCCGTCGGACCTTCACCCAGGTGCTGTTCAGCGCCTCGCGCGCCGATCCGCAGGGGGATGCGGCGGACGCGCTCCGTCAGCTCAGCGGATCACGACACCCCTCCGCCGAACGATGGGGGGATCCGCAGCTACTTCCGGAGAGCCTTCGTGACGCCGATGAGCAGAGCATCGCCGCGGCATTCGGGCCCGCGTTCGCGCGGGAGGTGTTCCTGCTCGACGTCGGCTCCTGGAGCGGACCGGTCGCCAGCAGCTACGGCCAGCACCTGGTCCGGATCGACTCGGCGACCGCCGCGCGGCAGCGCAGCCTCCCGGAGGCGCGCGCCGACGTCCTCGAGCTCTGGAGGACGGTCAAGGCGGCGGAGCGAGAGGCCCACACGCTGGCCGAGCTGCGCGAGAGGTACGGCGTGGTACTCGACGAGGGCGTGCGACGGATGATCGCGCCGTCCCGCATCGTGCCCGCAACGTGGAACGGGCAGCCGTGAGCCGGGGGTTCATCGCCACGGTCATCCTTGCCGTCTTTCCGCTCACCGCGCTCGCGCACGAGTCGCGCCCGGCGTACCTCGAGCTGCGGGAAAGGGCGCCGGGCGACTTCACGGTCCTGTGGAAGACGCCGATGCAGGGCGACCTTCGCTTGGCACTCGTCGCCGAGTTCTCCCAGGGCGTGCAGACGACCTCTCCGGTGCTCACCCGTCGCGCGCCGGGCGCGGCCGTGCAGACCTGGTCGGTCCGGAGCGCCTCCCTCCGGGGCCAGACGGTGCGGGTGGGGGGCCTCGAAGGGACGATGACCGACGCCCTGGT
>Ga0070661_100001380_pt1 | contig 16967 bp, 10 predicted proteins | sample KBSC43metaG_FD_64663 | JGI IMG/M metagenome (GOLD analysis project Ga0070661, IMG submission 64663) | Corn rhizosphere microbial communities from Kellogg Biological Station, Michigan, USA - KBS C4-3 metaG | ecosystem: Host-associated > Plants > Roots > Rhizosphere > Soil ...
AACATCAGGTTGTCGGCGACGTGTGCCTTGACCTTGTTCTCCTCCTTGGCCTTGTCCTTCTGCGCATCGCACGCGTCAGTTGTGCATTCCGGCCACACCGCGGAGACGAACGCGATCTGATTTCCGGTAGGCGCCCACACTGGACCGCTGGCGCCGCCGTTGAGCGTCGTCAGGCGCTTTCGCCCACTGCCGTCGCCGTTCACGACCCAGAGCTGGCCGCCGGCGGTATACGCCACGAGCCGTCCGTCGGGGGACCAGCGAGCCTCCGTCGCGTGCGTCGTGTCATCCGGGAACGCGCGAGCCGTCCCGCCGCCTAACGCCATGGCGTAGGTGCTGGTCGCTCGCCGATTCGCGTCGACGTCGGTGGTGCGCACGGCGTACAGCACGGTCGCGCCGTCGGGCGACAGTTGGGGGTCGGACACCGCCTTCATCGCCGCGAAGTCCGCGAACGTCATGGGACGCCGCGACTGCGCCAGTGCCGGCGACGTGAACGCGAGTGGTGCGGCTATGGCCAGCGCGAGCGAAGTCCTAACGATCATCATGTAACATCCCTCACTACGGGGCCTGCGGCCCGGCAGTCCGTTTGTACCATTCCAGCTTTCCGGTGTCCCGCTTCGGACCACCAGCGAGCGCTTCTTTCATGAGCGCTTCGACCTCGGTCAGCTCACGCGGCGCCCGCGAGATCCACTCGAGGCCTTGACCGGAGATGACGTAATCGTCCTCGATGCGCACGCCGATGTTTCGGAACTTCGTCACCGCCGGTCGCAGCTTGGCGGCCAGCGCTTGGTTACGCTGCGTGTTCGGCAGGATCTCGAGCAGATTCTCGCGGACGTAGATCCCCGGCTCGATCGTGAACGCGCTGCCGGTTTCCAGCGTCCCCTTGAAGTAGAACTGATCAGGATCGTGGACCTCGAGCCCGATGCCGTGCCCAAGGCCGTGCATGTAGTACAGGCTGAGCTGCGGGCACTGCTGCGGCTGCTGACTCGTTCCGCAGTCGTACGTCGCCGTCGGCGACTCGATCAGCCCGACTCTCGTTAGGCCCGCCGCCAGCACGGCCGACGCCGAATCGGACATCAGCTCGGCTTTCGCGCCGGGCTTCGCCTGACGCTCCGCCGCCGCTTGCGCGTCGCGAACGATCTGGTAGATCGCGCGCTGGTCCGGCGTGAATGTGCCGCTGATCGGAACGGTTCGCGTGACGTCGGCGGCATAACCGCGATACGACGCCCCGATATCCATCACGACCACCTCGCCCGCGTTCATCAGCCGATCGTCGGCGTTGTAGTGCAGTGTCGTCGAGTTCGGCCCCGATCCCACGATCGTCGAGAACGATGGGCGATCCGCACCGTTCCGCCGGAACGTGTACTCGATGAGCGCCTGAACCTCGAACTCGTACATGCCTGGCTCGATCGCGCGCATTGCCTCGCGTTGCGCGTCGGCCGTGATCGCGACGGCCTTACGAATCAGGTCGAGCTCCGCCGGGCTCTTCGCGCCGCGCAGCATCAACACCTGCATGTTCGCCGACGACACCTTCAGCGACGGGTGCTCGGCGGCGATGACGCGGACGAACTGATCCTCAGGCGACAGCACGTGCTGTTCCTCACCCTGACGCCCGCCGAACTGCACGTTGCCCACGACATACAGCTGGCCAGTCGATTTGAGCAGCGAGTCGAGCACTGGTCGCAGCTGCTCTACCGGGCGTGCCTCGATGCCCGTCGCCTTTGTCGCGCCCTCGGGCCCGAAGCGTTTGCCTGTCCACACTTCCGCGGCGGGATCGCGCTCCTCGACGAACAGCGTCGCCGTCGTCTGGCCGCCACGCTTCACCATCACGAGCGCGGCGTTAGGCTCGTTGTAGCCGGTGAGATACGTGAATGGCTCGTTCTGGTAGAACGACAGGTAGTCCTGCGCCGGCTCCTTGCCTCCGATCGCAAGCAAGACCCCATCCTGGATCTTCGCCGCCAGCGCCGACCGCCTCTGGGCGTATTCGGTTTGGGGAACCTGAGCGCTCAGCCGAGCGGCGCTCATCGCCAGCCCCAGACCCGAGACGAGCGTACGAAGTTGCGCGAACCGCACGGGCCGACCTCCGCGAAAGGGAATTGGGGTCAGAGTCGAATTTCATCGTTCCAACGCAGGAGCGTTGGAACGATGAAATTCGACTCTGACCCCAATTAACCTACTGGACGGGGTGCGGTTCCAACGAGTCCGGTTCGTCCCGTTAATCGCGCTTCCAGGCCAGTGCTCGTCCCCCGCGCAGCGCGTAATACATCCCGAGGAACGCCGCCGCGTTGATCATGCAGAAGTAATAGGGGAGCCGCAGAATCTTCGGCTTGAGCCGAACGAGCGCGCCAAGCACCACCAGGCCGTAGAACGTGAGCTGAGCCCAGAACACCGTCCGATAGAACGGCTCGCCGAGCAGAAACAGGTTCGCCACGAGCATCGCGATCATCGCGATCGGGACGATGAGCCGACCCGCCTTGTGCGATAGAAAGAAAAACGCCGGCCCCGGCCGGAGCGGATTCAGGAGCGCCTTGAGCTCGCTCAGCTGCTGGAAGTTGCCCGTCATGATCCGAACACGCCTGCTGAACCCGGACATTTCGTGCGCCTCCTCGCGCGCAACCGCGCTCGAGTCGTACGCGACGCGATACCCCTGCTGCAGGATTCGCATCGGGATCACGTAGTCGTCGTTGATCGTCGTCGGCGCCGGATACGGATAGAGATCGCGCCGAATGGCGTACAGCGCGCCATGGCAGCCGAGGATGGAGCTGACGTCGCCTTCGGCTTCCTTCAGGAACGTCTCGTACTTCCAGTACAGATCCTCCTGGTTGCCGAGCGCCGCGTCGTCACCGCGGACGATGCGGTAGACGCCGCTCACAGCGCCGACCTTTGGGTCCCCAAAGTTCTCCACCAGCCGGCGCACCGCGTCGCGGTCCAGCATGCTCGCCGCGTCCGTGAACACGACGATCTCGCCGGTGAGCTCGCGCATCGTGTCGTTGAGCACGTAGAGCTTCCCGCGGTTGCGCGGGTACGCGAACACGCGCACGCGGCCCTCGCCGATCGACGCTGCCGTGCGTTGTGCGATCGCCGTCGTGTCGTCCTTCGGGCCATCGCATGCGATCGCGATGTCGATGCGGTCTGCCGGGTAGTCGAGCGCCACCGAGTTGCGGATCTTCGCCTCGATGACCTTCGCCTCGTTATAGGCCGCGACGAGAACCGACACCGTCGGCTCGATGGCGCGCTTCGCCACCGGTCGCCGAGCGAAGCGCTGGAGGAACCCGAGGAGAAGCGGAAAGCCGATGTAGATATAGGCCGCCACGAGAGCGGAGGCCCAGAGAACGATCCTGGCGATCACGTCGGTTCAGGGTCGCGTATCGACTCGCCTGCTACGTCCACCCTCCTGGTCGACCATGCGCTCGTAATTGTCCTCGCCGGCCGTCCAGAGGTATCGGCCGAAGAGGTACCCGCAGAGCGGAAAGACGAGCATGGCGACGCCGATGCCGACCTTGAGATGCTGGGTCATGACGAGCCGCCAAACAAACCCCTGCTCCTGCACGACCTGGTAGGCGATCGTCACCAGGGCGACCGGAATGCCCCAGCCGAACACACCCCGTCGCCAGATGAACGTCGACCGTCCCATCGCGCGCGTGCGCTCCCACCGAGCAATAGCCTCCGGGCGTCCTTCGCCCTCAACCGGCGCGTGGAGGTTGGCGGATCGTGAGTCGCGAGCGACCATCGAAAATCAGTGGAAGGAAAGGCGAGCGCGGCAGCACGCGCATGGTCGAGAGGCTCCAACCGTAGGATGTCCTCGGGTCAGCGCCAAGGCAATCGTTATTCCGACTGTCCTCGTGGCGTCCCTGTCACAAGGTCATCCGCTGCTGGGACAAGGGCTACGTCAGCGCAACAGCAGCTTGGCGATGGTCTGCAGCTGCATGTTGGACGTCCCCTCGTAGATCGTGCCGATCTTCGCGTCGCGATAGAACTTCTCGACCGGATAATCCTTCGTGTACCCGTATCCTCCCAGAAGCTCCACGCAGAGTGATGTCACACGCTCGCATACCTGCGACGAGTAGAGCTTGGCCATCGCGCCCTCGCGCGCGATGTCGTGACCCGCGTCTTTCAGTCGCGCCGCGTTGTACACCATGAGCCGCGCGGCCTCGAGCTCGGTCGCGGCCTGGGCAATCTGGAATTGCACGGCCTGAAAATCCGAGAGTGCCTTGCCGAACTGCTTGCGCTCACGCGTGTAGTCGAGCGCAATGCCAAGGGCACCCGCGGCAACGCCGATCATCTGTGCGCCGATCCCGATACGCCCCTCGTTCAGCGTCTCGATCGCGATCTTGTAGCCCTGGCCTAACGGGCCGAGCATGTTCTCTTCGGGGACCTCGCATCCGTCGAGAATCAGCTCGGTCGTGCTCGATGCGCGAATGCCCAGCTTGTCCTCCTTCTTTCCGACAGCGAATCCGGGGAACCCACGCTCGACGATGAACGCCGTGATCCCCTTGTAGCCCGCAGCCGGATTCGCGTTCGCGAACACGATATAGACCTGTGCCTCCGCGCCGTTGGTGATCCACATCTTCCGGCCAGTGAGCACGAAGCGGTCTCCCTTCTTCTCGGCGCGTGTCGCGAGGCCGAACGCGTCGGAGCCCGAGCCGGGCTCGGACAACGCGTAGGCACCCACCGTGTCGCCGACGAGTCGAGGGAGATATCGCGAGCGCTGGTCGTCGCTGCCGTACCGCGACAGTGGGTAGTTCACGAGCGTGTTCTGCACATCACACACGATCCCCGCGGACGCATCGACCTTGCTGATCTCCTCGACAGCGATAGCCACCATGGCGAGCGTGCCACCGGCGCCGCCGTACTGCTCCGGTACCTCGATCCCCATGAGCCCCAAGTCGAAGTACTTGGGCAGGAGCTCCGGATCGAGCTTGGACGCCCGCTCCATCGCCTGCACGCGGGGGCGAACTTCGTCGTTCGCGAATGCGGCCACCGCGTCACGGAACAGCTGCTCATCCTCCGAGAAGATGGTGAGCGGGAGGTGCGCGGTCGTTGTGGTCATCGGTCGAAGGCTGGTCCTGAAGGTGTTGCGGCGGCGCGTGACGTGGACTGCGTAAGGTAATCGCGAGCCGCCTCGCCCTCCCCCTCGAATCCACGGAGGTCGCCGATGACGTACATCGGCCGCTGCTTCACCTCGTCATAGATCCGGCTCAGGTACTCGCCGACGATGCCGATCATGAGAAGTTGAGCGCCCCCCAGCAGCAGGATGACCACGAGCGTCGACGCCCACCCTCGGACGGTCTGGCTGCCGACGAATCGCTGGTAGATCGCCCAGATCGTGAGCAGGATGCTGAACGTGGATGCCGTCAATCCCAGATACGTCGCGATCCGAAGCGGCACCCGTGAGAATCCGACAATGCCATTGATGCCGAGGCCGAGTGACTTGAAGAACGTATACTTCGGCTCACCGGCGACCCGCGGCGGTCGCTCGAACGGAACGGCGGTCTGCCGGAAGCCAAGCCAGGCCCGCATCCCCCTGAGATAGCGATTACGCTCCGGCATGCGGTTGAGCAGGTCGACGACGCGACGATCCATCAGGCAGAAATCGCCAGTGTCCGCCGGAATGTCGACGTCCGTCAGTCGCTGGAGCAGCCGGTAGTATGCGAACGCGATCCCGCGCTTGAGGACGCCCTCCGCGTGTCGTTTGACGCGCTGCGCATACACCACATGAAATCCCTCACGCCACCGGGCGATCAGCGCTGCGAGAAGCTCGGGCGGGTCCTGGAGATCCGCATCCATGACCACAACGGCGCTGCCGCGAGCGAAGTGCAGGCCGGCGGTCACGGCCGACTGATGGCCGAAGTTCCGTGAGAAGTGCACGCTGCGAAACCGTGGGTCGCGCCGCGTCATCTCGGCGATCATTTCCCCCGTGCGGTCGCGACTGCCGTCGTCGATGAGCACGACCTCGTACGACACGCCGAGCGCCGCAAGCCGGTCGCGCAACGTCGCGAAGAGTGCGTCGAGGGTGGCCTCCTCGTTGTAGACGGGGATGACGAGCGAGATGAGCACGGGCTCGTCGCGCGGCTGCGTTCCGCCCGCCAGTGGCTCCAACAAGGAGTCGGCGCCACGAGCGTCGATGGGTCGAGTCGTGACCGGAGACTCGATCATCCTGTCGACGCGTTAGGCGCCGGGGCACCGCCAGCCGACGCGAGGCCAGCCGACCCGCCAGACCGCGCCTGCTTGAGCACCCGCACCAGCCCCATCACGTTCTCGCGGAAGAAAAGCCAGACCGCCGCGCCGTACGCGAGCGCTCCCACCACAACCTTGAGCGCCAGGACGACCAAGAGCGGCAGCCCACGGGGGATCGCCGAGCTCACGCCAAGCACCGTGACCGCCATGAGTGCCGTCGACACGAGCGCCGGGCCAACGGCCGGTGCGTAGTCCCGAATGCCGATGCCCAGGTGCCGCGAGACGCGGTGCAGCATTGGGAAGAGTACGACCGGCGCATGCACGATCATCCACGCCGTCGCGATCCCGACAATCCCCCATCGCGAGCCCACGAAGAAGCCGATCGGGAGGCAGATCGCGGCCGAGATGTTCCGGCGCATCGTGTAGCGCGTATCGCCGGTGATTGTGAGCGCCTGCGCGAGAATGGGTGTCAACGAGCGTACGCCCGCGTACAGCACGAGCAGACGCAGCGGCACGATTGCCGCCTGCCACTTCGCTCCCACCGCTGCCAGGACGAGCTCACGTGATACGAGCGCGACCCCGGTGGTCGCCGGGAGAAGTACCAGCGCAAGCGCTCCCATGATCCGCGTGATGTATCTCGTGAGGAGCGCCCGATCATGCTTCGACGCGGAGAAGATCGATGACGTGACGCCGTTTACGAGCGACACCACCTTGTCCACGATCGAGTAGGCGAGGCTCCACGCAAAGGTGTAGTTCCCGAGCGCGGCCTTGCCGAGCACCTTGCCGGCGACGAAGAAGTCAGCGCTCTGGGAGATGTACCAGGCAGCGCTCCCGATGAGGATTTCGCGACTCGTCTTGAGCGTGCCGCGCAGCTCGTGAAACTTCGGCCATCGGAACCCGAGTGGTTTCCAGAACGTCGCAAGCGTCGTGGCCATGAGTCCGCCGACCACCGTGCTGATGACGAGTGACCAGTACCGCGCTCCCGCAAACGCGAGTGTGACAGACGCGGCTGCGGTGACGAGCGCGTTCACTCCGTCCAGCATCGCGTACCGGTGGAACTGAAGCTCTCGCTGCATCAAAGCCTGTGGGACGGTTCGCAGCGAGACGAGAATGAAGTTCACGCTCATCACGACAATGACCCACTTGAGCGCGGGTGTGCCGAAAAAGCTCGCGATGAGCCCCGAAACGAGACACGACAGCACGAACCCGCCCAGCCCCACCAGGGCCGCGAACGTATGCACTTCCGCCAGCTTGGTTCCGCGAAGCTCGCGGAGCGCGATCACCGTCGTGCCCATGCCGGCTTCGCTGACGAGGACCAGGAAGCCGTAGTAGACGGCGGCCATCCCGACGAGGCCGTAGTCGTCCGGCGACAGGATTCGCGCGACGACGAGCGTTGACGCCCACGCCGCTAGCTGGGTGAGCCATTTCACGCTCCCGGTCCAGGCGACGCCCCGAACCAGGCTTCGGTCGAGAGACGCTCGATCGAGGGGCCGATGCCCGCGCGTGTCCGCGTCGGCGACCGGTATGGGTTGTGAAAGCGAAGGGTCGGTCACGTCTGCTTGAAAGTGAGTCGGCGACGTCGTCGTCGCTCGCGCGTCGTATGTAGTCGAACCCGCTGGTCGTACCGCGCGGCGGTCCAGCGGCGGCGCACCGAGATGCACGGCGTGCGCCGGTACCATCTGAATTCAGGTCGGATCGAGCAGGCGTCCAGCGGATCCGTGTTGCAGGGCCGCCACATACAATGTGCACAGCCGGCCATCCCGAGTCACGCCCTCCCAGGCGCCAGGGTATGGTCGTTACCGTACTCCTCGATGCCATCCACGCCAAACTCCAGACCGCCGCTCCGAGTCGGGCTGCTCCTCGACTCGTACCAACAGCCGGCCTGGGTCATGGCCACCATCGATGACATCCAGAAGTCGTCCGTCGCAACGATCTCGCTGATCGTGAGAAACGCTTCACCCGGCGCGGTCGTGGCGCCGCGCGGGTCCGCGGCAACTAGACTGTCCCGGTGGTACGCGAACCGCCACAGCCTGCTCTTCGCGCTGTACGAGCGGCTCGACATGCGCAAGTTCGCCACGGCCGACGACCCGATGCGGATGACGGACGGGTCAGCGACGCTCGCGCGCATTCCAACGGTGGACGTCACCCCACGCGAAACGAAGTTCTCGGATTACTTCGACGACGCTGACGTCGAGCGCATTCTCGCGTACGACCTTGATGTCGCGTTGCGCTTCGGATTTCGGATCCTGCGCGGCCGTTCGCTTCGGATCGCACGCTATGGAGTGTGGTCGTATCACCATGGCGACAACCTCGCCAATCGCGGTGGCCCTCCGGGATTCTGGGAAGTCATGGAGCGCGTGCCGACCACAGGCTCGGTTTTGCAGATCCTATCCGAGGACCTGGATGCCGGCCGGGTTATCTACCGCTCGCAGGCGCGCACGCAGCCGCTGTCGGTGACGAAGAATCGGGCCGGATACTTCTGGAAGACTTCGGAGTTCGTAATCCGCAAGCTTCGCGACCTCTCCGAGGATGGTGAGCGCGCGCTCGTCGATCCGGAACCAGCGGCACAGCACCCGCAGGCCTACTCGCACCGGCTCTACCTCACGCCGAAAAACGCGGAGCTCGCGCCGCACCTCGGCCGCCTGGTGACTCGTTATGCAGGCGTGAAGCTCCGCGCGCTCGCGACGGTCGATCAATGGGCGCTCGCCTACCGTTTCGGGTCGAAGACTTCGACCGACCACGTACCCGATCTCGCGCCGTTTCGGTTCAAGCCGATCATCCCGCCGATCGACCGGTTCTGGGCGGACCCGTTCCCGATGCAGATCGACGGCCGCTTCTACGTGCTGTTCGAGGAGCTCGAGTTCCGCTCTCCGAAAGGCACGATCCGTGGCTTCGAGCTTGGCGCGCAGGGGACGATCGGTGACTCCGTGCCGGTGCTCGAGTGCGACTACCATCTCTCGTATCCGTACACGTTCGAGTGGCGCGGCGAGCGCTTCATGATTCCCGAGTCCGTCGCGAACAAGACGGTGCAGCTCTACCGGGCCGTGAAGGCACCGTACGAATGGGCGCTGGAGCGCGTGCTGCTCACGGATGTGCGGCTCGTTGACTCATCGGTCGTCGAGATCGACGGGCGCTGGTGGATGTTCGCGGGGACGGTCTCGCGAGGCGGCTCGCGGTGCGATGAGCTGAACATCTACTACGCAGATTCTCCGCTCGGGCCCTGGTGTGCACACCGAAAAAATCCGGTAATCTCTGACGTTAGGCACGCGAGACCAGCCGGTCGGCCGTTTCAGGTCGGCGACACCTGGTACCGCCCCGCCCAGGACTGCTCGCGCCGCTATGGTTGGGGGGTGACGCTGCGTCGCATCGTGCGGCTCGACCCGAGCGAGTTCGTGGAGGAGACGGTGACAGCGTTGACCCCGGATTGGGACCGATCGCTCCTCGCGACGCACACGGTCAATGCCGTGAACGGTCTGACGCTGATCGACATGGAGCGCCGGCGCCGCAAAGCGTGGCTTGGCGGCTGATGTCATCTCGAGCGCATCGCCTGCCCAGAGGAGCGCGAGCGACGAAGGGAGGGATCCTCATCGTCCCGAAAGAGAGCTCTCCACCGGGAACCTGAGGATCCTTCGCTTCGCTCACGATGACACCTTACACGCGGAAAACCTCGAGCGCGAGCTCCACCTTCCCGAACGGCGCTGACACCTGCACGCCCTGCACGGCCGACTTCACGCACGCGAGCATCTCGCGCGCGATCAGGATCCCCTCGGCCACTGCGTGCTCCTTCGACTTCTCGTTGGCGCGTCGCATCCGCGTGATCACGCCGTCTGGCACCACGACGCCGGGTACCTCGTTGGCCAGGAACTCGGCGTTGCGGACGGACACGAGCGGCCAGATGCCGGCGATGACCGGGATTCGGACGTGATCGATCTGGCCGAGGAAGCGCTCGAGCTGGGCGACATCGAACACCGGCTGTGTGATCGCATACTCGGCCCCTGCTTCCACCTTGAACTCGAACCGCTTGAGCTCGACGGCCGGGTCGACCGCCGCCGGGTTCACCCCAACGCCGATCGCATACCGCGTTGGCGCGCCGATGGGGTTGCCGCCCGGGTCGAGGCCGTGATTCAGGTTGCGAACGAGGTTGGTGAGCCCGATGGAGTCGATGTCGAAGACCGCCGTGGCGTCCGGGTACGGCCCCATCTTCGGCGGGTCGCCCGTGATGACCAGGAGGTTCCTGAGCCCCACCGCCGCCGCGCCTAACAAGTCGCTCAGCATGCCGAGCAGGTTGCGGTCGCGGCAGCAGTAGTGGGTGACGGTCTCGATGCCGACCTGCTGCTCGATGAGGAGGCTGGTCATGACCGCGCCCATGCGACTCTGCGCGCGAGGCCCGTCGGGCACATTGACGGCGTCGACGCCTTCGCGCTTCAGGGCGGCGACGTCGGACAGCATCTTGCTCGCGTCCACCCCGCGCGGCGGCACGATCTCGACGGAGGTTACGCGCTCGCCGCGGGCGATCTTCGCTGCGAAGCGGGAACGCTCGGCGAAGGGGACAGGTGTGCACCCCTTCTGGGGACTGGGGACTGGGGACTGGGGACTCGGCCGGGCCCCTTCAAGCGCCACGGAGGTCTCCCCGGCGCCAGTAGCCTCCCGGCCGAGTCCCCAGTCCCTAGTCCCCAGTCCCGATACTCTGGGGGCCAAAGGTCTCACGCCCGAGACAATCGACCGGATGTGGTCCGGCGTCGTCCCGCAGCACCCGCCGATGATCTTCGCGCCCGCCTGGATGAGATGCCGGGCGTACGACGCCATGTACTCGGGGCTCGCCATGTACATGCTGCGGCCCCCGACATCGCGCGGCATGCCGGCGTTAGGCTGGGCGCTCAGCTTCTTCCGCGTCACGGCCGCCATCTTCTCGATCGCCTCGAGAATCGCCTGCGGGCCAACGGAGCAGTTGAGGCCGATGACGTCGACGTCCAACTGCTCGAGGGCGCGGGCGAGATCGTCCGGGCTCGCGCCGTACGGCGTGCGCCCGTCGACGCCGATCGTCATCTGCGCGATCACGGGCATCGTCGGGTCGACTGCGCGGGCGGCGCGGATGCCCTGGCTGATCTCCGCCAGGTCGCCGAACGTCTCGAGGAGGAAGAGATCGACCCCGCCGTCCTTGAGCGCCTGCATCTGCTCGTGGAAGGCCAGGTACGTCTCTTCGACGCTCGTCGGCCCGTAGGGCTCGATGCGCACGCCTAACGGTCCGACGGCGCCGGCCACGAGGTGGTCGTCGCCGGCCACCTCGCGCGCGATTCGTGCCGCCTCACGGTTGATCTCGCGGACCTGCGACTCGAGTCCGTATTGCGAGAGCTTCAACCTGTTCGCGCCGAACGTGTTCGTCTCGAGCACCTCGGCCCCCGCCTTCGCGTACGCGGCATGGACACCGCGCACGAGATCGGGCGCCTTGAGGTTCAGCTCATCGTAGCACTGGTTGATGAACACACCCTTGGCGTACAGCATCGTCCCCATCGCGCCGTCGAACACGACGACGCGCTCGGGATCGAGCAGGCGATTCAACAACCCGGCTCGCGTCGTCACGCCGCCGTTTCCCCGGCCGTCTGGCCGGCCGCCGTTTGTCCCGCCGCCGTTTGAGCTGATGGCTGATGGCCGATGGCTGATGCCTGCGAGTCCGGAGCGGCCGATGTGCCACGCACCGCGTAATACTTGGCCTCGGGGTGGTGAACGATCATTGCCGCCGTCGATTGCTCCGGAACGAGCTGAAACGCCGAGGTCAACGTCATGCCTAACGCCTCACCAACCGGCAGCAGCCTGAACACCTGCGCGTGATCGTCCAGGTCGGGGCACGCGCCGTAGCCCCAGGAGTAGCGCTTCCCCTGCGCGCCCGCGACGCCGAGCTCGCGACGGATCCGCCGATGCATCCACTCGGCTGTCGCTTCGGCGGCTTCGACCGCGAGACCGTGCGAGTAGAACGCCTCGGTGTACTCACCCGCCTGCTGTAGCTCGTCGAATCGGCGCGCAGCCGCGTCGCCGACCGTCACCACCTGCAGGGCGACGACGTCTACATCGGACGACTGCGTCGACCGGAAATAATCCGCGAGGCAAAGCCGCTCGCGCCCTTCCTGCCGCGGGAAGTGAAAGCGCGCGATCTCGCGAAGCGATGCGCCATCGCTCTCATAGGCCGCCGGGTCGTAGACCACGAGATCGTTCCCGTCACTCTGCACCGGGAAGAACCCGTAGACCGCCTGCGGCGTGAGCCAAGCATCGCGCTTCGCTTCCGCCGTTAGGCGGTCGAGCGTTGGCTTGAACTCGTTGCGAACCGTCGCCTCGTACTGCTCGCCCGACCCGCGGCCACCCCACTGCAGGCGATAGAGCTCATCGAGATCGAGCAGCTCGAACACCTCGTCCAGCGGAATGTCGCGCACGACGCGCACGCCGAAGAACGGAGCGGTAGGGAGCACATTGTCCGCGCGGATGTCGCTGCGCTGGCCGCCGCGGTCACCGACCGTGATGTCCTTGCCGACCGTGGTGCGCAGGAAGACATCGTTCCGTGCCGCCTCGAGCGACTCCGCCACGAACTGCGAGCGGCGATCAGCGTCCTGAAGCACGTCCATCGTCTCGAGACCTTCGAACGCGTCCTTGCAGTAGAACACACCCGGCCCGTAGGGCCGTTCGCCGTCCACGAAGAGCGCCCGTCGCCCGAACCGCCGGTTGATCGCCGCGCCCCCGATCAGCACCGGGATCTGCATCCCCCGCCGATCGAGCTCCTGAACGCAGAGCGGCATCTGCTTGGACGTCGAGACGAGCAGGGCCGAGAGGCCGATCGCGTCCGCGCCGACCTCGATGGCCTTGTCGAGAATCGTGTTCACCGGCACCTGCTTGCCGAGGTCGAACACGGTATAGCCGTTGTTGGAGAGGATCGTGTTCACGAGCGACTTCCCGATGTCGTGCACGTCGCCGTACACCGTCGCGAGCACGACCTTGCCTTTCGTGTAGCCCTCCGTCCGCTCGAGGAACTGCTCGAGGTGCTTGACGGCCTTCTTCATCACCTCGGCCGACTGGAGCACGAATGGGAGGATGAGCTCTCCGGCCCCGAACTTGTCGCCGACCTCCTTCATCGCCGGCAGCAGCACGTCGTTCAGCACGCGAACTGGATTGTCGCGCACGCCGGCGACGTCGAGCGCCGCCTCGATGCCATCCTTCTTGCGATGCAGCACCATCCAATGGACGCGCGCCTCGGGCGTCTCGAATTGCTCGTCGGCCTCGGCGCCTTTTCCGATTCCCGATTCCCGATTCGCGACTCCCTCGAACTGCTCGATGAAGCGTTGGAGCGCGTCGGGCCGACGATTGAACACGAGATCGTCGGCCAATCCGCGCTCCGCGGCGGCGATCTCGAAGTACGGCTTCACATGCGCCGGATTCACGATCGCCGCGTCGAGCCCCGCTTGCACGCAGTGATGCAGGAACACCGAGTTGAGCACCGCGCGCGCTTCCGGCGCGAGCCCGAAGCTCACGTTCGACACGCCGAGAATCGTGAACACGCCCGGAAGCTCGCGCTTGATGATCCGGATGCCCTCGATCGTCTCCTTCGCGCTCTCGATCCACTCGGCATCGCCGGTCGCGAGAGTGAACGTGAGCGCATCGTAGATCAGATCCGACGGCGAGAGCCCGTACTCATTGACGACGATATCGTAGATCTTCCGCGCGACCTCGAGCTTTCGCTCTCGCGTTTTCGCCATGCCAATCTCGTCGATCGTCAGGGCGACGAGCGCCGCACCGTGCTTCTTCGCGAGAGGCACCACGGCGTCGATGCGCTTGCGGCCGTTCTCCATGTTGATGGAGTTGACGATCGCGCGTCCCGGCACGTGCTCGAGCGCCTTCTCGATCACGGACGCTTCCGTCGAGTCGATCATGAGCGGTGTCTCGACGGTCATCGAGAGCAGCTTCACGACCTTCGACATCTGCTCCGCCTCGTCGGCGCGCTCGGTGAGCGCCACACACACGTCGAGCACGTGCGCGCCCGAGTCGACCTGTTCCCGCGCGACGTCCACGATCGATTCGTAATCGTCAGCGAGGAGCAGCCGCTTCACCTTGCGCGATCCCTGCGAGTTGACCCGCTCGCCTACCAGCAGGGGAGGGGGATCCTGGTGGAGAGTGATGGCGCGCATGGCCGAGGAGACGCGCGGCACGTGTCGGGAATCGGAACGGCCTCGGGACCCATCGACTCCCATCTTCCCGCCTTCGGCGGGCTCCCGCCTATTCCCGATTCCCGAGAGCTCGCGGACGACGGCCTCGAGATGCTCGGGGCGGGTGCCACAGCACCCGCCGACAATGCGCACCCCGAAATCCCGCACGAATTCCGCGAGCGCCTTCGCCATCGGCTCCGGCTCCAGCGGATACACCGCCTCGCCAACGCCGGTGTTGATCGGCAGCCCCGCGTTAGGTATCACCGAGATGGGATGCGACGCGTGCTGCGCGAGGTAGCGCACCGGCTCGCGCATGTGCTCCGGGCCGGTCGAGCAGTTGAGCCCCAGCACTTCGATGTCGAGCGCCTCGATCGTCGTCATCGCGCTCGCGATGTCCGTTCCGAGGAGCATGCGACCGCTCGTGTCCAGCGTCACCTGCGCCTGGACTGGAACGCGGAACCCGAGGTCCGCGAACACGCGCTCGAATCCGGCGAGTGCCGCCTTCACCTCGAGAATGTCCTGCGACGTCTCGACGAGCAGCACATCCACGCCGCCCTCGATGAGATACTTGGCCTGCTCGTAGTAGTTCTCGCTCAGCTCCTCGAACGTGATCTTCGAGAGCACCGGATCGCTGCTCGACGGCAGCATGCCGGTCGGGCCGATCGACCCGGCGACGAACCGCGGTCGCTCCGGCGTCGCGAACTTGTCGCACGCAGCTCTCGCGAGCCGCGCCGCGGCGACGTTCACCTCCCGAACCTTGTCGCCCAGCCCCCACTCCTCGAGTCGCCGCGGAGTCGACTGGAACGTGCACGTCTCGACGACGTCGCAGCCCACGGCGAGAAACGACTCGTGAATCGCCTGGATGACATCGGGACGCGTGAGTACCAGATGGTCGTTGCATCCCTCCAGCGATTTTCCGCCGAAATCGTCGGCCGTCAGGTTGTAGCGCTGGATGTTCGTCCCCATCGCACCATCGAACACGAGGACGCCGGCGTTGAGGGCGTCGAGGTAGCCCGTGTCGCGATAAGGGAGTCGAGTCCTGCTCTTCGCTGTATCAGTCATGTTCGAGGCAATGAAAACGGCCCGGATGCGTGAGCGCCGGGCCGGCGCTTTAGCGGTTGTTTTACGTGGCCGCAAGTTGCCCTAAATCGCCACGATGCTGTTGTCTCAGTCGACTTCGTCGTACGTCGACCGGCTATGCATACATAGCCGTCGACGACTCCAACGGCAAGCCGAATGCCGGCTCGAACCGCCGGCGCTGGCCCCTCCGCTACACCGCCCGATCCTCCGGCGGCGTGTTGCGAGGCGCCCGGCCTGTGGCCACCGCGCGTTCAGTAACTCGTTGCACCATCGTGATCAGGCGCTGTCGCTCCCACGGGAGGATCAGATCCGCGAGTGTCTGCCGCTGCACGCTGGCCGGGAGGGATGGCGCCGGCCTGTCATCGTGTCGATACAACACAATGGCACACCCAGGCGGCAATCGAAGGCGGAGAAACTCGGGATCCGCGGCACAGGCGCGATCGACCACGGTCACGAGCGGCTGAATCTCAGAGAGCACCGCCGCTGCCTCGGCCATCGACCGAACGACGTGGGCTCGATGCCCCGCCGCGGCCAGCGCCTGCGCGATGCCTTCCAGGACGCCTTCGTCCGAGCCAATTACGAGCGACGTTGTCATCGTTTGTCTCCCTCCACGCCTTCCTCGGCAAGCCGTTCTACGGCCGCCGTCGAAACGCCTTCGACCTCGATCATCTTCGTCCTGCTCGTCGCACCCGTGACGATGCGAACCCCCCGCCGAGAAATCGCCAGGCGATCGGCGAGGAACGCGACCAGCGCCTGGTTCGCTGCACCGTCGACCGGCGGGGCGTGAAGCCTGACGCGCAGCGCTCCGCCCACGACACCGGTAATCTCGTCTCGCGACGCGCGTGGTTGGAGCCGGACCCGGAATCGTACTGTCGTCCCGTGAGATTCCACAGCGAACTGCGTCACAGAGGCAGCGCGTTCACAACCAGGCCCGACAACAGCGTGAGGATGAAGTACGCCACGAGCGGCGTCAGGTCGAGCATACCGCCAACGGGCGGAATGAATCGACGCAGCGGGCGCAACAGCGGCTCGGTCAGTGTGTACGACCAGCGGACCCACCAGCTGGACGCCGACGTGCGAATCCACGACGCGATCACGCGCGCGAACAGTGCGATCTGCAGGATCCCGAAGATCCACTGAACGACCAGCCGCAGAATCCCACGAGACCCGGCGCCCGCCGCGAAAGCGGTGGACTCCACCTGCGCCCGGATGAACCCGAGCAGCCAGATGACGACAATGCCGCCAACGACGACCGCGGCGAGTGCCCACCACGGTGCGTTCGATGGGATCCCACCGCCCCGAACGAGTCGGCGCTCGATGGGCGCCATGAGCGGGTCGATCGATCCGCGAAAGAACCGTGCGACGCCCGAGAATGGGCTGATGCGTCTCGTGCGGACCGCCCAATCGACGACACAGATTGCCGCTGCCGCCACGGCCGAGACGAGGAATACGATCCGCGCGACCACGAGGATCGCATCGAGCGTGGCGATGAATGCACTCACGCGCGAATTCTGATCGCGGGCTCCG
>Ga0070661_100001390_pt1 | contig 16915 bp, 17 predicted proteins | sample KBSC43metaG_FD_64663 | JGI IMG/M metagenome (GOLD analysis project Ga0070661, IMG submission 64663) | Corn rhizosphere microbial communities from Kellogg Biological Station, Michigan, USA - KBS C4-3 metaG | ecosystem: Host-associated > Plants > Roots > Rhizosphere > Soil ...
TCATTGGTCAGCAAAGCGTCGAGGAGATGATCCGTCTCAAGGAAGGCGAAAGCAACATTCTGGGTGGGCTGCTTCAGGAACGGAACAATCGAAGCATAAGCGGAACTCCTGGTCTCGGAGAGATTCCCGGTTTGAAGTACCTCTTCAGTACTCAGAATCGTGAAGTGGGTCATCAAGAGATCGTCTTTCTCATCACGCCACATCTCGTTCGGAGAATGCAGATCGATCCGCTCAATCTGAGGCAAATCGATACCGGAACAAACAGCGCGATCCAGTTGCGGGAGGTGCGCACGGCCCCTTCCGATGGCACCACTTCGACTTCCTTTCCTCAATGAACCGAGGCACAACGGAATCCCGCGCCGATAAAGGATCAATTCACAAGGAAGTGGAATAGGGGTGGTAGACATGAGCCGGAAATCAACATGCAGTGCGGCATCGTTCTTTGGCTTTCTTGGGCTCGGCGTACTGGTAATTGCGGGCTGCAAAAACTTCTTCATCGGTCCTACCTTGACCACGGTTACGTTGTCTCCGTCAACCCCGTCAATAGCGGTCTCTAAAACGCAGCAGTTGGTAGCCACAGGCACCTACGACAACGGCACCACGGATACGGTTACGGACTCCGCTAGTTGGTCCACGTCTAACAGCAGCATAGCAACGGTGAATTCGACTGGGCTGGTCACCGGTGTGGCATTGGGAACTGCAACGATCAGTGCCTCGTTGAATGGATTGAGCGGCTCAACTACAGTGACGGTAACCGTAGCGAACCTATCTTCCATCACCATAAAATCGACAAGTCAGTCGCTTTCATCAGGCCAGACTGCACAGTTCACGGCAACGGGCGTCCTCCAGAACGGAAACACACTGGATCTGACCGATTCGGTGACCTGGACCTCGTCGAACACGGCGGCAGCGACCATTGACAGTTCCGGGCTGGCAACGGCGCAAACAGTAACCAGTACGGAAACCACCCACGTCACGGCCAAATCTGGAAGCATCACCAGCAATGCCATCACACTGACGGTTTCAGCTTCATCCTAAGGCGGAGCTCCACACGTATGAATTCGAAGCGGAAGATATGCATGGCTCTCTGTGTTGTAACGTTCGCCCCGAGGATTTGCACGCAGCCGGCTCCGAATAGCCTCACAGTCTCAGCGCGAGGAATCAGCATCTCTGAAATCGGCGCAGAACGAAACATGAATGGACACGAAACAGCTGAGCCGCTCGCTCTTACACCGCAAGACTTTCCTCACAGCTTTCACCTGCGCACGGACAAACGAAGTTTGATCTCTCAAGTCTTAGGTGCCTACGGCCTCCGGACAAGCGTTGATCAGTCGGTCAACGCTGAGAGCATACGTTTTGACACCGATGAGGTTGGCTTTGCTGATGCGGCAGAATTACTCGCCCTCGCCACCCACACGTTCTTCGTGCCGCTCGATCCCAAAAGCGTGATTGTCGTCAGCGATGATAAGAATGATCGCAACAAATTTGAGCACGAGGTATTGAAGACGTTTTATTTCCCTGGTCTGGGTTCCAAGGAACTGACCGACATGGCCAATATCGCGCGCAACGTTATGGGCATCCAGCAAATCGCGACGCAACCCATGAAGAGCACACTGACTATTCGTGGGACAGTGTCTGAACTGGATATTTTAGATCAGATCTATGCGGAATTGCTAGGGGGTCGAAGCGCGCTTCAACTCGAAGTGCGCCTATACGAGATTGACAAAACCAAGGCCACGAATATCGGGGTGGTCCTTCCATCATCGACAGCCGTATTCAATGTGCCCTCTGAGGTTAGCAACATCCTCAAAAACAACGCGAGCCTCGTGGATCAACTCTTGAAGGAGGATCCTTCGCTCGCCGGCAACTATGAAGCGATTCTTGCCGCCCTGATTGCCTCTGGACTGCTTAGCGGTACGGTCTTTAATAATCCATTCGCGGTATTCGGGAGTGGGCTGACCGAGACAGGTCTCGATTTGAGCGGCGTGAGCGTCAACATGCTACTGAACTCCTCGGACGCACGCTCGTTCAGTCAACAGATTTTGCGCGTACTGGACCAGGAGGAAGCGACGATCCGCAGCGGACAGCGATACCCAATCATGACTGCGAGCTATTCGAATCTTACAAGCAAATCTTCTTCGAAGGGCACGATTCCTCAGTTTCAATACGAAGATCTCGGGCTGACGTTAAAAGTGACGCCTCATGTCGAAATGAGCGGCGAAGTGTCGCTCAACCTGGAAATGAAGGTATCGTCGCTAGCCGGAGTCAATCTGAACAACATTCCCGTACTCGCCAATCGTCAATATTCAGGTGTCATCTCATTGCGACTCGGGGACAGCGCACTCCTAGTCAGTGATTTGTCGCAGCAGGAATCGCGGAATATCACCGGCGTTCCCGGGTTGAGTGATTTGCCGGGCCTCTCTCAAACGGCTAACCGACAGGACACGAAAGACATCATGGAATTGGCAATCATGATCACACCGCATCTTGTCCGAACGGCTCACCAAGGAACGGAAGGGCCGACTCTACTCCTGCCCCGACGATAAACGGCGTCCTTTGACCCAACAAAGCTATTGAAAAGCGCGCACACTCCAGCCTCGTCATAGATGGGTCCCTTACGAATAATCGCCGAAGCACCACCCCTAACCAACGAGGGCGTACCAAGCGTGTTTTTCGCGGACGTCCAAATCTCTGGCACCAAAAAGGGTCCGTAGATTTGAGCTAGACTCGTATTGTTATGGCGCACCGGTCTTGGAATGAGAGTTATGCTTCGGGGCAACTGCCCTGGGACAGCGGCCAGCCAGAACCTCTATTAGAGGAATTCGTCAGTTCGGGCCGGATCACACCAGGCCCGGCGCTCGACATCGGTGCTGGCACTGGCACAAATGCGATATGGATGGCGGAGCGCGGTTTTGAAGTTCTAGGGGTGGACGTCGCTCCGCTCGCAGTAGAGAGAGCCCAGGCCAAAATTGAAGGACGCGCTCTAAGCTGCCGCTTTGCTGTATTGGATTTCCTCGCCGCGCTACCGTCCGGCGGCCCGGTTCAGTTCGTGTTCGACCGGGGTTGTTTTCACGTCTTCGATGAAGCGGTCGAGAGGCAGAAGTTCGCGGCTCAGGTCGCCGCCGTACTGGCACCCGGAGGCTGGTGGCTGAGTTTGATTGGCAGCACTGAGGGTACGCAGCGCGACGTTGGTCCGCCGCGTCGCTCAGCGCGGGAAGTAACCCTCGCCATCGAACCCGCGCTCGAGATCATTGAGCTGCGATCAACTGAGTTCCGCGATGCCAACGCTAAGGCGTGGTTCTGTCTGTCTCGGAAGCGTACGATGCCGGCGCAGCCCTCCACGCGGCATGGTTAGCGACATATGACCGCTGTCCCCTTGTCTCGCTCGCTATAAGAGCGGCGCACGCTCGTTGTTCAATGCAGGCGTTGAGGCTCAACATCGGGGAGTTCAACCGGGAAGCAGAAACTCATCACGGTTCCCGAAGGTGATGTGTTTCGGCTACGAACCTGCAACTTGCCGCCGCGCTTATCGATCAGGGACTTTGTGACCCAAAGCCCAAGCCCAGTCCCGACAAATTCCTTCGTCGTGAAGAATGGCTCGAAGATGGCAGCTTGGTGCTCCCGAGGAATGCCGACGCCGTTGTCGGCAACGGTGAACCGCAGGGCAGGCGAACTGGTGGGGCGGATCTGGGTCAAACGCATTCGAATGGTCACGACTCCGCCATGGCGGCAAGCATCGAACGCGTTGGATATCAGGTTGGATAGTATCTGTTTGAACTCGCCTGCCCAGGTAACAATACTCAGGGCCGGATCCAACCGTGTATCGACGCGCAAGTTCTTTGAGACGAACCGGCGCTCATACAAAGCGAGCACGGTTCCAAGCGTTTCGGCTAGATTGACTCGGCTCGGATAGGAAGGCGAACGCTGGAATCCCAAGGTCTGTTGAGCAATGTCTGCGGCTCGGCGGAGTTCCTTTTCGGCTACGGTCAAGTATTCCTTGGTTGCTGCAGGGGTGCCAGGGTGCGCTTGGACCAGGTAGATCAGGTTTGTTACGGATTCCAAGGGATTATTAATCTCATGGGCTATGGTTGCGGCCAGGCGGCCCACGGCCGCGAGCCGGTCACTCGTGTGAAGAGCTTCCATCAGACGTTTTTTCTGGGTGATGTCGCGAAGGGTCTTCGCTACGCCGATCACGGTCCCAGACGCGTCCCGAATAGGCGAGACGGTGAGCGCGATGTGGAGCGGATCACCCGTCTTCGGAAATCGGACGGTTTCGAGGTGCTCAATGCTCTCGCCGTTCCGAATCCTTGCGATCATCCTATGTTCGTCGGCCATTAATTCCGGGGGGATGATGGTGGAAACCGGCTTGCCAAGTATCTCGTCAGAACGGTAGCCAAGCATTCGTTCTGCACTCCGATTCCAACTGAGAATAGTGCCGTTCAGATCCGTGCTGAAGATGGCATCCTCGGAGCATTCAACGATAGCCGCGAGATGCGCCTGGTCCTTTTGCGCCTGTTTGAGCTCTGTGACGTCTACGGTGAAACAGCGGGTATGGATGAACCTGCCGCTCCGTGTATAGACATTCGAATGGATGCGCACTTCTCGAATGGACCCATCTTTACGCCGCAACCGCGCTTCATAGCCATGCAGTTCTTCACGACGACTCAAGCGGCGCATAATGTCATCGATTACAGACTGATCAGCATGGAAATCCGCGATGTGCCGACCGATGTACTCGCTTCGGTCGTACCCTAGCATTCGGAGCTCGGCGTCGTTCGCCCACAGAATCTCTCCTGTCGAAGAGACCCAGTGCATGCCGATCAGCCCATTCTCGACATAGTCGCGGAGCTCTGCCTCCCGACTCTCGACAGCTTCCTGAAGTTCCTGGCGCCGCCGCACTTCCGTTTCAAGTGCGCGAGCTTTCTGCTGCAATTCCAGGATGGTCCGTAGCCGATCATTTTCGGTGGGCTGGGCTGTGTATCCCTCTGTCGGTACGATGTGCGAGTGTTCCGCGCAGACCTGCGCTATGGCCCGCTGGTCCTGAATATCCGCAAACAAGTGCATCGGGTAGGCACAGTGCAGCTGGAAGGAATGAGTCCGGGCAAGTTCGTTCCACAACTGCTCCAGAAGAAGAGCGGCTCGCTGATTACCACTCTCCCAGAGGAGCGCCACCATCTCTCCAAATGCAGCGACGCGATTTCCGAGGCGGGATACCTGATCGATCAGAGCGCCGATGGCATTTCTGAAGAGAGTTGGGTCGGGCTCGCCCGCGACCATGAATTGCGCCAGGCATTCACTCGCGTCCAGCGAGAGGAATCGGCCCTGCTGAGTGGCGAGCCGCCAATCGATGCCCTGGTCACCGAGGCGGTTCATGAGACCGTCCCGGTGCGGTGGGGTCGCGATAACGATGGCGGAATCACCCGATCCCAGGGCGGCGCCTACATATCTGCCGACTTCATTGAGCAGGTACGAATCTTCTTCATAGAACTGGACACTATGTCCGCTCAACCGAGGAGCATTCCAAGGAGCGGCCGCGAGCGCGCCATTACTGTCATTAAACGTAGTAGGGGCTATCTCGCTCATTGTCTGGCAATCCTCGCGTATCTAGTGAGATGCCAAAGAACCGTCGAAACGGCACTCCACGGTAAAGAATTATAACGCCACCCATTGGCGGATCTGGACTTCAGACGTGCTCAGGCCAAACCTCGTACGGATTGCACGCAGGTTTGTTCGGAAATCGGCCAAATGAATTATGAACATCGACTCTCACACCACGTTGGTTTTTCCGGATGTTAAGCCGGGATGACAGGGTGCAGCCTCTCTTTCAAGGCAAGTCAGCATCGCAAGCGGGGGCGTATCTGAGTTCAAATATCAATTGGTACTTGAGGCCTGGCCCACAAAGGGCGCACAGATCATTCCGCTTCTTGAGCGATGGCCCGAGCAACAAAGCAAAGATCCTTAAAAACCCTGGCTTCAAACATGCTCGCGGCGTCAGCCACCTGCATTACTTCATCGACCTTGGCGCGGACACGAAGGTAAGTACGAAGCATCTGCGGCACTCCAGGCTGCGGCCCTCGGCGGATGAAGGCATTGCACAACTCCCGCATGACTCCTTCCACTGTGCCGCCCTGGATGTTTGCGTTCCTGCCGTTGAGATCGCTCAAAGACTTCTGGAGACGGCGATTTTGTGCCTCAGACATAAACCAGGTGTGTCGAGCAGGTTTGAGTTGCTGCCACGTGATGCTCATGCTCTAGTTCGCAAGGCATGTTGAAGCGAGGAGTCGGAGGTGGGGTCCGATCGACTTCGATTCGGGAAAGATCGTGTATCGAATAACGGCAGCTTTGGATGAGAGCTAGGATGCGGTTCAGACGACGTTCGCCACCTGGAATTCCGTTGCGTGGGGTTCCAGGCCAAGCTACGTTAGCCCGACGATGAAGGCCAGATAAAGACGGCTAAAACGCCTGTGATAGGAATGTTGAGGAAGACAGCACAGGAGGGAGGAGCATCTATTGTCCAGATCTCTATTTTTTCTTGGTACTAAGAACCGTGCCCTCCACCTTTGTATCTGGTGAGTCTGCACGTCGCTGGACAAACCGACCCGACCTGGAGTCGCGATGCACGAGACGGAGAAGGGAGCGCTGTCGGCTCTTGCTGATACCGAGGCTGTTCCCGAACTCTTCGAGCGTCGGAACTGGGGTGGATATGGTAACGGAGTGAGAGTGCCTATTGTATGAGATATTCAGCGGCTCCTCCAGATATTCGGAATCGTCGATTGCATCGCACTCGAGGTTGTGCTCTCGACTCTCAGGTTCACGGTTTGCCTCCGTGGGTCATAATCAGGAGCGGGATGGCGGCAATGGCTGCCGACGCAATGAGCACGAGGAAAATAGCACCAAGAACGTTTACGAATCTGCTATTCACATGCTTCCCCATCACAGTTGAATCAGCAGCGGTCCGCAGAATTGGATAGTACGTCAAAGGCATGACTACCATGCCGAAAACGATGGCGATGTTCACAAGCGTTAAAGGTTGCACTCCGGTGATCGCGATGATGAGCGCCAAAGCAAGCATTCCGAGCCACGCTGCTGTGAAGACCGGAACCTCTCTGGCCGGGCGATTCTTTCCCCACTCCAGGTTGTAGAACTGACAAATATTGTAGGCACCCGAGAGAGCCGTCTCGACGGTCGCGCCGCCTATGCAGGCGAGAGCGCCAACCAGCGCAACTATGAGCGCTTGACTCGCGAAAGGAAATGCTCCAGCCATGATGGCTGTGCTGAGCAGTTGAGGAAACAGGTGCTGCGGCAGGAACAAAATGGCGCCTAGCGCCATCAGTGCGACAGTAAGAAGCGATCCGAGGAATGATCCTAACGCGGCAACCATGAAATTTTCGCTTAGGTCTTTCACTTTCCAGTCTTCCTCAATTGCACCCGAGGAGTAGAAATGCACTTCGTATTCCATCAGCATGGCACTGAAGATTCCGACTGCGAAGTATGCGTAAAGAAGCGCGGTTTGCCTTCCGGCTACCTGGGCCGCTGGGTTAAGTCCGGCGATGAGTTGGTGCCAGTCTGGGTGCAAGGTTACGGCCGAAACCCCGAACACAATCATCAGAAGGCCGGAGAGTCCGAAAGTTCGCTCGATCCACTGAAAGCTGAACAGATAGATGACCGCGGCGACGACAATGCAGCAACCGATCAGGAGATTTCGCTCCGACCATCCGGTGAGCAAATGCAGCAGAATGGCAAGACCTCCGATCTCAGCTGCGCAAGTAATCAAGTTCAGTAGATTTGAAACGGCCAATGTCAGAAAGCCGATCCGTCTTCCCAATCGCGTGCGCACTACAGCAAATACAGGTTCGCCAGCGACTACCGCAATGCGACCGCACATTTCCATATAGAGGATGATGCCAACGGTACCAAGGACAATGGCCCACAGGAGCTTGTAGCCGAAGAGTGCTCCCGCTTGTGTGGTGAATACGATCTGTCCGAGGTCAACGAAACCTCCGAGAGCGGTCATGATGCCAAGCGTGATTCCGAGCCATTTCTTCATTGCTCAGCACCTGCATCGACGAGTGTTTTCCTGATGACATCGATGTTCCGTTCAGCCTCCGCGAGTGCGTTGTGATCGCTGCGCATCCCGATCACTCCTAGTTCTCCAGAAAGCGCTTCCAGCTGCCCTGCGCAAAGGTAAAATTTGTTCGGGTCTCCCGCGTCCTGCTCTGATTTGCGTACGGCTTTCAGCCGCCGCAGAGCTTCCTCTCGGAGATAGCTGGCATGTGCCGCCCGAAATTGCGCTGGAACACGGTCAGCTTCAATTTGCCGGATGAATAGCTTTGTTTCGGAGGCGAGCGACAGAGTTGAACGCAGATCAGAGCGTAGTTCGGTCAAAGATTTGTTCTCTGCCGCTCGGCAAGAGGTGAGCGCGAGCAGAGCAAGCAATCCATGGAATCGTCTCATAGAGCGGCGAATATCCATCGACCTACTTTCTTCTTGCAACAAGTTAGCTCGCGCGCTGGACAGGATGACCAGAGGGGCTGGATGCAGAACGTCCCGAAAGGGAACTCGGAGCGTCCAGATGCGCGCCGTGATCGACTCCTACACCAAGGCGGTCCACAAGTTCGCCTCCCAGCCATCCACCAAGCAGGGCAAGACAGATTGCGACGAAAGAGAGCGTCAAGGCAGCTGAGTCGGGCACTTGATTGTTGGTTTGACGAAGGAACCAACTTCCTGCAAAAAGCAGAACGACGATAAGGTTGGTCGCCCCATGATAGAGACCGATACGTTTTGCGCGCGTGCCGGCCGGAATAGCAGCCCAGTCGATCAATCCGAAGACGGCTGCGCAGAGTCCTCCAATGATTCCAGCTGCGATCATCCAGAAGGAAATTCGGAACCAGGAAGCATCACTTTGTACCAGTCCGACAATGTCAAAAGCGACTGCGGTTGCCAGCAAACCGAGGGGAAAAACGATCAGCATAGGGTGGACAGGATGGCCGAGAAGTTTCGCTTTGCTCTCCATTGCGCACCTCCGCAAGGTGAGATGCAGCCGGTGTATGGTGCCGATGTTTGGTACCGGTAAGCCCCCGATTGAAGGTCGGGTGGGACGGGTCGCTACCCGTGTCGTGGAGCGAATTTCAGCCTCAAAATACTGTGGGGACTTTTGTGGGCAGACTCAATCAAAGAAGTTGCAAGTTGTGGGGAACTACCCACAGTTGAGGCTCGCAAATGAGGGATCGTAAATGGGGCGGAATGAGCCATATAGAGCAATAATGAGAAAAGCTGGATGAGGCACTTTGCTAGCTGTTAACCGAGAGGTTGGGGGTTCTAGTCCCTCCTGAGGAGCGAAAAAACGTGTTTATTTTTAACTACTTAACGAAAGCATTACTTCGAGTCCCATCGAACTACGCCGAATTTCGCCGAACTTCACCGAATTGTTGGCGCTCCGAGATTCTTAATCTTGCGCAGACCTCCTTTATTAATGCAGGTCACGAGGGCACTGACGTCATTGCTGCGCCGACGAATTCGAAATTCGCCCGAAGGGTTGTAGAGGATAGCTTGCCCCGAAATTCTTTTTTTGAAGGTCCGGCTGCAGACCTGGATGCATTGATGGCTGAGGTGAATATCAACGTCGGCGGGTAATCCGCATGACTTCCGCCTTCATCGATGTTCTAGCAGCGGATAAGGGCATAATCAACGTATCTTCTGCACTGGCGTTCGTGCCGTTGCCGTCTGCGCCGATCTACAGTGCCACCAAGGCGGCAGTCCACGCCTACACCCAGTCACTTCGGTTTCAGCTCGAGGAAGCCGGCGTGGAGGTGATCGACCTCATGCCACCAGGACTAAAGACTGATCTCACAACAGAGATGCAGGACGGCGAGGGAATTGCTCTGATAAGCACGGATGAGTTGATCAAGCAATCCTTTGCAAGCTTTAAGGCGGGTAAGCTCGAGATCCGGCCCGGCCAGTCCAATCTGCTCGCATTCATGCGCCGCCTCGGTCCCGATTTCGTCAACCGGCAGCTATGGAACGCCTCTAAGAAACTGGTTCCAATCGGAACTGTTTAGATCTTCTCCTCGCAGGGTATCTGAGAGCCGCATTGAAAATAGGGAGATCAATTCCTTCGGACTCAGCCTTGCCGTAATCAACGACCACTTGTTCTCTCACTGAAGAGGTTGAACATCTGCGAGCCCGGGCTCACCAACAATGAAGTCCACCGCCATCTGCGAAACCTTGGCTGGCATACTGAGTGCCGCGATCGCTGTGAAATAGTGACTCGCCCTTCGACGGCCGCCGCTGTTGCCAAGCCATCTCCAGTGCATCGATTATCAGCTGCGCTCCATGTGCGCTGCAGGCTCCAGCCCACCACTCGCTGGCTGAACAGGTCGATCACCACCGCCAGAAACAGCCAACCTTCTTCGGTCGCAATATACGTGATGTCACCTGACCAGGCCGTGTCCGGACGCAGGGGCGAAAAGTTGCGCTCCAGTCGGTTGGGTGCGATGGGTAGATCATGCCGGCTGTCGGTAGTTGCCACACGGAAGTGACGACGGCCGCGCGCACGAATGCCATGCTTCTGCAGCAGCCGTTGCACGCGCTGCTTACCCACCCGCACCCCGCGTTGGCCCAGTTCCCGCCACAGGCGCGGCCAGCCGTAAGCACCGCGTGTCTCGGCATGCACCGCACGAATGTGCACCAACAGAGCTTCGTCCGTCTGGTGACGCCGCTGTGCATCCGCGTCCGCCGCGCGCGACGCTGGTGATAGTCTGTAGCGCTGACGCCGAGGACCCAGCACTGCACAGAGACTGGCCAGACTGGGGGAAAGCTCAGATCGATCGTTGTCATCTCACATGCTCTGAAGCCCGCATAACCCTATTCGTGTTGTCCTACAGGCAAAAATGTACAAGACCCCAAAAGAAACGACCTAGACATTGGACCTGCCCCCGGGTGTACTTCATTGCAAAGGACCTACAAAGCACCAGCCGAACTTCCGGCGCGATCCCTTACGCGCATCGTACAAAATTGCTCAGATTCGTTCGCCCCCTTTTGCGCATTAATTGGGTGTGCAAGACAGCGCACAGTCTGGGTTTTATACAGCGAGGTATTCAAATGGGCGCACAGGACAGTTTCTTCGAAGCTCAAGGCGGTCAAACTCCTATTGGATTCTTTACCCGCAGCACGTCACTCGATTTCGGTGTAGCTGTGGCAGGCAACCTGGTTGGAGTCAAAGGAGAATGCAGCGGTGCGATTGGTGATGGAGTCCAGGGATTTGGCCGCGGGAGTTTCTCCGGTGTAGCGGGTTTTGGCGGCGTCGCAGGTCCGATCGGCGATGATGGAACCGGTGTATTTGGGATAGGCGGAGGCATATCTGGCTCGGGTGTGAGAGGCATCGGTGCGGGAGCTCCGAACACAGCTCCTCCTAAGTCCGTGGGCAGCGTAGGCGTTTATGGACAAGGCGGGCATGGTGCACCCGGTGTCGTAGGTGTCAGTTCACCAGGCAGTTCCTCAATCGGAGTCCACGGCGTAGCTGAAAACTTTGATGATTGGGCCGTGGTTGGTGACGCGCACAATGGCAGTTTTTCGATTGGTGTTTTAGGTCGTGGAACTGGTTTTGGCGGATATTTTGTAGGAAACGTACACGTTGACGGGAATTTAGTAGTCAGCGGAGCGAAATCCGCCGTTGTCCCGTTTCCGGATCGGTCGAATCGCCTCTTGTACTGCACAGAAAGTCCGGAGAGTTGGTTTGAAGATTTCGGTGCGGGCAAGCTGGTGGATGGGCATGCCGAAGTTCATCTGGAGCCAGAGTTCGCTTCGATCATCGATACGCACGACTACAATGTTTTTCTGACAGAATATGACGACAACAACTCGCTGTATGTTACGAAGCGAACCAATAAAGGCTTTGAAGTTATCGCGAAGGCTTCCAAAGCCGCGTCAAGTTCGTTCAGCTACAGAGTTGTTGCTAAACGAAAAGACATCAAGGCCCCTCGATTCGACAAGGTTTCCGATGGCGCTGAAAAGTTGCGGGCTGCCGTATCCGCAGTGGAGGGAAAGCCGTACGCGACTGCCGTGAATGCATGATATGAGAAATTAATCTTGGACGGCCCCGAGATTGTGCGCAAGCGCGCTATGCAGCATCCGCGTACCACGCGCCGTGTATGAGCGCGCTGTTCAACCGGCTTGTGTTCCAAGCAAGCTGGTTGAGAAGCCGGACGACTCGATAGCTTATCTGGAGAAGCCATACGGCTTGGAGGAATCGCGCGGGAAAACTCTAGAATGGTGATGTCGGAGGCTTCAAACGAGTGAGGTGATCTTGCCCTCAGAACGCGTACACCTTAGCGAGTTGGTTTAGGCGAGATTAGCTCATCTCGTTGTAGCCGTCGTGCGGCGGTAATGTGGAAATCAGCTTCATCGATTCCCATATTTCCGCGGCCTGCTTCGGTCGCCGCGGAATTCATGTCTTGCGGAGTCCGGAGACTTCTATGACTGAACGCATGGTGTTCTGATATCGCAGACGCACAGAATCGAGATGAGGAGTGTTCAGTGTACTTCTTCGCACCGTTGCAGTGATTGGTTCGCTGCTCGGCCAAAATTCGTGTTCCTATTCGGCAGAGCGGTCAATGCAACTCGCACTTTGTACAGGCTGCTAATTGTGGGTTTAGCGGACTTCTCCAATCAGGCGCCCCCCTCCATCCAACATCCGTCAACCTTCTTGACCTGCATTGTTCTGCCCTCGAAGGTTACCCGATACTGGCCATTCGGCAAGTTTTCGGGAGCAAGAACGATGTCGCATTTCACGTACTCCCAGGTATCAAGTTGAGGGAGAGATACCTTTACTGCGCTCACGGTACATTCCGCCTCATAGCCCATGCCCGACAGCCGTCCCGCGATCATCAGAGTTTCACGACTCGACGACATCATCCAGCCTGCTTCCCGCGCGGATCGGCATAGACCTGTGCCGCATCATCTAAATGAGTATCAAGACTGAAGGCGCTTGTCTGTCTCGTTGTGCTCACGGGCCTGTTGCCTTCTTTCAACTGCGGCATCTTCACTGATTGCTGCAAGTTCCGGCGAGGTGATCAAAAGAGCGCAGAGTTTTGGGCGTCATTCTGGGGATAATGTTTAGAGCGCAAGTAAGAATGATTAAGAGATCATTCCGCATTCCAAACATCGAAGAGCGGGTCTGGTTGGGCAGGGGCGTAGTCGAATGGAAAAGAGACCAGCAAGGATAATACTTCTGATTGAGAACGACCCTGAAGAAGCTCTTCTGATCCGCAAAATGCTCAACGACCAAGGCACCTTCATTTTTGAGTTGTCCCATGTTGGAAGCGTCAGCGAAGCCCAGACATATCTCAAAACGCATTCCGTTGACATTGTGTTACTCAACTTGGGAATGACCGCTCCTGCCGGACTCGATGTCGTTCGAAGTGTGCGTGCAACTGCGCCCCGCGTGGCCATCGTTTTGCTGGCCAGTGCTGACGACGAGCAGATTGCCATTCAAGCGATTCAAGAGGGCTCGCAAGATTATCTGGTCAAAGGCCAGATTGAATCTCGTGAGCTGATGCGAGCGCTCATCAATGCGGCAGAACGCAAAATCATCGAGGAGATCCAGTTTACTGAAAAGGAACGAGCCCAAGTCACGCTCGACTGCATTGGCGATGGCGTGATTTGCACCGACGCCACGGGTAAGATTACTTTTCTGAATCGCATGGCGGAAGCAATGACTGGGTGGGCGCTCAAGGATGCGCAAGGTCGGACGATGGCCGAATGCGTTCGGATCATAGACGCCATCACCCGGAAGCCCATCTTGGATCCGATGGCTAAGGCAGCAAAGCAAAATCGGACGGGAAACCTTCCGTTGAACTGTATTCTTGTGCGCCGTGACGGGCATGAGGTCTTCATCGAAGATTCTGTAGCCCCTATTCATGATCGTGACGGACAGGTTACGGGCGCAGTTATCGTATTCCGGGACGTGAGCGCCACACGGACATTAGAGAAGGAGTTGACCCATTCCGCCCAGCACGACTTTCTCACTGGGCTGCCCAATCGAATGCTCCTCAACGACCGAGTGGCTCAAGCAATCTCGCTCGCTCGGCGGCAACGGTGCCATGCCGCGGTGTTATTCCTCGATCTGGATGGTTTCAAGCAAATCAACGACTCCCTGGGACATCTGATCGGCGACAAGGTCCTCCAATCCATCGCAAAACGCCTGCAGGATTGTGTACGCTCCCCGGACTCAGTAATTCGGCAAGGAGGCGATGAGTTTGTCGTGGTGATTCAGGAATTGAAAAATCCGGAAGATGCAGTCATTACGGTGGCACGGTTACTCAAGACGGTAGCTGATGTTCACTCCATCGATCAGCACGAGATTTCCATCACCACAAGCATCGGCGTGAGCGTCTATCCCCAGGATGGTCGGGATCCGGAAACGCTGGTCAAAAATGCTGACACCGCCATGTATCACGCCAAGAAGAACGGGAGTGATAACTTTAGATTTTTCAAACCAGAGATGACGGTCGAGGTTTGGGCCCCCCAGTCCATTGAGGAGGATTTGAGACGCGCCCTGGATCAGCACGAATTCACGCTGCATTATCAACCCAAAATCGATCTCACGACAGGAGCAATTATCGGGGCTGAGGCGCTGTCCCGCTGGATGCATCCCACACGAGGGCCGATCCCGCCGGCACAGTTCATTCCTATTGCAGAGGAATCAGGACTCATTATTCCCCTGGGCGCCTGGGTCCTGCGTGAAGCTTGCACCCAAGCCCGAGTCTGGGCTGATGCGTGCAGTTCAGCGAGAACGGTGACAGTCAACATCTCAGGAATCGAGCTTCAGAACGACCAATTTTTGGACGGCCTGTTCCAGACCCTCGATGCAATCGGACTAGATCCGGGCTCCCTCGAACTGGACGTTACCGAGAGTGCGCTGATGACCAATCCTGCACGGGTGAAACCCATTCTCGAGGCAGTGAAACAACGAGGGGTCAAAATCTCGGCGGGTAACTTCGGAACCGGGTCTTCCAACTTGACCAGTCTTCAAACATTACCCCTGCACGCTCTCAAGATGGACAGAACCTTGATAGGCGGAGTCAATGGCAACCCGGACAAGACAACAAAGGTGAACGCAATGATCAAGATGGGTCAAGATTTGAACCTGCGTGTCATCGCTGAGGGTGTTGAGACTTCTGAAGATCTGGAGTTTTTGTGGGCTCACAACTGTGACGAGGCTGTCGGCTACTATTTTGGCCAGCCGGTTCCTGCGGAGCAGTTCGGGGAGAAGTTCAACCCGCGACAGTTTTTTGAAAGCAAGGAAGTTCAGAGAAGCGCCAAATTGAACTCGTGAGTGTCGTCCCTTCGTGACGCAGGACGGAATCTCATCTCCGAAGCTGTTGAACTCACCAGGTTTTGTGTTCCAGAAGAAGATGCGGTGCAACCCTGGGGTCCGGGCTATTTGTTGAACACCTGCATCATTACATCATCCTGGGCTTGGTTCAATTGCGCCAGAGTCTGTTGAATCAGCGAACGGTCTTCGTAGCTGCTGATATGCAGCAACTCCGTCAGACGGAACGCGGTGCGGCGCAGCAGAATCTGCGTATCCTTGAGCTTCTTGGAATTGCCCGCCACGAGCGATCGAATCTTGTGCGTAAACTCTTGGGTACGCGTGAGCACCCGGGTGGCTTTTTCTGAATTACCGGCGGCATACTCGTGTGCGCTGTATTCGATCATTTCATGCACGAGCTGGGTATACAGATAGCCCTGTGCCTTGGAGGAGGCCTGGACCGCGTGTTGCTCCAGCGCAGCCAGGAGCTGCTCTTCAGGAATCTTCGCGTGAGACGAGGCAGCGCAAGCTGGGATGGACAGTTCGCTTAACAGAAGGAGATACACGGGCCAACTGCGCATGACAAACCTCCGCACGTGCGGCAAATCCTGATCCAACTGATTAAGAGCCAATTGGGCAGCGTTTGACTGTTCATAATTGCTCACTTTGGCAGACAAGCCAGTCCTTGGTCGGAGATTCGTGAAAGGGGCCGAAATGACATTCGGAACATTTCCCGAAATACACGGATCTTCAGAAGGACCTGATAGTCAGTCGCAACTACCAAAAACACATCCAGATCATTGGGCTGTTTACCCATAAAAATATGCTCTCGTTGAGCCACATTGCACAGACGAGCCGCTCAGATATCGGTATCTTAGGAAAATCTCTACTGTTGAAGGGGGTTGTATATGCTCACGCTATTGAGGCCAAGCTTCCCACATCGACACAATTCAGACGGTACACACGATTCCATCTGCAAGGTATGCTTCGCGACCGTAGCGACGGTTCAGAATGAATGGGAACTGGCAAGCCATGAATCTGCCCACGTGTGTGAGCCCAGGAGTCTCTATCGAGCCAGTCAGGTGCAGTCGCCACGGCAAAGAGTTGCTCCCTAGCCGCCCTTAAGGAGGTCGTCGAGCAGGGCGAAGACGATCTGAGCATCGACGACCACGTGAAAGATGAAGTCTGCGCAGGTGCCAACCTGGAGGCAGCAAGGCCCAATGACAAGCGACGAAATCAAGGAATCAAGAGCGGCTGAGCACAGCACAAACACCTGGCTCAAGGAAGTAGCGTACCAACTCGCCCTGCTCAACGAAAATCAGCCGATAACGAACATTCCGCATCCCATGGAACTCGTCAACCGTAAGAAAATCGAGTAGACGGCAACGGCGCCTCGATCTGATCTCAAGTTCGCTAAGGCTCTTCAAAGCGTGAAGCTTTCCGCCCTGTCTCCGCAGAGAAAATTATGGGGGATTGTCTTTCTAGGTTTCCTCTGTCTTTGCGAACTTGTAGTCGAATTTGCTCCTCTAACGGCATCGAAATTCAACATGCCCCACGAACATAATTTCACAGCTGCTTGATGCATGAGGAGGACCGCCTCGAGCT
>Ga0070661_100001395_pt1 | contig 16879 bp, 11 predicted proteins | sample KBSC43metaG_FD_64663 | JGI IMG/M metagenome (GOLD analysis project Ga0070661, IMG submission 64663) | Corn rhizosphere microbial communities from Kellogg Biological Station, Michigan, USA - KBS C4-3 metaG | ecosystem: Host-associated > Plants > Roots > Rhizosphere > Soil ...
ATCAAACACTTATTTAGTTAGCATCAGATCAAGATGCCAAGCAGCGCCAATGCTGATCGTTCCACGATCTTTTCGACAATCATGTCGCTCACGCGCTCGACAAGGGCATTGGCGAGCGCATTATTCTGACCGTGGAAATCGTTCGCAGCGGTTTTTTCAGGACCGACATCCGGCAATACCAAACCGAATTGATTGCAAAGAATGTCCTGGATAGCCTTTAGCAGATTGGATTGTTGTGGGCCACGACCATCGTAATGGACTAACAGGCTTCCAGTGACAACATTTACCTGCACCAACCGGACCATGGGTAATGTCCGGATTGCCTTTTCCACAGCTTGGCACAAGTCTTTTCGGCTTTTGAGCTCGGGGAATTTCAGGCGCAGGCGCCCTGGGATCTGATGCAAGAATGTCATCTCGGCCTCTTCTGATACGTACCAGTATCTTAAAGACCGTAGATGACAGGAAAATGACTGGAGAAACTTTTTGTCTGACGCGCCAGGAAGAGCCTTGCTTGTTGTCGAAGCCAACCCTTCCATATTCTGAAGAGGAAGGCTTCATGTCCTTCTTGAAACAAGCCGGATTACTTCAATGTATGACTTCTTCTTGCCGTCTGCGTACTTCTTCCCCGCGTCCTTCCCGGCGGATTTCGCTTGTCGTTTCCACAGACGCTCTCCCGCGTGTCGCTGCCGAACCGATCTCACGCAAGCCGCCTACCAGATCAGCCAGCAAGTGAGTCACCGTATGCACGGCTGTTTCGCCGATGCTGCCCACGCCAGCAATTGCAAAATTGGCCGTATCCCGAACAACAGTCACGACTTCAGTACCGATCGTTCCTACCCCATGCACCACGTCCGTAGCGATATTGGTAACGCCCCCTACCATTCCGCTGCCAACACGTCCTGTCGTTGACATGGCATTGTCGACAAGCCGCTCCATTTGGCCGGAGGGCTGCTGCTCCGATGCATTGACGGCGCGAGCTGCCGCTGCGTTGCGCGAGGATTCGGTATCCACCACCTTTGGATGTTTCGAGTCTTTCTCTTGCTCGCTTCCAGGATTAAGTTTGTCCATTACTAAGCTCCTTCATTTCCAAGTTTCCATGCCTGTTGGCATTGAAGCAAAGCGATCACGGAAATCAGTTGCCGCGTTTTCCAGACTGGCGAAAAGCGTCCAGCGCGTACCAAAATGCCGTAATCGAAGGCACCGCAACCTTGCCCCGGAAGGTTTGAATCACGCCGACCGCAGCAAGCGCCGTTCCCAGCATAAACATCGGCGAAAGCTGACGTCCGCTTACTATCCTGAAAGGGCGAGCACCAACAAGAGGATTACTTTTATCGCGGTGATAATTTTCGATAACGAGGCGGGGGATTTGTTCCCGCATTCTTTCCAACAGCAAGTCTGCGTCGCCTTCATAGTGCACGACAACGCTGCCAGTGGCGGGGGTAACTTGAGAGGCGCGAATGCCTGCAATTTTGTCCAGGCGCTCCGATAGTCTGGAGAAATAGTCCGCATCGTGGCGCTTGGCGGCGACCCGCATCCTGATTCGTCCGGGCATCTGATGGACAATCGTGAAGGTCGTCATGATGATGCGGTTCTGTGCTGACCGGTTCGATTCTTGTCCTCTTCGGCAAGGGGAATATTCAATTGGTTATCTTCGTCACCGCCAATGGAAGATTGCTCTTCTTCCCACTCGCTTTCGGCATTTCCTCGTGACTGCTTTTCTGCATGCTCCGCCTGAATCTCGGCCATCACGTCTTCGATCACTTCTCCGGCATGTGCAGTGACCTCACGCCCCTTTTCGTAGAGAACCATGCCCCCTTTGATCAATCCCTTGGTGATGGGACGACTGCTTCTCTTTAATGCAGGAATCAGAACCGGTGCGATCAATGCAACGACCAAACCGGACGTCACGCCGACAACAAAATTGTTTTTAAACGGATTCATGGCCATGGTTTCCCAATCCAAACAGAATGAAAATGCGATGTTCAATCGTATGCAGGATTCATGGCAAAGGCATTGATGCAGGTTGATTCTGCTGCGAAGCATGCTTTATCTGCTCATGCCTTCAGACGCGATTCCAGAAGCGCCAGCACACCTTTCCTGTTCTTGTGCGCCACCTCATAAGCGCGGATTTTCTCCAGCTCCTTATTCTGCAATCCATTCAGATGGGCACGCACTTCGGGAATGGTCAGTTGCTGGTAATTCTTGATCGGCAATCCCCTGTCCGGCGATTTGCCTTCGCGGTCTTTTTTCTTTTCTTCTTTCGTTTCGCCATACTGCGACCGCTGCTTGTTGACGATGCGGGCGGCTACTTCCTCTTCACGTCCGCGATAACGCCCTTCTTTCCTGAATCGCTGTTCCAGGGTCTTGAATTCGCGCTCGCGTTTCTGGCTTGTACCGGCTGGCATGGCATCTCTCCTTTTAAAGCAGGAACGCTTCTTTCACATGCAGGATTCGCGCCGATCCAAGAGGAGAGTCATATTACTTTTGTTGAGGCATGATGACATCAATGGAATCGCTGGTTTTTCTCGTGTTCGGCAAGAATCTGTGATGAGCCGACGCAGCGAAATATTCGGGCTGATAGACAATGTTTCCAGTATATGTCAGTTGCAGAACCCGGAAACAAGCTTTCTTGTCACATCAAGACCTTATGCATTAGAGCAGTTCATCAAACTTCTCTAAGAGAAGGAACATCTTCATGAAGCACATCATAACTGGTGCGGCTGCGATGGCTACTTGCGCTCTGTTAATCGTTTCCGCTACAACAAGCGCGGCCCCGGCCTTATGCGACAAATCGGAAATACGCCTGGTCAATTCGATGCGCGAGATCGCACAACCTTACCACGCCAATCTGGACAAGGGCGGCAGAATGTTTGCTAAATGGGCCGGGCTGGAACAACGCTACGTGCTGCAACTTAATCAAGGTGACTCCAGCAAGCAGGTTTCACTGATGAAGGGTTTGTTGAGCACGAATCCCAAATGTACGGTTTTCAATGTCGAACCCAATGCCGATCTGGTGATCAAGCCCATGGTTGACACGGCAAACCGTACCGGTGCCTGGATCGTTTCGCATTGGGCGCATAACGAAGGCTTGCATCCGTTCGACGGCAACGATCAATGGATTGCGCATGTCGCCGTCAACAGCCTCGATGCCGGCGTTGCCATCTCGAAGCAGTTGGTCGATGCCATCGGCGGCAAAGGCGGCATTGTAGCGCTGCAAGGCAGGCTCGATACCGATCCGGCGCGCAAACGCTTTGCCGGTTTGCAGCAAGTGTTGAAAAGCAATCCCGGCGTCGTCCTGCTCGATCAACAGACTGCCAACTGGGACCGCACGGCAGCATTTCCTGTCATGCAGACCTGGCTCACTAAGTACGGCAACCAAATCAAGGCCGTATGGGCGGCCAATGACGACATGGCCTTGGGCGCGCTCGAAGCATTGCGTGCCGCCGGCTTGGCAGGCAAGATTTCGATAGTCGGCGTTGACGGCATTCCGGAAGCCCTCGATGCCATCGCCAAGGGCGAGATGATCGCCACGGTATCGAGCGATGCTTATTATCAAGGCAGCATTGGCTTGGCAATGGGAGTATGCGTACTCACCGGACAAGTTCCCTTGCCCAAGACCTGGCCTAAGGAAAAGCGCGAGTTCTATCTCAAGCTCCGGGTCATCACGAAGGACAATGCCGCGCAGTATCGCAAAGAACCGTCACCGTCAGACTATGCACGCGAATGGGAATGCTCCAATTTATGGAATCGCAGCGTCGGCAAAGCGTTTTGAAATCCGCTCCCTTGCGCCAATGGGGGCCCTGCCTCGCATTGATCGTTCTGTGTATCGGGTTTAGCCTGGCGGAACCGCGCTTCGCTACCACGGAAAATCTTCGGACCATCGCGGGCCGCTGCGCCATTCCGCTGATACTGTCAGTCGGCATGACGTTCGTCGTACTGCAAGGATCGATCGATTTATCGATTGAAGGATGCATGGCCCTCAGCTCGCTCACGGTCGCGATGCTGGTTCTCAACAGCCGGACCGGATTCGATCTGGGCTTGTCCGGCCTTGTGCTGGCGATCTTGCCAGGCATGTGTATCGGTTTGCTGAACGGAATCGTAATGACGAAACTGCGGGTGCCATCCTTCATGACGACACTGGGTACATGGTCGGCCTCCCTAGGGCTTGCAATGCTGCTTTCCGGCGGCCAGCCGCCGCTTATTCGCGACCAAACCCTGCGCGCTTTCGGCCTCGGACGCACAGGGGAGATACCGAATCTGACCATCGTCGCCATCCTCGTGCTGGCGCTCGGCTTTGTACTGCAACACTACACGCGCTTTGGCCGCTATAGCATGGCGATCGGAGGCGGAGAAGATTTGGCTCGCCAGTCAGGGCTCCCCGTCGATCGTTACAAGGTGCTGGCGTTTGCTTTCTCCGGCTTTCTCGCCGGTCTTGCCGGTGTGCTGGGATCGGCGCAAATCGGATTGGGTCACGTTGACATCGGCCTGGGACAGATGTTTGCGACAGTCACGGCGGTCGTCATCGGCGGCACCTCGCTTGCGGGCGGTCGCGGCGGCGTCCTGCAATCCGCCGTCGGCACGATCATGCTGGCCGTGCTCGCCAACGGCCTGATCTTTGTTGGCGTTCATCCCGATGTGCAAAAGGCGGTTCAGGGCGCGATCATCCTCTCGGCTTCGCTCCTGGCAACTTGGCACCTGCGTCACCGTTTGCGGGTCATCAAGTGAACGAAACAGTCCTGCGTGTTGAAGGAGTGGGAAAGCGCTTCACCAACGTTCAGGCGATTGATGGCGTAAGCCTCGATATCCGCGCTCATGAAGTGGTCGGACTGATTGGCGAAAACGGCGCGGGGAAATCCACGCTGCTCAAAATATTGGCAGGCATTCACCGCCCCGACAGCGGCCGCATCGCGCTGCGTGGCCGGGCGATCAAGCTCAAAAGCCTTGCCGATGCGAGAAATGCAGGTATCGCCATGGTATTCCAGGAATCATCGCTGCTGCCCAACCTGAGTGTGGCCGAGAACATCCTGTTAGGACATGAAGACGATGCGCTGCGGGCAGGCTTCTACAAATGGAATGCGCTTTACGGATTGGCTGCAGCACAACTCGATAAATTGGACGCGAACATTCCGCCGTCGGTCCGGACCGATACGCTGTCCCTTGCCGAACGGCAGATGGTTGAATTGGCCAAAGCATTGGCAATCGAGGAACGCGCGCAAAACGAACCCGTCATCCTGCTCGATGAACCGACGGCCCTGTTGGATACCGAGCAAAGCGACATCGTCCTGACGCAAATCGAACGCCTGCGCACACGTGCTTGCGTCATGTTCGTGTCGCATCGGCTCGATGAAGTGCTGCGTGTGTGTGATCGTATCTACGTGATGGCTAATGGCCGTTGCATTGCGCAACGTGAGCGGGCGGACTGCAATGCCACCGATTTGCAGCAGCTCATGCTCGGCCGCCAAACACATGTCGAATACGGCAAGCGAATATCGACGACTTCGCCCACGCCCCTCTTGAGCGTACGCGCGCTCTGCCGCGCCGACAGCTATCACGCGGTCAGCTTCGACCTTCATGCCGGTGAAGTGCTGGGCATGGCCGGCGCAATGTGTTCCGGGCGCGAAAGCCTGTGCCGCGCCCTGTTCGGCGCAGAAAAGCCCGACAGCGGCGAAATCGTACTCGACGGACATGCGATCCGATTGCGCCATCCTGCCGATGCAGTGCGCCTTGGCATCGGCTATGTGCCATCCGACCGGCGTGCCGAAGGCATCGTCAGCGGCTTCTCCGTCAGGGAGAACATGACGCTGACGCATCTGAACGAACTGCGCCGCGGCCCATTCATCGACCTCGCCCGCGAGAAGGAACTTGTCGGCAGATGGATCGAACGGCTGCGTATCAAACCGTCCGCGCCCGACACACCGGCGCATCATCTGAGCGGCGGCAACCAGCAAAAGCTCGTGCTCGCAAAATGGCTGATTGCACGCACACCGAAAATCCTGATCCTCGACCGTCCATTGTGCGGGCTCGATGTGGGCGCCAAGGAGGAAATCATTGTACTGATCCGCGAACTCGCCAAAACCGGGATTGGCATCCTGCTGATTGCCGATACATCCGACGAACTGATCGCATTAAGCGACAACATCATCGTCATGAAAGACGGCATTATTTCAGGCCGCTTTTCCGCTGCGGCAGAAAAGCCGTCCGAGCTTCAGATTCTGGAACGGATGGTTTGATGCGACTGATGCAACGGATACGCCTGCCTCCCGCCATCGGACCGCTCGTGGTGCTGCTTGCTCTGCTGTGCGCCATCGGCGCAGCCCAACCGTCGTTTCTCTCGTTCGGAAATCTTAGTGTGCTGGCGGCCGAATCGAGCGTGATCCTGCTGCTGGCAACAGCCCAAACCGTGGTGATCCTGCTCGGCGGCATCGATCTGTCGATGGCTGCACTCGCCTCGCTTGCCTCGGTGCTGATTGCGCTCGCGCTGCCTTGGGCGGGCTTTTACGGCATGATCGCCGTACTGGCGCTGACCACGTTCATCGGCGCTTTGCAGGGCTATGTCCACGCACACGCGCAATTGCCCTCCGTTGTCGTCACGCTTGCCGGACTCGGCATGTGGTCGGGCATCGCACTCACAATCGCGCACACGACCATTCCGGTTGACGCAGGTTACTTCGCCGTCGGCTGGCTCGAAGACTACAGCTTTGGCATCCCCCACTCGTTCGCCTTTGCGGCGGCAGCGCTCATGATCCTTGCCGCATTCCTGCACTGGCTTCCCCTTGGCCGCCACATCCGTGCGATCGGCTTGAATGCAAAGGCAGCGCAGCTCTCCGGTGTGCGTATGGCAAGGGTGCAAATCCTTGCCTTCACGCTGACGGGACTATTCTCCGGGCTGGCCGGCATGGCGATGGTAGCCCGCACCTACAGTGGCAATCCGACGATTGCCGACAGCCTGCTCCTGCCCAGCATTGCCGCCGTGCTCATTGGCGGCACTGCCATGACGGGCGGCACAGGCGGACTCGGCCGCACTCTCATCGGAGCGCTGATCATCGCCGCGCTGCGCATAGGCATCGCAGCCGCCGGCTTCGACCCTGCGTACGAACCGATCATCTACGGCGTGCTGGTGGTAACAGCTGTGGCGCTGATGACTGAACGCGCCAATGCGCCGATAGTGAAATAAGCGATCCTACGATTGGCCCCTTACACTGATCAGCAAACTGCTCTTGGTTATGGCCATGAATTTCTTTAGCGACATTGCGTATTTTGTTGCTATCGAGTAGTCAACTCAGTAACGATCCCCATCACGATCTATCCCTGTGTTCTGCGATCGCCATCGGCCTTGCGTTGAAGAGCAATCGGTCAAGAATTTCTGTTTTCACGAAAATCTTCGTGGTATGGCGCTATGTAGTATCGGCCCCGGTGATATAGTGATTAATCTAGGTATGTGACAGCCATCGGGAAAGCAGGACTATCCGAACTGGCGATGGCTGACTGCCGTGCAATACAGGGGCTGGAAGAAGCAAGAAACAATCGCCGCAGCCTGTAGGCAACCCTCGAGACAGGAAATTCCGATGAACATGGGGAATTATCAGGCTCTTGAGCAGATAGGCGTGACGGCCGGCGGCACACTCCACCTCGCCCGGCATGTTCAGGACGGTACCCTCGCCCTCCTCAAGCTCCCCGCACACGATAGCGCTCCCGATGGTCTGCGGCACGAATACGCGTTGCTGCAATCCTTCAATGTTCCCGAGATCCTTAAACCAATCGCTCTGCAAGAGGATGGCGCGCGAGCGGCCTTAGTCCTGGAACCCTTCGACGGCGAGAGCCTGGACGCTGCGCTGTCGCGCCAACAACGCTTCGCTCTGCCAGTGGCGCTCACCATAGCCAGTCAACTGGCCCGCGCCTTGGCGGCGCTGCATGCAGCCGGCATCACTCATCACGATATCCGGCCCGCCAACGTCCTGCTGGCGCGCGGCCATGTTCAAGTGAAACTGGCAGACCTGAGCCGGGCTGCTTCGGGCGAGAGTACGGCAGATGCGCGTCCGGCTGCTGTTGGCGACTGGGCCTATATCTCGCCCTCGCAGACCGGGCGTATGCACCGCCAGGTCGATTACCGGACGGATTTCTATTCATTGGGCATTCTGCTGTATCGTCTGTTGACCGGGCAACTGCCGTTCCAGGCGGACGATCCGCTGGAATGGGTGCATTGCCATCTTGCCCGCATGCCTGTCCCGCCTCATGACCTGATTCCCGACATTCCCCAGGTCGTGTCGGACCTTGTACTAAAGTTGCTGGCCAAAGCGCCGGAGGAGCGGTACCAGAGTTCTGGCGCTCTTCTGGCCGACCTGGAGCATTGCATGATGCAATGGCAAGCGGCTGGAGAGATTGCGCCGTTTGCGCTGGGCATGCGAGATGTGTCCGATCGCTTTCAGATCCCACCCAAGCTTTACGGACGCGAGCAGGAAATAGCAACGCTCCTGTCGGCATTCAAGGCAGTGGCCACGACGGGTATGTCGAGGCTGGTCACGGTGGCCGGCTATTCGGGAGGCGGCAAATCCGCTCTGGTCCATACACTGGAACAGACGATCGCTGAAAGACACGGCTACTTCCTTGTCGGCAAATTCGACCAGCACAAGCGCGACATTCCCTACGCCACCCTGGCACAGGCCTTCGACCGTCTGGTGCGACAGCTACTCGGCGAAAGCGCGACTGGCATCAGGAAATGGCGGGTTGCGTTGAGCGAAGCGCTGGGGTCCAACGCCCAGCTCATGATCCATCTCATCCCTCAACTCGAACTCATTCTCGGTCCACAGCCGCCTGTGTCCGACCTGCCGCCACAGGAGGCGCAAGGCCGTTTCCAACTGGTGTTCCAGCGCTTCCTCGGCGTGTTCGCCCGGCAAGAACATCCGTTGGTGTTGCTCCTCGAAGACTTGCAGTGGGGGGATACCGCCACGCTCGCTCTGCTTGAGCACTTGATGACCCACTTAGATGTGCGTTACCTCCTACTGGTCGGGACCTACCGTAACAATGAGGTCGATGACAATCACCTGCTGACGCGCAGCCTGAAGACAATCCGCCAAGGGAGCGATGCCGTGCAGGAGATCGTGCTGCATCCCCTGAAGCTGGATGATGTCACGCAGCTCGTTGCCGAGTCGTTGCATTGCCCACTTGCCGAGGTGCAGCCGCTGGTGCAACTGGTGTGGGACAAAACCGGCGGCAATCCCTTCTTTACTCGCCAGTTCCTAACAGCTCTGGCTGAAGAGAAGTTGCTTGCCTTCGATGCCAGCCACGAGGTCTGGCGCTGGAACTTGCCTCGCATCCAGGCCAAGGGCTATACGGACAATGTGGTGGATCTGCTGGTGGACAAGCTTGTTCGCCTGCCACAGATTACGCAAGACATCTTGGCGCGATTCGCCTGCCTGGGCAATGCCGTCGATGCCGCCACGCTTGGCCTCATCATAGAGCAACCCGGAACGACAGTCCGCACCTTGTTGCAAGAGGCCGAACGGGCGGGCTTGGTGTACCGGCAGGAAGATACCTATACCTTCCTCCACGACCGGATCCAGGAAGCGGCCTATTCGCTGCTTGTGCCGGAACAACGGGGCCCGACCCACCTGCGCATCGGCCGCCTCCTGGTATCCCGCCTGTCACCCGAGGCAATCGAGGACCGGATCTTCGAAGTCGTCAACCAGCTCAATCGCAGCAGCGAGCTGGTCGAGTCGCAGGAGGAGCGCGAACGCTTCGCCGAACTCAATCTCATCGCCGGCCGGCGCGCCAGGGAAGCGACAGCCTATGCGTCGGCGCTGAACTATCTGGCAGCAGGCTGTGCATTGCTGGCGCAGGATTGTTGGACACGATGCTATGCACTTGCCTTCGCACTCGAATTCCATCGGGCTGAATGCGAGTATCTGACCGGTGCCCTGGCAGCGGCAGAACAGCACCTGTCAATGCTGAACGAACGTATCTCAGACCACACCGATCTGGCTGCCGTCACCCGCGTGCGCATCGACCTCTTCACTACCTTGGTTCGTAGTGACCGCGCGGTCGAAGCAGGTCTTGATTATCTGCGACGAGTCGGCATTCAATGGTCACCGCATCCCGATGCAAACGATGTGCAGCAGGAATTCGATCGCATCTGGCAGCAGGTGGCCGAGCGCAGGATCGAGGCGCTCGTCGACTTGCCCTTGATGCGCGATCCCGACTCGCGCGCGACCATGGATGTTCTGACGACGCTGTTGCCGCCTGCCTTGTTTACTGACGAGAACCTGCTTGGCTTGGTCGTGGGCCGTATGGCGAACCTTAGCTTGGCACACGGCCACAGCGATGGCTCAAGCCTGGGTTATGCTTGGCTGGGCATGTTCCTTGGGCCGCGCTTCGGCAACTACCAAGCCGGGTTCCGGTTCGGCAAGCTGGGCCTGGATCTGGTGGACCAACGCGGATTGGATCGCTTCAAGGCCCGCGTGTATGTGCATTTCGGAAACGTCGTCACGCCCTGGGCGCGGCCCTTCCATACCGGCTGTACGTGGGTGCGACGCGCCTTCGAAACCGCGAACGCAAACGGCGATCTGACCTTTGCGGTGTATAGCTGCAACCACTTGGTGACGAACCTGCTGGCCAGCGGAGAGGGACTGAGTGAAACACAGCGCAAGGCGGAATACGGGCTCGATTTTGCACGCAAGGCGCGCTTCGGTCTGGTTGTCGATATCATCACCGTACAGCTGCAGTTGATCCGCGTTCTCCGCGGCGAAACCTTCAGTTTTTCTTCGTTCAACGATGCCGGGTTCGACGAAGCACAATTCGAACGCCATCTGGAGCAGGACCCTCGTCTGGCGATCGCTGCTTGTTGGTATTGGATCCGAAAACTGCAGGCGCGATTATTGGCCGACGATGTTGAATGCGCGGTGGCGGCGGCATCGAAGGCGCAGCGTTTGCTGTGGACGTCGCCCTCACATATCGAGGTGGCTGAATATCATTTTTATGGCGCGCTCGCGCATGCGGCGCGCTACGATCAGGCAAGCCCCGAGGAGCGTATAGAGCACCTCGCGGCATTGCTCTCCCATCACAGGCAGATCGAGGAATGGGCGCAAAACTGCCCCGAGAACTTTGGCAATCGCGCCGCGCTGGTTGCCGCCGAGATCGCCTGCATCGAAGGCCGGGAGCTGGATGCGATGCATCTCTACGAACAAGCAATCCAGTCGGCCCGCGCCAACGGCTTTGTCCAGAACGAGGGGCTCGCTTATGAACGCGCAGCCGCGTTCTATTGCGCGCGCGGCTTCGCCCCTTTCGCCGACACGTATCTGCGGCAGGCGCGCGATTGTTATGCGCGCTGGGGCGCGAATGGCAAGGTGCGGCAGCTCGAAGCCCGCCATGGGCAATTACAGAGGTGGCCGAAGGAGGGAAATGCCGCATCTTTGGCGCAACTGGATTTCCTTTCAGTGGTCAAGGCATCTCAAGCCATCTCCGGCAGCATCGTACTGGAGGAACTGGTCGATACGCTCATGCGCATCGTGATCGAAAACGCCGGTGCCCAAGCCGGATATCTGATATTCGTGCACGAAGAAAAGCTCACGTTGGTGGCCGAAACCTATGTGGCAGGGCAAGAGGTGCGCGTGAAGTTGCATCTGGAGGGTGACCTTCCTGCATTGGCCTTGCCGGAATCCATATTGAATTATGTCCGGCGCAGCAAAGAAGCGGTTCTTCTGGCAGACGCGGCTGCCTCGCACCCTTACGCGGGCGACCCTTACTTCTTTCGACACCGGCCGAAGTCTGTGCTGTGCCTGCCGATCCTGCGCCAATCGGCCTTAGTCGGCATCCTGTACCTGGAAAACAGCCTGGCCACCCATGCCTTCACCCCGAATCGTGTCCAGGTCCTGGAATTGTTGGCGAGCCAGGCGGCCATTTCACTGGAAAACGCCCAACTCTACTCCTCTGACGTACGCGAAGCGCATGCACGTATCCGGCGTCTGGTCGAGTCCAACATCATCGGCATCTTTTTCTGCGACTTGCAAGGCAACATCACCGGCACCAACGACGCGTTTCTGCGCATGACGGGTTATTCGCGGGACGATGTGAAGTCCGGGGCGCTGCGGTGGACGGAGATCACGCCGCCAGAATATCGCGAGATCGATGCGCGCGCCCTTGAAGAAATCAGGCGGACTGGCAGCCTCAGCCCTTTCGAAAAGGAATACATCCGCAAGGATGGCAGCCGCGTCCCGGTGCTCATTGGCGGCGCCTGGTTCGAACAATCGCAGGAAGGAGTCGCCTTCGTCCTCGACCTGACCGAGCGCAAGCGAGCCGAGACGGAACAGGAAGCGCGCCATGCAGCGGAAGCAGCCAACCGCGCCAAGAGCGCCTTCCTGGCCAACATGAGCCATGAATTGCGCACACCCTTGAACAGCATCCTCGGCTATGCCCGGATCCTGGAAAACGATCCGACGCTGGACGAACGGCATGCCGCGAAGGCGCACATGATTTGCCAAGGCGGCGAGCATTTGCTGGCCTTCATCAACAATGTCTTGGACCTGACACGGATCGAATCCGGCAAGATGGAGCTGCATCCGATCGACATGAACCTGCCCCGCCTTGCGCAAACCTTGGTCGAGATCATTGGCACGAAGGCAGTGCAAAAGGGACTGGAACTGGTGTTCGACTTCGCGCCCGATATGCCGCAGTGGATTCATGCCGATGAGAAGCGGCTGCACCAAATCTTGCTCAATCTGTTGTCCAATGCGGTCAAGTTCACTGATTGCGGTCGCATCACGCTGCGGGTGCGCTTTGCGTCCCCGGCCCGACTATGCTTTGAAGTACAGGACACCAGTGCCGGCATCGCAGCGGATCAGTTGGCAGCCATCTTCGAACCGTTCAAACAAACAGATCCCACACGGCATCTCCTGGGCGACGCCAGCCTGGAGCTGGCGATCAACCGGCAGTATGTACGCCTGATGGGCGGCGACATCCAGGTCGAGAGCCAGCCCGGCCAGGGCTGCACGTTCAAGTTGGAACTCGACGTGCAATTGGCAGAAGGCGAAACCGAGACGCACCCCTCCCTGATTGCGACCGGTTATACCGGGCCGCGCAGGACAATCCTGGTGGTGGACGATATCGCCGAACACCGGGCGTTGGTAACCGACCTGCTGACGCCACTCGGCTTCAAGGTAGCCGAAGCGGCCAATGGCAGCGAAGGGCTGGAGATGGCGCAACGCCTGCGGCCGGATTTGATTCTGATGAACATTGCCATGCCGGAGCTGGATGGACTGGAAGCCACCCGCCGCTTGCGCCAGCTGGAAGCCTTCCGAGAAGTGCCGATCCTGGCACTGTCAGCCAGCGTGTCAACCAGCGACCACGAGCAAAGCCTGAGCGCTGGAATGAATGCCTCTCTGCCCAAACCACTCGACGCGGGCAAGCTGCTGGAGCAGATGGCAAGGCTGCTACGGCTGGAATGGACCTATGGCCCGGCGAATGCAAAATGGTCGCCGGAGGAGTGGGCCATCGTAGCGCCGCCACAGGAAGAGATGGAAGTTCTGCATCGGCTGGCCAAGCTGGGCAATATGCGCGAGATCATGACGCAGGCCGAGCGGTTGTCCAAGCTGGACGAGCGCTATCGCCCCTTTGCTATCCAATTGAGTTCGCTGGCCAAAGCCTACCAGTCCAAGGCCGTGCTGCGCCTGGTGGAGGAACATTGGAAAAGCAGTATGGCCTCGCATGCCGGCCGATAAGCACAAACCGGCACCTTGTCGGCAAGGTGCAGTGCCATCGGATTCTCGCAGAAACTTCGTTATCCCGAACTCAGGTTATTTATGAAGCACATCATCAATCGTTTCCGCTACAGCAACGCATCCCTCAGTGTCAAAAACGTGTTGTGCATCTCGACCCACTGCTCAAGAGAAGACGAATCTGTTTCAGTATGCGATATGGCGTTCGCAATGTTGTCCTCATAGCCGTTCAACTCCGTCAGCAGCTCGGCTCGCTTGCCATATGACAGGCTCGGCGCAAGTTGATGAAGCAATTGAAATTGCGCATTGGCTGCGGCGAAGCATTTTTTTTCCAGCGCGATATCCAACCCTCTCTTCACCTTGAGGGGACTGGCCTTGCCGCATTTTGCAAGAAGCAAATCGGCTTGCTTGTCAGGCGGCACACAACTCACCAGTTCGCCATACGCCTTGACTGCCTCGACATGGTCCATAGACATGCCGATGTAAAGCGCAGGGGTGCCATGAGCGCTCGTTCCCTCAATCAGTTCGATGAGCTTATCCTCCGGCATCTTCCGCAACTTTTTCAACAATGCGCCGTATGCCTTGACCGCTTCCGCATGGCCCCTATACATGCTGACGAAGAGTGCCGGATTGCCGAGACGATTCTTTCCCGCTAACAAACCAATGAGCTTATCCTCCGGTATCGGCCCCAGCTCTTCCAACAATTCTCCATACGCCTTGACCGCCTCCGCATGGCCTTGAGACATGCCAATAAAAATGGCAGGATTTTTCCTGCCGTCCTCTCCCGCCAACAACTCGATGAGCTTATCTTGCAGTAACGGCCCCGCCTCTTTCAACAATTCTCCATACGCTTTGACTGCCTCTGCATGCCCGCTTTGCATGCCAACATATAGTGCCGGATTGTTCTTGCCATCCTTCGCCGCCAACAGTTCAATGCGCCTGTCTTCCGATATCGGCCCCGACTGTTTCAACAATTCGCCATACGCCTTGATCGTCTCCGCATGGCCCTGCGACATGCTGATTAAGAGGGCTGGATTATCAGCACTATCTTTTCCCCCAAGCAGCTCAATCCGCCTATCCTCCGACATCTGCGCCAATGTCAGCAGTTCGCCATACGCCTTGACCGTCTCCGCGTACCCCAGCGCCATGCTTGTGTAAAGTCCGGGAGCGCTGAAACTGAGAACGCCAAAGCTGAATTTTCGGCCAAGAAGCTCGAAGCGTTGATCCTCGGTTAAGGTCTTGAAGTGCTCCCCCAATTGCCTCAGATTTTCGGCAAAACCACCGTACATCAAATGCCATACGGCAGTGGCATCGACATCTTTGATATCGATGCTCATGGTTAATTTTCTATGCGTGCTAACACTCGTTGGAACAGCTTTTTCATCCTCTGCAGGACGAACAAAAATGATGGACAGCCCCTTGGGTTCAGGATAGTAACTCTGCAGAAGATCGCTATCAGCAACATAGGAGTCGATCGTCTGCATTTCAAACGCCTGCACACTCCCCGCCTTGCTGCGCGTGCCAGTCGTGGTGAAATTGGGATCGAAAAATTTCACCACATGCGACTTCTTTCCTTCCCCGTCTTTCTTGATCATCAACCCGAGATTCATTGAGTGATTAGTCGATTCCACCAGCATCAACCTGCCGGCCGGCTTGTCTTCCACTTCCATCTCTTGAAACTGTTTTGCAAGAAACTGCCCGAACTTGTTATTGCCGATCAAATGGATTGACGAAGCCTGTGCCTTCAATGCCGCGTATGTTTCCTCGATGTCTAACTTCACATGATTTGTGATGTTGTCCAAATCGCTGAACTTTTCGTAGTCGAATTTGATCCTCGGATGACGTGCCTGCATCTCCTGTTGATAGGTCGCCAGATGCCGACATTCAATCCGTTGCTGCGTGTTATGGAATTTCGCCTCGCAGTTCAAGAATTTCGGTTCACCCCGCTTGACGGATTGATAGGGAAACTCCTTGAGCACGGCAGATAGTCCCGGGTCGTGGCGCAATTTATCCAACCACTGCCCTACCTTTTGTTGATCTTTAGTGAGTTCGCACAATGCATCCTGCTTCAAAATCAGCATGGCGCGCAACACATCGTGCCGCCCCGTCTCCATCGCTTTTTCCCAAAGCTTGAAGCAGTGTTCCAGGGAGTCCCCTCCCAACTCCTTCTGCAACAGAAGGTTTGCCTCATCAAAACGATCATCGTGCAGAGCGCAATCCAACAGAGTCCGGTTTCCATGGTCCGGCTTACTACGCCATGCCAATGGCCATCCTCTCTCACGCTGCAGCGCCGAGGCAGGAGGCTTATTCCAGTGTGCATAGAGCAGTTTTTTCCATCGCCACTTGGTTAGCAGTTCCTGCATGCCGGCAGAGGCTGCAGCGAGAGAGGTCCGTTCCGGATTCGCTCCATGGCACAGTAAATAGTCGGCGCACTCCCTATCGTTATGTCGCACTGCCAAGTCGAGCGCCGTTTTTCCCGCACTGTCATGCTGATTAAGATCGAAATGCGAATGCTGCAGCGACGCTTCAATAAGTTTTTTGCCATTACGGCAAGAGGAAGAATCCAACAAAGTCAGGATAGCGTTATGAAAGGCGATATGGTCACTGCCCAAGCTGGCTGACAACTCGCGAACTGCCGCTGGAAAATCCCCGCGTTCAATGGCGTCTCTGGCTTTGCCGACAGCATCTTGCAAAGCCGATTCCTGTGAAGTCCAAGAAGAACTGGGGCTGTTTGTATGACGCACTGAAGTTGTTGAAGTAGAAAGCATAGAAACCTTAGAAAAATAGTTTTGCCTTTTCCCTGCACGGGAAATCAACGTGACGTAGACATGCTTCGGGACAAAGACAATAACGAGAGTGCAACGCTTATCAAATTCATATCATGAGTGACAGAAAGCAGGACAAGGTTCCCTCTTCCGGCAAAGGCGCATTCCCATTGAGGAATCGACCTCGACCCGTCGATCAATTTTCTGTGGCTTACACGCCTTCCGCACTGAGTCAGTGCTTGCCCACAAATAACTTGCACCAATAAAGAGCGGCCGCTCGAATAAGATTGAACCGCCCCGGGAATTGTGGAGGCTCCAACATCTGAGAGAATAGAGCCATGAAGAAGCAAACCAAGTTTTCCCCCGAGGTGCGTGAGCGGGCCGTGCGGATGGTGCAGGAGCACCGAG
>Ga0070661_100001404_pt1 | contig 16821 bp, 15 predicted proteins | sample KBSC43metaG_FD_64663 | JGI IMG/M metagenome (GOLD analysis project Ga0070661, IMG submission 64663) | Corn rhizosphere microbial communities from Kellogg Biological Station, Michigan, USA - KBS C4-3 metaG | ecosystem: Host-associated > Plants > Roots > Rhizosphere > Soil ...
CCGCGCGACGACCTGCGCGACCGAGGCCGCCCCGCCGCCGCAGTCCATCAGGACGTGGGGCAGCGTGGCGAAGTAGCGCTCGGCCAGTACCACGACCGGATTCACTTCCGACAGGGGTTCAGGGAGAGCCAGCAGCTCGTCGCGCTGCAGCGTCCCGAACACTCCGTGCTCCACCCAAGCCGCGAGGGAGGGATGCCCGGTCAGCGCGAGCGCTTGCCCCTCGTCATCCACGCAGACGAGATAGCGCAGCGAAGGTCCATCCTCACCGAGATCGGTCAGGCGGGCCTCCAGCGACAGCAGCAGCTTCCACAGGAACGCGCCGTCGCCTGGCCACAGGTCGAGCACGGTCAGCGGCTCGTCGTGCGACAACTCTGCGTGCTGCCAATAGGTCACGATGGCATCGGCATGGGCTCGGGCCACCGCGACCGATGCCACCGGGTCCTCGTCTTTTGCGCCCGCCCTCAGCAGGGCATGCAGGTCGTCGAACGGCATGGCGCTTCCAGGCAGCGCGGGGATCATCACGCCGCCGTCCGCGGGCGCACTCACCGGCCGCGTCTCGACCTGCGCGGAAGATGATTCCGGCAGCGGCGGCGCGGAGGTCGTCGCAAATGCCTTCACGTAAAAGTCGCTGCTCACCACGGCGGCCTGGTAGTCCGCCCAATCCCCGTGGGGCAAGGCGGCTGGAATGGGCACTTTCCGCTTGTCCTGCCCGATGGTGACCTCGTGCATCGGGACCGCGGTGAAGCGCTCGTTGAAGTAGGCGTCGTCGTAGTACCGGATCTTGTCCGCCCGGATCACCGGCATGCCGGACCGGACCACCAGCTCCAGGTCCTTGCTCATCTGCAGCAGTTCCTGGGGCAGCATGATCGCGCGCGACTGGTACTGCTCCGTGGTGCTCGGGTTGCCGCCGTCGGACTTCAGGCCGAACAGGCTGCCCTTGGGCGTCTGGCGGCTCGATGTCGACACGGTGTCGTTGCCGATCATCTTCGAATACTCTTCCGCCTCGTTGATCTGCGACGGCGTGAAGTAGATGACGGCCCCCATGTTGCTGACGATGTTGTGCGCGTCCTCCTTGCCATACACCGCTTCGAGCTGCTGCTTGTCCTGGATGACGATGGCCAGCCGCATGTTGTAGCCCGCCATGTAGCCCACCCCCTTGGCGATGATGTCCACCTTGCCCATGGCGGTGAATTCATCCATCAGCAGCAGGCACTGGTGCTTGAGTTCGGGGTTGTGCTCCGGAAGCTCCTTGACGTTCTCGTTGATCAGCTGAGAGAAGAACAGCTTGATGATCGGCGCGGCCTGCAGGATTTCGCCGGCCGGGATGTTCAGGTAGATCGTCATCTTCTTGCGCCGCACGTCGCGCAGGCTGAAGTCGTCGCCCGAGGTCGCCTTGTCGATCACCGCGTTGGCCCATGGCGTGAGCGAGGCGGAGAAGGTCGCGTGCACGCCCTTGAGTGCCTGCTCGCCGCTGTTGAGGAAGCGGTTGAGCGTGTCGCGGCAGGTGTTCGACAGCGGCCGGCCGCTCTCCTCGCGATGTTGCATCACCTGCTTGAGGTACTCATCGATCGCCTGGCCCTTGCCGGAGCCCTGGCGCAGGATTTCGCCGATCGTGGGGGGCAGCTCCGGCGTCTCCAGGATCAACAGCCCGAGCCCGATGAACAGGTTCTTCGCGGCATCCGACCAGAACGGGTCTTTCTCGTTGACGGGGTAGATGATGGTGGCCAGCGCCATCAGGTCGTTGGCACGGAAGTTCGGATCGCTGGAGACGTAGCTCAGCGGGTTCCAGCGGTGGGTGTGTTCGGAAAACGGGTTGAAGTAGATGATCTCGTTGCCCATGTAGCGCCGGCGGAATTCCGAGGTCAGGTTGTAGTTCTCGCCCTTGATGTCGAGGACCACCGCCGAATCGGCAAACTGCAGCAGGTTGGGCACGCAGAACCCCACGCCCTTGCCCGTGCGCGTCGGCGCGGCGAGCAACACGAATTCGTACCCGCCGAGGCGCAGCAGGCGATCCTTGAACTTGCCGAGCACCACGCCCTTGTCGCCATCGAGCTTTTCCTTCTTGATGTCTTGCTGCGTGGCGAAGCGGGCCTTGCCGAACAGGGTCTTGTCGACCGTGCGGGCGCGGGCGGACATGAAGGCCGCGAACGTGCCGCCAAAACACATCACCACCGACATGAAGAACAGCGTCTTGACGCGCTGCAGCGCGCCCGGATCGGTGTACGAGAAGTAGGCGCGCTGGATGGTGAACAACCCTGCCTCCGCAGGCGATTGCTTGTACGAAAGGAACAGCAACACACCGGCCAGGTAGTTCGCGATGCCCAACAGCAGCAAAGCCCCCACCATGCCTCCGATCCACAGCGGCCATCCCGAGACTTTGGATTTCATGAGAACGCCGCCTGCTTCTTCTGTGGGTCGAAGTAGATTTCGCTGATGAACCGCTCGCCATCGTGGTTCTGGAACTGCACGACGATGTCGATGGTCAGCGTGAGCAGCCGCTTGATCACCTCGAACGTGAGGTTGGCCCCGCCTGGGGAGTCCTGGATCATGATCGCCAGCTGTTCGAACGCCAGCGCCGGTGAGCCGGCGTGGCAGCTCGTGATGCTGCCGGGGTGACCCGACGCCGCATTGCGCACGTAGTAAAGGCATTCGTCCCCCCGAACCTCGGCGAGCAGGATGCGATCGGGTTTCATGCGAAGGCAGCTCTCCAGCAGGTCCTTGGGCCGCACCTTCGATTTGTCCTGGCCGCCCTTGCTGTACAGCAGGTGCACGCTGTTTTCGTGAGGCAGGAACAGCTCGCGCACGTCTTCGATGGTGATGATTCGCTCGGTCAGCGGGATCTCGTGGACCAGGCCCTTCATGAACGTCGTCTTGCCCGAGCCCGTGGCACCCGACACGATGATGTTCTTCCTGTACCTCACCGCCTGCTTGACGAACCGCTCGTACTGCTCTGACTTCAGCAGGCCGAGCAGTTCCTCGTCCTGGGCGCTGACTTGACGCTGCACCGGAGTCACCTTGCGGAACAACCCCTCGGCCGCGAAATCGTCGATGCGGCGCACGAGCCGGGACGGCTTGCGCATCGTGAACGAATACTTGCCTTCCTCCACGGCCGGCGGCATCACCAGCTGGATGCGCGACCCGTCCGGCATCGATGCGCTGAGGATGGGCGCGGTTTCGTCCCACTTCTGGTTGGAGTAGGTGGCCACAGCCGTGCCCAGCGCGCGCAGCTGCGTCGTCACGGCGTCCGGGCATGGATGGCTTGTCCAGCGGGACTGCGCCTCGACCCACACCACCCCAGGGGCGTTGACGGCGATCTCGGTGACCGCCGGATCGTCGATCCAGGCCTGGAACGGCTGCAGGAAGATGAGGACGGACGACTCCCTCACCAGCACCGACGGGTTCTTCGCGTTCATGGCGCCATCGTGTGGGTGTAGACCGTGTTGAACCACAGGTCGCGGTTGAGGTACACCATCACCCGGTCGCCCCGGTTCTTGGAGATGGTGGGCGGGATGTTGATCGTCGACTCCAGCACCCGTTCGGCCAGGCTCTTCGTCGTGCTGCGGGTGTTCTCGGCCGTCACCACGGTGGTGCCCCGGGTGCTCTGTTCCTTCTTGATGTCGATGACGTCACCGATGATCGACAGCAGCACGGCCGCACCGATCCGCTGCGCCCAGTGGTAGTCGATGCCCCCCTGCGCCCCCATCGAGCCCACCGCGTCGGTGGCAGGTGAATCCACATCGATGACCACCCCGGTGGGCGTCTTGATGCGCTGCCACAGGATGGCGATGCGGGCATCGCCCTGTTTCACATCGGACTTGTACTCGCCCATGATCTTGCTGCCCTTCTCGATGAGCAGCACCTTGCCGTTCTCCGAATACACATGCTCGGGCACCACGCAGTTCGAGCTGCCGGCCACCGTCGAGACCAGCTGAGTCTCCAGCACGCATGGAATGAACGACCCCCGCGCCAGCAGGTACGAGCGGTCGCCGAACTGACGCGCGCTGACCTGCGGCGTGGTGGTGGGCGCCTTGATGCCGTCGGCCACTTGCTCGCCGTACGCTTCGATGGTGCGCATGCGGGGCGGCTCGGAGGCGGCCGGCTCGTTGGCCGCGGGCCCGCCCAGCATCATGTTGGGCGCCTCCGGCTTGGGCGCGGCGCCGCCGCGGGCTCCACTCGCGGCACCGACCACGGGGATGGGTGGAACGGAGGCCACCTGCGGGGTCAGCGCCGTTCGCACCACATCCTCGAACTTGCGCGTCTCCGGCGCCTTCTCGTCCACCCGCAACTGCTTCTCGACAGCAGAAGGCTCGCTTCGGGCGCGCATGAACTCGGAAACCTTCGTCTTGATGAAATAGGCGGTGCCCCCGATCACGCCCAGCGTCATCATGAACGCCAGCACGATCTTCGGAAAGACATTCGACTTCGGCCGTGACCGCTCCACCTCGAATCGGTGCGGGTCGTAGGCCTCGCCCGCGACCGGTGTCCGGTTCTCATTCATGACTTGTCCACCCGCACCACGTTCGGGAACACCGTCTTGTTCTCGCTCGACGCCCCCATGGCGTCATAGGCCTCGTTGAACACACCGACCGTCGAGCCGGCCAGGCGCAGGTTCCAAAGGGGGGCCACGGCATGCAGCACGAGGTAGTCACCTTCCATGTGGGAGTTCACGATCACTTCCTCCTTGGTGCCGGGCACGCTCTTGTAGACGGTGGGCACTTCCTGATTGCGTGGAAAGAGGAGCCATGTGAAGCGTCCATCGTCGAACGCCTCTCGGGGGCGGATGTCGACGGTTTCCGTGACCACCTGCATCGTGTAGTTGGCGTTCCGATAGGGGTAGTGGCTGGAGTAGCCCATCGGCATGGACTCCAGGCCCTTGGCTTTCGGCGCGGCTTTTTCCGGCGCGTCGGCACCAGGCAGTGCTGCCGGCGCCGGGGTGTCGTATTCGAAAATGAGCTTGGACATCCGTCCGCTCACCCCTCCCTTGCCGGGCCGCAGGGGCACGAGGTCGAACACGTAGGAGCGCGTGCGGGTGGTCACCAGCATGGTGGCCGTCGAGGCATTGCTCAATGCACGCACGAACAGGCGGTGGCCGCGCTTTTGCACCTCCCAGCCGGAAATGCCGCCGCCTGCGACGTCCTCGATGGGTTCGCCCGGACTGAACTCCACCAGCACCGGATGATCGATCGCGCCGAGCACACGCGTCACGTCGCTGGGTTCGTACTTGACGCGCGAGATTCGGGCGCGCGCATCGTCGCCCTTCAACATGGGCGCCGACAATGCGGAGGCACACAGGCCCACGCTGAGGATGAGACCAACACCGACATGATTCATTGCGCCGCTCCGGGGGGGGTGGATGTTTCTGTTGAGTACTCTTGGTCCGTGTGGTACGCCACGACGGTGAAGCCCAGCGGGTTGGCAATCAGGTCCACTTCCTTCGCGAAGGTCTTCGGCTCGTAAGCGAATTTCAGCGTGGCGATGCGACGTGTGGAGGTGCTCGCGCTCCCCTGCTTGGTGTCGCGCTTGACCAGGTCATAGCGCACCGTGGCCGTGTTGTCGGCATGCAGCACGATGCTGAGAATCGTGGGGATGACCTCGATCGAATCGCCGACCTTCTTGTCCAGCGCATTGGCGCCGCTGAACTGGGCGGCGTACTCCTTCCACAGCCCCGCGTCGGCCAGCACCCGAACGGTGTCGTAGTCGCGCTGCAGCAGCTTGTAGATGTAGCGCTCCCGTGCCACCACGTACTCACGGATCCAGTACTTGTGGGTCAGCTCGCTCTGGCCCACGAACTTGCGCGCGGTGGACGCCAGCTGCGCCTCCCCCGTGAGCTTGTCCACGGTGATCACATAGGGAATGGCCTGCTTCAACGGGATGAGCAAGGCCAGGCAAATGGTCATGATCACCAGCAGCACACCTGAGGCCGTTGCCACCCGCCACGCCAGGATCCTGGATTTGCGCTCATGCAGAACCACGTCCTCTTCCCAGGTCAGTTTGGGCGGCACGCTGCGCTCCAGAGGTTCCTTGTTCTTGCGCAACTTGATCATGAGCGGCCTCCGGGCTGATCACTGCGTTTGGGCGTGTCCTTCTGCGGGTTGATGGGAGTGCGCACGCTGCCGTCCGGGTACGCCAGTTCCGCCACGGGATGGGAGCAAGCTGAGAAGAGCGCGATACTGAGCAGGGCTGCGAAAAGAGAAAAGGTGGTTTTGTGCATGGTTCGATTGCAGGATGAAGGATGCGGCGGCGTGGTGCGGGTCATGGCTTCTTTCCTACCTTTCCCCGTTGCCAGGCGTCTTTGAACGAAGAGGAGGCACGCTTCGACGAATGCGTACTGGCGAGCATCGCTTGGCGCCTCTCCGGGCCGCGGAACGCCTTGGCAACACTTTGCTTCGCCCTGGCGACACTTTGCTTTGCCTTCGCGACACCCCCTTTGGCCATCGCCGGCAGCGGCGTCCGCCCGACGGTCCTGCCGGCAACATGGCCGAGGGCATACGTGGCCATGTTCGCGGCCCGCTGCTTGGCCCGGCGGGCGAGCGACTTCGATGCATCAGGGGTACCGGCCGAAGAGCGGGAGCCGGAGCCGGAGCCAGAGCCAGAGCCACGACCGACCGGCTTGTTGCCGCGGCCCATGCCCTCCGACAGCGGCATGCCGGCGGCGCCATAGGCCATGCCCTTCATGGCACCGCCGAGGCCCCCCCCTCCCATTACGCCCAGCGCCATGCCTTTGGCGGCACCGACGGCCCCCCCTTTTGCAGCGCGGAACATCCCGACGGCCGAGCTCCCGATCCCCATGGACCCCACCATGTCGGCTGCGATGCTGTTCGCCTTGGAGAGCATGGCGACCAGCACGATCATGATGGCGATGAGCTTGCCCTGCTCCTCATACAGGCCCAGGCCGATGCTGCACCCGTTGGTGATCAGCCCGTTGACCTTGTCTTTCATCAGCGAGACGAAGTGCTCGGCCTGCTGTTTGGCGGCCAGCACCACGACCAACAGCACGATGGCCGTCATCACGTACTTGACCGTCGATGTCAACCAGCCCTCCGCCCATTTGGCCGTGGGCTCGAACGCAAAGCCGGCCAGGAACAGCGGTCCGAACGCGAGCACGATCACGATCGACTGGCTGATGAGCTGGACATCAATGAATGCGAAGATCCCGAAGGCCAGGATGAAGATGCTGACAATCGCCTGCACGATGAGGACTGGCACACCGTCCAGGCAGATGTCCCCCCAGAATTCGATCAACAAGTGCTCTCGCTTGTTCAGCACGTCGTACATGTCCACGAACGTCGAGATGCCTGATTGCATCACTCTGTCGAGCTCGGCATACATGTCACCGCTGCCCCCGCTCACATACGTCGTCAGGCTCGCCTGCAGGTCCTCGAAGATGGGTCGTACCTCGTTGACATAGGCGTTGCCGGTCAGGCACAGCGCGAACACCAGGAACGCCCGCATGGCCTTGGCGAACACATCGAGGAAATGGTTGGAGCCTCCGCCGCCGCGAATGACCGCGAACCCGTGGAAGGCCACCTGAAGGCTGACGCCGGCGGCCACGAGCGGGATGACACCTTCCGCGAGCTGCCTGGGCAAGTTGGTTGCCAACGGCTCGAAGACCGTTTCCAACCACGCGTTGATTTCAGTGAACGCAGTGAATGCCATCGGTCATCCCAGGAAGTGCGGCATCCAGTCGGCCGGGTCCTCGCCATGGATCGCCCGCAGGCGGTCCAGCTTCTGGACGTTGGCCGTGGTGCCCGACAGCACCTTCAACTCTTCTTCGAAACCGGTGAGGTTGAAGCTGCCCAGCGACACCGTGTCGCCCTGCTTGATCAGGAAGGCGCGAGACCCTTCGCCCAGGTCCTTGAGCAGCTCGAATTCGGTCTCGGTGAGCTTGAAGCCGTCCACGTAGTCCTCGGCGTCGGCCGTGGGGTTGGGCAGGAAAATGAAGGTGGCCGTCTGCTCGATCAGGGCCCGCGCAATCGGGCTGCGCAGCGTGTCCGCCGGGCTCTGCGTCATGTAGACGCCGAACCCGTTCTGCTTCCGGATGGTCTTTTGCTTGTTCTTCGCGAAGTCCTCGAAGTACGACACCGAAAGGGCCTTCCAGTATTCGTCCATGAAAAACGCGAACCGGCGGCCGTCGATCATCGCTTCGACCCGGTACATCAGGTAGATCATGATGGCCGGGCAGGTGGCCGGATCGTCCAGCAGCTCGGTGTAGTCGAAGCCGAAGATGCCCCCGTCGTCGAACTCGAGCGCGTCCTCACCGCAGTCCAGCGCCCATCCCAAGGGGCCCGACGAGGTCCAGCGCTTGAGCCGCTCGGCCACGCTGTTCTGGTCCACGTTCGGGAGGTTCTGGATCACCGCCTGGAAGCCGCGCAACTCCTTCGGCAGCAGGGCCACGGCACGCACCGCGTGCGTGATCTCCGCCTCCTCCCGCGGTGAATGCGGCATCTCCGGCCGGTAGGTGCAAAAGCGCACCAGATCGTCCCAGAACAGCAGGTTCGCCTCGGTGGGCTCCATCTTGAACGGGTTGAACTGCGTGGGCTGGCCCTTCCTCAGTGAGAGGTACTTGCCGCCTGCCGCGCGAATCGCGATCTCGGCGCCGCGGTCCTTGTCGAAGTACACCACCTGGGTGCCGTACTTGCGCAGGTTCAGCAGCAGGTACAACGCCAGCACCGTCTTGCCCGAGCCGGACTGGCCGATGATCTGGCAGTTCCCGAGCGCCGACTGGCCGGTGGAATCCTCATGCAGCGGCGTCGCATGGAAGTTGAAGTAGTAGGGCTGCGCCGCCGGGGTCCGGAAGATCGTGACGGCCTCGCCCCAGGGGTTGCCGTCCCGCTTGCCGGACTGGAAGTTGTGCAGCGAGCACAGGCCCGTGAAGTTGCGCGAACTGAGATGGGCCGAACGCGGACGCGCGCGCCAGTTGCCGGGAAACTGGGAGAGGTAGGCCTGGTCCACCACGAGATCGACCGGCACGCCCAGGAACCCGATGGACTGCATGCGCTCCAGCGCCAGGGCGCGGCATTCCTTCACGTCCTTGACGCTGTCACCGATGATCTGCATCACGTAGTGGTATTCGCCAAAGGCGAAGGATCCGCTGATGACACCGTCGATGGCCGCATCCAGCTCCACGATCTGGCTCACGGCTCCGTCGTCCGCACTGGCCAGGCGCTTGCGCTGGATGCGCAACGCGGCCAACGCATCCATCGTGTGCTTGGGCGAAAACGATTGCGTCTCGATGTATTCGAACGGCAACGCGATCATCGTGTTCAGGATGCCGGGCTCGGAATACTCGGCGTAGTCCTTGATGTCGATGAAGGTCGAGTAGTGGGTTCCGGCCACTCCGCGCGTTTCCACGATCTCGTTGCCGAACAACACCCGCGACAGCGAGAGGTAGTGGTAGAGCGGCACGTCCTTGACCGGGATGGGCCGCCAGAGGCCGTTGATCAGGTAGGCGTAGAACTCCTGTTGCCGGCTGTACGTCACCCCGTCGTGCTCGTAGTCGGTCAACAGCGTGGGCCCGTAGGCCGACAGCGACGTTGTCACCTGCTTCTGCAGGTCGCCCATCCGCTCGATGATCTCCTGCTCTTCGTGGCGCCGCTCCTCGATGGTGCTGGCCGTGCGGGCGCTCAGCCGGCCGGCCTTCTGCGGAAAGGGCCGGTACAGGATCGTCAGGTAGATCTCCGTGGCCATCAGGCCTTCGTCGTTCAGCAGCGCGTAGTACTTCTCCACCACGTGCTGGGCGAACGTTTCGGTGGGCGCCGTGAGCTCTGCTCCCGTGAATCGCCGCAGCCGGTGCACCCAGAACGCGTACTTCCCGTTGGACAGGCTGCGCACCAGGACATTGAACGCCTCCATCTTGGCGTAGGCTTCGGCCAAGGAGAGGCCGTCGAACGCCAGGCCATCGATCTGCCAGGTGGACATGTAGTCCCCGCTGCGGGTCGACACGATGGTGCTCGTGATGCGAGCAGACATGGGAATGTGCCGGCTCAGGGTGTCGTCCTGGTTGGCCAGCCGTTGCGAGGACGTCATCACCGCGTGCCCTCCTCGACCATCGGGCTGCGCCGGCTGTACTTGCTCGCCGAATAGCTCTTGGCGCCCCAATGAAGCAGGTTGCGCTTGGCCGGAAAGCCGCGGATGACCAGCATGTGCTGGAGCAGGCGCTGATCATCCTGCGAGCTGATGTACCGCATGACGAGCACGCAGGTCACGCACGACAGCGCGACGGCCGCCGCCATGAAGAAGCCCAGCAAGATCATGCCCCACATGCCGGCCAGGATGTGGGCGCCGACCACGAGGATGAATGGCACCACAGGCACCCCCGCCATCATGGCCGGGCGGGTTGCGCCTTTGAAGATCGTGTCGCGGTAGTTCATGGAGATCTTGATGAGGTTTCGAAGGAGGACGGAGTGGTCAGCCGGTGCCGATCAATTGATCAATTGCGGCCCGACCGCGGCCGCAGACCCGATCAGCACCCCCCCCCAGAACACCGGCGCAACGTCTTTCCATTCGGCAGCCTGGAACACCATCCGGAAACCCACGAACATCAACGCGCACGTCACGATGATTCCTCCAATACCCAGCATCCAGCTGTTGACGTTGCTGAGCAGACCTTGTGCGGTACTGCTGATCTGCGCGAATGCAGGGTGCGACGACAAAAGCATGGCTGCGGCGATGACCAACACCCGCGCATGGGAGTTCGAAAATTTGTTTTGCATCATTGGCTCTCTTTGAATCAATCGAACATGGATTTACTGACGGAGACGGCGCGAGAAACACCGACTTTTGCGGGAGCTGCACCCGCCAATACCTTGTCTACATAGCCATGCTTCTCTCCGGTGACAAAGTTCCCGGAGTAGTAACACGACAGCGCAGCGCGGCTCACCGATATGGCATCGCTGGTTTTCAACGAACGCGCCGCACTTTCCTTGCATCGCGAATAAATGCGAGCCCCGGCCCGAAGGTTCTGGCACACGTCAAAACCCTTCTGGACGTCCCCGTTCCACGCCAACTGCTTGAAATGGACCCGGTTCACCTGGCTCAAGCCAATCGAATAGTTGTAGCCCGCCTTCTCCAGGTAATCCGCGGTGCGAACCGCCTCCTGGAGGTCTACCGGCTGCCGTTGAAGCCGCCCTCCCACCACGCCAATGGCATATGGATTACCCGAAGATTCGACCCGAACAATCTTCGCCATCATGTCTGCTTCAATAAGGTCTTGACACGGCATTGAATCAATATCAAACGAAATCATGACCATTCCCTGTGTTCCGCATGCCAGGCACGGCAAGATGGCATTTGCTTTCTCGATACAAGCCAATTCGAGACAAGCGCGATGGCACGAAGGAGTTGCGGCCATCGTCGGTACCTGAGAGAGCGGGTGATTGAATTCAATCGATGCGATGCACGCAACTTTAGAACTGCGACTGGTGAGCCGGCTAGTACGTAGATGCGTAGTTCGAAGCACGCGCAGGACTACGCATTTGCGTATTTCCTCCGCAGTGGCCGGCCCCTTGGATATACCGGCGAGCCATCCGTCCCTGAACCACTTCAGGCCAACGAGATCGTTCGACCGCCAAGCGCCCAGGCGCTTGCACTCACTGCCCGGAGCGGGTCAGCGGATCGATCCTGGAGACGAAATCCACAGATTCGACGCCGGCATGGAAGACATGCCTCATCGGCGCTGGGCAATGCCGGCATGGATGCCCGGGTTGCCTTCGCTCCAGAGCACTTTCTGTGTGATGGCACAGATCTTCCAACCCTGCGGCTCCCGGCGCAGCTCGAACAGGTAGAGGCAATGGGTGTGCAAGGTCTGGCCGTCGGCCGCGCGTCGGAAGATGACGGCCGAGACCTTGGCCTTGGCCGCATCACCGCACCATTCGACTTCGTGGTTGGCAAAGAGATGGTGGGTTTCGAGCGGCCCGAGCGCCTCTCGCCGCAATTCCACGAAGCGGGTACGGCTCATCGTCTCAGGCGGGGTGCCGCGCAGGTCCGAGTAGTCGGTGTAGATGTCCGCGGCCAGGCAGTCCGTCATCTCGTGCCATTGCTTGGTGTCGAAACAATTGGCGAATCGGTTGAGCACGCGCAGGATGGCGCGTTCGTCGATGGCGGTCACGGGCAGGTTCTCCAGCGAGGATGTGGTGCGGCGCTCCACCTGCTTGCGCGCTCAGCGGAACGCAGGTGCCAGCGCAGGTGGATGGGCGCCACCGGTCATGCGGCGCGTCGCGATGGCAAAGAGCAAGGCCAGGCCGGCGGCCAGCAGCCAGAACGCATCGTGGTGGCCGAGGTTGCTCAGCCACCGGTAGCTCATCAAGCCGAAGCCACCGCCCGAAGCTTCACCCAGGGCGGTGCTGATCGACAGCACGCTGTAGGCCACGGCGCGGTTGTCCTGCCCGATCAGGCCCAGCAGCAGAACGTCGACACGCGGCACGAAAATCATTTCGGCAAGCGAGAACAAGACGACGAAGACGATGGCCCCTTCGTAGCCAGGCACCAGGTAGGCGGCCACAAAGGCGATCAGGTAAATCGCATAGGACATCTGCACCGCAAGAAAGGGACGGCCCGCGTGCAGGCGCTCCGACACCCGCGTGACGCCGAGTTGCAGCGTGATCACCAGCAACGCGTTGAGCGTGTAGAGCCAGCCGAGCCGGCCGGGAGATTGCAGTGTGCCGGACACATGCAGGGCCAGCACGTTGAACAGCTGCCCGTACAAGAACCAGCCGAAGTAGTTCACGAGGAGGAACGGCCGCATCCCGGGCAGTTTGAAGACGTGCCAATACGTGCGCCAGGAGGGCGCCGCCCGCACGGCGGGCGGCGTAATGCTCTTCCAGAATGTCATGCCCGTGACCAGGCCGGCGATCAGGTACACGGCCGCCACCCCGTACGTGACACAGGGGTACAGATGGCGGTCAACCAGCCACAGCGCCAACGGCGCGCCCACCGCCGAAGAAACGTTGACGGCCACATTCAAGACGGAGAACATGGTGGCCCGGCTTTCGACATGGTCACTCGCGAACGCCGCCAGCTGCTTGCTCGCAAGCGCGTTGACGGAGATGCCGACACCGGCGAGCAGCAATGCCGCGACCGTGAGGAAGAGGCCGTGCCCGGCATGCAGGCCGATGAAACCCAGCGCGGCAAGGCCGCAGCCGAGCAGCACAGACCACCGCGGCGAGATGCGGTCGAGCCACGGGGCCAACGGAACCTTGGCCACCTTGCTGGCACAGGTGAAGGCGCTCACCAGGAGGGCGATCTGCCCTGCGCTGAAACCCTGGGTGTCGAGGATGACAACGAGTGACGAGAGCATGCCGAAATAGCCCACGCTCGTCATGAAGTAGTGACCGACGACACCGGTCATGCCCGAAGTGGGGTTTGCGGGACCCATGGCGGCAGCCCTCGCCATCAGGCCGTGGCGACATCGAGGATGTCTTCCTTGTAGTCGGCCACGAGGGTGATGAGGCGCCGCTCGATGTCCGTCTCGGAGCGGATGCTGACGCCATGGATGGCATCGACACTGTTCGGGTAGAGCACCAGGGTGTTGGGCCGGTAGGGAACCACCTTCACCGGCTCGACGTGCTCGGGGTCGATGTCGTAGCGGAGGCCTGCGCTGGTTGATGATTCATCGTTCATGCCGATCAGGTACCGCTGTCGCTTGTAGCGGTACAGCACGAGGTCGCCGCCGCGTGATGCGTCGTCCGGCCTGCGCATGTAGTAGAGGCCGGCATAGAGTTTGAAGAGCTTGTCGATGTGCGGCCCGCGCACCGTGGAATTGCCTTGGCGGTTGCCGGAGTTGATGACGAACGTCGCATCGAGCAGGACGTCGTGACTGGCAAAGCTGTCGACCTTGCGCAGGCCCACGTTGCGGGGATCGCGCAACGATTCAAAGACGGCTTCGCCCAGCGTATTGATGTAGTAGTCCCGGAACTTGTCGAGAACGGCCATGTAGAACGCTTGCGATGCATGGATGCGGGCGAACTCCTTGGCGGCCGGTGCGTAGTCGCCGGCCAGCACTTCCGAGGCGAAGCGGTTGTAGCGGAAGTTCTCGTATCGGTTCTTGCCTGCAGTGAAGTCGGCCGCCGGAGGGAAGGCGTCGGAGAGACGGGCATAGGCGGCTTCCTCCAAGGCGTGGGGGACCACGATGTGGATGAAGGGGCTGACTTCGATCTTTGCCTTGACGATGCTGTCGATCAGGGAAAACATGTGGCGCTCCTGCGGAAGATGGAGTGAAAGGACGGCACGCGAGATCGGTCGTCAGCCGGCCCGAATCACGTCCCGAACCGTGCGCAAGCTCTGCGAGAGCAACTCGGTCTCGATGGGCAGCGGGGGCATGAGCTTGAGCGTGCGGGCGTCGCCCCCGCAGGCTTCGATCAGGATGCCGCGCTCGCGACACCGATCGAGCACGGCACACGCGGCGTCCCTGCTTTTCATCACCATGCCACGCAGCAGACCTCGACCACGAACCTGCAGGCCCAGGTCTTCCTGCAGTTGCAGGCAGAAGCTGTCGAGCTCCGCCCGGTTCTCGGCGATCCGGCGTTGAAACTCGGCATCGCAGAACAAATCGATGGCATTGGCCGCCGACGCCACGCCGAGGCAGTTGCCGCGGAAGGTGCCGCTGTTCTCACCCGGGTCGAGCACATCGAGCTCTTTTCGCACCATCACGAGCGACAGCGGCAGCCCCATGCCCGAGAGGCTTTTGGACAGGCAGATGATGTCGGGCCAGCTGTGGCCGAGTGCAGGAAAACTGAAGTATTCGCCGGTGCGGCCGACGCCGGCCTGGATCTCGTCGACGATGCTGACAATGCCGAATTCGTGGCAAAGCGCCAGGACCCCTTCGTACCAGGCCGGCGTGCAATGGTGGCAGCCGCCCTCGGCCTGGATCGTCTCGAACACCAATGCGGCAGGCAGCGCCGCACCGCCGCTCGCATCTTCGAACTGCTTGCGGTAGAGCGTCAGGTAGTCGAAGTCGGCGCCGAGGTAGCCGTCGTAGAACAGCCGCGTGACGTTGGGCAGGTCGGCATAGGCCGACCGGCGCTTGGCGAGGTTGCCGGTGATCGACAGGGCGTTCTGTGTCAGGCCGTGGAACGCGTTGGTGAAGGCGGCCAACTCGCGCCGGCCCGTGGCACGGCGGGCGTATTTGATCGCAGCTTCCATCGCCAGCGTGCCGGCAGGTGGGCTGAAATAGTAGCGATAGCGTCCGCGCACCGCGTCGGGCAGCAGGCGCTGCTCCATGCGTTCGATGAACCGCTGCTTGCTTTCGGTGTGGTAGTCGAGGCCGTGCACCAGGCCGTCCGCCTCCAGGTACGCCATCAGCTGGCGTTTGAGAACGGGATGGTTGTGCCCGAAGTTCGCGACGCCGGCTGAGGAAAACAGATCAACATGCGCCCTGCCCTCCTGGTCGGTGAGAACCGCACCTCGTGCGGTGGTGAGCACCTTGCCCAGGGCGCTCCCATAGACGTTGACGCGGGATTCAGTCGACATGGTTCACCGCCTCCACGGTCGGAACGACGAATCGGCTCTCCAGTTCGGCGAGGATCGACAGCGCACCCCGTCCGAACAACGAGGTCCTGGTGTGCACGCGGTACGCCGGTTCGTGCTGCTCGAGGTGGCGGTCGGCGAGGTGCAGGTAATGCCAGTGCAGGCGTGGATAGACGTGATGGGCCAGATGACGCGAGTCGGTGCACGGGCTGATGAAGTAGCGCATCAAGACCGCCGCAAGGCCGCTGTAGGTGGTTCGCGGCGTGACCGCGCAATCGTGCAGCAGGCGGGAGTGCCTGTCGCCTTCGGCGAACCAGCGGTGCTCGGCCAGCAGGGACCACCATGAGAACAGCGGGTACACGACGCCCAGTGCGAGCAGCCATGCCACGCAGGCCCACCCGCCGAACCCGGTACCAAGCGCAGCCAGGGCCATGCCCTGCAACGCCAAGCGAATGAGCGGCTCGGCGCCGTGGCCCAGGGCATGGCGGTAGAGCCGGGCGGTCTCCGCCAGACCGGCCGGCGTGACCGGATGCAGCAGGAACGCCCGAAATCGCTGGCGTGGGAGACCCGGCACGAATCCAATGGCGCGCAGCCGCTGGATGTTGGGGTCGTCTTCCGTGTTGGCTTGGGGATGATGTTCAACGCAATGCCCCTGGAAGCGCGTGCGCGAATTGCCCTTGAACAGCCAGAAGTTTCCCAGCCAGTCGGCGATCCGCCATTGCAACTGCTTGCGGTGACCGAATCCGAGGTGCAGCGCCGTGTGCCCGATTTCCTGCAAGGCTCGAAAGCGCCCGGCGATGAAGGGTGCCGCGAGCACGGCGCCGAGGGCAGGCGGCAGCCCGTCTGCGAGCACGAGACCCAGGCCGATTTCGAGCCAGGCGCAGGCCATCGCGATCACTTGGAACCAGGGGTCGGAAGGACGCACCAATGCAGCAATGTCCCGCTGCGCGATGCATCGCGCAGCCTCGACCTGGTTGCGGTAGCGCGCCCATTCAATGGCTCGAAGCGCCAGGATCGCCGCAAGAAGGAACAAGGCGGTGTTCATCATCGCGCCACACTCGCCATCAGCTCATCCACGCCAGACATGTCGCGGCTCATCATCTGGTGGGTGGTGATGAGTTCCAGCGAAAAGCCGTGGGCATCGAAGACTTCGCGGTACATGGAGAAGTCGTGCTTGAGAAAGGAGTCCCGCGCGCGCTCCATCTCGGCCACCAGGAAAGCGGCTTCTTCCGGCGGCAGCTTCTTCAGCAGATGGGCCACCACCTCCACGAAGATGACCGAATGCAGGCTTTCGTCCGCGTTGTGCATGTGCACGAGCTCACGGTTGCTGGCGCGGATCTCCGATGACTTCGACAACAC
>Ga0070661_100001411_pt1 | contig 16770 bp, 1 predicted proteins | sample KBSC43metaG_FD_64663 | JGI IMG/M metagenome (GOLD analysis project Ga0070661, IMG submission 64663) | Corn rhizosphere microbial communities from Kellogg Biological Station, Michigan, USA - KBS C4-3 metaG | ecosystem: Host-associated > Plants > Roots > Rhizosphere > Soil ...
TAAAAGAAAATATTTTGTAAAAAAATCAGCATCTTGCGTTTAATAGTACGCACTGGCGCGCTTATTGCTTATTGTTACAATTATTGCAAATGGCAGTGCATTTTCAAGGGGAGTCGCCGATGAAGTTAATAAAAAATAGATTGGCAGGTCTGGCTCTCGCTACTGGAGTTGCTGTTTCAGCGCAGGCTAGTGTCATTAATGTAGATGGCGTCACCTGGGACCCTGATAGCTCTTGGGACTTTGGTGGCGTTACAGCCACCATTGTGCAGTCGATTGATTCTACTACTGGGGTTCTTTCAGGATTGGGTGTCAATACTACCCTGAATGGGATCGGAGTCTCTTCGTTTTGCCAAAATTGTGAATTGACCCTTCAATACGGTGGATTTAAGCCGACTACTTCAGGCTTGATGCCTACTCTCTCCTGCTCCATGGTTCCGGTACTCAAATCGGATATACGGGCGGCTGGCTGAGGCTGTATGTTGATCACACTGCTGATGCTGATTCTAATGATCCTCTCAAAATCTGATGCCCAAGGTGGAAGATCAAATAATCAAGGTAGTGAAGTCATAGAGGCTGGATCGTGTGTGTCAGATCATGTGTAACGCAGCATGGAACCACGCCGCAAAGCGTCGCACGAGAGCAGCGTTCGTTGTAGTTGCGTGGATTCGCCACGAACGGCGCGATCACATTGCAGTGACGGCCGCAGAAGGCGACGATCTTGTCGCCGCTTTTTTCGCCGCAGTTGTTGTGCCGTGCTGTAGTTGACGTGGGTGTCGACCAGATTTGCAGTATGTAGGGGGGCGAATCATCAATTTCCCATTCCTGCTTGAAGCCGGACTAAGTCACGTCGGTTAGGCGATGCGTCTTCGGACTCTCAGTTCATTAATAATAAATATCAAACTCACCGGCTTGGCCGGGATAATTTTTACAGGGGATTAGCATGCGCAAGTCAGTCGTCAAAAATGATCGTCCGGATCGTGTCAAAAACCTCATCCTGTCGCCGCTGATGTCGGCATTGACACGCGCATTCAAGCCGAGCAAGTCTCTCGCCAGTCCGTCTGTCAAAAAAACGATTGCAACACAAACGCCGCCGGTCTCATTGCCCGCCATTCGTTTCGAGGCGCTTGAGCCGCGCGTACTTTTGTCGGGGGATGTCAATCCAGCGGCGCTGACTATCGCCGGCGCCATCAGCGTTCAAGGTGAACAGGATCATTACGAATTCACGGTACAGGAGCCACGCCGGGTTGTCTTTGACAGCCTTACCAACCGCGGCGATTTGAGCTGGAACCTGGAAGGGACAAGCGGCCAAATTACCAGCCGGCCATTCAACAACACCGACTACTACGCCTCTTCTCCGGCGTTCGAACTCACTCCCGGAAAATACAAGCTTACCGTTGACGGGCAAAACGACGCGTTGGGCGAGTACTCGTTGCGTATCATCGATGCCGATGCCGCAGCCGATATAACGCCTGGGATCGCCGTAAGCGGCACGCTCGATGGCGGCAACAAGACTTCTGTCTATCGTTTCACCGGCACTGCCGGCGACAAGTTCTACTACGGTGCCGCTAGTCTGCAAAGTACCGGCGCATATCCTTCTGCAGATTGGCGCCTGATCGACCCCTTCGGTCGACAAGAGGGTGGTATATACGACGTCAGATCTGACCGCGATACCTTCACGCTACAGCGCACCGGCGAATACTTGTTGCTCCTCGAAGGTTACGAAGGCAATACTGTGCCAGTCGATTACCAGTTCAACCTGCGCACTGTAACCGACAATACGGCACCGCTCACGCTGGATTCCACAGCAACGGCCAATATCGACCAGCCTGGCCAGACGGCAAACTTCACTTTCAACTTGACCGAGGCCACTTCGGTATTGTTCGACAAGCTGACGGACGCTAATTTCTACTGGTCGCTGACCGGACCAAAGGGACAGCAAGTCGCGCGTCATTGGACCAACTACAACGACTACGACAATTCATTCGATGGTTTCGAGCACCTCGCGCTTGAGGCTGGCGCCTATACGCTGTCGGTAGACCTTGATGGCGCAGCCACGGGAAGTTTTCCGTTTCGGCTTGTCAGCGCAAATTCCGCACAAACCCTGCTTCCTGGCATGCTCACAACGGGCAGTCTCGACTTTGCGCGCGGCTCCAGTATTTTTAAAGTTACATTGACGGAGGGGGACAAGGTTTATCTCGACGGGCGCTCCGTTGCCGGCGGTTCGGTTGGTTGGAGATTGATTGATCCCTACGGCGTGCGTGTCAACACTTCGGCGCTGACCACAGCGGTTGATCCCTTTGTGGTCAATGCCACCGGAGACTATTGGCTGGTGCTAGATGGGGTTAATACCAATGCAGCCGATGCAACCGTTAGCTACCAGTTTGCGCTGAATAAAGTTCCCAATGTTGCCAGCACGCTTAACGTTGGCGACGTCGTTTCCGGCATGATCGCCACTGCCGGACAAGCCACAGTTTATCGCTTTGATCTTGCGGTAGCGACGCAACTTGTATTCGATGCGCAAAGTAACCGTTCAGACTTTCTATGGTCGTTGGTCGGACCGCGCGGCAGCGAAATTTCCAATCGACGTTTCGATCAAAGCGATGGCACCAGCGGACTGAGTGCGCTGGTGTTGCCAGCAGGCAGCTATCAACTTACCGTGCGCGGCAGCGGTAGTGCCACGGGTGCATTCGCCTTCAAGTTGCTCGACCTAAGCAGCGCGGCTGCATTGACGCTGGATTCCGCTGTGAACGGTACACTGACGCCAGCCAATGCCGCGCTTGCGTATAGCTTTACCGCCGCCGCTGGCGATAAAGTGGCATTTCAAAGTAACAGCGTCAGTGCCGGCAACGCTACCTGGCGGCTGATCGATCGTTTCGGGCATGATGTCGCGGGTGCGAGCAACCTTGCCAGCAACCATAGCGCAGTGTCATTGAGTGTCGGCGGCACGTACATCTTGCTGGTTGAAGGTGGTCTGGATAGTGCCGCCCCGATCAGCTTCAATGTTCAACTGAATGCTGCCGGGAATCAGGCGCCCACGGCATTGCCGGATGGCGATACGCTTACTGTTGGAACCGTGGTGGCTGGAACCCTGGCTTCGTGGGACGCAACCAAGACATACCGCTTCACGCTTGCCAGCGACAGCCAGCTTGTGATGGACAATCAAGGTAACGGCGGTAGCAGTGCAATCTGGTCCTTGCTCGGGCCACGTGGCACAGAGGTTGACCAACGCTCTTTGTACAGCAGCGATGCGAACTACAACTATTCGGTTCTGAGCTTGCCAGCCGGTGATTACGCCTTGACTGTCAAGGGCGCGCCTTATAACCAATATTATTACAGCGGTAACGGCGCTTATACCTTCCGGTTGCTAGATCCGGCAACATTCCCGGCGCTTACACTTGGCCAGCAAACTGCGGCGACGCGTTCGCCTGCAAACGCTACCATCGGCTATCGTTTGAATGCGACGGCAGGCACGACACTGGTATTGAACTCTAGTGAGTCCGGCAGCAATTACGGTAATGGCGGGTCAACTTGGCGCTTGATCGATTCGTTTGGTCGTGAAGTTGCGCCCGTTTCCGGCGCAAACGTTGGAAACCTTTACGTCATCCCGACTACCGGCGTGTATACCTTGCTTGACGAGGGCTATTATTACGTTACCGGTACAAGTAATGTTACCTTTACCCTTGCCCAACAAACGCGTACCAGCGCCCCTCTGAGTTTCAACGATCAACTGAGCGGCAACCTGGCCGGACGCCAGAGTCTGGCCGACTACAGCTTTACGCTCGACGAAGCCGGCACCATCGTATTCGATGCACTGGACACACTGACTGGCAACGCAGGCAACGTGCAATGGCTAGTCACAGGCCCGAAGGGCAATGTGACGGGCTGGAACTCGCTCACCAATGACTATTACGGTGCGCTCTACGCATTGCCGCCGGGACGCTACACCATCACCTTGCGTAATACGCAGGATAGTGCGGCCACCTATAAATTCCGTGTGTTGAATCGTGATGCCGCCGTAGCACTGACGCCGGGTGTCGATGTCAACGAAATCATTCCCGCGGGCGAAAGCCGCCTCTATCGCTTCAACGCAAATGCCGGAGAACATTTTTATTTTGGCGGCAAGAACACCTATTACGCTACCAACGAATACTGCCTCTGGAGTCTAGTCGATCCTTTCGGTCGGCAGGTTGCATCTGGCGCTACGTACTCCGATATTCCAGATATTACCCTCACCGCGACCGGCGAATACATTCTGGTTGTATCCCCTGTTACCAATTATTCTTCGCCTGCCAATGCACCCCGCAATGTGAAGTTCAACCTTGCGTCCAAGTCTTTATCTCTGGCGGCGCTGACACTGAACGACGACATCAGCGGTAGCATTAGACGTCCTGGCGAGACGGTGAAGTACAGTTTTACGCTGGTCTCACCGACCACTATGTTGGTTGATACGGGCGTCGCCAGCAATCCGTCTTCGTTATCCTGGAGCCTGAGCGGGCCGCGCGGCAGTGAAGCGTCAATGCGAAGTTTCAACAGTGCGCAAGACAGTTTGTTATCCCTGCCTGCTGGGAACTACGAATTTTCGGTTGCTTACAGCGACCTTTCTACCGGAACGTACAATTTCCGTCTGGTTGATGCCTCCACTGTCCCGACACTCGCAATTGATGGCACAACCCAGTTAACGCTCAACCCGGCCAGTCATGCGCAAGCCTATCAACTGGTGGTAGATGATGGCGGCGATTTTCTGTTCGATCCGCAGACTTATGCGCGCAGTGCCGGTTGGCGCATCGTCGATCGCTTGGGTAATATGCTGCGCAGCGGCGATATGTCAACTGCTACCCAACCATTTCCTTTGGTGGCAGGGCGCTACTTCTTTGTTGTGGATGGCCCAAATAATGTTAGTAGCAATGATCAGTATAAATTTACTGTTCGTCGCAGCGTCACGACAGCACAAACGCTGACAGTAAATACGGATATTAATGGCAGCATTGACAGTATCGGCCAACGCTATGACTACAGTTTTTCGATCAATACGCCGACTACGGTGTTGTTCGACAGTCTCAGCAATCGTAGCGATCTGTCCTGGGAGTTGACCGGCCCGACTGGTAGCCTGCGCTCCAACATCAGTTTTAACGTCGCTGATGAGGGCGCGACCAGTGCGCCGATCCGTCTCGATTCGGCCGGTGTCTATCGGCTCAGAGTGACGCCGCGCGGCAATGCGACCGGTGCATTCAACTTCCGTCTGCTTGATCTTGCCAATGCGGAAGCGCTGCCATTGGATAGCGCGCAAATACTCACGTTAAATCCTGGCAGCAGTGCCAAAGTATTCAGCCTGGACGGCAATGCAGGCGATTACTGGACACTAGGCGTGACCAGTGTGTCAGGGGGCAGCGCACGGGTGTGGGTGATTGATCCCGATGGCAATCACCTGATCGAGGCTGCGAATGCGGTAGCCGGTGTGACGATTGCAGCCGCGTTCAAGAAAACAGGACGCCATACCATCGTAGTTGAAGGCGCGATCGGCAACAGCGATGTGGTTGACCTGAGCTGGACCGCAAGTTTGGCTATCCCGACAACCGCCGCTGTGAGCGTAGGTAGCGAAGCCACCGGGGCCACGCGTGCTGTCGGGGTGCCCGATAAATGGAATTTTGCACTGAATGCGCCAAGCCGTCTGGTGGTGGATGGACTGAGCGGGCTGGGCAGCAACTGGAAGCTGCGTGCGGCTGATGGCTCGCTGGTCAAGTCTGGCAGCTTCAGCAACACCGATATGCTGGTTCTAGCGGCTGGTACTTATACGCTGGAAGTCCGGGCGGATAATGTCGTCGATCTTGGCAACTATTCCTTCCGTTTACTGGATGTTGCGGCCGCTGAAACACTGACGCTGGATCAGGCGGGTGCCGACACGCTAAATGCCGTACACGGGGCCAAAATTTATCGCGTCAATACCACGCTCGAAAACGCGGTGCTAATGCTCGATGCCGCTGCCACCAATGGTGAAGGCGGATCGTTGCGCGTATTCGACGCTACCGGCGTCTTGCTGGAGTCGAGGCAGTTGCCGTTGCTGAATACCCAGGTATTGGGCAGCGGGGTGAGTGGCGAGCGATTAATCGTGATTAAAGGTGCAGCAGCTGCAACAACTGCGCTTGCCTATACGTTGACGGCGAAACAGGTTGCGCAAAACCTGATTCGAACCAGTCTAGGCGTAACCCTGGACGGAAGTATCGCGCTCCAGGGTGACAGCGTCACCTATCGCATCAAAGTACCTTTCTCGCAATCGCTGCCCGCACGCGAGCTGATTCATGATGCCGGTTCAAGCGCTATCTCCTGGCGTCTGATTCGCGTTGGCGAGCCGGGTACGGCTGCGTCGTGGTGGCCTGATGTGCTGAACCAGGCGGATGGAGCGAGCGCTTATACATGGAATATGGCTGCCGGAGAGTATGACCTTACTGTCGTAGCCAATGCTGTTAATGCCGTCTATTCGCTGCAACTGCTCGATTCCGCTGCCGCTGCCGTGCTGCCTGCAACCGGGGCTGCCGGTCACCTGGAGCAGGGGCGCAATGCGCTGGTGTACAGCTACGACCTCAATACCGCTGCCGCATTGCATGTGCAACTCGATACCGCTATTGCATCCCAGTTGGAATGGACGCTATACGATGCGGATCGCAACGTCATTGCTGCAAGCGATACCGCCGCCGCGCTTGATACTGACGCGCTCGATGCGGGGCGCTATGTGCTAGTCGTAGCAGGGCAGGCGGAGGTGTCGGACAGCGTTGATTTCAATGTGCTGCTGACGCCGTTGAGCAATGCGTCAACGGCACTTTCCCTTGGTGCCCTAGTTGCAGGCAGCCTGACGCCTGACGATACGACGCGCTCTTATGCACTGAGTGTGCCTTTCGGAACCTATGTCCAGATCCATGATGAAGGATCAGATGCCGGCATCCGTTGGCAAATACGTCCCGTTGGCGGCAGCGCTAACTGGAATGACCTGGCTGCAAGCCCAAACAATGGGCAGGATCACGAAGCCGTTGCCCCCTATACGCGCTATCTCTCGGCGGGTAATTACGAGTTCAATGTCCAGCGATTATCGGGAGACGGATCGCAGAATGCCGCCGATTTCAAACTGCGCCTGATCGATCTCGACAATGTGCCCGAGCTTCCATCCAACGGGGTGGCGGCAACACTGGCGAGTGGGACTCAGGTTGCGGCTTACCGCCTTGAGGTCGCACCGGGCCAGCGGCTTCGTATTGAGACCGCAAGCGCCAATGCTGTCGATATCAGTTGGGTTCTGTTCGACCCAAACAAATCCGTCGCGGCGCAAGGCACCAGTGCTGGCAGTTTCATTGCCGCCAATTTGAGCGGTGGGCGTTACACGCTAGTCATTAAAGGTCAAAACGAAGCAGCAGGTAGTCTGAACTATACGCTCAATGTCAGTCTCGTCACATTGCCCGAACGGCAGCTTGGTCAGAAGATCGAAGGCGATTTGACTGCGGCGCAAGACGCCCAGACTTATCACGTCAAGATTCCGTTCTCTGGCTATTACCAGATTCACAATACTGATTCAGACGATGCGATTCGCTGGGAAATGCGCCGTAATGGCTATACCTATGCCGACTGGACCGACGTTGTACCAGCGCAGAGTGCCGGTGCGGATAACGAAGCACGCTATCCGCACACACGTTATTTCGATGCGGGTGACTATGAATTTTCGGTCAGCAGCAACGGCAGTGACCAGCATTACGGGCTGCAGATTGTCGATCTGGAGAATGTACCACTCCTTCCGCAAGGCGGCTTCGCTGCAAGCTTTGCGCCGGACAACGATGTCGCAGTCTATCGATTCGATGCGGGAAGCAATGGCACACTGAACATCAATGTTGCGACAGCAAATGCCAATGCAATCGGTTGGGTGGTGTACGACCGTAATAAGAATGTGATTGCTGAAGAGCAGAGCGCCAGTACCGCAGTGATTCAGCTGGGCAATGGCCCGTATACGCTCGAAGTGAAGCGCCGCGCGCTTGTCCAGAGTCTTGACTTCTCGGTTGATGTTGAGCCGGTCACGGTTGCGCCTATTGCGTTGTCGCTCAATACGACAACGCCTGTCAGCCTTGCTGCAGATGCGAATTACCGTGCTAACTATTCGTTCACTATCAATCAGCGCAGCACCATTTTGTTCGATGCGCTTTCTGCTCCAACTGGAGCAAATGTCTCTTACACGATACGCGACGCACAAGGCCGCGAATTGGTCAGCGATTTTCTGGACGGTAGTTCTGGGGAGAATGCGCTCTCACTCAAGCCGGGTGACTACAAGGTTGAGTTCAGTGGCTACTTGTACAGTAGTCCTAGTGAGGGTGACCAGATTGATTTCAGCTTCAGCCTTCTGAATGCGGGAGATGTGAGTAATCCGGTCATTACGTTGGATACACCAATCGATGGCACCCTGGTCGATGGCAACGAAACCCATGTGTATCGGCTTGACGCGCTTGCGGGCGACACGATTTTGCTATCGGCGAGTATCGATGCAGGCGCATCAGCGACTTGGCGCCTGTTTAATGTCGATGGTGTGATGGCCTCATCCGGTGTCGTTGACGGCAACGAATCGAGCATCGAGTTACGGGCGTCCGGAATTTATCTGCTGGCGATCGACGGCGCGTTGAGCAATGGATCGGGCGCGACCTATTCGGTCAGTGCGACGCTGGATCGCCACGTTGATTATCCGGTTGCGACCAGCACGCCTGTGACGCTGGGCGCGGAGATGACGGACACCCTCGCGGCGGGCGAAAACAAAGGTTATCGCTTTACGCTGGCCGAGCGCAGCCTGGTTACGATCAGCGGCAGCTCCACCGGCAGCAACGATGCAGGCTGGGATTTGCGGCGTGCTAGCGACTACGTCGGCGACGGCGGTACTTTTTCGTCATCCTGGCATGATGCCTCGGTGCTTGAATTGGAAGCGGGAGATTACGTTCTCGAAGCCTATTCAAACAGCGACACTGATACTACCGACATTAGCTTTCAGATAGATGATGTGGTCAGCGCAGCAACGGTCGGGACGGGCAGCAGCATTGTTGCCTCGGGGGCCAGCTTGTACAAGATGGATCTCACGGCAGGACAAACTTATTTCATCCGGCCAAGGTTGAATGAAACGTGGTCGATCTATCGACCAGATTTCATCAAGGCGCTGGATGTTTACGCCGGTTGGGGCGGTCAATCGGGTACGCAATTTATTCCAGTCGTCAGCGGCACCTGGTATTTTGCCTATACCCAGGGCAATTCAGACGATTCGGCACTGGACATGCGTTCGGCCAATCCGCTGACACTGAATACACAAGCCGAAGGCACACTGACACCCAACAGACTCGGCGATATCTACAGCGTTACCTTGGCCGAAACAAAACGCCTCTATCTGGATGTGTCGAAATTTGATGGCTCCGCCCAGATCACGATCTTTCAGGGCGACAACGAGATCCATTCTTTTTATGTGGAGTCTGCGAATCCGGGATCGACATCCCCGTTTGAATTGCACGGAGGGACTTATCGCATAGAAATCAATCAGGGGAATAATTGGTCATCGAATGAGAATGCGTATTCTCTGCGTCTGCTGGATTTTGCTTCGGCAAACACGTTGAGCGCGGATGTGGAAGTGTCAGGCAGCGTGCTGCCCGGTGAGTCGGCTATTTATCAATTTGATGCGAAAGCTGGGCAACCACTGTACTACGTACCGACTGACGTTGGCGGACTCTCCGGAAGCTGGACGCTGTACGATGCATTCGGCGAGCAAATCCAGTCGGGCGACAGCACGCAGAGCAGTCCGCTAGCGCGTTTCTCGCGTAGCGGGACTTACTTCCTGGTGTGGGACACGTTCCCAGATGCGGGTGTCGCCAGTTCCTACCGCTTCATGCTATCCAGCGCCCCAACGACGACAGCCGCCGCGCTTGTTATCGGCAACACGGTGCAGGAAACCATGCCTGCCGGGAATGTGACGCGCACCTACACGTTTACGCTGGATACTTACACACGTTTGTTGTTCGATGCGCAGCAGGCCGAAGGTGACAGCGTAAACTGGGTGCTGCAAACCTTGGATGGCAACATCCTCGCTAACGGTAGTTGGACGGGGGCAGCGACTGACACGGCGCAGATACTGGATCTGCGTGCTGACACTTATATTCTGCGGATCACTTCTTCGTCGGCAGCCGAGGCGTCACTGGCGTTTCGTGTATCGGATATGCAGAACGCCAACGCATTGGCCATTGGCGATGAGGTGAGCGGAACAGTTGTGCCTGGCGCAGCCGCAATTTTCAATATTGACGTTACCGCCGGCGACAACGTGGATTATGTGCCGCTATCTACTGGTCAACTCAACGGGCGTTGGCAGCTGTTCGATCCGAATGGTGGACAGGTTGCCAGCGGCGATCTGTCCACCACAGTTGCACTTCCCCAACTGAGCCAAAGCGGGCGCTACAAATTGGTGTGGGACACCGATGCCGTGGCGGGAAATATAGACGAAATAGCCTACCGCTTTGCACTGAAAACGCACGTGCTCACGCTCGGAACCCTAGTGACGGGCGGCTATGATTACGGCACCAGCGCTTACCAAACTTACACGCTAACGGTGCTGGAGCCGACGCGCCTGTTGATGGATGTCGCGCAAGCGAGCGGCAATGGATTCAAGTGGACGATCACCCGAGCTGGCCAGACCATCAGTCAGCAATCTGAATACGCCGCATCGGCCGATGCGAGTTACAACCCGATTATTGAGCTGCAGCCGGGCACTTATCGCATTGCGCTGGCACCGGCCTACGATTACTCCTATTACGCCTACTACAGCAGCTATGCCTTCAGGTTGATGGATCTGGCGCTGGCACCGGCACTGACGTTGGACACAGCGACAACCGGCAGCTTGCCCACCGGGCAGGCTGCGTCATTCCGCCTCAATGCACAGATGGGCGATTACCTTTCGGTTGAACCGGATGAAAATACTTCCGGTGGATGGCGATTGGTTGACGAATTCGGCGCTGCAATTAAGCAAGGCCGTGGACGTGGGATAGTCGCCAATCTGCCGAGAACTGGAAGTTACACCCTGATCTGGGATACCGATGGCCCTTACTCGCGGGATAGCTCCACCCGCGAGTACAACTTCACGGTACGTAAGGTGGACGCTCCAGTGCCGTCGGCGCTGGCGCTAGATACGCTTACGACGGGCACATTGAGCGACGATGGCACACTGACTTACCGCTTTGACACGACCGATGCCGCCACGCTCTGGCTGGATCCGCTCAACAATCCTTTCGATTTGCATGCTGAAGTATTCGATGCCTCCGGTGTTCGTTTGCATGCCGCGGATTATTACTATGTTGCCAACCAGGCTATCAAGCTTCCCTCGGCCGGAACCTATACGCTGAAGCTGCGCGATGTCTATAACAATTCCTATGCACGCTCGGTCAGCTTCAAACTGCTCGATTTGAGCGCAGCGACGCCGCTGACAGCCGAAACACCGGTGATCGGCACCTTGAACCCGGCCAACGGCGTGGTGGCCTATCGCTTCAGTGTCGCTGATACAGCAAGCTTCATGTTCGATGCGATATCGAGTGCGGGGTCCAATCTAAGTTGGAAGCTCGTTTCCCCCTACGGTATGAAGCTGACCGAGGGCACTGTCGGATACGATGGGGCGCCGTACCAGCTTGGCGCCGGAGAATATCTGTTGCTGCTTGACGGCAATTCCTATCAAAGCGGCAGCGCCAACTATAGCTTCATGGTGCATACCACCGCGGCAAACCTGCCGTTGAATACCACCATCACGGCGGCATTACCTGCGGCCGGTACCGTGGCGCGTTACAAGCTGCATCTGGATCAGGCGGCAACGCTGGCGTTCGATAATCTAGGCACCAATAGCAATCTCAAATGGCGCCTTGTAGGACCGAGCGGGGTTGTGTTTGATCAGAGCATGACAAACTACAGCTCTCAGTACGACTACACGACGGGAACGTACAATTACACGAACGATTTTGACGGCAAGCTGGCGGCAGGCGATTACACGCTTACTATCGACAGCTACAATGGTGCAGTAGATAGCTATTCGTTCCGTGTCCTCAATCTAGAGGTAGCCACAACCGTGGTGCCGGGTACGCCGACGACGACAGTTGTGACGCCGATCAATGGCGTGCAGTTGTACCGTTTTGACGCGGTGGCAGGCGAGCGTTACTACTTTGATGCGCTAGCTACCATATCCGATCCAGGTCCCTACACTGGCAGCCGTGCCGTGCCACAGTGGACACTGCTGGATCCGCTTGGCCGCAAGGTGTTTGGCAGCACCCAGATGGGGTATGCCAGCTATAACAGTTACTACGACTACACACTGGGCCAGTACCTGTACCGCAATACCTTCACCGGCTACGACCAGGAACCCGTTGCGCTGAAAATGACCGGCACCTACATGCTGGTACTGGAAGGCCGTAACACCGAAACCGTGACGCAATCCACGGTCTCGTTCAATCTGGTCAAAGTCCCCGATGCCCCGCCCGTGGTACTGGATACGCTGCTGGTCAAACCCGCGCCCGACCTCACAGTCAACAGCGTGACGCTGGACCCTGCCGGTTCCCTGCAAACCGGCCAGACCGTCAACGTCCAGTGGGTGCTTGAGAACCGTGGTGTGTTGCCGACCAGCGGAAACTGGAGCGACCGTATTATCGTTCGCAACTTGGATACCGGTATTGTTATCGCCGATATTTCGGTGCCTTATGACGCCACTGATGTGAACAATGGCGCGATAGCAGTGGGCGATGCCCGCACGCGCAGCAGAGCGATTCAACTGCCGGATGGCACGGCTGCCGCAGGTCGCCTCAGCATCGCTGTGTTGACCGATTCTTCCAATGTCATCAAGGAAAGCAACGCCAGTGGTACCGGTGAAGGCAACAATTCGCTGGTGATCGAGACCAACGTCACGTTGGCGCCTTACGCCGACCTGTTGATTGAGAACTTCACCCTCAATCCGTCCAGTGATTTCCAGCCGGGCCAAAATGTGAGCGTCACCTGGTCTAGCGCCAACCGCGGTACCAAAGCGGTTGAGCATGCGTGGAGCGAACGCCTGCTGGTGCGTAACCTTTCGACCAATGAAATCGTCGCCGACGTTATCCTGCGCGACACCCTCGGCGAAGGTGTGCTCAATGTGGGCGCCACACGTGCGCGCAGCACGCAATTCGTCTGGCCCAGCGGCGCTTCCGCAACTGGCCGCTTCTCGATTCGGGTGATCGCCGACAGTGCAGCAGAAATTCCGGAAGCCAACCTGGGTGGTACCGGAGAAAGCAACAACACGACCGAACTCACGTGCTTGTCCGGCCCTGACTTGCGGATCAAGAATCTGCGGGTTGATACTACGGGTGTTCACGCGGGCGGACAGGTTACGCTGCGCTGGGAAGACTGGAACGATGGCAGCAGTTCGACTGCTGCCGTCTTCGATGATCGCATTGTTGTCAAGAATGTTGATGCGAATCTGGTGCTGCTCGATACCAGCATCAGCTACGATCCGCTAGCACTGACAAACGGGCAGGTAAATGGTCCGATCCAGGCGGGGGAACACCGCGAGCGCAGTTTCACCTTCCGTCTGCCGGAAGGCATCAAGGGCGCGGGAAATATCGGCATCACCATCACTGCTGATCAAAACAGTGCCGGCCAGGGTGTGCTGTTCGAAACCAATTTGAGCAACGACGCAGAAACCAACAATAGCGCCGTCACGCAAACCAGTTCGGCTGCCAAACCTTACGCGGATTTGCGCCTCGACACCCTCAGTGCGCCCGCAACCGGCATCGCCGGCCAGCCCGTCACGCTGAACTGGACCGTATCCAACCATGGGCAAGCCGACACCACGGCAGCCTGGAATGATCAGGTCGTCCTCAGCAACGACGCGGTCATCGGCAATGCGGACGACATCGTGATCGGCACGGTGCGCCATACGGGCGGTTTGCACATCGGCGAGAGTTATGCCCAAAGTGCGACCATCAATGTCCCGGTGCGCGCCGACGGACGCTACTATCTCGGCGTACGCAGCGACAGCGGAGCTGAAGCGGTGGAACCCGACACCCGGGCCGATAACAACAGCAGCGCCAGCGTGATCGATTTAATCACACCGTACGCAGACCTGACTACCGTTGCGATTACTGTGCCGGAAAACGCACTGAGCGGCGAAAATATCCTGGTTACCTGGGTGGTTAGCAACAACGGTAATGCCACCACCGATCTCGCACTATGGAATGACCGTGTCGTACTGTCGAGGGACACCACCCTTAGTGCAGACGATATTGTATTGTCAGGTTCGGTGACGCACGCTGGCCTGCTGGCACCCGGCCAATCTTATACAGGGCGCGCCACGCTGACGTTACCGCGCGACTTGAGCGGCGATTACTATGTGGTCGTCGACACCAACACCAATCGCAGCGTGACAGAAACCGGGCACACTGGTAACAACAGTGCGCCAAGCATCGCCACCTTGCATATCGGACTGGCACCAACGCCGGACCTGGTCGTGTCCGACGTCGCCGGCCCGACCGTGCTGCGCCCGGGTGATGCGGTCAGCATTACCTATACCGCCAGCAACAACGGCACTGCGGCTGCGACCGGCTCATGGCGCGACCGCATTTATGTAGACCGTGGCGCCAGCGGCCTGTATGAAGTGGCTAGCGTGTTCAATACCACCCCTCTTGAAGTCGGGATGAGCGTTGCCCGCAGCGTGAACTTCACGCTGCCGTCGTGGTTCTGGGAAGGCGATTTCCGCTGGGTCGTCAAGACCGATACCGATAACACGGTGTTCGAGCGTAGCATTGCCGAGGACAATAACCAGGCTGCTGCAGCTGCAACCGTGCATGTGGCCCGTCCTGACCTCAGCGTGGGCGAGGTGCATGGCCCCGGGTTGGTGCAGTCCGGTGGCAATTTGCATGTCGATTGGACTGTCAGCAATGCCGGCGGACTGGTGCAAGGCAACTGGGTCGACCAGGTTTTCCTGTCGAAAAACGGCGTGCTGCGCAAGATGGCGGAAGTGGTCCGTAGCGGCCCGCTCGCTGCCGGGGCCAGCTACAGTGCATTTACCGATTTCACCGTACCGCTCGATTTTTCCGGCGAATACGAAGTGGTGGTGATCACCGATGGCAACAACGTCATTGACGACTATACGCGCACCAATAACCGTGCTACGCAGAATCTCACAGTCAACTTAGCACCCTATGCCGACTTGGCAGTGTCCGCAGTAACCGCACCGGCTCGGGTGATCGACGATCCGGCCCCGTTCGATGTCAGTTGGACCGTTACCAATCAGGGCACCGGAGAAGGGCGCACTGACAGTTGGACCGACCGCATCATTCTGTCGCTGGACGATACCGTAGGGAATTACGACGACCGGGTAGTTGGCGAATATCGCCATGTTGGCGCGCTGGCAGCCGGAGATTCCTATACTCGCAGCGAACACATGTTGTTGCCGGCCGCTACCAGCGGCCGCTTCAAACTGTTTGTGGTCAGCGATGCCAAATCCGAGGTATTCGAAAACAATTCCGAAGCCAATAACATCGGCCGTATCAGTCACGACGTTGATGTGATGGCTATTCCGTATGCCGATCTGCAAGTGGAGTCGCTCACTACCCAAGGCACTGCTGCTAGCGGTCGTCCGTTGCGCGTTAGCTGGGATGTGATCAATAACGGCATTGGCTTGACGAATAGCGCCGAATGGTCGGACCAGATATGGCTGAGTCGCAACCCTGACGGCACTGATGTTGTCACGCAACTGGGTTCGGCCAGCCACATTGGCCAGCTCGCGGTGGGTGATCGTTACAGCCGCAGCATCGATGTGACCCTGCCGGAAGGCATTGAGGGCAATTTTTACATCAATGTGCGCACCGGTGGACCGTTCGAGTTCGTGTTCACGAATAACAACACCGACAGTACGGTAGCAATTCCGGTTGCATTGTCGAAGTCTCCCGATCTTAAGGTCGAGACCATTACATTGCCGGCCACTGCACAGGAAGGCTCGGTCATCGATGTTTCCTGGAGCGTGGTTAACCAAGGTGAAGCCAAGGCCACTGGTGTGTGGGTCGATACGGTAGTGCTGATTCCGGCAAATGGTGCCGACAGCACCATTACGCTGGGTAGCTTCACTTATGACCGCGGCCTGGAATCCGGTATTCGCTACACGCGTACTGAGCAGGTTCGCTTGCCGGCGAAGATCGAAGGCCTGTATCGGGTCAAGGTCATTAGCAATGCCAACAACCAGCTCTATGAATATGGCGCAGCGCGGAATAACAATACGCTGCTCTCAACCGATGTGACCGAAGTCAGCCTGAACGACCGGCCGGATTTACGGGTCGGCACCATGGTCGTGCCCGATCACGTCACTGCAGGCACCAGTGCGTCCATTCGCTACACCATTGCGAACCAAGGGCCATCGGCTGCTAGCGGACGCTGGAAAGATAAGGTTTTCCTATCCCTCGATGCCGCCCTCAGTGGCGATGACGTATTGGTAGGACAATTTGATAACGGTGGCGCGCTGGCGCCGAGCGAAAGCTATTCTACTGACAGTGCCTCGGTCAATATCCCGATCCGCTATCGCGGCGATGCCTATCTGATTGTTGTGACGGACGGTAACAACAACATTGATGAGTATCCGAACGAAGGCAACAACATTAAGGCCGCACATTTCTATGTCGATCCGATACCGTTCGGCGACCTGATCGCCAGCGATGTGGTCGCCCCAAACCAGGCCGTACATGGTTCCAGCATAGAAGTGCGGTACAAAGTGACCAA
>Ga0070661_100001415_pt1 | contig 16718 bp, 28 predicted proteins | sample KBSC43metaG_FD_64663 | JGI IMG/M metagenome (GOLD analysis project Ga0070661, IMG submission 64663) | Corn rhizosphere microbial communities from Kellogg Biological Station, Michigan, USA - KBS C4-3 metaG | ecosystem: Host-associated > Plants > Roots > Rhizosphere > Soil ...
CAAGTCGAATTCAATGAACGAGACTTCAAGATTGAATGGTACTCAGGCACTGGAGCCGGAGGCCAACACCGGAACAAACACCAGAACTCTTGTCGTCTCACTCACCTTCCGACTGGAATGGTCGTGACTGCACAGTGTCGCTCACGTGAAAACTCTCTAAATGAAGCCAAGGCTGAGATTCTTTCTCGTCTCAATGGTGGACTTCAGAAGAGTGAACTCGAAGAACGATCTGCAGTTCGCAAGGACCAGGTTGGAACTGGTGAACGTGGTGACAAGATTCGTACGTATAGATTTCAGGACAACACAGTCAAGGACCACCGAACTGGACGCACCGCAAAATGTGATCGTGTCATGAGTGGCAACTTTGACTCCCTCTGGAATAAATAATCTTATGAAAAACGTCTTCATTGGCTGCAGCGGGTATTCCTATCACCATTGGCAAAATGGCGCATTTTACCCACCACGAACTGGAGATTTACTGCAGTACTACGCAGATAACTTCAATACCCTAGAAATCAATGCATCGTTCTATAACATCCCAAAACCTGACTCTGTTGGGCGATGGGCTGAGAAGTTGCATGACGGGTCGAAGTTGGTTCTCAAGGCGCCAAAGTCGTTTACACACTCTCGTCAAATGAAGCTACACAGCGAAAATCCGGATGTTCGTGACGGTATTGAGCTGATGAAGTACTTTGTTGAAGGTATTCACAAAATTGATGCAGGAAAACGCGGGCCGGTTTTGGTTCAATTGGCGGACAGGTCCAGCGTTAACTTGTTGGACAGAGTAGGCCCACTAGCAGAGTTTCTTAAGGACAGCGGGCTGAAGCTAGCGCTTGAAGTCCGGAATAAAACTTGGCTAGTTCCAGAAACATACGAAGAACTGAAGAAGCATAATGCTGTTCTAGTTTCCTCAGATCGATTTACTGAAACGGACCCGACTGACACAGCTGATTTTGTGTACATTCGTCGTCACGGACCAAAAACTTCCGGTAAATACTGGGGTAACTATACAGACCAAGATTTGAAGAACGATGCAGCCATGATCCACCGCTGGGCGGATGCAGGAAAAGAGGTCTACATCTTCTTCAACAATGATGGACGAGCGCATGCTCCCCATAATGCCCAAACCCTGATGAGGCTCTGCGGGGTGATGGCACCTGGTCCAAAGCAGGAATCCCTCCTGCAAAAAATCGACGGATCTTTACCCGTCACATTGAAAGGAAATCAATCATGATGACACTTCTTCTTATTATTCTAGTACTTGCCGTGATCGGTGTGCTTCCAACTTGGGGCTACTCTCGCGGCTGGGGCTATGGTCCAGTTGGCGTTCTAGTTCTTCTGCTGATCCTGGCTCTGATTTTTGGACATGGTAGTCTAGGATTCTAAAATGACACTTCCTGCGTCTGGTTCGATCTCGTTAAGCCAGGTCGCTTCAGAATTATCCCTGCCTACGGCAGGGATAAATTTGAATAATTCTTCAGTTCGATCACTTGCTGGGAAGGCAAGTGGTGCTGTATCGCTTAGTGATCTTCGTGGGAAGAGTGCTACTCCGACTATTCATATGACAGCGGGAACAGGTGGTACACATAAAGGTTATTTGAATACGCTTGGCACTACTTATGGAAGTGTAGATAATACTTCTGTTTTGGGGCAAACTGTCATTGGCCTAGATTGGGCACCACCTACAACCGGGCCTAGTGCATTTGCTGTGTATTTGAGTGGTTTGCAAGCGCAGAATGCATTTGCATGGGTAAATATTCTAGGCACAACTTTGAATACATCCAGTTTATCTACCGTTGCAAGTGGAAACAGTTATTATGTGCAAGCAAATGATGGATATGGTCCAAGAACTATGTATGTTTGGTTTATTGGATTTACAATAACCAGCGGTACTGTTTACACCGTGACATTCGGTTAAACTGAAATCTTTCGCAAAATTGTAACTGATTCCGGATCAAATGGCACGTACTCAGGAATTGGTTCTTTCTTCGTGCCTTCATAAACACCGCCATCGTACCCGCGCTTCCTCAGACCTTCGATGTCTGACGTTGTTAACGTTCCAATCTGCTGAAGAGTTTGAAAATAGAATGGATTCTTAAAGTCCAATTCAACCTCATAGACGGTGGCTTTCCCCTTCTTGTGGATGTTTACTTTCCCGCGTGAGTACCCCTCAGCTGCATCCTGTTGTGTGGAGAAATAGACAACACCCGTGAACTTTTCGATGTTGTCCACGTTTGTCCCGTGATATGCAATCGCTTTGAAAGGTCGTGCTTCAACCTCAGCGAGGAATTGTTTAAATGTTAGCATCGTGTATTTATGTGTTATTATAACATATCGAACAACTGCTGTAAATAGCTCAGCACGAGTTCTTTTACCTCAATTGAGGTGTTATATGAACGTGCTGTTAGCGGTAGTATTCCTTATCATCCTGTCTGGGTGTGCAACGTCCTCTAAAGGCGAGCATCACCTTGGATGGATTATAAGTGAAAAATCTGGCTGTGTTGAGAAGGTCCAAATCAAGAAGTTAGGGCTAATTTATAAGGCCTGCTTCTGATCACAATGCCTCGTTAGCTCAATGGTAGAGCGTCGCCTTGACATGGCGAATAAAGTGGTTCGATTCCACTACGAGGTACCAAAATATGGGATGATGTCATCCCAAGCATATAAATAAAGAGCAAATGCACTAAAGAAGGAGGGCCTGATGAAAGCTCCAATCGTTGTTGCTTTGCTCGTTGGACTTGCTGGTTGCTCAACAGCACCTGTGATTGAGCCACAACCAGGACATCCTACGAGCTATCTCGCTGGATCATTTGGATCGAGCATGGATGATTTTGACCATGATCGTGCAAATGATGCTCTCGAGAGTGGATCTGAAGAACGTCCCTTCAGTTGGGTAAATCCAGCAAGTAATCGAAGATTCACCGTTACGCCGCTTTCCACGTTCAAGCGTGGCAGCAAGGATTGCCGGAGTTACAGCGCAGTCTATAGTGGTCGTAAAGTTTCAGGAACTGCGTGCAGAAACGAAGACGGTTCGTGGTCTGCTCGATAGCTAATAATAGCAGAAGCAACCTAGCGCTCCTCGGAGCCAAACCCAAACCTCAACAATTCTTTAAGGAGAATGTTTATGATGAAGACAGCAGTAGTCGCATCCCTGATTGCCGTTTCGGCAATGACCGCAGGTTGCGCAACTCATCGCCAGACCGGTGAACTTGTAGGCGCAGTTGCAGGCGCCGCACTTCTTGGTCCAGTCGGTGGATCCGCTGGTGCACACATTGCAGCAGGCCTAGTTGGCGCTGGCGTTGGTGCAGCTGTAGGTGGATCAGTAGGACAACACATGGACGAACGTGGCAAGACCGTGATCGTCAAAGAATCATCCTCGACCGTTTATGGTGCTGGATCGTCTTCCTCGAGCTATGATTCGGGATCGGCATCCTCAACCACTACGACAACCACCACCGTTAAGAAAGTTCGTGAATGAAAACAACCGCACTCATCGCCACTCTCGGCATCGCTTTTGCTCTTACCGCTTGCAAGAAAAATGAAGACCGCCCAGTAGTTGTTGAACCATCGACAACTACTACTCCGGCTCCATCATCGACCACGGTAACTGTCACCCCACCAGCAGACACAACCGCTACACCAGCACCGTCGGTTACCCCAGCACCGTCAACAACTGTTGATACAACTACGCCTGCTGCTACTGGAACGACATCGCCTGATACGTCTACGTCTACGACGTCGTCTGACACAGGTACCAGCAGCACTGGAACTGATTCAACCGTTTCCAAGCATTCGAAGAAATGATGTTCAGTTAACTGAACTAGATGGCCCCATGTTCGGGGCCATTTTTGTATCAGGAGTAAAAAGTTAACACGGTGACCTTCCTATAGGTTAAAATAGCAACTCGAGCATGCTGATGCTCTTAATGAAAGATGACTGAGAATGAAAACCATTATCGTATTTTCCCACCTCCGCTGGAATTTCGTTTTTCAACGCCCGCAGCACCTTCTGACGCGACTCTCACAGTACTACAAAATTCTGTTCGTCGAAGAACCGGTTATAGGGAGCCCTGAGCTCGAGGTAAATGATGTTGCCCAAAACATCAAGGTGATTGTGCCGCACCTTCGTGAAGAAGGTTGGGGCTTCACTGATGAACAAATGGCGGTCATGGGACCGATGATTAAAACCTACATCGACGAAAAGTGCGATGTTTCTGATGGCTATGGTATTTGGTTCTACACTCCTTCTGCCCTTCCTCTGAAGGAGTTCTTCAATCCTGAGTTCGTCGTATTTGATGTGATGGACGAACTTTCCCTATTTGCTGGGGCTCCGGCACACCTCAAGGCGCGTGAAGCAAAGCTTCTTCGTATTGCCGATGTCGTCACCGCAGGTGGCCCGTCGCTGGCACGTGCCAAGCAAGAGGTTCGTCCTGACACGCTGTCGCTGCCAAGCTGTGTGGATGCAGCCCATTATTCGCCTTGGCGAGCGTGTGGTGCCGAGGCCGAGACACATGATGGTGATGCGTTGCAAGCGCACATTCCATATCCTCGTATTGGTTTCTTCGGCGTGATTGACGAGCGTCTTGACATCGACCTAGTCGCCGCTGTTGCAGATGCCAATCCACGTTGGCACATCGTAATGGTCGGTCCTGTTGTCAAGATCGATCCTGCAATTCTGCCGAAACGACCAAACATCCACTACCTGGGCAGCCAGTCCTATAAGATTCTTCCACAGCTCGTGCAGGGATGGGACGTTTGCATGATGCCATTCGCCCTGAATGACGCCACGAAATTCATCTCGCCGACGAAAACACTCGAATATATGGCAGCCGAAAAGCCAATCGTTTCAACGGCTATTCATGATGTCATCGAGCTGTATGGTGAAGTCGTGGAAGTTGCTCACAGCCATGATGAGTTCATCGCAGCGATCGAAAAACTTCTTCATGAGGAGCCAATTCACGCTGCAAGCCGAGTCATTACTGGCAAGCAGATCGTTGATCGCTACACGTGGGAAGGAACTGCAGAGAAAATTCACCAGGCAATTGAGGCAGCGATCGCCGCCAAAAAACCTGTTGTACACACTCAGCGATTCGTGATATAATGAACTCCTGAAAAGGAGAAATATAATGCAACTGTGGAAAGACTCGGAATTCTTCTATGCTGTGATCATGCATGGAAAAATGGGTGAGGGAACAATTGAGGTGTTTCCTCATCACGATAATCCGTTTTTGGCAGTAGCTGATGTCAAGAGAAGGTTTGATGGGCTAACATTCATTCGAAACGATCAAGGCGTCAGTTGCTTCCCTCACAAGGCACTACGATACTTTGAACGCAGAGCAAAAGATCGTGGAAAAGAAGTAAGCAAGAAGTAAACCAATGGGGCCGATGGCCCCATTGTTATATTTGGTTATATTTTGGATCCATAAATATATCTGCTCCCCTATTCGGTGAGATTACATCTATGGAGTCCAAGTATGGCATCAGAAGAAAAACCAAAGCAACCTAATGACGCGTCAATTGACAGCACACCTGCGCCTGAGCCTACTAATGACGTTGCGCCAAAAAACCCTGACCCTGTGCCTTCACCTGCACCTGTTGAAAAACCAAATCCTCTCGAAAATGTTGACAAAGAGAAATTGCTTGCATTTCTCTCAGACATGATTGACACTCTGACTTTTCGTCGTGTGGCCCTTGTCGCGCTTCTCACATCCATTGGATTGATTTTTTACTCACTGTATGAAAACCGAGAAGCAATTGTTACAAAGATTACCGGTCCAGCGCACAGCACGCCAATCGACGCGCCAGTCATCAAACCGTGGACCTTGTCTGAAACAAACAAGCTGCAGCTTCAAAATCTTGCAAAGACTACAAAGATTGGATTTGTACTGTTGTCCGATGTTGACTTAAAGAAAAATAGACGTGTAGCTAGATATTCATACATCAAAGATCCAAACATAGTGCTGTCTCCTACCGCAAAATCTGCTTTAGCGTTACCGCTCCCAGTGTTTGATTATGATCCACAAAATACAGAGCAAATGGTATCTACGTTGAGCAACGAGTTCCGCTGTGATCCTTATAAGACGACGATCTACTACAGGCATGCACCAGAACTTGCTGATTATTTCCCCACAATCTGCAGGCTTGCTATACCGCCGTTTGTTGGGCAGTTCATCGGCTTCCTCACGGTTGGTATAGCAGATGACCCAACAAAAGCAGAGCTGGATTCAATTAGATTAGAGGTATCTCGTATCGCGGTTGATATCTATTACAACGATGTTATGAAAAATCAGACCCCAGCTACCAAGTAATTGGGCACCAAGAGGCCCCGGTCCTAAATAGAGTATGCTAATAAGGACTGGACTGGAAAATTATGTCCGTACAGGATAACGCGTTTTCGCTTCTAGCCAAGATCATCAAAGTTATATCGCTGAAGAACATAGCGATATGGTCTTTTGCTGCACTTGTTGTTTTGATCGGTTATACAGTGTTTGAAAATAGAGCAGCTCTAGTGTCGTATTTTGTGAACGGCCCTGCAATTGATGCACCCTCAATCACTGGATTCAAAGTTAGCACACCATCTCAGGCGCGTGTAAAACAACTTGTAGATTCCGATGATCTAATCAATTCAATTGTTATCATGAACGCTGATATTCGAAACAATCGGCGTGTGCCTTTATACTGGTACTCTGATGATACCTCAATTCAAAAATCTTTAGATGCATATTACACAGGACGCTATGGCGGCATTCCTCTCTTTACAGCCGAAGAGAAGAACAACGAAAATGTTGTTGGTGTGATTAATGGAGAATTTGCATGCAGCTCTTATGCTGATGGAAATACTGCAGTGTTTCCAGGTCTGCAAAATCGCATGCCATTCATTTGCCGTGCCAGCTTGCCTCCATATTACGGACAATTTTCAGGTTTCATCGCTATCTCGCTCAATAGGGTTCCAAGCCCTGATGAATTGATCGTTTTAAAATCTGAAACCTTGAATATTTCCACAGAGATCTATTTTAGAGACGTCGTACCAGCCAATAAAAAACTAGCGAGCAACTAAAGCTGTCCACCTGCACCGATAAATACAGAGGTGCAATTTCTCTAGGAGGAAATGATGATTGAAGCAATCAAACGATTCTTTGCCAACTTTGGCAGAAAGCTTGACGAAGCAGGCGACAAGATTGAAGCTAAAGCTGAAAAGGCAAAAGACAAAGTTGAAGACAAGTGGGATGATGTAAAAGATAAAACCGCTGAGAAAAAAGAAGAAATCAAAGATAAAAGCAATGACAACGAAGATCATGAATATGATGTTGTCAAAACAGAAACTTCATATGTGCCAGTTGGTGATGAGCCGATTCACACGCCTGATCCTGGAATTTCAACTACGACGGTGGAGCCGTCTTCTCCTGTTGTGAATCCAGACCCGGTTGTTGAGGTTAAGAAAACCAGAAAACAACGTAGCAAACGCATCGTGAAAAAATAATGACGATCTTTACCGTTGTCTTCGTTGGGCTCATTCTCATTCTCGCAGCATGCGTGACCTTGGTCATGATATTGCGGAAACAGCCTGGTTTCCGTCGGCGGCACGGTAAAGATACCCAGTACATGGGTCAAAAGCGTCGTCGCACTGATGTGAACGAGGATGATAGTGTACCTGATAAAAGTTTGCACGAGAGCGGTGAACGTGATACAATGATCACAAGCAACTCAAAAGGTCAGTCATGATTCTTCTTTCGTCAGTTTCTCTTATTACAGGGTTCTCTCTAGGGATGGAATTCATTTCTGCGATTCCTGAAGAGGATATTGACAATTCGATGATTGTTGATTTAGGAGTACTTCGCTTGATCTTTACAATCAAGAACATGAGTTAAGAACTCGATCCTGTATTACGTGTGTCAAGGGTCCTGTTCTGCAGGACCCTTTTCGTTTAACACGACGCTTCATAACTATGTTATAATGTGACTATCATGCATAATACAGACGAACTAGGTTACGAAAAACGCGCACGAGCAGGAATTGTGCCTTACATGCTGTTGGAAGACGGCACGATCGAGTACCTGATGATGGTTAGTTCAGACCCCAAGTTCGGTGGTCCACGACCCATGATCTCAAAAGGAAAGATCGAAAGAGGTGAAGGTGTACTGGACGCCGCACTTCGTGAGGGAGAAGAAGAGCTCGGGCTTAAACGGCGGAACATCCGCAAGGGGTCGATCAGGGACCTCGCAGACGAACGAGTGGTACTCCACTCGGGCACGTACGACTTAACTCTCTTCTCATGCGAGATCATTGATCGCTATGATTTTGATAAATGGTGCGATGAAACGGAGTACGTCATTTGGATGACCCTGGAGGACTTCAGAGATGAAGGGCGACGAGACCACGTAAAGTACGTGGAAGCGTTGGAAGCAGAACTCAAGGCCAAACACCATTTGGTAACATAAATACGAGAGGTAGTTTTGAGATAGGGATTATCATGAGCAGTAGAATACTTTCACTTGACGCACAAGGCCAACCATCCCGGTGGATATCCTACGAGGATGCGATCACGTACCACGCCAAAAACCTGGTTGCATGGCAACTCGGTGAAGGCAAGGGAGACGTCGTGTTCCGTGGTGGTGAAAACCGCATCACTGGCCTCACATCGACAATTCAAACAGCACCGATCATCGCGGTGAAGGGACATGCAGCTGCAGCTAAACGCATGCACAAAGCTCCTCCGCTGACAAATCGCGAGCTGTTCCGTCGTGACCGTCACATGTGTGCCTACTGCGGTAAGTTCTTCTCAGAATTCAAGCTTACTCGTGATCACGTTACTCCAACGTCTAAAGGTGGTCGAGACATATGGACCAATGTAGTCACTGCTTGTGAAACCTGCAACCACAAGAAAGATGACAAGCTGTTAGAAGAATGTGGCATGAAGTTACTGTACGTGCCATACGTGCCAAACCTGGCTGAAGCTTTGATTCTCCAAAACAGGAATATCTTGGCTGAAGCCATGGCAGTTACAGAGGATGGTGAAGAAGAAAACCCGGCTGCAAAATGCCAGGTTGACTACCTCAAGTCCTTCTGGCCTGCCCATAGCCGGCTATGGGAAGAACTACAGAGCTTAAGCACTGCGGGTAAAGCCGCGTAACGGGAGCCTCCTTTAACGGGAGGCTTTTTTCTTATGATCAAACCAGGAAACCCTAGTCAGAAGCCCAGCTCTTCTGAAATAAAGAAAGCCGCAGTCATTCTACTCGTTGGAATGATTATCATCTTTGTGCTGCTCTATCGGGAAGCCGTCAAAGTTGACAAAGAAATCAAAGCCAAGTGCGCTAAGAGGGGCGCCGTCGTTGTAGAAATCCATAAGCAGAACGGTGAACGTGAATTCACTTGCATGATTCCGCTCAATCCAAAGCCCTAGCCCTATAAATATGAGGGTATATCATAGGATATATCCCCCATACGACAGGAGCTAGACAATGAAAATTTATCAAAGCGCCGTGACAACCGATCCAGTTTTGCCGCAAGAAATTGCGACAAAACGATACGTGGATCAACAGGTTGTTTCCGGTGTTTCAGGTGCTGTAGTTGGCGGTGTTTTTATCACCGACATTACACCGACCTCAAGCGGTATCGTTGGAAATAAACAATACGTTGCGAATACTGTTCCAGCAAACAAGGTCATCACTGATGGAACCGCTGATACCCCAAATGTTCGCGTCTCTCTTGTAGCAGAAGGCGGGGCCGCGTTCTATTCTCCAACCGTAGTTGTTACCACCGAACCTCCACAGGCTGGCGGACCAATCACGGTTAACTTGACAGAAGATACGTACGACAAACGGATGTTTGCAGGTTATGCTGACATCGTCGTCAACGTTGATACTGTGGTAACTGCCACTTCAAATACCAACGCAAAAGCAACTGCCACGGTTCACGTTGCAGCAGCTGGTCCTGTTGTATCGTCAGCCACGATCGGTGCTCTTCCAGGAACCCAAACTGAAGTCAAACAAAACGACGTTCTGCCAATCACAGGTGTGGTTGGAAATACTGCAACCTACGTTGAAGTTATCGCGCTTGGAGCTGCAAAGGCGGTTTCGTCTCTGACTCTCGGTGCTGCTGATTCTGGTGGTGCAGGATTTAAGACGTTCTCGGGAACCTTCATCGTTGGAGCTGGAACTGGTGCTCAACGTGCTTCCGTCCGTGCACGCAACACACTTGGCACGTTTGGTGGAACTGTAACATCTACGAACACGGTGACCCTGAACCAGACGTACCCAACGATTGGTGCTCGCACGATTTCTTACCCAGCCGGTCAAAGCGCGTTGAAAGGTTCAGAATCGGCGACTGTAACTGCAACAGTTACGAACGCTGACACAGTAGCGTACACCTCGTCGACTGACCTGTCGGTAGCAAGTCCAAACACCTACGCTGCTTCGAAGACAGTAACGCGTGTTGGCGGTGGATACGTCATTGGCACCAACAACTACACGATCACCGCAACAAAGGCGTCTAACGCAGCAGTTACAACCGCAACTGCGGCCGTGTCGATTGCTGATACCGCCCCAACTGCTACGATTTCAATCGTTGGCAACCCAACTCGTTTAGTTTCCACACCAACTGGAACGGATTACACGGTACGCATTACGCCTAACCAAACGCTAAATGCTGCACCTACACTAGCGGCTTCAAGCGGAACATGGCAAGGTGCATGGACCTTCTCCGCTGGCGTGTATTCTCGTGTTCTTCGAATCGCTGATGCCGACGCTGATGGAGCACAGCTCTTCAGCAACCTGTCGATGACTAACCTTGCGAACGTAGTTGGAACTACGATCACCTCTGGAGCAGCGTATACCGTTGGTGGTTTCGTTCGTCGCACTCTGACCTTTGCTCCGTTCTCTCAAACTGCAGCAATTGGGACGAACATCTCAGACTTCACGAAGGTCACCGCGCAGTACACTGGTTCATCGGTCCTTACGCGTCGCACAGACACATCTCAGTACTTCGCTGGCTTTACCATCACGGATGCTGACGGTACATACAATCCAAACGGTGGGTACTTGTTCCTCACTGATGCAGAATTTGCTGGTTCAAACACCACCGGCACCCTGCAAGTTGACATTGAAGAGGTCGCATAATGAGCGCATTTGAGGATTTTGTACAGGTAGAGCTTCCGAAGCGTGGCTATCTTAATCAGGACCCGGCTCAAGAGACCGTCATCGTTCGTCGTGGTGCAGGCCCACGACAATTTGATGCTGTTCAACTTCAAGAAGGACAGGTTCTTGCATATGTCAACGGACAACTTGCAGGTGTAAATCTTGCTGGTGCTGTTGCACAATATGAAACTGGAATTCGAAAAGCGATTGTTCCTGTAGCCACACCTGCTGTAACATGGACGATTAATCACAACTTCAACTCTGAGAACGTCATTGTACAGGCGTTCGACGAAAACAAGTCAGTGATCTTTCCAGATGCAATCACGATCGATGATGCGAATACCATCACGATCTCCTTCAACACATTCCAGGCAGGGACTGCGCGCATTCTTTTCCTTGATTAAAACGATATTGTGATGACAGAGAAAAGGGTCGATCAGTTTATGATCGACCCTTTTCACATGTGCTGTGATACAATGAACAAAATATTCTTTGGGATCAGCGGTTTTTGGATGATAGCTGTGGTAGTCGTGGTTGGAATCACGTTGGTTTTCTTACAAAAGAAACAGATGGCTGACGCTGATGAACTGCTAGTTGAAAAATGCGCCATTGCTGGAGGCCAAATCGCAAAGTTACGCGATGGTAATGGAGAGTTTGTATGTGTAAAGGTGATTCCAATTAATATTTGGGTAAATAAAACCCAAGGAGATAGAAAAAAGTGAAGTACGTATCAACCTAGCGTAAGGAACCATTATGTCCGAGCTTCAACGTAAACTTGCCAAGGCGGTGCTCATAGCACGAGGAATTTGGATGTTGGTAATGCTCGGCTCATTTGCTTTTGCCGCATTCTTTCTTCCATCGATTTATCTTCTCTTGCTTATTCCTTTCGCAATTCTGTCCTATCTCATGATGCTTATCATAGTTGGTTTCACGATGTCAGGGCAAATTAACGAGGAGGTAAAGAAGGAATTTGAAGAGCAAAACAAAATTAAGGAACTTACCGAGAAGATTGCAACTGGAAATCATTCACCTGATGAAGTAATGAAGATGATGCATGAGGTCGGTATTACTGATGCTGCAGTAGTTGAAGAGACTTCAAAGGTAATTGGAACCTACAATGGGCATGAAATCTTTGAGTGGATTTACGTGAAGTCCCCAAACATGGATAAGCCTGCGAAGTTCATGTATTATGGTCCTGCTGAGGTGTCAAATGGCATGTCGATCATTCCAGTTGTTCCAGGTCTACTATTTGCTTGCGTGCAAGGGGTCCTATACTACATTGAAGTTGAACCTGCACAAAAAGATGTACAAACACCTATTCCTAAGGTATAATGCATATATAGATTGATGCTGCAGCTAAAACTGCAGTTAAAAACAGGCAGCACCATCGTCTGTCGATCTAAGTGACCGAAAGGTTACGGTTATCAACCAATAGCTACCCGTAATCAACTTCTTTGTCGCAGTCCATTAGGTCGTTATTCAACACACTGAGAAACCGCCGCGTATCGATTATCTCAAATCGTAAACTGAAACTACTAAGCTCTCTGTTCTTCTAACGCGAGTTAGAAAGACAAGCCAGAAGTAACAGACGTCTTCCCATGCGGTATGGGAATAGTCAATCTAAGACGATAAAATTGAAGACGTTTTTGGCTACGTGAAGTCAAATATTGCTGGGTCGAAATCCGGATAGTGATCACCGCTATGAGCGTGATGTAGGTTGCTTCTTATTGCTGATCTCGAAAGGGACAGGAATCACGTGAAAGCGTGTGAGGCAACTGAAATTCTCGATTGCATTTTTGTTTCTCAGTGAGTTGTTTAATTTGCTGCGCGCTTCGCAGCCGTTCATATGAAAGGAAATACCATGGCAACTTCGAACTACACCAACCACGCAAACGCAATTTCGTCCAAGACGAAAGCAAAGGCATCCGTTTCCACCCCGCAGACCCAGGTAATTCCAGGTCGTGAAGCCGACATGGCGCGCAACAACGCCGGTGGTTTCTCGTTCACGCTGGATCACTGGGGCGTGCTGGACCGCTTCCTGATGATCGGCTCGGAATCGGCCGGTTACTACGTCGGTGCTGAGGCAACGACCAAGCAGTCCTTCGATACCACGAAGAAATGCATCAAGGAAGACGGTGTGCGCGTGGTCAACCGCCTGACCGAGTACTCGCTGGCCGGTCGTGCTCCGAAGAACGATCCAGCAATCGTGGCGCTGGCCCTGGCTGCTGTGTTCGGTGACCCAGTTACCGTGACGGCTGCGTACGACGCGCTACCGAAGGTGTGCCGTACTGGTACCCACCTGTTCCTGTTCGTGTCGCTGTTGGACGCGATGGGTAAGTGGAACGCGGCCGCAAAGCGTGGTGTTTCCAAGTGGTACACCGAGAAGAACCTCGACAAGCTGGCTGTCCAGCTGCTGAAGTACCAACAGCGTAACGGCTGGTCGCACCGCGACGTGCTGCGTCTGGCACACGTAAAGCCAACTTCGCCGGAACAGGAAACCCTGCTCGGCTACGCTGTGAAAGGCGCAGTCGAAGAAGGCAAGCAAGTTCCACAGCTGTTGGTGGACTTCGAGCTCCTGAAGCGCACGACCGACAAGCGTGACGTTATCCGCCTGATCGAAGGTTCCGACCTCGTGACCTGGGAAATGGTTCCGACCAACTTCCTGTCCGACAAGGACGTGCTGTTCGCCCTGTTGAAGAACATGGGCATGACTGCGCTGATCCGTAAGCTGGGTTCCTTGACGTCTCACGGCGTGATCGGCCCTCTGTCGGAAGGTTCGAAACTGGCAGTTGCAAAGCTGACCGACGTGGAAGCGATTCGTCGTGGCCGCGTACACCCTGTAACGATCCTGCAGGCGCTGAAGCAGTACTCGGCGGGTCATGGTCTACGTGGTTCGATGTCCTGGAACCCGGATCAGAAGATCATCACGGCACTGGACGACGCGTTCTACGCGGCATTCGGCGTGATCGACAAGACCGACGAGAACTACATGATCGGTGTGGACATCTCGGGTTCGATGCAGTCGTCCCGCGTGAACGGCTCGGAAAACCTGACGGCGGCTGAAGTTGCTGCTGTGATGGCAATGGCGATTGCTCGCAATCAGCCAAACCACTACATCGTTGGCTTCAACCACCAGTTGGTTGAACTGAACGTGTCGCCAAGCATGCGTCTCGACGCTGCACTGGCTGCTCTTCGTAAGAAGGCATGGGACGGTGGTGGTACCGACTGCGCGAAGACTTTCGAGCACGCGCTGAAGCTGGGCCTGGACGTGGACAAGTTCACGATCATCACGGACAACGAAACCTACGCTGGCGGCCAGGCCCCAGTGCAGGCGCTGAACAAGTACCGCCAGAAGAAAGGCAAGATGGCGAAGTCGGTTGTGATCGGTACCTCGGTATCGAGCTTCACGATCGCTGACCCGAAAGACGGTGGTATGCTGGACATCGCCGGTTTCGACAGCGCCGCACCGCAGATCATCGCTGGTTTCTAAGCTGTAAGGCTTAGACAAGGGGAGACTTCGGTCTCCCTTTTTAGTTTCAGGAGAGAATCATGGCAAAAGAGCAATATGTCAAGGTGAAGGTCGTGGTTGAACGAACGTACCTTCTGCCTGTCATCGATGGCAAAACGTACGGGTACTACACGCCTGAAGAACTTAAAGATGAATGGTTCGGTAAGCTTGATGCACTGAACCGTTCCAACGAGACTCGAGATATCTCCCGCCTCGGCGGCAGTGACGTTATCCTCTCTGCTGAAATCATCGAGACCATCGACGTGCCAGAAGGAACGATATGATCATCGACACTACAGCTGGCACCTGTATTCTTGGAAGTAACTTTGACCGTCTTATCACGACGTACAGGGTCAGAGAATACGAGGACTATCCGCACTGTACCGTGGGGAAGCTGTGGTACCATGACGATTGGCTTTTGCTTCAAGTCGACGATGAAATTGCACGGTACTACTCTTCCATCATCAAGCAGCGGTTCGACATTGACCTCCATTGGCGAAGCAAGTGGGGTGCCCACGTTTCTGTGATCCGTGGTGAGGCCATTCCAAAACCTGAAAAATGGGGAGAAGATGAAGGCCGCGAAATTCAAATCTACTACACCCACCAGATTTACACGAACAAGGATCATTGGTGGCTGAACGTCATCTCGGAAGAACTCGCTGATATTCGGGCTGGATATGGGCTTCCACCAGAGAAGAAATTCTTTCACTTGACTATAGGGAGAACATCATGATCGACGATCCAATTGTCATTCGCAAGTCGCGAGGCGCACTGATCGTAAGTTCTTCTAAGGCGACTGACCCAATTCAGCTCATTCGTCAGGTTTCGCATAACGAGCTGGAAGTCCACCTTAAGAACGGTAACAAGTACATCGAACACATCGGTGAAGCCGACATGCAGCAGGTGGTCCTTGAGATGATGGGCTATGCACCTCACGAGCTCATCATGTCCTTCTACTGTTGGCCGTCAAAGGAAGAAGGAAAGTTAAAGTTTCTGACTGGCGATCACCTCAGACAGGCAGGTGAGAACGCCTGTGCGGCTGTCTTCTCTCCAACTCCGTACATGAACTCAAAGTTCCTTGACCTCACTATTTCGCATACCGAGCATAAGAAGAAGTGCTATAATGAAAATGAAACTGGGTACTCGAGCTACGACGTGTTGCTAAAGTTTCGGTTTCACGCTCGAGTTGACATGGCAGACGAAATCGCAGAGGAGTTCCATAAATGCGGCTTCCATGACATTGTGAAGACGGTGTTCGTGAACGGTCCACAGAACGTGTGCGCCAATGACATCAACGTCTATAGCATAAAGGTACTGGAATGAAGATCAGGAAGAAGACACTGAAGCGACTCAAGGCAGTGATGAAGGGAAAGCTGCCCATCGAGAAGCTAAAGTTTAAGGAGCTGCAGCTCCTTGACCAAATCATGTACGAGGCAATAGAGCTGCTTTACGCTGACCGTATGATGCCTGCAAGTAACGAAATACATTAACACGTTTTCCGTGGTTATGTTATAATGACTTATCAGACACACAACGGGATTTTAACATGGATGACAAACTTGCAAAAGTTCTCAACAACTTGCCAGCATTCAGACAGCGGCAAGATAGCACGATCGATCAGCTTCGTGATCTAGAACGGGTTGCGGTAAAGTTGGGGATGTACGATGCAGCCGACACCATCCGTGGAATGGTCACGCGTCATGATGAACAGGTGGCAAAAATCGATGAACAGGTGGCAAAAATCGATGAAAAGGTGAAAAAATGACGGCACTTACATATGGCATGCAGTACCCTGGTTGCACCTTCTCGGAACGTCCGCACCCGCAGTTCGAGGACCTGCATCTCCGTCTTGGTTGGTCAATGGACAATCGTCGGCCCGTTGCAGCGTTCAAGCTGTTTGGAATCGAAGTCATTGTTTATGACCGAATCGCTGCAAGTGAAATTCATGAAATGACCGGTGTCGGCAAACCGGTTTCCAAAATGGAGCCCTACCTCGAGCGCATTCTCTTCATCGCGCTTCAGCAGAACCCGGCGTACCTGGAATACGCCCTCCTTGAAGCCTATAACCACGGCTTGATG
>Ga0070661_100001421_pt1 | contig 16641 bp, 11 predicted proteins | sample KBSC43metaG_FD_64663 | JGI IMG/M metagenome (GOLD analysis project Ga0070661, IMG submission 64663) | Corn rhizosphere microbial communities from Kellogg Biological Station, Michigan, USA - KBS C4-3 metaG | ecosystem: Host-associated > Plants > Roots > Rhizosphere > Soil ...
CCCCTGCTGGTCAAACGGGTGATAATATCGATGACAGTTATGGTTATCCATTTTTGTTTGAGAGCGAGGAAGCGCAACAACTCACTATTGACATCTGGAAACAGATTGCTGCTCATTATGCCAATGAACCAACGATCATGGGTTATGATCTGCTGAATGAGCCCATTCCTCCGTTTTTTGATACAGCGTTTTTCAATCCAAGGCTCGAACCGCTTTATAAAAGAATTACGGCAGCTGTGAGAGCAGTGGACAAAAAGCATATCATCTTCTTAGGTGGTGCGCAATGGGATTCCAATTTTAATGTATTTGGAAAACCGTTCGATAATAATCTCGTTTATACTTTTCATAAATACTGGACACCACCTACACGCAAAATGGTGCAACCTTATATTGATTTTGGAAATCGATACAATGTTCCGATTTATTGCGGCGAGACGGGAGAAAATACAGATGAATGGATAACCAGTTTCCGTCAAACGCTCGACAGTAATAACATAGGCTGGCATTTCTGGCCATACAAAAAAATGGATAACAGTCGCTGCCTCGTCAGCTTCAAACAGCCGGACGCTTATAACATCATCTCAGCTTATGCAGATACAACACGGGATACTTATAAAAATATTCAACAGTACAGACCTCGTGATATGGAAGCGGTAAAAAAAGCATTGTTAGATTTTTTGGTGAATTGTCGCTTTGAAAACTGTTATTTGAATGAAGGCTATATAAAAGCGTTAAACTTTAAAACACAATAACCTTCTTGAGGACTCTCAATTTCGAACCTTTTTGAACCTCATAAGAAACCTAGGCAAATAGCTACACATAGATTTTCTATGTCACCCTATTGTGACCTTAAATGGTGAAATAATTCAACCCAATGCATTACCGATTTTTCAGTTCTCTCCAATAATCTCAGGAATTAAATTTCCTTTCATTTTACCAGTCATGTGCACGAATGCTTCGGCAGCTTTTACACCGAGTTCTCTTCCGCGAAAATCTTCTGAAGAGGCGTGACCACAATCATAAATGCTCGCCGGATCCTGGCTGGTGTGACAATAAATCGCCTTACGTTTCTGTTCCTGTGTCCCTGTAATGTCAATGTAGCAATCAGGATGAAATCCTAATGTTTGTGAACCGGGGCATGCCTCGCAGAAGTAAAGATCAAATTTATTCGCTGACCTTACCCATGCCTGGATAGTAAGCAGGCTCGCCGCCTGGTGATCTTTATGTGTATCGATCGGCCAATGTGTAAATACTACATCAGGCTTTTCGGCTGCCAATAATTGTTGGATCTTCATCACCCATTCATTGTTCACAACTGTATCACCGTCGATTTGGCCGGCAAAAATGGGTTTCGCATTCAGGATCTTTGATGCAGCAATCGCCTCCTTACTTCTGATGCTTGCTGCCTCATCATGAGACTTGCCTTCAATTCCGGCTTCGCCTCTTGTCAGGTAAATGATCGTAACATCATGACCGGCTGCAGCAAATTTTGCGAGCGTGCCTCCACAGATACTTTCAGGGTCATCGGGATGACCGCCGACACAAACAACTTTCATTTTCTTAACAGGCTCGTTTGTTTTCGCCTTTAATCCGGAAGGCACAGCCATTGCACCTAAGCCACCTAAGGAGCTTTGCAAAAATTTGCGACGCGAAGAATATCTCATGGCAAGCAGGTTTTAGTTTATTTTAATGCGTAGTGACTCTTTGTGGTTCTTGTGCCTTTCGTGACCTCTCCTCCCTCAATAGTATGGTCACAAAGCCCACAAACCCGCCTGCCGTCAGGCAGGGAATCACAAAGGGCAAAAGGCTTACAATTGTAATTTCAATTTCATTTTGTTTAATAAGATCACAATTCCCATTACCGCTACGGCGAAAAATGCGGACCACAACATGCCCGGCCATCCTGATCTGAAAAAATGTGGTACGATCACAATTCCCATCAATGCTGTCAAATAATAAATGATATCAGGGATAATGTAAGTAAGCAAAGGATTTGATGCTGCAGGTTTGAAAAAATTTGTCCAGCGCTGGATCTTTTTCATGTCGATCAGCCAATACAAAAAAGAAAAAATGATCGTGCAGAAAGCCGCGCTATATAAACACCAGGTGGGTGTAGCATAAATTTTTGAAATCTTAAAATAAGGGCGCAGGAAATAGCCTGCAATAAATAAGAATACGGCAAATGCAAGAGCGTCGAGAAAACGCATGTTGGAAGAGACTGGCTTTGCATTGTCGAAAAATAACAAGGTCACTATGATGCCGCATAATACAATTGATGTATGTGCTGCGTCTCCTTTGCGTGCGCTTATCCAACTCCACCCCGAATGCTCAACTGCAGGCATTCTACCTATCGCATAAAATGCCACACACACTGCTATCATGACTGTGAGCAAGTATTTATTGCCAGAAAATAATTGATAAAAAATACATGAGTAGAGATAAGCCCAACCGATCAAACCTAAAATGCCCCACCAGCGTGGTGTAATGTGCTCGCCATCTTTCCCGCGATAAATAAAAGCAAGTATTGCCAATATTATAAATCCGATCGCTCGTAACATAAAAACAACCATCCTGTTTGACGTTCGATAAACTTTCCATATCAACAGCACAGCGGCGAAAAATAAAATTGACCAGAGATTGATGGAGATCCCCATTGCTTTTTCATCATACCCTCCTTCCGCATTCACCATGAAAAAACCTAACACCAATAAACCGAGCGTTCGAAAAAGGATATGCTGCTGTAATTGAATAAAGCTTGCGCCTTTTTTCAGACGTTGATTGATCGCAAAAGGAATTGACATGCCCACTATAAATAAAAAACCCGGGAAAACGACATCAACAAACGTCATGGCATCCGCGTCCCTGGGCATGTGTTTCATCCATTGAGGTATGTCCCCGATACCGGCAAGTTCATTAACAAATATCATGACAAGAATAGTGATACCCCGAAAGGCATCGATAGATAAAATTCTTTCCTTATTCAGCCGGTTAACGTGCATATCAGATTAACGGAGGATTGATGTAAAATAGGTGTAAATTGACATGGAACTACCTACAAAACGCTTATTAAATTTGAATGAAATGAAAAAGATCGTTTACAATATAAGCTTTTTGTTTTGCAGCGCCGCTGTGGTCCTCTCACCCTATTTTGGCAAGCCGAAACCCAAACCGGCTATCATTGCTTATGTTGGTGGATTCAGAGGATTGATCAATACAGACTCGATCGATGTATGGCGGCTATCTCACATCAATTATGCCTTTATTGACATAAAGGATAAGCGGGCATGGTTACATCATGAGGCGACCGATACGATCAACCTCAGGAAACTAAGTGAATTAAAAAACATAAATAAGGATCTGAAAATTTTAATCTCGATTGGCGGCTGGACATGGAGCAAAAATTTTTCAGATGCAGTGCTTACCGATACTTCGCGCCAAAACTTTGTGACGAGTGCGGTAGCAATTGTTTCAAAATTTAACCTGGACGGAATTGATATCGATTGGGAATACCCGGGCATGATCGGTGACAGCAACGTATATCGGCCAGAGGACAAACAAAATTACACTCTTCTTTTCCGCGACCTCAGACATGGACTTGATAGCCTCAATCAAATTACCCGCTCAAAATATTTTGTAACGACCGCAGTTGGCGGATGGGGAGCTTACCTTGATCATACAGAAATGGGAAAACTGCAGCAATACACAGATTTCATAAATATAATGAGCTATGATTATGCTGACGGATCAGATACGATCTCTGGTCACCACACCAATCTGTATAATTCTTCAAAGGATACCAGCCAATATTCTGCGCATCGTTCCATACAGGAATTTATTGCCGCCGGTGTGCCTCCTTCGAAAATTGTAATAGGCATTGCTTTTTACGGCAAGGGCTGGCAAATGGAATCAGGTGACAACAATGGTTTGTACAGGAAGGCATTAAAACCTGCACGTGGCGGTGGCTTCACGTATTTAAAAGACAGTGTGGTCGATAAAAATGGATATAAGCAATATTGGGATACTGCTGCCATGGCTCCTTATCTTTTTAACCCTGAAACAAATATTTTTATCTCTTATGACGACGAACGGTCGGTGGAAGAAAAATGCAAGTATGTAAAGCAACACCATCTTGGCGGAGCCATGTTCTGGGAATACAACAATGATAAAAAAGAATACCTGCTCAAGATCATTGCCGATAATTTTAAATACAAGAAGAAAAATAAATAGCAGGAAGGCGAAAGCAAAAGATGCGCCATTGCAATCATAAGGACCTAACAATTATGGCACTTGAGATTGAACGAAAATATCTTATTGACCACAAAAAATGGGATAAAATCAATAAACCGATTGGGAAACTTTATAGACAAGGCTATCTTTTCACAAATAAAAATAAAATAGTCCGCGTAAGACTTACAGATTCCGATGCATACTTAACTATTAAGGGAAAAACCAATGGTGCAACTCGTGATGAGTTTGAGTATGAAATTCCTTTGACCGATGCCAGGCAATTGCTAGATAATTTTTCTGAAGGTGAGTTATGTAAAACCCGATACGAAGTGTGGTATAAGGATAAGCTTTGGGAAGTAGACGTTTTTCATGATGCAAATGATGGCTTGATCGTGGCAGAAGTTGAGCTAGACAGTGAAGATCAAAAGTTTGACTTACCTGATTGGATAACTGAAGAAGTCACAAACGATCCCAGGTATTATAATTCCAATTTGACACTATTACCATTCAAAAAATGGAGTTGAAAACTGAACTAAGGTAATATGGTATTTGGTTATTAAGGTTATAAATCTGTAAGGATTCTATCCATAATTTCTTTGTCCATTCACGAATGTCCGTCATTCCATATTCTCAGTTATCTTTACTTAGCCACGGCATTGAATAGAATGGATTTCGCTGTTTCACTACCAAAACTTCAAACTCAAACCAAAAACTAAAAAATGGAAGTTCAACTCCACCTGATCGACTACATTATAATGGTGATCTATTTCGTGTTTGTGTTAGGCATTGGTTGGTTCCTGCGCAAATACATGAAAGACGCCAAACAATTTTTGGAAGCAGGTCGTTCACTGCCTGCATGGGTCACCGGCCTGGCTTTCATCTCCACTAATCTTGGTGCACTTGAAGTAATGGGCATGACGGGCTCCGGCGCGAAATATGGAATGCTCACGACGCATTTTTATTGGATCGGCGCCATTCCTGCAATGGTCTTTCTCGCCATTTTTATGATGAGGTTTTATTACGGCTCGAAGGCGAGATCCGTCCCCGAATTTCTAAAATTGCGCTTCGATGAAAAGACGCGTGCACTGAATGCAATTTTATTTGCAGTGATGACAATAATGGCCTCCGGCATTTCCATGTATGCACTCGCCTTACTCATGGAAAAAGTGCTGGGATGGAATTTTAATATTAGTCTTTGGTTATCCGCTGCCATCGTTCTTGCATACACATACCTTGGAGGTTTGTCCTCTGCGATCTATAATGAAGTGCTGCAGTTCTTCATCATCCTTATTGGTCTCTTGCCGATCGTGATCCTGGCACTAATGGAAGTAGGTGGCTGGAGTGGTTTAAAGGAAGGTCTGGCACCGATTGCCGCGCAAAAGGGTTTTGCCCCGGATACTCTAACCACAACATGGAAATACACCGGTGATGCCAATGCAAACCCGATGGGTGTGAAATGGTATGGGATATTTGCAGGACTTGGATTTGTTCTCTCATTTGGCTATTGGTGTACCAATTTTTTGATCGTCCAAAGAGCGATGGCCGCAGAATCGACGACTGCGGCACGCAAAACTCCACTCATCGGTGCGATCCCAAAAATGTTCATCCCTTTCCTGATCATTGTACCGGGTATCATTGCACTGGTATTGATCAATAATCCCGCTTCGGGATTCAGCATCATGGAAAATGGAAAACCGAACTATGATCTGACCATCATCATGTTGCTGAAACATTATTTACCTGCTGGTGTGTTGGGTGTGGGTATTACGGCATTGCTTGCTTCATTCATGTCTGGTATGGCAGGGAATGTATCTGCGTTTAATACTGTATGGACCTATGATATTTATCAAAGTTACATTCGCCCTGCAACAAACGATGCAGCAGCGGATGCAAGACATTATTTACGAGTAGGAAGGCTGGCGACAATTTTTGGTGTCCTGGTGAGTATCGCTGCAGCTTATCTCGCTGGCTTATTTGGAAACATCATGGACTTTCTTCAAACAATTTTCTCCATGATCAATGCGCCTCTCTTCGCGGTAATTTTCCTCGGTATGTTCTGGAAGCGAACTACTGCACATGGAGCTTTTGCCGGATTGCTGGGAGGTTTCCTCGTGGCACTCGCACATCATGGTCTTACCGCTCCAGAGGGAGCTACAACGTTGGTAAAGGGTGGATGGTTGGGCTTGATCCATACTTATCCAGTCGAGATGGCTCAGAATTTCTGGACGGCCATTTATGCTTGCGCAGCCGCCACGCTGATCACAGTAAGTATTACAATGGTTACCCGGCGCGAGAAAACTGATGAAGAATTAAAGGGACTTGTTTATTCATTGACCCCAAAGATCAGTGAAGAAAATGTTCCATGGATCAAACGAACGAATACCCTGGCCCTATTTGTTTTGATCATTTTTTTCATTTTATCTATTTTATTCTGGTAAAAAAATTATTCTATGTTAGATATAAAAATTCCAATCGGTCTCATGTTCTTTATTTTTGGCGTGGTCCTGACGATCTATGGATTTATAAGCAGGAATGATACAGAGTTGTATCAAAAATCATTCTCCCACAACGTCAATCTTTGGATGGGGGGCCTGATGCTGGTCTTTGGTGGTGTAATGTTGCTGTTGGTGAGAAGGAGAAAATCTTAGACATACAGATCTGTGTTGCCTCTGTTTTAAATTCAGATTGATAACTAAACAATTTCGGGACAACCGCAAAAATGGAAGTACATCATCATTCTCATGAATCCCACGGCAAAAAAAATTGGAGAACTTATGCATGGGAATTTCTCATGCTATTTCTTGCTGTCTTTTGTGGCTTTTTGGCTGAATATAAGCTGGAGCACACAATGGAACATCAACGGGAGAAGCAATATGTTCAGTCTTTAATTGCTGACTTAAAAGGCGACCAGGAAGTATTATCTCAGCATATATTGCTTGTAAAAAATGGGGTTTCGATGATGGAAAGTCTAATTACTCTTTTAAATTCTCCTGCTCAAATTCCAGGCAATACCGGGCAATTATATTATTGGGCTAGACTTGCTCCTCGTTTAAGGCCTCTTGCAATCAACGATAGGACGTTTGAGCAATTAAAAAACTCAGGCAATTTCAGGCTTATTCGAAACTTGAATGTTTCAAATGAAATAATGGCTTATTATGAAATGATCCCATTGGAACATCTCCTGGAATCAATTAATGAAAGTGAATTTACGGAATACAAGAGGGTGGCATCTAAAATTTTCAGTTCTTCTGTATTTCTAAAGATGGAAGGACCCAATGATCAGATAAGTCAGACAAATGAAAATCCTCCTTTACGTAGCATGGACAATGAACTGTTACAGGAGCTATCTGTTTTTGCAGCCTACCTTCACGGAACAAAAAAAGGAGTTATCGCTAATTCGGAAAGGTTGAAAGCAGCCGGCGTCGAGTTAATTGAATATCTACAAAAGGAATACAATATAAAGTAAGAACAATACGATAACAAAGCATTACGCCGTTGTTAGTGTTTTTCATAAACCTGTTTCAGAGATGAGTCAGCTCACCAACAACACGAATTGAGATAACTTACGGAACGGGTTGTTGGTATAAAATCCGATAATAGAAAATTTCATAAACTTGTTACCGACGGCGGCGAAGAAATAAAGAATTTTTCTTGTTAGTCGAATCGGCTTAAAAGGTCTTTTTAATTTTATACACAATATCGTTGCTATGTTGAATAGTACATTGGCAAATTTTTATGAAAGAGATATTCGCAAGATGATAGAAGAAGTTAACTTGTTTAAAGATGAAGAAGATTTGTGGAGAATCCGGGGTTCTGTAAAAAATTCCGCGGGTAATCTTACATTGCATATCATCGGAGGCCTTAATCATCTCATTGGAACAACGCTTGCACGAACCGGGTATGTTCGTGACCGCGACAAGGAATTTACAACCAAAGGCATTGAAAGAAAACATCTCGTCGCTCAACTGCAAGCACTCATACCCATGATCAGCGAAACAGTGAATAAACAGAACCTCGATGCTGAATACCCAGCATTCTTTGATAAACCAAAAACATCGATCGGTTACGTGCTGATACAGTTGTTGGCTCATTTAAACTATCATCTTGGGCAGGTTAATTATCTGAGGCGTACTCTTGAAGAAGACAACTGAGGTTTATCAGGGTTTTCAGTTTCCTGTTACCTATTGCCTGTTTTAATAATTTCACTGCGCGATACTAACCGGCAACTGGTTACTATCGTTTAAAGCTTATTATAAAATTACTTCCCTTATCAAGTTTAGTTTCTACCTGGATAGTCCCCTTGTGTGATTCGATGATCGAATAACAAGCGGCAAGTCCCAAGCCCATTCCGTTTTTCTTGGAAGTAAAAAAGGGTTCGAAAAGCTTTGGTAAGAACTCAGCCGGAATCCCTTTGCCATTATCACGAATGGAAACCATGTGCCCGGAAGGCATTGGAGATATGGAAACTGTTAACTCTCCTTTGTTTGTTTCCATCGCCTCGATCGCATTGATCACAAGATTGGTGAATGCAATGATCAGTTTCGATCTATCGGCCTGGATCTCTAAAGGAGAATCGGGATAATTTTTTTGAACCTTGATATGTTGTAAGTTGATTCGGTCTGTAGCCTGGGAAAGACTTTCATCCAGTATTTCCTGTAAAGAGTGTTTCTCAAATTTTAACTCGAGCGGCTTGGTAAGATCCAGGAGCTCGGTAATGATCTTATTTATTCTTGTACAGTTTCGCTGCACAATGCCTACAAGATAGTTCTGGATCTCTTCATCATCACTTGGCGTTTTTAATTGTTCAACGGCAAGGGTAATATTATTTAAAGGATTCCTTATCTCGTGAGCAAGTATCCTTATCAGCCTTTCATTGGCAGCTAGTTTTTGTGCCTGGATATTTGCCTGCTCCGCTTTCCGGATATTGGTAATATCATGAATAATACCGTGTATCAGGTGATGAGGATGTGAATCGAGCTGAAAGGAGACAGAAAGAAGGCAGGGCTTTACTTCTCCATGCCGATCCCGGACCTGTATCTCAATATCATTTGCATTTTCTTCTTTCGCGAGGAGATCGCGAAGCTTTTCCTTTTGTGCTTCGTCATTCAAAAACTCAAAGAGATTGCAAGGTGACCGCTCGCTATTCTCTTCTCCGAATAAGATCGAGGCAGCCTGGTTATATTCTATAAAAACTAAGTTTTGATCGGAAATAAATACTGCATCCTTTGAGCCCTTGAAAAGATTGCGGTATTTGTTCTCCCTTGCTTTTAATTCACGTAATGAATCAGCGCGGTCGAGCGAGTAGCGGATGCACCGTTCCAGCTTCTCCGCGTTCAGTTCTGATTTTACGAGATAATCAGTAGCACCGCATTGCATCGCCTTTATGTCAATGTCCTTGTTTCCCTTTCCCGTCAGCAACACGATTGGGCAATCACATGGAATGGCCATCGCTTCCTGCAAAAGTTCCAGCCCTGTTTCATTTCCCAAGCGGTAATCAAGAAAATAAATATGATAAGCTCCGGCTTTTATCTTCTCAAACGCAGTTTGATAACTGTTGACCCAGTCAATTACAAAATTCACATTCTCGATCTCACGGAGATAGTCGTTGATTATGAAAAAATCATCTTCATCGTCATCAATAACGCCAATGCGGATCTGATTTCCTTTTAACATGTATGATCAGTGGGTTTCGGGTAAAATTAATGTAAACCGCGAACCTTTGTTTTCTTCTCCATCTGCATAAATGATTCCATCATGATTGCCGGCAATTTTTTTGCAGATGGAAAGACCAAGACCGCTTCCTTCATATTCCGATTTTGAATGAAGCCGGACAAAAGGTTCAAATATTTTTTTAGCATTGACCCTGTTAAAACCAATACCATTATCAACCACTTCAATTTTACAATAGTTCTTACTCAATGAAAGGTTGAAAAAAATTTTTTCATCTTCTCCCAGCGGTTCGGAACTAATGCAAATTTCCGGCGACACATCTTTCCTGTTGAACTTGAGCGCGTTTTCCAAAAGATTCTTAAAAAGCTGTTGGTACTGAACAGGATTCCCTTCAACTACTGGCAGGGGATTTACTTCGATCACAGCACGTTTTTCATTGATTTCTTCATTCATCCCCTCCAGTGTGTCACGCACTAGTGCATTCAGATCGCAATCAACAATTGCAAACGTATGGACATCTGCTCTTGCCAGGTCAGTCAAACCTTCAATCAACGACCTCATTTCTTCAACACAAGTATTTATTCTTGTAACATATTCTTTCGCATCTTCCGAAAATTGTTCGCTGTGTTTGTTAAAGACGCGGTCAATTAAAATAGATAGCTTTCGCAAAGGTGCATGAAGATCATGGGCGGCTGCTTCTACGAAATCAGCGACTTGTTCTTTATGTGTTTTTGTTTCATCCATAAACAGATTGCACCTATAAGTAACAAAATTATTACCTAAAAATGCTTCGGCAATAGTCAGTACGTTCCGTTCCGTTTTAGCCGTTAATTAAACAAAGTGTGGAAAATTTTCCCAGTTATCAGCAATAGGAAATCATGTATTGAATTGCCTGCACCAGTTCACTGACCCTCGATGGCTTTATGATATAATCTTCTGCGCCCAGGTCAAGGCATTTTTTTCTATATGTTTCAGTACCCGAAGTGCTCCATATTATTTTGGGAATGTCAGTGTATCTACTGTTGCTTTTTATCCTTTCAAGAACATCAGCGCCGTTTAGTTCGGGCATGTTATAATCCAGTATCAGCAAGCAGGGCAACTGGTTCTCGGAAAGTGCGTCTAAATGCTCAACCAACTGCCTCCCGTTGTTAATAAACGTTAGTTCAAACGAGCCGTCTACAGAGGAAAATAATTCTTTCAGAAGCTCTTCATCATCAATATCATCTTCACCGAGCAGTATGGATTTTGACGATCGAACTTTTCCTGTCAACTTTTTCTCATTTTGGTGGCTGTGTGGCACAATGTTTACGAGTAATAACTCTCTAAGATAGGCATTTCCATCATTATCACAGGCCCTGAAACATTTGAACGTCCCCTTACAAATTCAGTCTTTTACTATAATGTTTGCTGCAACAGCCAATACACTTTTAATTTCATGAAATGAAAAGGAAAACAAAGGCATCCGCCAAATCTATGTCCCCTTCGAACATTGCCGCCGGGCTCGTTCCGGAAACGGCAGCCATCACAAAAAAAACTAACGGTACTAATGGGAGACATAAAGCCTCAGTAGCAGGAAATAGGATCACTCATGACGAGCTGGATGTACATGAGCTTTTAAGAGTATTATCTGAAATAAGAAATGGGAATTTCAGTGTTCGAATGCCGATTGACAAACTGGGTATTAACGGCAAGATTTGCGATACGTTAAATGATATCATTTCTCTCAATGAAATTTTAGTGGAAGAGCTAACAATTGCAAGAAACACTATCGGAAGGCAAGGCCGGTTGAATCACAGGGTAGAGTTGCCGAAATATGCAAGGGGTTCATGGAATGCCGCCGCCGATTCAATCAACAGTTTGATCTCGGACCTTGTTTATCCAACCATCGAAATTGCTCATGTTATCAGTTCAGTGGCAAAAGGAAATCTCTCGCAGGAAATGCCGCTGAAGATCGGGGACCACATTTTACAGGGTGAGTTCGCAAAAATTGCCAGGGAAGTAAACGACATGGTGAAGCAGTTGAACCTCTTCTCTATGGAAGTTACGAGGGTAGCACGCGAAGTAGGGTCTGAAGGAAAATTAGGTGGACAAGCTAAAGTAAAAGGTGTTGCGGGTGTGTGGAAGGACCTCACAGATTCAGTAAACCAGATGGCTGGTAATCTTACTGCGCAGGTGAGAAACATTGCAGAAGTAACAACGGCTGTAGCAAAAGGTGACCTTTCAAAAAAGATCACCGTGGATGTGCAAGGTGAAATTCTTGAATTAAAAAATACCATCAATAATCTTGTTGACCAGCTAAACTCTTTCTCTTCGGAAGTGACCCGTGTGGCAAGGGAAGTGGGTACTGATGGTAAGTTGGGAGGACAAGCAGAAGTAAAGGGAATTGGTGGCACATGGAAAGACTTAACGGATTCAGTGAATCAAATGGCATCCAACTTAACAGGCCAGGTAAGAAATATTGCTGAAGTAACGACAGCCGTGGCAAGAGGTGATCTGTCAAGAAAGATCACCGTGGATGTGAAAGGTGAAATTCTTGAATTGAAAAATACGATCAATAACCTGGTGGACCAGTTGAATTCATTCTCTTCGGAAGTTACGCGCGTGGCAAGAGAAGTCGGTAGTGAAGGGAAACTCGGCGGACAAGCTACTGTGAAAGGAATCGGTGGAGTATGGAAAGACCTCACTGATTCGGTAAACCAGATGGCAGGTAACCTGACCGCACAGGTGCGAAATATTGCAGAGGTAACAACAGCTGTGGCAACGGGCGATTTGTCAAGAAAGATCACTGTGGATGTAAAAGGTGAGATCCTTGAATTGAAGAACACGATCAATACGATGGTGGACCAATTGAATTCATTTGCATCGGAAGTAACACGTGTGGCCGTCGAAGTAGGTACAGAAGGAAAACTTGGAGGACAAGCAAAAGTGCAGGACGTGGGCGGAACATGGAAAGACCTGACCGAGTCAGTAAACCAAATGGCATCCAACCTTACTGCGCAGGTAAGAAACATTGCTGAAGTAACTACAGCTGTGGCCATGGGAGACCTTTCGAAAAAAATCACAGTGAATGTTGAAGGTGAAATTCTTGAATTGAAAAACACTATCAACACGATGGTGGACCAGTTAAACTCATTTGCATCGGAAGTAACCCGTGTGGCTCTTGAAGTAGGTACAGAAGGAAAACTGGGTGGCCAGGCAAAGGTGCAGGGTGTGGGTGGTACGTGGAATGACCTGACTGATTCAGTAAATCAAATGGCGTCCAACCTTACAGGACAGGTAAGAAATATTGCAGAAGTGACGACAGCTGTAGCGAAAGGAGATCTTTCCAGGAAGATCACCGTGGATGTGAAAGGTGAAATTCTTGAATTGAAGAACACCATCAATACGATGGTGGACCAGTTGAATTCATTCGGATCGGAAGTATTCCGTGTTGCCCGCGAAGTAGGGTCAGAAGGTAAGCTCGGTGGACAGGCCGATGTACCCGGTGTGGAAGGACTTTGGAAAGACCTTACCGATTCTGTAAATAAAATGGCCTCCAACCTTACGTCACAAGTGAGAAACATTGCAGAGGTAACAACCGCGGTAGCAAATGGTGACCTGTCGAGAAAGATCGAAGTGGATGTGAAGGGCGAGATCCTTGAATTGAAAAATACCATCAACACGATGGTGGAACAATTGCGGGCATTTGCATCAGAAGTAACGCGTGTGGCCCGTGAAGTGGGTACAGAAGGAAAGCTCGGCGGGCAGGCACATGTGCCAGGTGTGGGTGGTACATGGAAAGACCTTACTGACTCAGTGAACCAAATGGCCGGTAACCTGACCGCACAGGTGCGTAACATTGCTGAAGTCGCCATCGCGGTAGCAAACGGCGACATGAGTAAGAAAATTACGGTGGATGTGCGTGGAGAGATCCTGCAGTTAAAAGAAACCCTGAATACCATGGTGGACCAGCTGCGTGCATTCGCATCTGAAGTAACCCGTGTGGCACGTGAAGTAGGTACCGATGGTAAATTGGGTGGACAGGCATTTGTGCCTGGTGTGGGCGGAACATGGAAAGACTTGACCGATTCCGTAAATCAGATGACAGGTAACCTTACATCACAAGTGAGAAACATTGCAGAAGTAACAAAGGCCGTACAATCAGGCGACTTAACTAAAAAAGTGACGATCGATGTGAAAGGAGAAATCCTTGATTTGAAAAATACCATCAACACAATGGTGGACCAGTTGAACTCATTTGCGTTTGAAGTAACGAGGGTGGCGCGTGAAGTAGGTACAGAAGGAAAGCTTGGAGGACAAGCCGAAGTACAGGGCGTTGCCGGAACATGGAAAGATCTTACTGACTCTGTAAACATGATGGGGTCAAACTTAACCAACCAGGTGCGTGGAATTGCAAAGGTTGTAACTGCCGTAGCAACGGGTAACCTGAAACAGAAACTTTCCATCGTATCGCGAGGTGAAGTAGCACAACTAACAGAAACAATCAATGAAATGATCGATACACTGGCGGTGTTTGCTGACCAGGTAACAACCGTTGCGCGTGAAGTAGGTTTTGAAGGAAGATTGGGCGGACAGGCGAGTGTGCCGGGCGCATCGGGTATATGGAAAAACTTAACAGAAAATGTAAACCAGCTTGCAGAAAATCTAACTACGCAAGTACGTTCTATTTCCGAAGTAGCGTCCGCGGTTACAAAAGGTGATCTCACTCAGATGATTCGTGTGGAAGCAAAAGGTGAAGTGGAAGAATTGAAGGATACAATCAACCAAATGATCGCAAACCTTAAGGATACCACGTTGAGAAACCAGGAACAGGACTGGCTAAAATCGAACCTTGCAAAATTCACCCAGATGTTGCAGGGTCAAAAAGATTTGAATACGGTCACGCACCGCATTCTTTCTGAACTGGCGCAGGTTGTAAATGCCCAAAAGGGTATGTTTTATATTCTTGAACAAATTGAAAATACCAATGAGCAAAAATTAAAATTATTTGCTGCATATGCTTACGGAGAAGAAGTAAAAACGGCAAGAGAATTTTCTTTGGGAGAAGGTTTGGTGGGACAATGTGCTTTGGAAAAGAAAAGGATCTTGTTATCAAATGTTCCAAAAAATTACATAAAGATCGGTTCGGGTCTCGGAAAAGCTTCGCCCGCTAATCTTATTGTGTTACCCGTACTGTTTGAAAAAGAAATAAAAGCGGTTATTGAGCTGGCATCGTTTGATAATTTCAGTGAAACTCACCTCGACTTCCTTAGCCAGTTGACCGAAAGTATCGGGATCGTATTAAACACTCTCGAGGCAAACTCAAGAACAGAGGGTTTGCTGGAGCAATCACAATCACTTACTGAAGAATTAAGAAGGGCCAATGAAGAGTTGCAGGATAAAGCACACCTGCTGGTAAAACAAAAAGAAGAAGTAGAAAACAAAAATAAAGAAGTAGAAGAAGCGAGAAGATCACTGGAAGAAAAAGCAGAACAGTTGCAAATTACTTCCAAATACAAATCGGAGTTTCTTGCGAATATGTCGCATGAGTTGCGAACGCCCTTGAACTCACTTCTAATTCTCGCGCAGCAACTTTATGAAAATGCGGATGGTAATCTTTCGGAAAAACAAGTGAGCTATGCGAAAACCATCCATAGTTGTGGCGATGACCTTATACAATTGATCAACGACATCCTTGATCTTTCTAAGATCGAGTCCGGATATATTTCAACAGATTTCATTAACCTGCGTTTCCAGGAAGTTACAGCGTTTGTTCAAACTACATTCAGGCATGTTTCGGAAAGCAAAAATTTGCGGTTTAGTATTGATGTCGATGAAAAATTACCTGAGAGCCTGGAAACAGATGCGCAACGTCTTAATCAAATCCTTAAAAATCTTCTTTCGAATGCGTTTAAGTTCACTGAAAAGGGTGAAGTTAAACTTCGGATTTATGAAGCTAATCGTAGCTGGAAGCAAGGACATCCAAGCCTTGATACCGCACGTCGTGTTGTTGCATTCGAGATAAAGGATACAGGAATTGGTATTCCAAGGGACAAACAAAACATCATCTTTGAAGCATTTCAGCAAGCGGAAGGTTCAACGAGCCGCAAATATGGTGGTACCGGGTTGGGACTTTCTATTAGCCGCGGGTTAGCCGATCTCCTGGGAGGTTCTATTGAACTATCAAGCCAGGTGGGTGCAGGAAGCACATTTACGCTTTTCCTGCCCATTGAGTATGATCCTGCAATAACTACAACGAGGAGAGAAAAACAAAGCAGCCGCAAAGTAAGTCAATACAGGCTGGCCGAGAGTTCTGACAGTAGTGATGACATTGCGCTGCAATCAGTGCCAACGATCAAAGTGAGTGACGACCTTGATGTATTGAATGAGATCATTAACGACATAGGTGACGACCGTAATAATATTTTAAGTACCGATAAAGTTGTATTGGTTGTTGAAGATGACGTTAATTTCGGAAAGATCATGCTTGAAAAGGCGCATGAGATGGATCTGAAAGCTGTGGTTGCGACTAATTTTAGCGAGGTATTTGATCTCACCAATAAATATGACCCGGTCGCCATCACACTCGATGTGAAATTACCCGATGCAAGCGGCTGGAGAATTCTTGACCTTTTCAAGAACGACATCAATTTCAGGCACATCCCCGTACATCTTATTTCGGGTGAGGAGAATTATTTATTAGCAATGCAGCGAGGCGCAAGAAGTTTCCACCTGAAACCATTAAGTACAGAAGCGTTAAACAGT
>Ga0070661_100001423_pt1 | contig 16629 bp, 7 predicted proteins | sample KBSC43metaG_FD_64663 | JGI IMG/M metagenome (GOLD analysis project Ga0070661, IMG submission 64663) | Corn rhizosphere microbial communities from Kellogg Biological Station, Michigan, USA - KBS C4-3 metaG | ecosystem: Host-associated > Plants > Roots > Rhizosphere > Soil ...
CATCGCAGGCCAGCACGAGGTTCGCATCTATTCCGATTCAAATCCTGGTGACGGGTTCAAGCCCGTCGAGTCAGGACTTGAAGACGTGTACTTCCTGAGCCTGGCGCGAAGCGCAAAGAACTAGAACCGGGAGACGACAATGCGACTGTTCTGGGAGTTCTTCCGATTCGAAATCAGATTCCGTCTCAAGAGCATCTCCACTTACGTCTACTTCGCAATCTGGTTTTTCTTCAGCTTCTTCTGTATCGCGTCAGAGAATTTCGGCCCGATCGCTTCAGGCAACGGCAAGGTGCTGCTGAACGGACCCTTCGCGAATGTCTATAACGATACGTTCGCATGTTTCTTCGGGCTGATCGTGATTGCCGCGATCTTTGGGACCTCGATTCTTCGTGACTTCCAGCGCGATACAACCCAGATTCTCTTCACAAAGCCGATTACGAAGTTCGCATACCTTGGCGGCAGGTGGGCAGGTTCGTTTGTCACTACGGTCTGCGTCTTCTTCGGCCTTATCCTGGGCGAGATGGCAGGTACTCTTCGGCCCGCGGATCCGACGAGGCTTGCGCCCACTCATCTCTGGTGGTACTTCCAGCCGTTCCTCTCCATCGTCATTGTCCAGATCTTTCTGACGGGGACGTTGTTTTTTGCTGTTGCGGCCCTTACTCGTCGAATTTTCATCGTGTATCTGCAGGGCGCAGCGCTATTCATGATCTACCTGATGGGAATCGCCGCGTTCTCCACGACGCGAGCTGTCCATCTGTTCTGGCCGGGGGTCTTCGATCCGATCGGCGTGATTCTGAACGATTCCATCACGCGCTATTGGACCGTGGTCGATAAGAACGCGCAGCTCTATTCGTGGTCACTGCATTCGGCCGGCGGAGTGTTTCTCTATAACCGGCTGCTGTGGATCGCGGTGACTCTGCTTTGCCTTGGCCTGCTGTGGCGCTTTTTCCCAATGTCACTGGAGGCGCTTACCTCCCGGACCAGCCGGCGAAGAGCGCGCCAGGCCGAGGAGGAAGATGATGAGCCCCGGCCCGCTCGCAGCCGTGCTGTTGCTCCAATCCCGTCGGTGCATCAGGTGTTCGGTCCCTCAACATCGAGAGCGCAGTTCCTCAGCCTGACCCGATTGAGAGTCCAGAATGTTGTGCGTGACGTTCCATTCTGGGTGTTGTCTGTTCTGATGGCGAGCTTTGCTCTGGTCGACGGTCACTTTGCCGGACGTGTTGAAGGCATCAACGTCTGGCCCGTGACCTATCTGATGCTGCAAGCGGTAGAAGGCAATGCGATGCTCTTCTTCTTCATTGTGGCAACTTTCTATGCCGGGGAACTGATCTGGCGCGAGCGCGATACCCGCTTCGAAGGAATCCACGATGCGTTGCCGATGGGAGAACCAACAGACTGGCTTTCGAAGCTGACCGCTTTGTGCGCGGTTGAACTAGCGATGTTAACCGTGGCTGGCCTGTGCGGCATCGTGATGCAGACGGTGGCAGGCTACTTTCGCTATGAGCTGGTGCAGTACTTCAAAGAACTCTACCTGATCACCTTCTTCCAGGTGCTCATCTTCGTTCTCTTCGCGCTTTTCGTGCAGACGATCGTCAGCAACAAATTCATCGGACATGCGATCGTAGTAGGCGCATTTCTGATGCAGATCATCCTGTTCAACTACGGATGGGAGAACACACTTTACCTCTTTGGGGCCATTCCGCCGTACACCTACTCCGACATGAATGGCTACGGCCATTTCGTCAAGCCGCTCTTCTGGTCCATCACATACTGGGTGAGTGTTTCGGCACTTCTTGGCGTGCTGTCCATCGGACTCGCGCGGCGCGGAGCGGAAACGTCACTGAAAGCACGTCTTCATCAGCTTCGCCAAAATGCTCTCGACATTGCTCCGGCGGCCATTGTATTTCTGCTTCTCGCGATTGGCAGCGGAAGCTGGTTCTACTACAACACGCATGTGCTGAATGAGTACTTGAACAACAAGCAGCGGCGGCAAATACAGGCCGACTACGAGAGAAACTTCAAACGTTACGAGCATGTGCCCCAGCTGAAAGTGCTGGAGGCCGACTCGCACATCGACATCCTTCCTGACAGCCGTTCATTCACCGGAACCGGGCACTACCTGCTCGAAAACAAGACGACCGGTGCAATCAGCCAGATTCACATAACCAACCAGCAGCAGTCCGTGAGCGATGTTGCGTTCGATCGGCCATTTCATGTTCAATCGGCGAGTCCGCGGAATCTCTACGTGATCTATGCGCTCGAAAAGCCACTTGCCCCCGGTGAAAGCATGAATATGACTTTCAGGGTGAGCAAGTTCAGCCACGGGTTCAATGATGGACACGAGCGTGCTGAGCTGGCGTACAACGGCACCTTTGTTGATTCAGGGTTCTTTCCGACTATCGGTTACGACCCGAATATCGAGATCGTGGATCCGCGAAGGCGTCGCGAAGAACACCTCGGCGACCTGGAATTGTTGCCGGCAAGGGGAGATAAGGAGGCGAGTCTGGTTAATCTGTTCTCGCCCCAGGCTGACTGGATCCACTATCGAACCACGATCAGCACATCCGCCGATCAGATTGCGCTTTCGCCCGGCTATCTTGTGAAGGATTGGAAAGAGAACGGTCGTCACTACTTCACCTACGATATGGGCGATGTTGAGATGGCCGACTTTTTTGCCTATATCTCTGGAGCATATGAGGTGACACGCGACACTTATCGAGGCGCCGCCGGCCCGGTCGCCCTCGAGGTCTACCATCTGCCTGCGCACAAGTTCGATGTGCAGGACATGATGGATGCGTCAAAAGCGGGTCTCGCTTATTACGAGAAGGAGTTCAGCCCGTTTCAGTTCCGCCAGTTCCGGGTGATTGAGTTCCCCCGCTACCGAAGCTTCGCGCAGTCATTCCCAAACACGGTTCCTTATTCCGAAGGAATCGGCTTCATCGAGAGAATGCAGAAGCCAACGGACATAGACTTCACGTACTTTGTGACGGCACATGAACTGGCTCATCAATGGTGGGGACATCAGCTGATAGGCGGACGCGTCGCAGGATCCAACATGATGTCAGAGACGCTGGCCGAATACTCCGCACTGATGACGATGCGCCACAAGTACGGCGATGACAACATGCACAAATTCCTGAAATACGAGCTTGATCGCTACCTTCGCGGGCGAGGAACCGAGGCGCGCCGTGAGGAGCCGCTGGCGCAGGTGCAGCAGGAGGCGTACGTCTGGTACCAGAAGGGTGGACAGATCATGTACGCGCTTTCCGACTACATTGGAGAGGAGAAGCTCAACCAGGCGCTGAAGAGCTTCCTGATGCAGTATCGATATGCGAATGCCGGAACATCGCAATCGGCGCCATATCCCGATACCCGGCAGCTGGTGGCGGCATTGCGCGCGCAAACTCCAGAGAATCTGCACTACTTTATCGACGATTCGTTTGAGAATATCGTGCTCTACGATAACCGTGTGGAGTCAGCCAAGGTGACGCCCACGGCAGACCATAAGTACAAGGTCACGCTCGTGGTTGAGTCGCACAAGATGAAGTCTGACGGTAGCGGCAACGAAACGCCAATGACGGTGAATGATCTGATTGACATCGGGGTATTCACCGGCGCGAAAGAAGAAGAAAAGCCGCTTTACCTGCAGAAGCATTGGGTACACGACGGTAAGCAGACAATTGAAGTCGTGGTGGATAAGATGCCGTCCCGCGCCGGCATCGATCCGCAGAACAAACTGATCGACCGCAACGGGGACGACAATGAGATGGATGTCTCCAAGTAGAGAGTCACCATCGCGACTAGACGACATTCGAGTTCCCCCGAAGTGAATCACCAGCCATGTTGTCAGAGAGAATGGCCACGATTACGATCAACTTAGCGCGATCGTCGGCATAAATGCCGTGGACGCGGCCCTGCATCAAGCTCTGCCGCGTCCAGGGACTTTCAAAAGATAGGGTCCAGCTTAGCTAAGTGCGATTTTGAGCGCTGCTCCGTAGCTGTTCGCAATCGGCAAGCCATGAGGCATGTCGAAATGCAATGCATCTGCTTCCTGGGTCCACTTGACCGGCGCATCCGAACCAACCACAGTGACATTCTGAATCTTGCCCGGGTTGGTTTTGCTCGAAGATCCCATCGATTCGATCTTGGCGCGCCTCTCGGGCCATCCCATGAAGATTGCGTAGATCACATTGTTCGCTTTGTTGCGAGTGAATCGTATGTCATTGCTTCCCATCGTGCTGATGCTTGCGCCTTGAAATGGCCCACTCTTGACCGAATTCGGTCCCTCGCCGTAGACAGTCCATGGGCGAGTTTCAAAAATGGCTTCGCCGTTGATCTTCAGCCATGCTGCAATTTCATCGAGGACTGCCATCTCTTTGCTGTCGATGGTGCCATCCGGTCTGCCGGGGAAGTTGAGAATGAAAGTGCCGTTCTTGCTAACCGTATCGACCAGCCAATGTATCGCATCGCGCGGGGGCAGATAACTTCCGAAGGCTCCGGGGCCTTCAGACAGACTGCGCCGATAGTGCCATTCGCCAATGCAGGTCTCTGACTGCCATGCGTAGGGCATGATGCCGCTCGTCAAGCCGCGTTCGTAGTCGGCCACCACCGCTTTGGCCAGCTTGTCAGGAACGTTTTTGATGTTCAGCACGGCTTCCATTTTGCCGCGGGTCTTCAGGTTGTGGTTGTAGAAGTATGCGCCGACGTTCATGCCTCCCCAGCCCAGTGGAAGCAGCGCGTTGTCGAAGTAGAGCAAGTCGGGGTCGTGCTGATCGATCAGGTCGCGCGTACGGTCATAGAAGTTCTTCACGTACGAGGCATCCGGCAGCGCATCTTTGGGGTGCTTGGGACCGTAGAGCATCTGTGGATCGAGCCCATCCCACCATTGGCCTTTGCCTTCGGCTCTGGTCATTCGACCGTCGTAGGAAACTCCTGCTTCCGGTCCAGCTTTGTCGGCTCCATGCGAGGTTTGGAACCACCACCAGTTTCGTGCCTGATGGACCGTCACGCCAAAGCGGAGTCCGTGTTTGCGCGCGGCAGCAGCCCATTCTCCCACGACGTTGCGGTGTGGTCCATGGTTCACCGCATTCCAGGGCTGATGCTTCGATCCCCAGCAATCAAAGCCATCGTGGTGATTGGCCAGTGCGATAAACAGGCGCGCTCCGGCGTTCTTATATCGCTCGATCAGGGCCTCTGGTTCCCAGTTGAGGAGCGTCCACTGTGCGCACAGGTCCTTGTATCCGAACCTGGATAGATTGCCGTAGTGCGACTTCTGGTAAGCATAGTCGGGAGAACCCTCCTCATACATGTTGCGCGCGTACCAGTCGCCGAATTCGGGAACGCACTGTGGACTCCAATGCGCCCAGATGCCGAACTTGGCGTCGCGATACCACTCGGGCGCGTCATAGTTTGACAACGAATCCCAGGTCGCCTGATAGGGTCCTTCGCCATTGAGTCCATTGATGGGCGCCTGCATGGGAACACCATCCCAGGAACCACTTGGCAATTCAGGCGCTTCGCCCCATGCCGTGGGCGACCAGTCGGAGTTGTTGAGCTTCTTCTCCACAATCTTCCCGTCAACCAGCGCGTAGAAAACACGCTGACTCTCGGGCGTCGCGCAAAACTCTTCGTAGGTCTGATGGAGATGGTTAAAGCCGGAGGTCGCGCCTGCGGCTTGTTGACCTTTCGCCGAAATGGCCGTGCTTGCGGCTGCGGCGGTGATCAGCTTACAGAACTCTCTTCTTTGCATCTCCGTTCATCCTCTCTCGTAATCTCCGGATACTTCAGCCACGTAGTCAGATATCAGCGGAACCGAACGTCCGCGATCGCGGGCATTTGTCCACCGATGCCAATGTCCTGAAAAGAATGCGCGATGGTCGAAAGTTGCGATTGATGGCTCGCTGCTCTAAGAGGTTTCGCTTGACTTGCGAATGGGAAGTAAACGATAACTGAAACGATGAAATTTCACCAGATACAATTCCGGTTGTCAAGGTGAGGGATGGAAATCGTTTGTTCATGTGGCTCTGAACACGATACCGTCAAACAGCAATGCGGCTCTCCCAGCACTCTGCGATTGAAGGAACAAGCCCGGTGCAAACTACAGATTCGGCATGGAGTGACCTGTGACAGTTCGCCTGAAAGATATTGCTAACGAGCTCGGTTTATCGGTGGTAACGGTTTCGAAGGTGTTGCGAGATCACCCGGATATCGGAGCTGACACGCGAAAGCGCGTCCTGAACCGGATGCGGGAACTCAACTACCAGCCCAACCTGGCGGCCCGCTCGCTGGTGACCGGACGAACCTGGACTCTAGGCCTGGTCGTTCCGGCCCTGCTGCACCCCTTCTTTGCGGATATTGCACAAGCCATCTCATCCGAGACGAGCAGTCGCGGCTACAGCCTGTTCATTTCTTCCTCCGACGATGATCCTGAACTTGAGGTGAGGGAGATCAAGCAGCTTCTTGCCCGACGAGTCGATGTCATCATCGTGGCGTCAGCCCAGTGGTCAATTGACTGCTTTCGATTGATCGAAGAACACAAGACTCCCTACATTCTGATCGATCGAAAATTTCAGGGACTCGAGGCCAATTTCGTGGGTGTCGATGACGAAGCTGTAGGTGTGCTGGCCACTTCACACCTCATCGAGGAGGGATGCCGGCGCATAGCTCATATCCGTGGACCCGAAGTGAGTACTGCCATTGGCCGGCTGGAAGGATACAAACGGGCACTGGCGGTGTACAACATGACACCCCTGCCGGGACACATAGTTTCCCTGGGAACGTCAGGCGATCATCGCGGAGAGAAGGGCGGATATCAAGCTGCGAAGCGGTTGCTCGCTGCAGACCCTCGTCCGGATGGAATCTTCTGCTTCAACGATCCTTCAGCGCTGGGAGCAATGCGAGCCATCCTGGAAGCGGGTGTCCGCATTCCCGAAGATATAGCTGTTGTGGGCTGCGGGAATCTCTCCTATTCGGATTTCCTTCGCGTTCCACTTTCTTCGGTCGACCAGGGCAGCGAGAGCATCGGGAAATATACTGCTGAACTGGCGCTAAAAATTGCCCGCAAGAAAGTCCCGGTCAGGCCCAGAACCGAACTGATCCCCCCTCGGCTCGTGGTTCGCTCTTCAAGCCTCCGGCATGCGCACGCTTAAAAAGCGCGCTCCTCGAAGTAATCGAATCAACTGCATTGTTCATGTGATCGGTGAATTCAGTGCGCGGTGATGCAGGGCTTGCCCTGGCACATTGCGCTGGTAGCTCCCTTGCCTTCGGTGATGTCGTAGATGCGATCAACAAAGGGGAGCTTTATCTTTTCGACGCCGCCGCTTGGCCAGTGAATCTCCAACTGCTCAACTTTGTCTGCGTCGCCCAACCCGAAGTGGACGCGCATATCATTCGACGAGATGTAGCTCCCTCCGCTCAGGACGTCTCCCCGCTGCCGGATTCCGTTTGCCGTTAAGTAAACTGCTGCACCCACCGCATCACGAGGACTCTTCGGGCCCCCGGTGAGTTTCATTTCGACCCAATGATGATGGTTGGGATACACGTTGCGAAGCAGAACTGGGATCCCATCCATGCTGTTAATCACAACGTCGATCTTGCCATCGTTGAACAGGTCTCCAAAGGCAGCGCCACGGCCGACGGTGACAACCGCTAATCCTGTTCCCTCTACGGCAGGCACAAGCTCGAATCTGCCGTTGCCCAGGTTGTGATAGAGCAAAGGCCGCTGGGCATAGCTCTGGCCCCATTCCTGATGCTGATCGACTTGCGGATAGACGTGGCCATTGACGATGAACAGATCTTTCCAGCCGTCATTGTCGTAGTCGAGGAACCCGTCGCCAAACTTCACAAACGGAATCGCAGTGCCGGCAATCCCCGCCTGGTAACTGACATCTGTGAATGCTCCCTTGCCGTTGTTCTGAAACAGGATGGGGAAGTCGTCGGAGAACGTCGTGCTTACAACCGAGAGTCGTCCATTATTCTCATAATCTCCCACAGCAAGTCCCATATTGGCCGCTTCGCGTCCGTCACCGTTGAGAGCGAATCCGCTTTCGTAACTCTCGTCCTTGAATGTGCCGTTTCCCTGGTTAACGTACAAATAGTTCGGAGTGGAGTCGTTGGCCACCAGGAGGTCTGGCTTGCCGTCGTTGTTTATGTCGGCAAATAAGGCATCTAATCCGTAGTAGCCGTTGGGCCCATCGACTCCCAGCTTTTTGCTGACGTCGGTGAATGTACCGTCGCCGTTGTTGTGAAATAAGTGGTCGTGCCCGCCGTTCAATCCACGCGGTCCGCACATCACCTTCACGTTTCGATACTGGCAAAAGTTGTAATCGGCGGTCTTGGATCCCGAGAGCATGGTGCTCTTCAAATCGATATCAAGATAGCCCGCCACGAACAAGTCGAGCTTGCCATCACCGTCGTAATCTCCGAAGGTGGCACCGGTGTGATCGATCGTCTTGCCGGTGGAGCCTTCCTCAAGAGCCACGCCGGCCTGCACCGCAAGGTCAGTGAACGTGCCATTGTGATTGTTGTGGTAAAGCCGGCTGGCTCCGACGTTATTTACAAAGAGATCTGGCCAACCGTCATTGTCGTAGTCGCCGACGACGCAACCCGTTCCCCATCGATCGTTCTCTACACCGGCAGACCCAGTCACGTCTGTGAAAGTGCCATCGCGATTGTTATGGAACAAGGCGGCATGAGAAGAGGACGCCTTTCCTGCCATGGCGTCGAGCGTCGATCCGTTCACCAGGTAGATATCGAGCCAGCCATCGTTGTCGTAATCAAGAAGACAAACACCAGATCCCTTGGCTTCGATGATCACTCGCTTTTCCGTTGTACCGGTGACATTTCGCCATTTGGAGAGCCCGGCCTGCTGCGCTATATCGTTGAACACGATCGGCCCGGTCTTCACGAAGCCGCCGGCCGTGATAGGACGATGCTGCGCATCGAACACCGCGGCCTGAGGACCAGCATTGGTCATTTCTCCGCCCGACTTTTGCGCCTGCTGGCTTGCGGCCGGCGGCACCGTCAGTGCGGCAAAGAGCGATGTGCAAGCAACTAAGAATGTGCCAGCCGAGAGTTTCAAAGCATAAACGCGGATTACGGAATTCGAGTTCAGAAAGCGCAGCTGCTGGGATCGCAACGCCGTTACCTCTATCGGCCATGTTACAGCCCTGTCCAAAGTACTGACGCCCGGGCCGGTGACGCACGTGCTTCATGCTCAAACGATTTGCGGAATGCTGTGCAGGAACCCCGTTCAGGCTCAGCTTGAAACTCTCGCAGAATGAGAAGGCCGAGACCGATCGATGATTTGTTCGGCGATTCGTTCGGCGCTCATGTTTTGCATTCCGCAGCCCCGCCCAGACAAAGATTGAGAAACGCATCTAAACGCATTTGAACGAGGCATCTGCTTCGATGCTGTCCGTATCGATCCGTCACAACTTCTAAAAAGAACTTGACAGGGAATCAAACTCGAAGCTACGATTCGCCAGTTAACGATAACGTAAGCGGAGTCATGCGCAACAGGCGGGCCCAAAGAGCTTCGGATCGTTAATTGGACCCACAGAGTCTTCCCCATCTTCTCCAGGATTAACCCACCAGTGCTGCTGACAGTGTCGAACCAATTGCGAGGAGGTCAAATGAAAACGCTTACCCAAAAACGTCAAAATGAGCGTTGTCTGTTGTTATTGTTCGTGATGCTTCTAGGCGTTGCGGGCTTGGTAGCCCCGGTAGCCAGGGCTCAGCAGGCAACCGCAAACGTTACTGGTGTCGTTAAGGATCAGAGCGGCGCAGCGATAGCCAATGCGCAGGTCGACCTTACGAACGTGAGTACGGGAGTGGTGCGCAAAACAGCGACCAACGCAGATGGGGTCTATAACTTCCCAAGCGTGGTGCCCGGCAGTTACAGCATGCAGGTGTCTGCAACTGGGTTCAGCGCGGTTTCGCAACCGCCGGTAACACTTCAGGTCGGCCAGACCGCGACCTTCGACTTCCACATGAATGTTGGAGGAACTACGAGCACCGTTACGGTGACTGCCGAGGCGCCCGCATTACAGACGGCAACCTCGGAACTCGGCACAGTCGTTTCGCCCGACCAAATGAACGACCTTCCTCTGAACGGTCGCAACTTCACGGAATTGCTTTTGATCACACCGGGAACGGTGAACCTCAACACCGATCAAAACAGCGGTGGTGGGGGAGGGTGGAACGGCGCGTCGGTGGGACAGTTCAGCTTCCCGGCAGTGAACGGCGCCCGCAACCGCAGCAACCTGTTCATACTGGATGGATCCAACGATCTGAATACCCTATCCGGCACCTATAACTATGCGCCGATCGTAGACGGGATTCAGGAGTTCAAGAGCCAGGGGCACAATGATCTGGCCGAATATGGTGGAGCTGCCGGCGCAGCGGTTAGCGTCGTCACAAAGTCCGGAACAAACGAATATCATGGCGCCCTCTGGGAATACCTGAGGAACGAGGTGATGGATGCGACCGGATACTTTGAAAAGACTCTGCCTCCGCTGCGGCAGAATCAGTACGGCGCGACGATCGGCGGTCCTCTCTCGATCCCGAAGCTATACAACGGCAAGAACCGCACGTTCTTCTTCGCTGCATGGGAGACATACAAGTATCGCTCCGCGGCAGAAACTGGAGCACTGGCAGCAACCGATGCGATGCGCTCCGGTGACTTCAGCGCTCTGGGTGTGACCCTGTACGACCCGGCAACCACGACGTATGACTCTGCGACCAATTCGTACTCGCGGCAGACGTTTACGGCTGAGTACAACGAGGGGCCGGGCAATACCGCGCTGTGCAACGGCCACATCAACTGCATCCCACAATCCAGAATCGACCCGATTTCGGCGGCCTACCAGAAGCTGATTCCGTCTGGTGGTGACACCACGGTGAATGGATCGAACCTCTTTTACCCTGGAAGGTCCACAGCCGACCAATACTCTGGAACGCTCCGAGTGGATCAAAACTTCGGCAACAACAATCAGTTGATGTTCCGGTACAGCCAGTTCGATCTTTACAAAACAAATCCGTCAGGCACAATCGGCAACGCCTTCGTCAATGTTCCTGGGCACAACTACATTGGGCATTGGACTCACACCTTCAGCCCCAGCGCCTTCTCAGACGTGTACTTCAGCAGAAACTACGGGTACACCTACACAGGAACAACCCATACCGGCGAGGACGCGGCATTCATTGGACAGTTGAAGACGCTGGGGATGTCCCCATTCTTTACGGTTCTGAACAACACGGACTACGCGCCGCAGTACACGGCGGATGGTTATGTCGGCTTGAGTGGTTCCCAGTTGCAGGCCTCAGGGCTGGCGGATGACTGGCAGTTCGGCGGTTCATTCACGAAAATTCTGGGCAGGCACACAATCAAGGCGGGCGCGGATTTTGAAACCAACAGTTTCACTTCTCCGATCGCATACTCCAATATTGGTTTCTCCGCAACGCAAACTGCGGGTGTGGGTGCACAGCAAGGTGTGGGTGGAAACAGCTGGGCATCCCTGCTGCTTGGTATTCCGTCTTCGGCTGGTTACCGGAACATACACGAAGTAGCGAGCGGCGGCTGGATCAACGGGATCTTCATACAGGACCAGTTCAAGGCCACCAGTCGTCTCACGATCAATCTCGGCTTCCGCAACGATATGGTGTTGACGCCGATCTACGGGACTGGCAAAGGCGGGAACTACTACACAGGAGAGGCGAACCCGATCACAGGGCAGTACATTCTTAACGCGCTGCCGCCGGATTGTTCTGCGACGCAAGGCGCGCCTTGTATTCCCACCGGTACTTACACTGCATCGAGCACGCCTGCTCCGGGCGGGCTTCCCCCACACGCTATCGTGAGCCCGTCGCTTAGGGTGATCAAGAACTCGCTGTTCAATTGGGCTCCACGGGTTGGTCTGGCCTACCGCATCAACAACAAAACCGTCGTTCGTGCAGCTTATAGCCGCTTCTACGACGAATGGGCCGACATCACTCAGCTGTCGCAGAACTTCGGCGGCAACTGGCCGGCGGTAGCCACCATCCAGAACAACGGGTTGAATGCCAATATTCCGACCGTGAGTGCGGCGGATCCGCTGCAATTCGGCAGCGGTGGATCCATCGTTTATCCAATCAACGACTTCAGCCAGGTGAGCCAGTGGATGGTGGATCCGAACTTCCAGACTCCGGTCTTCGATCAATGGAATGTCGGTATCCAGCGCGAGTTGCCGAGCAATATGACTCTCGATGCCAACTATGTAGGCTCGAACGGCAGGCATGAGGACTGGGGGCCAGTTTTGAATGTCCCGCAACCGGGCCCTGGCGATATCCAATCGCGGCGGCCCTATCCTTACATGCTGCAGCAATGGTTCGATCAGAGCGTGGGTAACAGCCGTTACAATGCGCTGCAGGTCACGGTCACAAAACGCCCCGTCCATGGTCTCAGCTTCCTCGCCGCCTACACGCTCTCGCATTCGAACGCTGATGGCTGCAACCTCGGTGCAAGCTGCGACTCGACGAATCCGTATAACAAAGCCGGTGACTACGGCACTTCTGACCTTAACCAGAAGCACGTCTTTTCTGTAGCGTTCACGGCCGACTCGCCCTACAACAGGTCTCCTTCCAGGGTGGTTTCTACGTTAGCTGGAGGGTGGTCGATCAATGGCATCGTGCAGGTCACCTCGGGAAAGCCATACACGGTCACTACCAACAGCGATCCAGAAAATGTGGGTTGCTGCAACCAACAGCGCGTCGACGTTGTTGGCAACCCGGATAGCGGACCTGGTATTCACACGCAGCAGAAATGGTTCAATACAAGCGCCTTCGCTCAACAAGCGCCCTACACGTATGGCAACGAAAAAGTGAACCCATGGGTGGGGCAGCATTGGAACAATGTGGATATGTCAATCTTCCGCCAGTTCCACCTGGGAATCGGAGAACAGCGATACTTTGAGTTCCGCGCCGAGTCCTTCAACCTGTTCAACAATGTTGTTTTCAATCCACCGGACTCAACCATCAACGATACGAATTTCGGGCAAATCACCAGTCAATGGAATTCACCGCGAGAGTTGCAGATGAGCCTGAAGTTCTATTACTAGGATCGTGACGAATACAGACTCCCGTTCTTTGTCGCCGTAATTGTCGAGGGCCGGGGGGGTCCTGTATAGAGACATATCGCCGCGCGTAATGTCGCGGCGATATTCTTGTTTCTGCTCGTCGAATCTGCGTGGAGAAGCCACGATGAATCGAATGCGTTTGTTCTTTGAACTTACGGCTTAGCTCTTCGTGCCGGGTGAATACATTTGTCTGCTTCCTCATGTCGGCCTTCGGGCAACGATCCCTCATCGATAATCGATAAGACGCGGCGCAGCTTTCTGCGCGGGGCGGGTATGCTTGTTCCGCCATTCATGTTCCCGTGGCTCCGATTAGGCCGGAGCCAATCCTCCGTTCGCAATACATCCGCCAATGCGGCACTTCCTCCAACGATCAGATTCGAGGACATCGCTCAAAAGGCGGGCGTACATTTCGTCGTAGAGAACTGCCCTACGCCGGAGAAACATCAGCCCGAGACGATGCCCGCGGGTATAGCGTTGTTCGACTACGACGGGGATGGTTTCCTCGACATCTACCTGGTCAACGGCGCCGAGATGCCATCGCTGGTGAAGACGAGCCCGAAATACTGGAACCGGCTCTATCACAACAATGGCAATGGAACGTTCACGGATGTTACGGAGCGCGCCGGGGTGGCCGGAGCCGGATATGGGATGGGAGTCGCCGTGGGCGACTACGACAATGACGGGCATCCCGACTTGTTCTTGGCCAATGTCAATGGGAATCAGCTTCTTCATAATAATGGTGACGGGACTTTCACCGATGTCACCGCGAAAGCAGGTTTAGAAGGGGCCCGGTACAAAGGCCGCAAGATGTGGTCAATCGCAGCCGGTTGGTTCGACTACAACAATGACGGGCTGCTGGACCTGTTTGTGGCGAACTATTGCCTTTGGGATCCAAGCTACGAACCGGTCTGTACGGGCTTGAATGGCCGCGGTTATTGTCATCCGGGCAGCTTCGCTCCGCTCCCCAACACTCTGTACCGAAATAACGGGGACGGCACGTTCACCGATGTATCCGCCGAGACCGGGATATCCTCCGTGCTCGGCAAGGGAATGGGCGTCGTATTTGCGGACTATGATGGCGACGGCTATCTCGATGTGTTCGTCGCCAATGACAACAGTCCGAATTTGCTGTTTCGCAATCTCGGCGGAATGCGATTTGAAGAAGTAGCTTTCCAGGCGGGTGTGGCATACAACGACGAGGGCACTGCGCTGGCAGGCATGGGTGTCGATTTCAGAGATCTGAACAACGATGGCTTACCCGATCTCTGGCATACGGCGATCGAAAACGAAACCTTTCCGTTGTTGATCAACGACGGCAAAGGACAGTTTCGCAATGCGGGCAGGGACAGCCGCGTTGCGAACCTGACCAGACCAATGTCCGGCTGGTCGAACGCGATTGTCGATCTCGACAACGATGGATGGAAAGATTTGGTGGTAGCCCGCAGCAATGTGATGGACAACATCGGGGAGATATCACGGCATTTCAGCTATTCTGAGCCGAACGCAGTCTTTCGCAACCTCGGGAACGCTCGGTTCGAAGATGCGAGCGCGACCGCCGGAAGCGCCTTCACTCGGCCGGCACCTCATCGAGGACTCGCGTTTGGGGATCTCGACAATGACGGACGCATGGACCTGGTGGTGACCGCTCTTGGCGCTCCGGTCAGCATCTTCCGCAACGTGACGCAAACGGATAATCACTGGATTCTGCTCAAACTTGTTGGAACAAAGAGCAATCGGATGGGTATTGGCGCGAAAATTCGGATCATCACAGACGATGGCAGAATGTTGTACAACGAGGCGACTACCAGTACAGGTTATGCGGCCTCCAGCGACCCGCGTGTCCACTTCGGACTGGGGAGCTCGCGCGTGATCAAGGAAATAGAAATTCGCTGGCCATCGGGTACGCGCCAGCTGTTGCACAGTGTGAATGGGGATCGCATACTCGAAGTGGTTGAGCCCCGCGGTGCCGCTCAACGATGAAGCGCCCCAGGTGGAATGAATTTGTCGTGAAGCGATCACTCATTGGCTCGAGTGTATTCCTGCTGCTTCTCGGAGCATCCGCTCGAGCGCAGCTCCCGAATACCTGCAAGCCGCCGGCATCTGCGGCGCACCCACCGGCCGGCACGCCCCCGGCCAAAGTCTATGACGCAATCGGAGTCTGGTTTGCCCAGCAGGGAGATTCGCATTGTGCGATCGCAGCCTTCAAACAGGCTCTGCGCGTGGATCCAAAATCGGCGGAGTCGCATTTCGATCTTGGGCTTGCTCTGCAAAATCAGAATCAGCCTGTGGCTGCAATCAGCGAGTTCCGGCTCGCCCTGCAATACGATCCTGCATTGATACAGGCGCATTGTGCGATCGGGTCGTCTCTCACCGAACCGGCGGAGGCGGAAGCCGAATTTCGCAAAGCGCTGGATGCGGACCCTCAGTCTGTATGCGCCATGGACGGGATGGCGCAGGTCCTGGTGAGAGAGAGGCGGTATGACCCCGCCATCGACTTGTGGCGGCGGGCTCTCACCATCCAGCCGGATGCTCCGGACATGCGGCTCGCTTTGGCGACCGCGACTTACAAAGCCGCCAAGGCACGGCAGGCCAACGGAATCTCGCCTTTGCCGGGCGCCGATGTTGCAGACGCCATCCAGCTCTTAACGGATTTGATCAAGAGCTCCCCCGACATGACCGCTGCACACTTCGCTCTTGGCAACATCTATGCAAACGAGCGGCGCGATCGCGAAGCCGCCGACGAATACCACGAGGTGCTCCGCCGGAATCCTGGCGATGTTGTGGCTCTGGCGGCCCAGGTGAAAGCCCTCATAGATACATCGGCGTATGCCGAGGCGCTTGCGCCTGCGCGCGACTACGTGCGCAAGAAACCTGGTGATCCCTCTGCGCACGTTATGCTTGGCACGGTCTACCAGCAACTGGGCGATTATGCGAAGGCGGAGCCGGAACTTGAGCTCGGCGCCGCGCGGGCGCCTGACGACTTTGAGGCTCGCTTTCAGCTCGGGTTGCTGCTGGGGCGTATGGGGAAGCCGAACCTTGCGCTCCCGCATCTGCAGAAGGCTGTCGCGTTGAAACCTGCGGATAGAGCCGCCAAATATCAACTTGTTGCTGTGCTCCGATCGCTCGGTAAAACGCAGGAATCAGCGCAGTTGGTGGAGCAACTGCGCAAAGACCAGAACAAAGAGTCCCTGGGTAGTCAGCTGGCGGCAGAGGGGACCAAGGCAAATGATCTGCTGCAATCCGGGAAGGCGAGCGAGGCAGTGCAGATCTATCGCCACATGCTCGAAGAGATGCCGGACAGCGCCTGGACTGCTTATAACCTGGCACTCGCACTTGAGGCCACGAACGACATGAAGGGGGCAGAAGACACTCTTCACAGCGCGGTCAATATGGATCCCAAACAGGGAAAGATCCAAGCGGAGCTAGGTCGTCTCGAACTGGTCAAAGGTGACGCTGAGTCCGCACAGAAGTGGCTTGAATCTGCGCTAGAGCTGCAACCTGAACTCGTAGAGGCTCG
>Ga0070661_100001424_pt1 | contig 16628 bp, 10 predicted proteins | sample KBSC43metaG_FD_64663 | JGI IMG/M metagenome (GOLD analysis project Ga0070661, IMG submission 64663) | Corn rhizosphere microbial communities from Kellogg Biological Station, Michigan, USA - KBS C4-3 metaG | ecosystem: Host-associated > Plants > Roots > Rhizosphere > Soil ...
CCTTCTGACGCGACTGCTCATTATTTGCTGGGGACCTTCTACTTCTCGCGGGGTTTAACTGATCAGGCTCTCGGCGAATTGTCCGAGGCTCACAAGCTCGGACCTAGTCTTCCGGTGGTAAGTGCCAGTACGGGTTTGGCCCTTCTTCACATCAAGAACGATCCCGAAAGAGCGCTGGCCGCGTTCAGAGACGGACTCCAGAGCGACCCGAACAATATCGCAATCTACATGGGCATCGATCAGGCCCTGAGCTTGTTAAATCGACCCCCACAAGAACGCGTTGAAGCGCTCGAAAAGTATCCACTTATGGACGCCGCTCCATCTGGCCTAATTTTTGAACTAATTTTGAACCTTGCGGAGGCCGGAAACTTTGAGCGAGCCACGCAACTGTTCCACAATCGATTTTTTGCTCGTGAGGAAGGCGGGACAAATGTTCGGCAAGTATGGGTCGAGCTGCAATTGCAACAGGCGCTTTCACACTCAAGAGGCGGACGCTGTGGCGATGCGCTGACAGCTGCGGACCACATTGGAAAAGAGGTTGCCGGTTTGGATTTCACGCGCGATGGGCTAGACCCGATCGTGGGATCTGCAAGAAGCAGCTATCTGCTCTCTAAGATGTATCAGACCTGTGGGAAGTCGATTGAAGCGAAACAAAAACTTCAACTTGCAGCCAGTGCGTCCGCTGTGGATCAAGTCTTATGGGCTTATCGAGCTGCGCAGGAACTCCCGAATTTCAACCAGGCAAAATGGCAAGACCGATTGCGCGAAGCTCGGGATCAAGCCGCAAGCCGCAGCGAAACAAGTTCGTATCCGAGTTGGTGGATGTACACAACAGGCCTTTTGGCGGACCAGCTAAAAGACTCTGCAGAGGCTGAACTGAGATTTCGAAAGGCGTTACTGCTTCCTGATCGTATGCTGGCTTATCACTTCACGCGCCTCGCGCGAGCTGAACGCTAAGCCGTAATGACTGGGCCGTTAACTTTTCCTTATGCGAAGACGAGATTTTATAGCTGCCATTGCTGCCAGTGCCCTGATGGCAGGGTGGACAGACGCGAAAAAGGTTTCCCACCCACGATTGTTAATCGCTCAAACCGATCCGTTCACTGGACTACCCCTTTTGAAGACGCGCTACCTGGCCGGCCGACGCCCATCTGAAGATATGGAAGGGTGGGCACTCTCATGGCTGTTGACGGGCAAAGATGCGTTCGCCGAGCGCGCGATCGCAGAGATGCGAGCCAAGCGTGTTGGCGCGGGCGGGCGAGCATCGCGATCCTGGGTCGACTACGTCCGCTGGTCTATCACTTTCGACTGGCTATTTGAATATCGAGGGTTTGATGCCGCACTTAAAGATCGGGTGGCGGGCGAGTTAATGGATGGAGCGGCAAAAATGCTAGCGACTCCTGATTTTGCGGACCCGTCTCAATTTTCGTACCACAACTACGCGGTTCGTTATCTTTCGCTTGCCGCCTTCGCCGCCGCAGCTCTCCAAGGTTACGCTAACTGCGATGCGCGCTGCGAGTCCTGGCGCAACACGATCGCAAAATCTCTGGCGAATGTTCTTGACGTCACGGAAGTCGTCAGTCCGAAGGGCAGCTATCACGAGTCGTTGGACTACATGCGCATTACCTGGGCCTCGCTCATACTCGTGGCAGAACTACAACGCACCACCACTGGCGTAGATCCCGCTCAACACTTCTCCGTGTTTCGAAACATGGGGGATACCTACCTCTACAAATTGCTTCCAGACGGAACTCCTTCACGCGAAGGTGACAACGAATATCCGGTTCTCGATGCGCGGGATACAACCGTCCTGGGATATGCAATCAACCGCTTTAAGGACCCATATAGCGCATGGCTTTTGCGCAAGAGTGGATTTTTCGGAAAAGAATGGGTTCTTCCGGTACTTGAGTTCCTCTGGGATGATCCGGAAGTTGAACCACGAGATCCAGTACTAGCGCCAGAGAGCGAGTTGCCGCGACAACGCTATTTTCCCGGAGTCGGCCATCTGGTCATCCGAGATGGGTGGAAGCCGGAATCGACCTGGATCGAGTTTGATTGCGGGCCGTATTTGGCAAAACATCAACACCTCGATCAGAACCAGATCACGATCTATCATCGAGGATACCTTGCGGTCGACAGTGGCGCTGACTACACGGACACCGAAAGCCCTCACTATCTGAACTATTACCGTCGCACTATCGCTCACAATTCAATATTGGTTTACGACCCAGCGGAAAAATTCTTTTGGTCCGACAATGTGCTGCCGGCGTCTAACGACGGCGGACAGCGCATGGATTCCGGGCGCTACTGGAACACCATCCGGAGCCGCGAAGACTGGAATCGAACGCGCGATGTTTGGGATCTCGGGTCTATGACTGTGGTTGACTACGTTCCTGGTCAGTACCACTATGCGATGGGAGATGCGACCCGTGCATATTCCAGCAAGAAGCTCCGTCGCTTTACACGAGAAATTCTCTATGTGCCTGGCAACGGCGTGTTATACGTCTTCGACCGCGTAGTCAGCACCGACTCGACATTCCGCAAGGCATGGCTTCTTCACGGTGTAAACCGGCCCACGGTTGAGCAGGATAGTTCGTCCGCTGCTCAAGATTTTCCTAATGCGCGAACCTTTCGCTTTACTGAAGGCTCTGGAGAGCTAGTGGTGCATTCACTTCTTCCGAAAAATCGTGTCGTCACAAGAAGAGGTGGTAGGGGCAATGAATTCTATACGCCCGGTAACGACTCTGGGGGTGCCTGGGGAACTGGCGAAAGTTGGCCGCTTGAGCCGCCTGAAGGTGCACCCTTGCCGGAGGATCCCAAACTTCGCCGCATGTGGAAGCTTTTTTGGGGCGATGATTTCAACAAGATCCTCAGTTCCAACCGCAAGAACGTTGTGCCCGGAGCATGGCGGATAGAGGTTTCCCCATCCACGGCCGCTGAGGAAGATTTTTTTCTGCACGCATTGGAGATCGGAGATCAAGGCAAAGTCGGAACGGCGCGCGTTGAGCTGCTGGACGGAGTCAATTTCCAAGGTGCGGCTTACGAGGGCGGTACGATGGCGTTGTTCAGCACTGCTCAAACCCCTGTGGACATAGGGGAAATGTCATTGCCCAACTTGGCCAATGACACTCTCATAGTTACCGGCCTTCATCCGAATGCAGTCTATGAACTGAACTTCGGCGGCCTGAATGTGACGTCTTCGAAGGATGCAGTATTACCGGGAGTGTCGGCTGGTGTGGAGAGGATCCGTACGAATTCGACCGGAATTCTGCAACTCGTGAAACCAAAGCTAGGCAACCTTCGTCTTCGGATAGCTCGGGTGTGACATTGCGATCGCTCGGAACTAGAACCAAACTCGATCAAAACAATTTCTCGTTGCAAAGCCGCGCGTCACGTTGGATTTCAGTGGGCTTTCGGGGCGACTTATCGTAGAACCAGCCATCACCGCGCCACGCGATCTCAGCGGATCTCCTGTGCGCCCGCCAATTGCGCATTTGCGCTGGTGGATCGGCGCCGCCTTACTAGCCTCCACGATCATCAACTACATCGATCGGCAGACGCTATCGCTGCTCGCTCCATACCTGAAAATTGAATATCACTGGACCAATACAGACTACGCAAACATCGTAATCGCGTTTCGCGTCGCTTACTCTCTTGGCCAAACCGTGTTTGGACGCGTCATGGATCGGATCGGAACCCGGCAAGGCTTGTCATTGACCGTTATTTTCTATTCCTTTATTTCCATACTGACATCGCTGGCAAACGGGCTCTACAGTTTCATGGGATTCCGTTTTCTACTTGGCGCTGGCGAATCGGGGAACTGGCCAGCTGCGACGAAGGCAGTCTCGGAATGGTTTCCCAAACGTGAACGCGGGTTGGCTACCGCGCTCTTTGATAGCGGTTCTTCTGTAGGTGGAGCGGTTGCTGCATGGCTTATTCTCTGGATTTATTCTCGATGGGGATGGCGTCCAGCGTTTGCGATCCCTGGAATGTTAGGGTTTCTCTGGCTGATTCTGTGGCGATGGCTGTACTACCCTCCAGAGTCTCATCCCAGAATTAGCGAGTCGGAAAAGCAGATGATTCTGGCAGACAAGTCGGAATCTGTGACGCACGAGCGAGGAGCAGAGCCTCTTGGCTGGCGCGTGCTGCTCCGCCTTCGCCAAACGTGGGGCGCCATCATTGCGAAAGCGCTGACGGATCCGGTCTGGTTCTTCGTGACGGACTGGTTTCCGATTTACCTCGTAGCCAAGGGGATCGAGCTTAGGAAGGGATTGATCGCGATTTGGATTCCGTTCTTAGCCGCAGATATCGGAAATTTCTTCGGCGGATGGATCTCGGGTTACTTGATCAAGAGGGGTTGGCCTCTAGGGCGTGCACGTAAAGCTGTCGTGATTTTTGGTGGAATCGGCGTGACTCTGCTGATTCCCACCGTCTTCACGACCAACCTGTTTTGGATTGCTTTTCTTTTTGCACTCGCGACGTTTTCGTATGCAGCCTTTTCGACTATGGCCAACGTGCTGCCGTCAGATCTCTTCTACAGCGAGTCGGTGGCCACAGTGAGTGGACTGAGCGGTACCGCAGCGGGACTCGGCACCATCGTGGCATTCAAACTGATTGGCCATTTTTCTGACGCACGCAGCGCGATGGCCGGACACTCGTTTGATCCCATCATAATCGTGGCGGGGCTGGTGCCTTTCGTTGCCATGATATTGGTTGTACTGCTTGTACAAAATTCTGAAGCCACAGAGCGAGGACTAGTCCGCCCGGTGTGAACAAGGCTGTAGCGCTTTCGAGAGCCGGCGAGGGCCGCTCCGCCACAAATCTAAGAATTGAGAAGCGGATATGAGCGCACCCGCAATTCTACGGTTAGGCAGTGTCAAGGACGTCTCGCGCTTCAAACAACATTTGCAGAGTTTGAACTTGAATCTTCCTTGCGACGAACACCTTATTGCGGGAAGTGAGTCTCCACTGCAAGCGCCGCTTGTAGTCGACTCGCTCAAGATTGGAAATCGAATCGCCGTCCAACCCATGGAAGGCTGGGACGGCACCGCGGATGGAAATCCAACAGAGACCACGATGAGGAGGTGGCAGCGTTTCGGCCAGAGTGGGGGCAAACTGATTTGGGGCGGGGAAGCGGTTGCGGTCAGTAACAATGGGCGTGCAAACCCAAACCAACTTGTTGCTGCGCCACATACATACGACGGGTTGGCTCGACTTCGCGAAGGTCTCATTTGCGAGCATCGACGTGCCACAGGGTCCGATGACGGGCTTGTGATCGGATTGCAACTAACTCACTCCGGACGATATAGCCGTCCAATGTCGCAGAACAGTGGTGAGCCGCATATTCTGTATCACCATCCGCTCCTCGATCGTCGGCTAAAAATACCGACCGACTATCCGTTACTTACCGATGGAGAAGTTCGCGCGATTATTGACGCGTTCAAACGCGCAGCCCTGATGGCGTCCAAGTTGGGTTTTGATTTCGTGGATATCAAGCATTGTCACGGGTACCTTGGCCATGAATTTCTCAGCGCGCACACGAGGGATGGAAATTATGGTGGCAGCTTTGAAAACCGCACACGATTTTTGCGTGAAGTCGTGGAAGGCATTCGTTCCGTGGCACCAAAACTCCATATCGGGGTGCGTCTATCAGTTTTCGATTCTATTCCGTTTGTCGCGGACCCAAAACGGTCACTTCTCGGGAGGCAGGGAAAGGGAGTACCTGAAGGCTATGAGGATCTGGTTCCTTACCGTTGGGGATTTGGACTCAATCCTCTCATTCCAACCCAACCAGATTTAACTGAACCAATAATGTTCCTGTCGCTGTTGCAGCAACTGGATATTCAGCTCGTGAATCTCACGGCGGGAAGCCCGTACTACAATCCGCACATCCAACGGCCAGCGTTGTATCCACCCTCAGATGGCTATTTCCCGCCAGAGGATCCGATTGTCGGGGTGACACGACAGATCGATATCACTCATCAGATGAAGCAGCGGTTTCCGAATTTAGTTTTTGTGGGATCAGCCTACAGCTACTTGCAAGATTTTCTTCCCAACGTGGCCCAAGCCACCGTCCGCAATGGATGGGTGGACCTTGTTGGTATGGGCCGAGTGGTCTTGAGCTATCCCGAATTTCTATGGCACGCATCAACAGGGCATAAAGTCGACCATAGAAAAGTTTGTAGAACGTTCAGCGACTGCACTACCGCGCCACGAAAAGGGCTGCCATCGGGCTGCTATCCACTGGATAATTATTACAAGACCTCGGAATCCGCGAAGCGGCTCAACAGTTTGAAAAAAGAATCGGCTGCATTGAATGCAGGCGCGAAAGAGGCTGCTCACAGCAGCGAAACAAAATGAATACCACACGCCTTGATATTGCAGCGCTAGCACAGCGCAAGAAATTCCGGCGTAAGGTGCGGGGAGTTGCTGCGGCCGTCTTGCCGTTTGAGCCAGACGGTCGAATCGCAGTAGATGCATTCCAGAAGCACCTGGCCGCCACTCATGCGACAGGTCTGATGAACGCCGTTAACATGGACACCGGCTATATCAATCTCTTATCTGAAACTCAAAAGAAAGACGTGCTTCGATGGACCCGCGAGGCTCTCGGTCTTCACGTTCCCTTTATCGCTGGGGCCTACATAGAAGGGCTAGATGGCGACATTGTTTCGCTCTACCGTCAGCAGATGGACATGATTGCCGCCTACGGCGGTACTCCAATCATGTTTCAGACGGCTCGTCTCAAGGGAACATCCGGGCGAGAACTGGGGGCCACCTATCAAGCAGTTTGCCAAGGACACGTAAACGTTCTCGCTTTTGAACTGGGGCCGATGTTCGCGACTAATGGAGAGATTCTCGAGCTAGAAGCATTCGAGCGATTGATGGAGATCCGCGAGATCGTAGGCATGAAGCATTCGTCCCTTGACCGATTGACTGAACTTCAACGCCTCGCCCTTCGCGACCGGCACCGGCCCGACTTCCGTCTATACACGGGCAATGACCTCGGCATCGACATGATTGAGTATGGATCGGATTACCTTCTAGGGCTTGCTAGTTTTGCCCCGGAAAAGTTCGCGGAACGAGACCGCCTATGGGAATGCGGAGATCCCGCCTATTATTCCGTGTCAGACGCGCTTCAATATCTTGGCAACGTGGCGTTTCGCGAGCCAGTCCCAGCTTACAAGCACTCCGCAGCTGTGTTTCTCCATCTCACTGGACGAATTCCGAGCGACAAGACACACCCGAACAGTCCGCATCGTCCCGCGTGGGAGGTTGACGTTCTGAAAGATTGCGCGCGAAGACTCCGTTTGCAGACGCAATAAACGAACTAGGTCTTGCTGACAGGTTTGCTTCGCATGAGATTTACCGTCTCCGGCTGCGCAGATTTGCACAGCACTGGCGGAAGGCCGCGGACAATCAGCTCAGCGTCGCCCACTACCATCTTTCCAACTTGTCTCATCGCGGTCTCCAACGCACCGGCTTGATGTGCGCAGAGAATCACATTTTCCGTGCGCCGCGCCTTGTGGTTCGCCGGAAGCGGCTCTTGCGGGAACACATCCGTGGCGCAGCGGATGTGCCCTTTCTCGGCATATTCAAGCATCGCATCGAAATCTACAACGGCAGCCCGGCTGACCAAAACAAGCGCCGCGCCCTGTTGCATTGAAGCGAACTGTTCGGCGCCCAGGAAGCCCTGATTTTCAGAAGTCACGCCGGCAACCACAAAAATCACGCGAGATAAACGCAAAACATCACCGAGGGAAGCCGGTTCGCAAGCAAGCGACTCAATGTAGTCCGGCGGCAACCATGGGTCGTATGCGCGAATGCGACAACCAAAAGGACGCAATAGCGGCAAGATTGCACGACCAAGATCCCCAAGGCCGACGAGGCCAACCGCCTGACGAAACAACGAAAATGCTTGGGCGTTTGCTGCAAAGCCGTATTCCTCGTTTCCTTGGCGAAATCGCCGGTCAGACCGCGCGATTCCGCGCGCAAGGTCAATGGCCATTCCAAGCGCGGCCTCTGCCACAGGCTCCGCAAACACAGGACTGATTGTGAGGACACGTATTCCATTCCGAAAACAGTACGCATAGTCGATGTTTGGAAGAAAATTGCCCTCTACGTTGATAATCGCCTTCAGAGCGCTAGCGCGTTGCAAGCGCGATTCGGGCAGGTCGATTTGCCCAATGATGATGTCGGCGTTCGCGCCCGTTTCATTAAAATGCTCGTCGTTGAACGGTTCACTCTCGTGAATATGAACTCTACCGATGGCCCTGAGACGATTAAGATCTTCGGAGCTAAAAATGTCAGATACAGTACGCGGGGAAGGAGCGACAAGAATCTGTTTCGGCGGTTGAGTGGTCGGCAACGAATGCTCCCGGAAGGCGAATTAAAACAATATTTTACCGCCTGTGGCACACCCGTGGGTCGATAGAAGGGCCACTGTCTGACCCCTTCACAACTCAAAATATTCACAATGGCTGGGTCTCGAACTAAGGGATTTTTCTCTTGCTGCTACAGTATTGTTACCTGCCATTAATGTGTCGAAATGTGCGGGCGATTCTTCGTTGGTTGCCAGATGCTCATAAGTCACCACCCTTCAACTTTATAGACATTCTCTCGCACTATGTGGCTCGCTCACTCAGTCGTCTTCGGCAAGGTTTGGCAAATGTTGGCTGGTTCTTCAAAGCTACCCCCTTCATTTTCGTTATTGGTGCGATCTAAAATTTAGCTCCAACTGCAGTGCATCCTTTTCACATTGTGTTGTAGTCTTAGGGAAGACGGTTTCGCGCCCGGGGCTTCGTCAATGAAGAGGTTTGTCGAAATATGTCCTCCGCCCCAGTCAGTTCTGCTTCGGCTGACAAGATCTGTGTCTACCTGTTAGCCGAAAACCGGCTTTTGCGGGAAGCCCTGGCTCGCATTCTTAGCAAGAAGCCTGATATTTGCGTCACTGGATCTTCGCCGTTTAGCCTTGGGGTGTTTGACGAGATCGTTGCGGTGTCGCCCGATGTGCTTTTGTTCGATTGCATGCCATTCACGTCTTGTGATCCAGGCTTAATTTCGGAACTCCGCAAGTCCTTGCCGCACATCCGCGTCGTCATGATCGGCATGGAGGGCGATCGAGATTTGTTTCTCCGCGCAGTGCGCGAGGGCGCTGTTGGCTATGTTCTTAAAGACGCGTCTGCAGTCGAAGTAGCGATGGCAGTTCGAGCGGTGTTCGAGGGCGAAGCGGTTTGCCCGCCCTCGTTGTGCATGGGTTTGTTCGATTATGTCAGCCAACAAAGCCGCGTATTGCCAACTTTTCGAGCGAAGCAACAACTCGGGCTCACTCGCCGAGAGCAACAGCTAGTCGAAATGATAGGGCGTGGCCTCACCAACAAGGAGATCGCTCAGCAGTTGAATGTTGCCGAACAAACCATTAAAAACCACGTCCACCGAATGTTGCGCAAGGTTGGAGTTAGCGACCGTTTGGCGGTTGTCGATTTGTGCCGAACGCAAGGCTTGGTGGCCTGATCGCTACGGGCCCATACTACTTCATTCGGATTGTCAATACGTAATAAGTCGGAGATGCGACACAATCTCACCTTAGTACTCTTTGAGTACTTCGTTTCAAAGTAGCGAGTACCCGACCGCCACACATCCAACGTTAAACCTACAGTACCGGAATCAGATTGTGACCAAGCTACTCTTGGCTACGATTTGAACCTTTTCTTTTTTGCTTATCGGCAGATACTTGCCGAGGAGCAAAGGAGTGTCGAAGATTCGAGTCTTGGTCGCAAATCGGCCGCGTCTGATGCGTGAGCTCGTCCTTGAGACGATCTCCGAGCAACCTGACATCGAGGTCATCGGTGTGGTCGAAGATCCCGAAAGTTTGGTCGCGGAAGTCGAACAATCTCGTCCAGATTTTCTGATCATCGCTCAAGGCGAAGCAGAGGAACGTCCTCAGGTTTGCGATCGGTTACTTGATCGCTTTCCCCGTCTCAAAATTTTGGCTGTCGCGGCAGACCAGAACCTGAGCGTGTGCTACCGAGCGAATCTCGATATTTGCTCCCAGCGCGTTGAGACCTCGGAAGAAGGAATTCTTAACGCGTTGCGCGGACGAATTCTGTGGGTCCCGATAACGGAGTCGAGTCGAAGCTCCCGGACCAACTGATAACAGTTTCCGCAAATGGCAGATAAAAAATGGGTTAGCTCACTGATGCCCTGTAAGTGAGGGGGCGAAGCTACACCCCGTCGCGAAAACTCATGGTCGAAGCCATCTCAATCAACCAGCCCCATTGGTACGCGGCGTATCTCCATCCTCGCCAGGAAAAAAGCGTCGCAAGGCAGATGCAGGAGCGTGGACTGCATTGGTTTCTCCCCTTGTATCGCAGCGTACGTAGATGGAAAGATCGCCGCAAGGAGATTGAGCTGGTTCTCTTCCCCGGATACGTTTTCATCTACATTGCACTGCAAGATCGGTTGCGGGTTCTGCAACTGCCCGGCGTTGTGCGATTCGTTAGTTTCGGCGGGCAGCCCGCATCGCTGCCTGACCGCGAGGTCGAGACGCTTCGTGCGGGGCTGAAAGAAAACATTTACGCTGAACCTCACCCCTACTTACCGGCCGGTCGCAGAGTGCAGGTGATCCGCGGTCCGTTTCTCGGCACTCACGGTATCCTGATCCGTAGAAAAGACAAGTTCAGAGTGGTGATTTCTCTGGCTCTTATCACGCGTGCTGTTTCAGTAGAAGTTGATGCCTCTGACGTTCAGCCCCTCCTGTAGTTGTCTACTCACGTTCACAACGGCGTCGCTAAGCGGTAGACGAGGTTCTATGCAGAAATACTTAAAACTTATTCCTCAGGTTGCATTCGCGCTCTTAGTGTTGGCGACTTACGGAGCGGCTCAAACCTCGCCGGCGCAATCTACCGATTACAACTCAGCTCTCGCTCCCGCGACAGATAAAACGCGCGCCGATCGCGAGGCGGAGCGCCTCGTTTCGTTGTCCGCTGACAAAATCATCGAACTGCTGAACAAGGAACCCGGCCTCTTGCTTGAAGTAAAGAAGGCACTTGTGCGCAAGGCGTACGAGCAGGGGCGAATCCTCGAGCCGTCAGACCTGAGTGATGAAGCATTGTTCACATTGTTGCGCGAGGATGAAAACGTACGCATTCTCGCGACCCGACAGATTGAAGAGCGCTCATACATTCAGGCGAAACCTACACGAGACGAATTGGCTCGTCAGGCTGCTTGGAACCAGCAAGTTGCCAAGGACCAGGCGAAAGCCCAGGCTGCCCAAACTGGCCAGAGCCAAGAGGATTCGTACTGGTCCCAACGCGAACAAGAAATGCAAAAGAATTCTGGCGGAACCAATGGTTCGCCCGGGGCGAACCCACCATCTGGGACCCCACCTGATGCCATGCCGCCGGTCAATTCATCGCGGCAAGTTATGCGAGCTTCGAGCCAGGAACCACAGGACTATGACGTCTATGACAGCTTGACCCTCGATACAACTCGAATGGCGCCCATTCGTCCGGACGAAATGCCGGCATTATTGAGCGCAAGCGCCGCTTCAAATCCGTCTTTCTTTAACGGCCAAGGAATGCAGGATGGACAGGAACGTCGGCCGCAAATGTCGTCGTCCGGCCAGCCCAGCTATCCGGGTGGATATGGATCGTCGCAAAATGTTCCCTCCGGCAATGTTGCGAACGGAACAGGCGAATCTCAGCCCGTACTCCAGCAGTCCAATTTGGAGCCTTATCGGAGGACGAACACATATCGGCGGCAGCAGCCTGAGGTTCCAACATTTCGTCGCCGCCCAAACCCTTACGCGAATGTTCCCTCACTCTTCGATTTATACGAACAGGTAGCTGGACGCTCGCAGGCAGTTGACCGCTTTGGTGAGAGCATTTTCATAAACGGTACCGGCAATCTGGAAAGGTTGCCGATGGATTTGCCCGCTGGTCCTGACTACGTCCTGGGTCCTGGCGATGGGATAACCGTCGAACTGTGGGGCAGTGTTGCCGAACGCCTTAAAAGAACCGTGGATCGGGAAGGTCGGATTGCGCTGCCAGAAGTCGGCACAGTGATGGTTGCAGGTCGAACGATCGGAGACGCACAACGGCTCGTACAGTCCATTCTTAGAACCCAATTCCGCGACATTCAGGCTGACATCTCTCTCGCTCGAATTCGCACGGTGCGGGTTTATGTCGTGGGCGATGTTCAACGACCAGGCGCGTACGATATCAGCTCTCTCTCTACGCCGCTGAATGCTCTTTACAGCGCTGGTGGACCGACGCCAGCAGGGTCCCTGCGCACCCTCCAACATTTTCGCGGCACGCAGATGGTTCAGCAGATTGATGTCTACGACTTGCTTCTGCACGGCGTTCGCTCTGATTTGCAGCGCCTTCAAGCGGGAGACACCATTCGGGTTCCACCGCTGGGTCCACAAGTAAAAATAGATGGAATGGTTCGCCGACCCGCGGTGTACGAACTCAACGGCGAGAAGAATCTTTCCGCGGTATTGGAACTCGCAGGGGGAGTGCTTTCATCTGGCACGCTACGTCATGTGGACGTCGAACGCATCGTAGCTCATCAGAACCGTACGATGCTGCGCCTCGATGTCCCCGAAACCAATGACCAGCGGTCTGTAACTCAGGCTCTCGATGGTTTCCAGATTGAAGACGGAGATCAGATCCGTATTTCGCCCATCGTCCCGTACAGTGACAAGACTGTATTTCTCGATGGACACGTATTTCGTCCCGGTAAGTATGCATATCGAGAAGGTATGAAGGTCACTGACATCATTCATTCCTATGCGGATTTACTGCCGGAGCCATCGTCGCGCCATGCCGAGATTATTCGCCTGGAGGCGCCTGACTATAAACCAACGGTTTTGACGTTCAGTCTGAGCGATGCTCTTGCAGGCAAAGAACAAAATGTCGCGCTGAAGCCGTTCGACACGATCCGTATCTTCGGTCGATATGATTTTGAAGGAGCTCCAGTCGTCACTGTTACGGGAGAGGTGCGCGATCCAGGCGATCACTTGACGAATGGAGTGACGCATCTTCGCGACGCTGTGTTCCTCGCTGGCGGTGTTGCTGCAGATGCCGAACTGACCGACGCCCAGGTGTTCCGCAAAACCGAGAATGGCAAACTGCAGGTGATAAACGTAAGTCTCGCGAAGGCACTGGCAGGTGAAGATCGCGACAACATTCTACTTAACCCCAGTGACCGCATCTTTATTCATCGGTCGCAAGCAAAGTCTGATCCTCCGCGCGTCACCATCCAAGGCGAGGTTGAAAGGCCCGGACGTTATCCACTCGGCGAAGGCATGAGCGCCGCGGATCTCGTTCGTGTTGCTGGTGGTTTTAAACGAAGTGCAGACCTGAAGGTCGCCGACCTCACCAGCTACATGGAAGAAGAAGGAAGAAAATTGGAAGCTGATCACCACTACATCGACATTGCCAAGGCCATGAGTGGGACGCCCGATACGGATGTTCGGCTCCGCGATGGCGATGTACTGAGTATCCGTCAGATGGCGGGCTGGAACGACGTGGGCGCCTCCGTGACGTTACAGGGCGAAGTGGTACATCCCGGAACTTACGGAATCCACGAGGGAGAGCGTCTCAGTTCAATGCTGGAACGCGTCGGTGGTCTGCGGCCCGGTGCATACGCTTATGGTGCAATCCTGCAGAGGGTACAGGTCCGTCAACTGGAAGAAGGTACGAGAGCGCAACTCATCAGCAACGTGCAGGCGGAGGGAGCGAGTCTGCAATCGGGAGGTGATCCTTCTAAAGCGGCGGCTGCCGCACAGTGGCAAGCGACGCTGCGTCAGCTGCAAAATACCCCGCCCACTGGCCGACTGGTTGTGCACATTTCCAACGACATCAATCGTTGGAAAAATACTCCAGCCGATGTGGAACTCCGTGCTGGCGATGTGTTGATCATTCCGAAACAACCGAACTTCGTAATGATCAATGGGGCTGTCTATAACCCAACTGCGATCACGTTTCGGTCGGGAAAGAGTGCTGGATGGTATCTGAGCCAAGCAGGCGGCCCGACCACGGTAGCAAACAAGAAAGCGATCTTTGTCATTCGCGCGAATGGATCGGTGGTGGGTAATTCCGGAGGAATGTGGAGTGGAAGTGTCCTAAGCACCGAGTTGCGCCCGGGCGACATGATTGTGGTGCCCGAGAAGGCACTCGGTGGAAGTAATGCATGGCGGAACATCCTGCAGGCGTCCCAGTTGGTCTCGTCGGTTGGAATTGCAGTCCAGGTGGCGCGGGGATTCTGATCGGAAGATCGGACCCTATGATTCGTGCTTCGTATCTGAGATATGCAATCGTGGCAACCATCGCTTCGCTTGCCGTGGCGACCTGTCATGCGCAGAACTCCGGCCCTGCTGTGGGCGATTCGACAACAGCTAGAACCACAGGTGTTCTGCCCGATATCGATCACTTCAACCTTCATCCAATAATGCCCCGCGATAACTACGGTCTCTTGCCGGAAGGCGTCGATCCACAAAATCGACTTGTCGTACCGTTTGTGCGGCATTTGGCTGAAGACCAGAAGACGTTTTGGACCACTCCGCTACACTGGCGCGCTCGTGATGCAAAGGCCATCCTTCCGTTTGTAGGTTTCACGGGAGCTTTGATGGTTGGTGACAGTTGGATTTCAAAGCAATTACCCGATTCCCCAAGTTTCATTAATCACAGCCAAACATTCTCAAACTACGCGCTCTACTCGCTGGTCGGTGGGACCGCCGCGACGTATCTGTGGGGGCATTTTACGAACGACGATCACAAACGCGAGACGGGCTTGCTGGCAGCGGAGGCTGCCATTGGCAGCACCGGCGTGGTTTACGCTCTTAAAAATGTCGCGGGGCGCGAGAGACCGTATCAGGGTGCGTCAGGTGCATTTTTCAGCGGCGGAGGATCGTTTCCATCTGAACATGCAGCCATGGCTTGGTCCGTCGCCAGCGTCGTAGCCCATGAATACCCAGGTTGGCTTCCGAAATTGCTGGCTTACGGCGCGGCGACCGGAATCACTGTGAGTCGCGTGACAGGCAAAGAGCATTTTTCTTCGGACGTGCTGATCGGCAGCGCGATTGGCTGGTATATGGGACGGCAGATTTATCGCGCGCGCCACGATCGTAGTCTGGGTGGTGCATCATGGGGCTCGACCGAACCAGACCCCGTTGATGAACCTCGCAATCCAAAAGACATGGGCTCCCCCTCGGTACCGCTCGATAGTTGGGTCTATCCCGCATTCGATCGCTTGATCGCACGGGGCTATGTGCAGACAGCAATGCTCGGCTTACGGCCATGGACGCGAATGGAATGTGCGCACCTGCTGGAAGAAGCCCGTGAGCAAATGCCGATCGATCGTTCGTTGTCAGATGAAACTGTTCGTGTCTACCGTGCGCTCGAACGAGAGTTTGAGACAGAGCAACGTAGGGAACAGGGAGGTCGCAATCTCGGCGTGCAAGTAGAGTCCGTCTATTCGCGCGTAACCGCGATCTCCGGTCCCCCGCTGACGGATGGGTACAACTTCGGCCAAACTCTTGTTAATGATTTCGGGCGACCTTTTCAAGAGGGGTTCAACAGCGTCTCGGGAGTGTCTGCATATGGAGTTGCGGGCCCGCTTGCTTTCTTCGTGCGCGGGGAGTATCAGCATTCACCGTCTGCGGCAGGCGAATCAGAAGAGGTTCGCAACGCGGTCGCGTCACAGCTTGGGGTGCCCGCCATGCCGTATTCTCCGGTTGCAGAACTCAACCGCTTTCGCCTGATCGAAGGCTACGTATCATTCACGATAAAAGATCTTCAGTTTTCATTCGGCAAGCAGGCCTTATGGTGGGGCGCAAGCGAGTCGGGCCCGATGATGTGGAGCACGAATGCAGAAGCAATCCCGATGCTTCGCATCACGAACACCCGTCCGTTCACGTTGCCGTCCTTCTTTCACTTTTTGGGACCCATGCGAGTGGAATCAGTCTTTGGCCAACTGAATGGCCAAAACTTTATTCTTACCAGCAACGGACTAGTCGGCCCTGACTTAAAGACTCAACCCTTCGTCTACGGTCAGAAGTTTAGCTTTAAGCCGAGCCCGAACCTAGAGTTTGGTTTCTCGAGAACGGTCGTGTTCGCCGGTGAGGGACATCCACTGACCTTTGGCAACTTCTTCACAAGTTTCACCAGCCTCGGGGATAGCAGTACAGGCGCCGTGGATGCACACAATGATGTGGGCGATCGTCGCAGTGGATTTAATGTGAGCTATCGCGTTCCTCACCTAAGGAAGTGGCTTACCATTTACACCGATTCGTTTTGTGATGATGACGTTTCTCCCTTGGCGGCCCCTCAGCGATGCGGCTGGAACCCTGGTATTTATGTTCCTCAAATCCCTCATCTGTCCAAGCTTGACTTCCGTGCAGAAGGGGTGACGACAGATGTTTCGGGGTTTGGCTCAAGCCATGGCGTCAGCTACTCCAACATTATTTATCGCGACGGCTACACGAATAACGGCAACATTTTAGGAAATGCCATCGGGCGGGAAGGCCGGGGAATTCAATTGTGGTCTACGTATTGGCTGTCCCCCCAGAGCAAGATTCGGGCCTCTTATCGCCATCAGGGTGTAAACCGAGATTTTTTAGAGGGCGG
>Ga0070661_100001435_pt1 | contig 16562 bp, 17 predicted proteins | sample KBSC43metaG_FD_64663 | JGI IMG/M metagenome (GOLD analysis project Ga0070661, IMG submission 64663) | Corn rhizosphere microbial communities from Kellogg Biological Station, Michigan, USA - KBS C4-3 metaG | ecosystem: Host-associated > Plants > Roots > Rhizosphere > Soil ...
CGATCGCCGAGATCCTGTTGCGACATCCGCAGATCTGGGTGTTCGCCGACGAGATCTATTCACGGCTCATCTACAACGGCCAGTTCGATTCGCTCGCGCGACGTGCGGGAATGGTCGAGCGCACGGTCATTTCCGATGGCGCATCGAAGACGTGGGCGATGACCGGATGGCGGCTCGGCTACATCGCGAACCGGGCGCTCGCGCCGGTGTTCACGCGCTGGATCACGAACACCGAATCATGCGCGTCGCAGATTTCGCAGTGGGCGGCCGTCGAGGCGATCAACGGACCGCAGGATGCCGTCGACGACATGCACGCGCATTTTCTCGCGCGCCGCGACCTGATTGTGCGCCTCTTGAACGACGTGCCCGGCATCACGTGCAAGAGCCCGGGTGGCGCGTTCTACGCGTGGCCGAACGTGACGCAGGCGTGCAAGCGCGTCGGAGCCGCCGATTCGGAGGCTTTCCGCAAGCGTCTGTTGCACGAGGCGGGCATTGCCGTTCTCGCCGACATTCACTTTGGCCGGCGCGTGCCGGGAGACGGACAGCACATCCGCTTCTCGTATGCAGCATCGAACGCGGCCATCGAGAACGGCATTGCGCGGCTCGACGACTTCGTTCGCAAGCACACGAAATAGCTCGATGAGCATCGACGACAACCGGCAATCGCGCGAAACCGTGCTCTCGCGGGTTCGCGCCGCGCTGCATCGCGACGGTCCCGACGACGTGCCGCGCGCGGCCGCGCACGCGTACATCGCTGCGCATCGACGCGGTCCTCAGCCAGCGGTTTCAGGTGATCTCGTCGAGCGCTTTCTGTCGCGAGCTTCCGACATGGCGAGCACCGTCGAGCGCGTTCCCGCATTCGATGCGGTCGCTGCAGCTGTGGGGCGCTACGTGGCGGCTCTCGATGGAATTTCCGCCGATGGCGCGAAGGACGCGCGCGCCGGCGTCTGCTGGCCCGAGTTCGCAACGCTCGGCTGGCGCGATGCGGGCATCGCGATCGAGTCCCGCCCGACCGTCGGACATGACTCGATCGGCATCACCGGATGTTGCTGCGCAATTGCCGAGACAGGCACGCTCGTGTTCTTGACCGGAGCGGATTCGCCGACGGCGACATTCCTGTTGCCGGAGACGCATGTCGCGATCGTGCGTGCCGATCAGGTGGTGGCCGCGATGGAAGATGCGTTCGACCGGATTCGATCGGAGCGCGGCGCGTTACCCCGTGCCGTGAATTTCGTGTCGGGGCCTTCGCGGACGGGCGATATCGAGCAGACGATCGTGCTCGGGGCCCACGGCCCGCGCCGCCTTCACATCGTCCTCGTTGGCTAATTCGTTGTTGCCGGCAGGCCGGCGCAGGGCCGTCCCAAGCCGGCCTGCGAAGCACTACCCGCGCAAAGTATCGTGCGAGCGAAGCGAGCGAAACTTTGCGCGGCCTGCTCAATCCGCGAATTCGCGCAGCACGGTCTCGATGGCGCCGCGGTCGGAGAGGAATGCGTCGATGACGGTCGGGTCGAAATGCTTGCCGCGCTGGTTCTTCAGAAACTCGATCCCTTCATCGAGCTCCCACGCCTTCTTGTAGGGTCGTTCCGAGACGAGGGCGTCGAACACATCGGCTGCGGCGACGATCCGCGCGACGAGTGGAATGTCCTCGCCGTGCAGTCCATTCGGATAGCCCGAGCCATCGTACTTCTCGTGATGGCCGAGCGCGATGATCGCGCCCATCGACAGGTATTTCGAGGGGCTGCCTTTCAGGATGTCGTAGCCCATCCGCGGATGGCCACGCATCACGTCGATCTCCTCGGTCGTCAGCGGCCCTTCCTTCAGCAGCACGGCGTCCGGAATGCCGATCTTGCCGATGTCGTGCATCGGCGCAGCGACTTCGAGCACGTGAACGGTTTCCGCGCCAAGCCCAAGATGCTGGCCGATCAGCGCGGAATAGCGCGCCATCCGCATCAGATGGTTGCCCGTCGTCTTGTCGCGGAATTCGCCGGCTTTCGCGAGCTTCGACAGCGTCTCGAGCTCGCGCTCGTGAATCTCGGCGACCGACTTGTCGACCTGATATTGCAGCACGCGCGCCTGGTCGGACAGCACGATCTTGTGCCTCCGCAGCTCGAGCAAATTTGCGCAGCGCGCGCGTGTCTCGTGATCGTCGAGCGGCTTGATCAGGAAATCCGTCGCGCCGGCCTCGAGCGCGTCGTAACGAATCTTGCGATCGTCGACGACGGTGATGACGACGATCGGGACGTCGACGCAATGGGGCAGGGCGCGCAGTTGCTTGACGAGCTCGATGCCATCGAACTCGGGCAGCTTGTAATCGGTGAGGATGATGTCGACGCGGTTGTTGCGTGCGAACTCGAGCGCCCGCGACGGCGTGTCGAAGAGCTCGAGATTCAGCTTGCCGTCGATCTGCCGGACGATTTCGGCGAGCAGCAGGCGACTGGAAAACAGATCGTCGACGATCAGGACGGTATTGCGCTGAGCGCGCGCGAACGCGAGCTCAGAAACGACGCCAGTCGCTGCATAAGGGCGTGCCTGAACGGCCGACATTAAGAATCCTCTAGGACGGGCCCGCGTGCTCCGAGGTCACGCGTAACGCCGCTGACGTTAAAGCAAAAATAGTGCCGACCCAATGCAAAGGCCTGTAGCTTACAGCGTTTTGTTATCGAATGGGAACGCTTTCGATGCCCGCCGTGCGTTGCGGCTGTTGAAATCATGAACACATCCTGGCCATCCGAACACGCAGCCTGCTCGAACCAGGGCGCAGCAACGAGCGCTCGATTTCGCAGTTCACTTGCAGGGTCGCCGATAAGTGCATGATATGCCGTATCCGGCAGCATGCGGCGGGAATTCGCTGGCGTCAACGATTTGCGATGCGAATCAGGATTGCCGCGTGACAATTGTCGTCTTCGCCGTCGGCCGGCAGCGGGCACCAGCAGGCTAGATCGCGCCCGCGCAGTTCCCTGGCGGCTCGCTCGAGCGGCTTCCCGCCCAGGCGACGTACCCAGGCGCTGTGCGCCGCATGTAAGGATTCGACAGTTTCCGGATCGACGTGGCGCAGGTTCGCGCGTGACCAGCAGCCGCACGCCGTGCTCTCGAACAGATGCAACGAAAGCTCGTGGCCGTATTCGCGAACGTCATAGGGGTTGCCCCAGACCGTCGTGCGGTCGACTTTGACGGCGTTCACGGGCATCCGCCAGCCCCGCGCCCGCGAAAGCTGGATTCGAGCAGGCATCTTGGTCATCGGAAGTCGCAACGGTTATCGTGACGGACGTTGGACTTTCGTCGTGCCGAGAAGATTCGGCATCCTCGGGCGCTAACGCGTTTCGTAATCGAAGAGACCGCTGCAGCCGTCGGTGACCCAGATTCCATTGCGCTGGAACCCCCACGTCTGACCTTCGACGCACTCGGATCGCGAGCGCTGCTCGAGCAGCCACGCGCGCGCGATGAATGGCCGGACCGGGCAGAACGCCTGCTGGTACCCGCGGCTTTCGCAAACGATCGCATTGATCGGTGGCGGCCCCGGTGGCCGCCCGCGTCCATCGACGCCGAACAGGCCGCTGCAGCCCGCCGATACCCAGATTCCGCGATCCTGGTAACCCCACGTGCGACCCTGGACGCACGCGGATCGCGAGCGCTGCTCGACGAGCCACGCGCGGTCGATGCGCCGGTCGCTCGGACAGAACTGCTGCTTGTAGTTCTGGCTTTCGCAGACGATCTGGCGCCCCGGCCCCGGACCTGGCCGCGGTTCACGTGCCCAACGATATTCGAACTCGCCCGAGCAGCCGCGTGTCACCCAGATACCGTTGCGATCGAAGCCCCAACTCTGGCCCTGGATGCACGCCGAGCGTGACTGCTGCTGCACGAGCCACGCAGTGGAGATTGCTCCGGTCGGGCAATAGTTGCGGTGATAGTCGCGACTCTCACAGGAAATTCGCGCCGCGGACGCTGTGGCGGGCGCACCTAGCAGCAAAGCCGCGCACAGAACTGTCAACACCGCATGCCATCGCTTCACCGATCCCCCTTTTTATCGACGTGATGGAGCAGCAAGCATAACGGGGGCGCGCCAGCCCGCAAAATTGCTGTCGCTCAGCGTCGCGTCGATGCTCAAACTTGCGCATTCGTACGACTTCGGTTGTCGTATGCTGAACACATCGCGCAACCGCACGCAAGGAGACGACTCGTGTATCCGATGAACGCCTGGTACGTCGCCGCAATGCCGACCGAGATCGACGACAAGCCGCTCGGCCGCAAGATCTGCGGACACTCGATCGTGTTTTATCGCGGACCGGAAAGCAAGGTCGCCGCCGTGGATGACTTTTGCCCGCATCGCGGCGCACCGCTGTCGCTGGGTTGCGTCGTCGAAGGGAACCTGGTTTGCGGTTACCACGGGCTCACCATGGGTCCCGACGGCAAAACGATCTCGATGCCGGGTCAGCGCGTTCGCGGGTTTCCGCCCATTCGCGCGTATCCGGTGATCGAGCGCTATGGATTCATCTGGGTGTGGCCGGGCGATGCCGCGCAAGCGGATCCTGCGAAACTGCATTCGCTCGAATGGGCCGAGAATCCGGAGTGGGCCTATGGCGGCGGCCACTTTCACGTCGACTGTGACTACCGGCTGATGATCGACAACTTGATGGACTTGACGCACGAAACGTACGTGCACGCGACAAGCATTGGTCAGAAGGAGATCGACGAGACGCCGACGCGCACCGTCACCGAAGGCGACACGGTGATCACGAGTCGTCACATGGAGGGGATCATGGCGCCGCCTTTCTGGCGCATGGCGTTGCGCGGCAACCATCTGGCCGACGACGTTCCCGTCGATCGCTGGCAGATCTGCCGCTTCACGCCGCCGAGCCACGTGCTGATCGAGGTGGGCGTTGCGCACGCTGGCAACGGAGGCTACAACGCCGATAAGAAGTTCAAGGCATCGAGCATCGTCGTCGATTTCATCACGCCGGAAACGGACACGTCGATCTGGTATTTCTGGGGCATGGCGCGCAATTTCAATCCGCACGACAAGGCGTTGACCGCGAGCATTCGCGAAGGGCAGGGGAAGATCTTCAGCGAAGACCTGCAGATGCTCGAGCGGCAGCAACGCAATATTGTCGAGCATCCCGAGCGAAAACTCTTGAGCCTCAACATCGATTCGGGCGGCGTGCAGGCTCGACGCGTTCTCGATCGCATCATCGCGCAGGAACAGGCACCGTCAGCAACAACCGCTGCAGCCGCGTGATCGCGCGCGCATTTCCGCGAGGACTGCGATGAATGCATCCGACCTCAAGGTACGTATCGCACGCAAAGCGCCGGAAGCGCTCGACATCGCTACGTTCGAGCTCGTCAACGTCGAGAACAAGCCGCTGCCGGCGTTCTCGGCGGGCTCGCACATCGATGTGCATTTGCCCAATGGATTGACGCGCCAGTATTCGCTCTGCAACGATCCGAGCGAAGGCCATCGTTACCTGATTGGCGTGCTGAACGATCCAGGATCGCGTGGCGGTTCGCGTGCGATGCACGACAGCGTCAACGAAGGCGATGTCCTGCAGATCAGTGCGCCGCGCAACCACTTTCCGCTGGCGCATGAAGCAGTGCACAGCGTACTGCTCGCCGGCGGAATCGGTGTCACGCCCATCCTGTGCATGGCCGAGCGGCTTGCCGTGACGGGTGCGTCGTTCGAGATGCATTACTGCACGCGCTCGCCGGAACGCACGGCGTTTCGCGAGCGCATCGCGAAGTCATCTTTTTCGAACCGCGTGTCGTTTCATTTTGATGATGGTCCGGAGGGCCAGAAGCTGCGGCTCGACGAAGTGCTTTCACCGATGCGTCCCGGTGTTCATCTTTTCGTTTGCGGACCCAAGGGATTCATGGACTGGGTGCTCGAGCGGGCGCGGGCAATCGGCTGGCCGTCGCCGCGGTTGCATTACGAGTTCTTCGGTGCCGAGGTCGAAAAGTCGGACACGGATGCGGACTTCAGCGTCAAGCTCGCGAGCTCGGGCAAGGTGATCGTCGTGCCGAAGGATATGACTGTCGTGCAGGCGCTCTCCGCCGCCGGCATCGAGATCGCGACGTCGTGCGAGCAGGGCGTATGCGGCACGTGTCTCACTCGCGTGCTCGAAGGTGAGCCGGATCACCGCGACATGTACCTGACCGAGGAGGAGCAGGCGGCGAACGATCAGTTCACGCCGTGCTGCTCGCGGTCAGTCTCGCCGATGTTGGTGCTTGATCTTTAGTCGGATCGCGGGCCTCGGGCTGGCCATCAACCTCTCCGGGTAATACGCATTGGGAGTGACACCGCACCGATGCGCGCGCTACACGCACGCGAATTCGGGCCGCGTAATCCAGTCGATTGCCTGAATTCCTACACCCAACTGCCGCAAGGGCTGCTTCACGAGCACGTGATCATCGCCAACACTCTGGTTGTCAGCGAACTCACCAGCGCTGGATCGCCATTGGGTCAGCGCACGAAGTTGGTTGCAAGCGCTATGAATTGAATCGAGCAGGAGATTGCAATGAAACTATCGCCATCTTTCACCGACACATGGGTACCGCGCGTACTTTCGATTCTGCGCATCGTGTCGGCGTACATGTTCATGCTGCATGGAACGCAGAAGCTGCTAGGATTTCCCGCGGGCCGCTCGGGGACGGTAGACCTGATGTCGCTCGCCGGAGTCGCCGGAATGCTCGAGCTCGTCGGTGGCCTCTTGCTGCTCATCGGACTCTTTACTCGCCCCGTAGCGTTTCTTCTATCTGGGGAAATGGCGTTCGCGTATTTCATCAGCCACGCGCCCCGCGGCAATCCACTGCTGCCCGTAACCAATGGTGGCGACCTCGCGGTCGAGTGGTGCTTTGTTTTTCTGTTTCTTGCCGTCGTGGGCGGGGGGCAGTGGGCACTCGATGCAGTTTTAAGCCGACGCCGCGAACCTGTTGATCGAGCGCTCACCCGAGCGACCACGTAGTCGCTCTATTTCGTTTGCGGCAATAGGGTCAGCACGAGACACAGGCTGATCAGCGTGCAGGCCTGTTGCGGGATGCTGTGCAGATCGTTCTCCGTCAACAGAACGATCGACATGATCGCCGCCGGCCCGGCAACATAGGGCATCCCCAGCGGAAAAACGGCGATATCCCGTCCTGCCATGGTGTCGCCGCCGGGCTCACTTTGGGTTCCCTGTGCGAATACCATCCTTACGCCAACGAGCAGCAGCACGATACCGCCGGCAATGCGAAACGCATCGACCGAAATGCCCATCGCGTCGAGCGCTAGCTCTCCAACGATCAGAAACGCAAAAAGAATTCCAAACGCAATGAGTATGGCGCGCAGTAAAACACGAGAGCGCGCGTCGGCCGTCAGATCGTGGGTAAGACCGATGTAAACCGGTATGACGCTGAAAGGATCGATGGTGGCCATCAGCGTTGCGATCTCGGTCCAGAAATTCGCAAACAGTACGTTTAGCCTTTCAAACGCCCACGACGGCGCTGCAAGTCGCGCGCGCTGAGCGCGCCGGCGTGCAATTGAGTTCGCAAGCCCTCAAAGAAATAGGGCGCGATTCATCGCGCCCTAAAGCTCATTGAAATTGGTCGGGGCGAGAAGATTCGAACTTCCGACCCCCTGCACCCCATGCAGGTGCGCTACCAGGCTGCGCTACGCCCCGACGTACTTCAATTATACCGGCGCATGTGTCGTCGGTCAGAAATTCACTCGATAGTTCGCGGTGAAAGTTGGACGCCATGCTTCGTTGCTTGCCCTCACCGTACCACGCGGTACGGTTGCGGGCTCGCGCCTCGCCTGACGCCCAATTTCATCCGCTTCTTTAGCTTCGGAACTCCTGACTGACGACACTACCGATCAGGCGTCAGCAGCTGGCGGATCTCCTCGAGCTCGAGACGCAACGTCGCGGCATCGAGCGTGCGCGTCACAGCGGCCGGCGCAATCGACGTGACGGGGGAAGTACGTGCGGTTGCGCGCGGCTCGTTACCTTCCGAATCGAGTCGATGGCGCGCGCCGTTGATCGTGAACCCCTGCTCGTACAACAGGTCGCGGATTCGTCGAATCAGCAGCACCTCGTGATGCTGGTAATAACGGCGATTGCCGCGGCGCTTGACGGGCTTGAGCTGCGAGAACTCCTGCTCCCAGTAACGCAGCACGTGCGGCTTGACCGCACATAAATCGCTGACCTCGCCAATCGTGAAATACCGTTTGGCGGGTATCGGGGGCAGCGCGGTCTTAGCTCGGTTGGCTTCGGGCATGGTTCGCCGCTTCGACCATGGCCTTCAACTTCTGACTTGCGTGGAAAGTCACGACGCGGCGAGCGGTGATCGGAATCTCCTGGCCGGTCTTCGGATTGCGGCCGGGCCGCTGGGGCTTCTCGCGCAACTGAAAATTGCCGAAACCCGAGAGCTTCACGCTGCGGCCTTCTTCCAGGGCAGTCCTGATCTCCTCGAAAAAGCGCTCGACCATGTCCTTCGCCTCGCGCTTGTTGAGGCCCAACTGTTCGAAGAGGAGGTCGGCCAACTCGGCTTTGGTGAGCGTCATGGGGCGGTCTGCGATCTCAGGGTTGCGCCGAACTGGCGGGCGAGCGTTGCCAAAATTCCTTCCACGATGCGGTCACCGTCGAAGTCCGTCAAAGTACGTTCAGTATCCCGCATAACCACCAGAATCGCAACGCTTTTCCTGCCGTTCGGCAGTTCGTTGCCACGAAATACGTCGAATACGTCGACGCGCTCGATCTCGCGCAGTCTCATATCACGTATTGCATCAAGTAATTTCGCTACTTCTATGTTTTCATTTACTAATATTGCGATATCTCGGCGCAAAGGCGGCAGCTTGGACAGCTCATCGGCCCGCGGCATCGGGACGCTCGTCAATGCGGCGAGATCGACTTCGAAAACGCTCGGCGCCGTTGGCAGATCGAAGTGCCGACAAAGACGCGGATGGAGTTCGCCGAGCCAGCCCGATTGCACGCCGTTGATGCTGACGATTGCGCTGCGGCCGGGATGAAGCCACGGGAGGACGTGCGCTGTTGTCGTAATCGAAAGCGGAGATGCGATTGCTTCGAGATCCCCTTTGACGTCGAAAAGATCAACGCCGCGCGCGCGCACGCCCCACTGCTCGGGCTCACTGGAGCCGAACGCGAGACCGCCTATGCGCAGCGGCTGCGTGAAACCGTCGCGGACAAATACTCTGCCGATTTCGAACACACGCACGCGCTGCAGCTTGCGCTTGATGTTCGTCTGCAGCGTTCCGATCAGGCCGGGCAGCAGTGTCGTGCGCATCGCGTCGAGATGAGTCGCGATCGGATTCAACACGGCGATGGGTTTTCCCGCGGGATCGAGCGCCTGTTCGTCTTTCGCGTCGACGAAGCTGAACGTGATGACTTCTTGCCAGTCGCGCGCAATTAGCGTGCGTCGCAACGCAGATGTGCTGCGCTTTGTCTCCGGCGACGGCAGCATCGTCTGGACATGCGGCCGCGGCGTCGCCGGTATCTCGTCATAGCCGTAAATCCGGGCGATCTCTTCGACGAGATCTTCCTCGATGGCGATGTCGAATCGATACGACGGCGGCGTGACGGTGAAATCGTCGCCGTTGCGAACGAACGGGAGCTGCAAGCGCGTGAAGATGTCGGCAATCGCAGGCGGGGCTATGGCGACGCCAAGCAATTTGGCAACGCGTGCGCTGCGCAGACGTACCGGCGGCCGTGCAGGAAGCGTTCCGACCTTGTCGACGAGCGGGCCGGCGCGACCGCCACAGATGTCGATGATCAATTGGGTAGCACGCTCGACAGCGCGCGGACCGAGCTCGAAATCGACGCCGCGCTCGAACCGGTACCCGGCATCGCTCTGGAAACCCAGCCGGCGCATCTTCCCTTGAATGACCGCGGGATTCCAAAACGCGCCTTCGAGATAGACCGCGGTCGTATCGTCGGCGATGCCAGAATGCTCACCGCCCATGATGCCGGCGAGTCCGAGTGGCTTTACGCTGTCGCAAACGAGCAGTAGATCGGGCTCGAGCGCGAGCGTCTGGCCGTTCAGCAGAGTTAGCTTCTCGTCGGGATTCGCGAAGCGCACGACGATGTCGCCTTCGAGCAAGCGATTGTCGTACGCGTGCAGCGGCTGCCCGAGCTCGAGCATCACGTAATTGGTGATGTCGACGATCGCGGAAATCGAGCGAATGCCACAGCGCTCGATGCGCGTCTTCATCCACGCCGGTGTCGGTGCGCGCGCGTCGATGCCTTCGATGACCCGCGCCGCAAAGCGCGGACACGCATCGACGTCGTCGATCCGCACGTTGCGCGAAGCTCTTGAGGTCACATTCGCATTACCGACGCTTGGAAGCGAGAGCGGCGCGCCCGTAATCGCTGCGACTTCGCGCGCGATTCCGCTGATCGACAGGCAATCGGGCCGATTGGGAGTGAGTTTGATCGTGATCAGCGCATCGTCGAGCGCGAGCGCGCTTCGCACGTTCTGGCCGGGCGTTGAGTCTTCCGGAAGCGCGAATAGTCCGCTTGCATCGTCGGACAGCCCAAGCTCGCGCGCCGAGCACAACATTCCCTGTGATTCGACGCCGCGCATCGACGCGCGCGCGATCGATTGTCCGCCGGGCAGCACTGCGCCTACGAGTGCGCACGGCACGCGCATTCCCGCGGCAGCGTTCGGCGCGCCGCACACGATCTGGAGCGGTTGCTTCGCGCCGACATTCACCATGCATACGCGTAGCCGATCGGCATCGGGATGCGCTGCGACGCTGACGATCTCGCCGACAACGACATTGTCGAACGGCGGTGCGGCACGCGTGACGCCTTCGACCTCGAAGCCCGCCATCGTCAGCTTGTCGCAAAGCGCGTCCGTATCGATCGGCGGATCGACGAGTGCGCGCAGCCACGCTTCGGAGAATTGCATCAGGCTCTAGGCGAATTGTTGCAGGAAGCGGAGATCGTTCTCGTAAAAGAGCCGCAGGTCATCAACGCCATAACGCAGCATCGCGAGCCGATCCGGACCCATGCCGAACGCGAAGCCCTGCCAGCGCTCGGGATCGATGTTCACTGCGCGCAGCACATTCGGATGTACCTGGCCCGCACCTGCAATCTCCAGCCAGCCGCCGTCACCGAAGCGCATGTCGATTTCAGCGGAGGGCTCGGTGAATGGAAAGAACGATGGCCGAAAGCGCAGCGTCAGATCGTCACGCTCGAAGAAGTTGCGCAGGAACTCGCTGAACACGCCTTTCAGATCGGCGAACGAAACGTCTTCGGCGATCCACAAGCCTTCGACCTGGTGAAACATCGGTGAATGCGTTGCGTCGCTGTCCACGCGATAGACGCGACCCGGCGCGATGATCCGGATCGGCGGCGCGTGCGTTTCCATCCAGCGGATCTGGATCGGCGACGTATGCGTGCGCAGCACCATGCCACCGTCGACATAGAACGTGTCGTGCATCGAGCGCGCCGGATGATTCTCCGGCGTGTTGAGCGCCGTGAAGTTGTGGAAGTCGTCCTCGATCTCCGGTCCGTCGGCGACATCGAAGCCGAGCGCACGAAACAGCGTCTCGACGCGCTCGAGCGTGCGCGTCAATGGATGCAAGCCGCCGACGCCACGACCGCGGCCCGGCAGCGACACATCGAGCGCATCGGCGGCAAGCTGCGCAGCGAGCTTTGCATCGGCAAGCGATGCGCGACGCGTGGACAGCGCATTCTCGAGCGCTGCTTTGGCGGCATTGATCGCAGCACCGGTGGTCGCGCGCTCGTCGGCGGGCAGCCGGCCAAGCGACTTCAGCTGCGCCGTGAGCGCGCCGGACTTGCCGAGATAACGCGCCTTCGCGTTTTCGAGCGCGGCCGAATCCGCGCACGCCGCGAAATCGGCCATTGCCTCGTCGACGATGCGGGAAAGGTCGTCCATTACGCGCTGCCGTGATGCTCTGCGACAAAAAAGGGAGGCAATTCGCGCCTCCCTCTACCTTCGGCTTCGAATCGACCGGCCGCAGCTGACCAATGAGCCGGGATTCGAAGGTGTCACGTCCCGGCGAAAGTAGGTTTGTTCTTTCGCCCGTTAACTAAGCGACGTCTTCGCCTGTTCCGCGATCTTGCCGAACGCTGCCTTGTCGTGCACGGCGAGATCGGCGAGCACCTTGCGGTCGATGTCGATCGACGCTTTCTTGAGGCCGTTCATGAACGCGCTGTACGTGAGACCGAGCTCGCGGACGGCCGCATTGATGCGGGCAATCCACAGTGCGCGGAATTCACGCTTCTTCTGCCGCCGGTCGCGATACTGATACTGACCGGCTTTCATCACCGCTTCCTTGGCGATGCGATAGACGTTCTTGCGGCGGCCCCGATAGCCCTTGGCCTGCTCGATGACCTTCTTGTGCCGCGCGCGCGCGGTTACGCCACGTTTGACTCTGGGCATGGCGGCTCCTTACGCGTAGGGCAGCATCGCTGCGACAGCATTCGCGTTCGTCGCATGGACGCCCGTCGAGCCGCGCAACTGCCGCTTGTTCTTCGTGGTCCTCTTCGTGAGGATGTGGCGCTTGAACGCCTGCGAGCGCTTGATCGAACCGTTTCCGCGCACGCGGAAGCGCTTCTTGGCGCCTGACTTCGTCTTCATCTTCGGCATGATGCCGTTTCCTTATTTGCCGCCCACCGCGGTGCTCTCCGGCTTGGGAGAGACTTTCGCGCCCGCTGGCGCACCGTCTTCAGGCTTGTCGGGGTGATGTGTCTTCGGCAACGTCTTCTTCGGCGCCAGCAACATCACCATCTGCCGGCCCTCGAGTCTCGGGAACTGCTCGACGATCGCAACTGGTTCGAGATCGCCGCGGATCCGCTCGAGCAGGCGGACGCCGAATTCCTGATGCGCCATCTCGCGACCGCGAAACCGCAGCGTTACCTTGGCCTTGTCACCTTCGCCCAGGAACCTCGTGAGATTGCGAAGCTTGATCTTGTAATCGCCTTCGTCGGTTCCGGGTCGGAACTTCACTTCCTTGACCTGGATCTGCTTCAGCTTGAGCTTCGCTTCGTGCTGCTTTTTCGCTTCCCGGTACTTGAACTTGCCGTAATCCATGATCCGGCACACCGGGGGCTTGGCCATCGGAGCGATCTCGACGAGATCGAGCTCCGCTGCTTCTGCCTTGGCGATTGCATCGGCCAGTGAAACGATGCCGAGCTGCTCGCCGTCGATGCCCACCAGTCGGATCTCGGGGGCGTTGATTTCGCCGTTCAGTCGCTGTTGCTGCTTGTCAAGAGCTATTGTGCAATCTCCATAACGTTCCAAAAAAGAAAAGGCCTGACTACTGAAGGCCTTTCTCGGGTTGCGCCTCGCGCAAGAGGCGCTCCAGCAAGGAGGCGACGGGCATCGAGCCCAGGTCCTCGCCGCCACGACTGCGCACGGCCACCGTGGAAGCCTCCTGCTCCTTATCGCCGACGATCAGCTGATAAGGCAACTTTTGGAGGCTATGTTCTCGAATTTTATAGGTTATTTTCTCATTGCGCAAATCGGTCGCCACGCGCAGGCCGCCGGCCCGCAGCACATCGGCGAGCCGTGTTGCGTAGTCGCCATGCCGATCGGCGATCGTCAGGACGACCGCCTGCACGGGAGCCAGCCATAGGGGCAGGGCGCCGGCGTGATGCTCGATCAGGATGCCGATGAACCGCTCGAGCGAGCCGACGATCGCGCGATGCAGCATGACCGGCGTTTGCCGCGTGTCGTCAGCAGCGACGTATTCGGCGCCAAGGCGACCCGGCATCTGGAAATCGACCTGCATCGTTCCGCATTGCCACGAGCGGCCGATCGAGTCCTTCAGGTGGTATTCGATCTTCGGACCGTAGAACGCGCCTTCGCCGGGCAACTCGGTCCATTCGACGCCGCACGCACGCAGCGCATCACGGAGCGCGTTTTCGGCACGATCCCACGTTGCATCGTCGCCAAGGCGCTTGTCGGGACGCAGCGCCAGCTTGATCGTGATCGCGTCGAATCCGAATACGCGATAGACGTCGAGCGCAACCTTGTTGAACGCGGTGACCTCGGGTTCGATCTCGTCCTCGGTGCAGAAGATGTGGCCGTCATCCTGCGTGAAGCCGCGCACGCGCATGATGCCGTGCAATGCGCCCGACGGCTCGTTACGATGACACGCGCCAAATTCGCCATAGCGCAGCGGCAGGTCGCGATAGCTGCGGAGGCCGGTGTTGAAGATTTGCACGTGGCCGGGACAGTTCATCGGCTTGATCGCGAAGTCGCGCTTCTCCGACTCCGTCGTGAACATGTTGTCCTTGAAGTTCTCCCAGTGCCCCGATTTCTCCCATAGAGAACGATCGAGGATCTGCGGGCAGCGGACCTCCTGATAGCCGTTGTCGCGATAGACGCGGCGCATGTACTGCTCCACCTGCTGCCAGATCGCCCAGCCTTTCGGATGCCAGAACACCATGCCAGGCGCTTCGTCCTGCAGATGGAAGAGATCGAGTTGCCGGCCGAGCTTGCGGTGATCGCGCTTCTCAGCTTCCTCGATGCGGAGCAGGTACGCGTCGAGATCCTCCTTTTTCGTCCACGCGGTGCCATAGATACGCTGCAGCATCTCGTTGCGCGAATCGCCGCGCCAGTACGCGCCGGCAACCTTCATCAGCTTGAACACCTTGAGCCGCCCCGTCGACGGCACGTGCGGACCGCGGCAAAGGTCCACGAACTTTCCTTCGGCGTACAGCGAGATCGGCTCGTCGGATGGAATCGACGCAATGATTTCGGCCTTGTAGTGCTCGCCAAGCGATTCGAAATAGCGGACGGCCTCGTCGCGCGGCATCAATGAGCGCGTGACGGGCTCGTTCTTCTTCGCGAGCTCGGTCATCTTCCGCTCGATTGCTTCGAGATCCTCGGGCGTGAAAGGCCGCTTGAACGAGAAGTCGTAGTAGAAGCCGTCCTCGATGACCGGACCGATCGTCACCTGTGCGTCGGGGAAGAGCTCCTTGACCGCATAGGCGAGCAGATGCGCCGTCGAATGTCGGATGACGTCGAGGCCTTCGGCGTCGCGCTCGGTGATGATCGCGACTGACGCATCACGATCGATCGCGTGCGACGTATCGACGATCTTGCCGTCGACGTTGCCGGCGAGCGCGGCCTTCGCGAGTCCGGGACCAATCGATGCGGCAAGGTCGGCGACAGTGACCGGTCCATCGAATGGCTTGACGGTCCCGTCGGGCAATCGGATGTTGGGCATGACAGCCTCTCGTACGAAACCGGACTTCGCGCCCGCAGCGGGCATTGGCGACAAATCCGGTCGCTGAAATGAAAAAGTGCGGCGGGGCCGCACTCTTCATCATGGACGGATAACAACCGTCAGCGCGAGTTAGCCACCGCTTGTTTCTACGCCGATCCTCCACGCGTTCGCGGTGTCATAACCATGGCCTCCGTCATCATCGACGTTGTACTGCATGAGAATTGGTAGGCGCGATTGGACTCGAACCAACGACCCCCACCATGTCAAGGTGGTGCTCTAACCAGCTGAGCTACGCGCCTGCAAACGCTGCGCATTTTAGCTTAACGGCTTAAGCGTGCCAAACGTGGATGCGACGAAGGCGTCACATACGCACGATGGCGTCGCAAAAGCGCACCGTCGCGTCGGCCGTCGCGCTATCGAAACAACACGAGCGACGCTACGACTTTTTGCAGGCCGTTGTCCAATAGTCGTGCAGGGGTCCGCTCGGCGGAACCTTCTCCCAGGCGAGCGTCGAATTGCTCGAGGCAATGACCGTTCCTTCGCCCATGTGTCCGGAGAAACCGGTCGTCGACAACATGCGCCGACGCGTGCCCGCGCAGTCGTATTCGTAACGGTTGAGTGCGGACAAAAATGATTTGCCCTCGAACATATGCGCTTGCTTGAAGTCCCACAGGTCCGACATTTGTGCGGACGCACCCGACCTGCGAATCGAGGACTGCGCAACGTAGATGTCCATGCCGCCGTTTGCTTCGGTTGTCCCCAGCAGCACCCACTTTTCGGGCGCCGACGGTTTGGCCGTTGTCGCGGGCGAATTCGTAGCGGCCGCATTCGCACTGCCGGCACGCTTCAGTGAGCAGCCAACGGCAGCAACGGTCGCATGATCGCGATCACTGAAATCGATGATCATGTGCGTGAACGACATGCCTGCTTGGGGCAACACGACGACGCGCGATCCGCCGCCGCGATACTCTGCGCGATAGAGCGTTTGCTCGTGACCATCACGCGTGATTGCAACGACGGCGGTTGGCCTGAACTCGACCACGCCACGACCCAGCATCGAGTCGCACATTCCACCGGTGATGCCGCCGAGCAATGAGTTCGCGAGTTTCGCCATCTCGGGCGACACACCGGGTGCGGCTGCGCGTTGACCGGCGCCGAGCGACTCCCATCGTCCGAGCAGCGGATTTTGATCGGCAGCGAGCGGTGGTCGCTGTTGCCACGTTCGCAGCACGGCCTGACCCTGAGCCGCAGCGGCTGCGTCGCGCGAGCGTTGCTGGCGAAGGGTGTCGTCGTATTGTTGATTGAGCTGCTGCTGGTCGTTCTGCTGATGTTGGTCGCGCTGCTGCGATCGTTGTTGCTCGGCTTCCTGGCGGCGCGC
>Ga0070661_100001440_pt1 | contig 16537 bp, 13 predicted proteins | sample KBSC43metaG_FD_64663 | JGI IMG/M metagenome (GOLD analysis project Ga0070661, IMG submission 64663) | Corn rhizosphere microbial communities from Kellogg Biological Station, Michigan, USA - KBS C4-3 metaG | ecosystem: Host-associated > Plants > Roots > Rhizosphere > Soil ...
GCACGTGGTCGGGCGGGGAGGGGATGCCGGTCGACGGCACGCGGTACAACTGGGCCGACCTGCGCGACGTGCGCCAGCTGCGCGGCGCGACGCACGGCATCGTGGGGCTCGGCGAGATCGGCGTCCTCGTCGCGCGCCTCGCCCACGCGTTCGGCATGCGCGTCCTCTACGCGACCCGAACGCGTCGCGACGACGACGCACCCTTCGCGACGCCGGTCGATCTGCCGACGCTCCTGTCGGAGGCGGACGTGATCAGCCTGCATGCACCGGGTGACGCCGGGACGCAGGTGATCGACGCCGCCGCCGTCGCTGCGATGAAGCCGGGAGCGTTCTTCGTCAACACCGCGCGAGGCAACCTCGTCGACGAGGACGCACTGTACGACGCGCTCGTGTCGGGACGGCTCGCCGGCGCGGCGCTCGACGTGCACGCGACGGAGCCACGCCCCGCCGGCGACCGGTTCTGCACGCTGGATACCGTCATCCTGACGCCGCACGTCGCGGCGGGCTCGTCGCGCGCAGGGGTGCTCGACGAGCTCGCCTTGCTCTTCGACAACGTCCGCGCCGTCGCTGCCGGTTCGCCGCCGCCGCACGGCCGAGTGGCGACCGCGTGAGGCGCCGCCACGCCGAGCTTCCCTTCGTCCCAGCTCGCCTCTGGAAGGAGCTACAGCATGAGCACCGATGAGCGGCTCGCCGCACTGCTGCGCCGAACGGCGAACGTCCAGCTGTTCCTGATCTGCATGCGGCCGACGCCACTGCACGACATGGAGAGCGACGAGGGGAAAGCGCTCCTCGTCGAGCATCTCGACTGGCAGTTTGCGATGGAGGAGCAGGGACTGCTCTTCGGCGCCGGGCCGCTCGACTACCAGTACGAGCCGGCCGATCCCCCGGAGCGGCCGATGATCGACGCGTTCGGCATGTCGGTCATCGCGGCGCCGACGCGAGAGGCGGCGGAGGCGATCGCGGCGACCGAGCCGTTCACGCTCCGCGGCTGGCGCGAGACCCAGGTCGTGTCGTGGCATCTCAACGAAGGCGTCGGCGCACCGCTTGCGCGGGAGCTCGTCGAACGCGCAAAGGAGCAGTGACATGCAGATCGAGAAGGACGTTGAAGTACCGAGCCGCGACGGATCGCCGATCGTCGCCGACGTGTTCCGCCCGGACGGAAACGAGCCGGTCCCGGTGATCGCGTGCATCAGCCCGTACGGCAAGGACGTGCACTGGGCCGAGCGCTTCCCGATGTACGACCTCGTCGAGCACGGCGACTACATGGTCTGGGAGACGCCGAATCCCGAGTGGTGGACCGAGCGCGGCTACGCGGTCGTCCGCGCGGACACGCGCGGCAGCGGGAAGACGCAGGGCAAGGCCGATCCGTTCTCGCGGCGCGACGGCGAGGACTACTACGACCTCGTCGAGTGGTGTGGCACGCAGTCGTGGTCGAACGGGAAGGTGGCCACGAGCGGGATCTCCTGGTTCGCGATGATGGGCTGGCTCGTCGCGTCGTTGCAGCCGCCGCACCTGGCAGCGGTGATCGCATGGGAGGGGCTGAACGACCTCTATCGCGAATGGGCCCGGCAGGGCGGCATGTACACGAACCGGTTCACGCACCTGTGGGGGAGCGGCCAGCTCGACGTGATGAAGAACACCGACGACGTCGTCGACTACCGCGAGGAGTTTCCGCGTCGCGAGCTGATCGACAACTGGTATCGCGAGCGCATCGTCGACCTCGCCCGCATCGAGGTGCCGCTGCTGTCCGCCGGGAACTGGGGCTCGACGCACCTGCACTTGCGCGGCAACATCGAAGGATTCCTCGGCGTCTCGTCGCGCGACAAATGGCTGGTCGTGCACACGGGCACGCACATAGACCCCTACTACGCCGACTGGGCGAAGGCGCTGCAGCTGCAGTTCCTCGACACGTTCCTGAAAGAGGACGCCGCGACGATGAGCGATGTCGCGCCCGTCCGGCTCGCGATCCGGCGCGGTCGCGAGAGCGAGTGGCGCGACGAGCAGGAATGGCCGCTCGCACGGACGCAGTGGCGCGAGCTGTACCTCGACGACGGTGCGCTGCGGTGGGAAGCGCCGGCAGTCGGCGGCGTCGCCTATCCCGCCGACTTCGATCTCGTCGCCGAGGAGGAGCTGGAGCTGACTGGGCCGGTCGCGCTCCGGCTCTGGGTGACGGCCGAGCAGGACGACTTCGACGTCTTCGCGTGGCTCGACCAGTACGACGGGGACGGACACCGCGTCGAGCCGATGGGGCCGCACGGGCCGGACCTGCCGATCCCGTCCGCGATGGGCTGGCTCCGGGCGTCGCACCGGAAGCTGGACCCGGCGCGCACGCTGCCGTACCGGCCCTTCCACAGCCACGACGAGCTCCAGCCGCTCGTCCACGGCGAGCCGACGCTGCTCGAGGTGGAGATCTGGCCGACGTCGCTGACCCTTGCGCCCGGCGACCGGCTGCGGCTCGAGCTCCGGCGGAGCGACACGGACATCAAGGGCCCGATGGCCCATGACGACCCTGACGACCACCGCCCGGCCGAGCGCGTCACGATCCTGGTCGGCGGCGAGCACGCGTCGCACCTGCTGGTTCCGGTGATCCCGCGCGCCTGAGCGATTGCGAGGGAAGCGGGCGGGTGGAATACTGGTCCCGACCGACCGGTCGGACGCCCGCCCGCAACGAGGAGACGAGATGGCCCTGAAGACCCCGGACGCGTACGTCGAGAGCCTGCGATCGCTGCGGATCCGTGCCTATGTCGCGGGCGAGCGTGTGGACAGCGTGGTCGACCATCCGCTGGTCGCACCGCACATCAATGCCGTCGCAAAGACGTACGAGCTGGCCCACCGCCCGGAGCACCAGGACGTGATGACGGCGGTCAGCCACCTCACCGGCGAGCGCATCCACCGCTACACCCACATCTTCCAGAGCTCCGACGACCTCGTGAAGAAGATCCAGATGCTCCGCCTGCTCGGCCAGGCGACCGGCACGTGCTTCCAGCGCTGTGTCGGGCTCGACGCCCTGAACGCGATCTATGCGGCGTCGTACGAGATCGATGACGCGGAAGGCACCGAGTACCACCAGCGCTTCCGCTCGTATCTCGACCGGATCCAGCGCGAGGACCTGATGCTCGCCGGGGCGATGACCGATCCGAAGGGGCATCGCGCGAAGCGCCCGAGCGAGCAGGACGACCCCGATCAGTTCGTGCGCGTCGTCGAACGGCGTCCCGACGGCGTCGTCATCCGCGGGGCGAAGTTGCACAACACCGGCGGGATCAACTCGCACGAGCTGCTCGTCATGCCGGGCACGGCCCTCCTGCCGGAAGAGGCCGACTATGCGATCGCCTGCGCGGTGCCGGCCGACGCCGAGGGCGTCATCTTCATCTTCGGCCGCCAGACGAACGACTCGCGGAAGCTCGAGGGCGGCTGCGACATCGGCAACCCGCGGTACGGCGTCGTCGGCGGCGAGGCGATGGTCGTGTTCGAGGACGTCTTCGTCCCGAACGAGCGGATCTTCCTGAACGGGGAGTCGGCGCACTGCGCGAAGCTCGTCAACTACTTCGCGACGTGGCATCGCGCGAACTACGGCGGCTGCAAAGGCGGCAACGCCGACGTCCTGATCGGCGCGACGGCGAAGATGACACGCATCCTCGGCACGGAGCGGAACCAGGTCGTCCGCGACAAGCTCGTCGAGATGGTGCACATGAACGAGACGACCTACTCGTCGGCGATCGGCGCCAGCGCGATGGGCTACGCGCTGCCGTGCGGCTCGTTCATGGTCGACCCGATGGCGGCCAACACGGTCAAGCAGAACATCACCCGCAACGTCTACGAGATCGGCCGGCTCGCGCACGACCTCGCCGGCGGCTTCCTCGCGACGATGCCGGACTCGAAGGCGCTCGAGAATCCGGAGATCGGCGACTACGTCCGCAAGTACCACACGGCGAATCCGGAGTACGACGTGATGGACCGCGTTCGGGTCGGCCGCTACATCGAGAACATGACGAGCACGACGACGCTCGTCGAGGCGATGCACGGCGCCGGCTCACCGCAGGCGCAGCGGATCGTCATGTACGGCCAGGCCGCGATCGACGAGAAAATCGCCATGGCGGACGAGGTCATCGGCGCCGAGGCGCACGAGCCTCCGGCCTAGCCCTGGGCTGCGCGGTAGATCCCGTCGAGCTCGAAGTCGAGCCGTCCGCTGTCGAGCAGCTGACCGACGGCACGGACGACGTCGCCCTCGTGTGTGTCGGGCAGCGCCGCGAGCAGGTCGACGAACCGCGCGCCGCCGGCGGTGAGCTCGAGGATCCGGGGCTCGAGCTCGGCGACGTCGTCGAGGCGATGACCGTCGGCAGGCGGCGAGGGCAGGTCCGCAGCCGCGAACGGCGGCTGCGGGATGTCGAAGATCTGCGACGGCTTGTCCTTCCGCCGCGTCGCGTCGATCGCCATCTTCCCCGTCACCACCGGGTTGATTCCGGGCGGGAGGGACGGATCGAGCGGCAGCGTGCGCAGCCCCGGGACGATGATCACGTCTTCGTCCGGTTGTGAGCGTGTCGTGACGGCCCATTCGATCTGCTCGTCGGAGAAGATGTCGATGTCGTCGTCGACGACGACGACGTACTTGCAGTTCGCGCGGCTCGCCATCGCGGCGAGCGCTGCGTTGCGTCCGTCGCCGGGATCACGTGCGTTCAGGGCGACGCGCACGTCGTGCAGTCCCGTCCCCGCCGGCGGGCAATAGACGTTGCGCGGTTCGGCGACGGCCGTCTTCAACGACTCCCACACGGCGACCTCCGTGCAGATACCCGCGATGAGCGCGGTGTCCGTGTGGCCGAGATGGCGCCCGCCGATCGTCGCCGTCTGGAAGATCGCTTCCTTGCGGCGCGTGATCGCCGTGACGCGGAAGCGCGGGTTCAGGTGCGACCCGCCGTACGCGCCGTGGTACTCGCCGAACGGCCCTTCCGGGGTCGTCCAGTCGCCCTCGAGATAGCCCTCGAGGACGATCTCCGCGTGCGCCGGCACCTCGATGTCGACCGTGACGCACTGCACGAGCTCGACCGGCTCGCGGCGGATGCCGCCCATGACCGCGAACTCGTCCGCGGCGCTCGGCAGCTGCGTCGCCATGTAGTCGAGCGGATGGAGGCCGACGACGAACGCGAGCTCGTGGCGGCGCCCGGCCTCGCGGGCGCGGCGGTACGCGGCGCGGCCGTCGCTCGGAGCGACGAGGTCCAGACCCGTCGTCGCACGGCCGCGCAGCATCAGCCGGCGGACGCCGCAGTTGTAGCGCCCGCTGTCGGGGTCGCGCGTGACGTCCATGGACGCCGAGATGTAGGGGCCGCCGTCGAGCTCGTGCTGGAGGTAGGCGGGCAGCCGTGTGAGGTCGACGTCGTCGCCCGTGACCACGACCTCCTGCACCGGGGCCGAGTCGACGCGACGCGGCTCGATCGGCTCCTGCAGGCGCCGTACGAGCTCGAAGGTCACCTCGGCCGCGGGTACCCCGAGCGCGAGCGCCCAGCGCGCGCGACTCGCCATCGCGTTGCCGACGAAGCCCGTGTCGCACCCTGCCACCTGGTCGAACACGAGCGCCTTTCGGGAGCTCTCGAGCAGTCGCGTGATCTCGCGCAGCGACACGGGATCGTGCCGCCGCTCGAGCTCGCCCGCCGCTTCGAGCGTCTCGAGGAACGTGCGCAGGGTGAGGTCGGTCGGCATCGTGCTCGTCAGCTCGCCGCCGTGCCGACCTCGTCGACCCAGAAGTCCATCGCCGGGCCGCGCCGCGCGTGCCACAGCTCGTTCTTCTCGATGAACCCGCGAATCCCGGCGCCTTTGTCCGCGTCGTCGACCTCCCACATGCCGTTGACGGCGAACGTGAGCGACGCCGACAGCGCCTCGAAGCCCTGCGCGGTGTAGAGGTCGGCCTCGACGCCGCGGTTGATGATGAACTTCAGCTGGCGCAGGCCCTGCTGGTGCTTGGTCGCGAGCACGTCGACGAGCTTCTGCACCTCGCTCTCGAGCTCGCCGTCCGGGACGGCGCGGTTCCAAAGCGTGAGCTCGACGGCGCGGCGCGCGGGGTGGAGGGCGCCGATCAGGTTGATCTCCTTCGTGAGGCGCCGGCCGATCAGCCGCGACATGCGCGTCGTGCCTCCCCAGCCCGGCGTGATGCCGACGTCGACCTCCGGCATGCCCCAGCGGGCGCTCTCGGCCGCGACGACGAAGTCGCACGCCATCGTGATCTCGAGGCCGCCGCCGACCGCGTAGCCCTCGACGGCCGCGATCGTGATCTTGTCCAGCTCCTCGAGCTGGTTCGCCATGTTCTGGTAGTAGCGGCACCGGTGCATCGCGTAGTTCGCGTCGTGCCAGTCCGGGAACTCGGTGATGTCGTCGCCGACGCAGAAGTTGCCGCCCGCGCCGGCGATCACGAGCCACTTGATGCTCATCGAGTCGCGGACGTATTCGAACGTGCGGACGAGCGTGTCGCTCAGCTCGCGGCTGAGCGCGTTGTAGTGCTCGGGCCGGTTGAGGGTGATCCGGGCGAGCGGCCCGTGCTCCTCGAAGGTCATGTCGGGTGTGGTCAGCGCGTGCGCCAATGCTCTGCTCTCCTTTGAACGATCGTTCGTTCGGAGACGATACACGCGTTTGATCGACAAGATCAAGCTTGTTGCGAACAATCGTTCATGCTAAGGTTTGGGCCATGGCGACCGTCCGCCGACCGACGCAGCTCGACGACGTCCGTGCCGTCGCGGTGGAGCTCTTCGCCGAGCGCGGCTATCGCGCGACCGGTATCCGTGACATCGCGCAGGCGCTGGGGCTCGGCCCGACGAGCGTCTACAGCCACATCGCGTCGAAGCAGGAGCTGCTTCGGGACGTCGTCCTCGACGTGTGCCGCGCGGTCGCGGCGCTGCAGGCGGAGGCGCTCGCGACGAGCGCGGACCCGGTCGATCGGCTCCGCCGCGCCGTCGAGGCGCACGTGCGCTACGTCACCCGCTACCGCCGCGAGGCGCTCGTCACCACGCAGGACTTCGGCGAGGTCGAGGAGCCGGCGCTCGCCGAGGTGCTCGAGGTACGCGCGCGGATCCAGCGGACGCTGCAGGACGTGATCGAGGCCGGCGTCGCGGCGGGCGCGCTCGCCGTCGACGATCCGAAGATCGCGTCGTTCGCAATCATCGAGATGTGCGAGGGCGTCGCGCGCTGGTTCCGGGAGACCGGCGCGCTCCCCGAGGAACGGATCGCCGGCCTGTACGGCGAGTTCGCGGTCCGGCTCGCGGGCGGTGGCCGGTGAAGCGCGCCGACCTCGTCGCGGCGCTCTACGCCTCGCGCCGGCGCTCGCAGCTCTTCGCCGGCGACGACGTCACGCTCGGCCTCGACGAAGGGCTCGGCATCCAGCTGGAGGTCGCCGACCGCTTCGAGACGGCCGGCGATCCGGTCGGCGGCTGGAAGGTCGGCATGACGTCGGGACGGTCGCACGACCGCATGGGGGAAGGGTTCCGGCCGCACGGGTACGTCCTCGGCTCGCATCTCCTCGAGTCGGGCGCGCAGCTCCGCCGCGACGATCTCGTCAATCCCGCACTCGAGCCCGAGCTGTGCCTCATCCTCGGCGCGCCGCTCGCCGGCTCGCCGTCGCGCGACGAGGCGCGTGCCGCGGTCGCCGCGGTCGCGCCCGCGTTCGAGCTCGTCGAGCTTCGCCTGCCCGGCGGCGGCGGCGCCGATCCCGGGTTGCTCGTCGCCGACGGCCTCGCCAACTGGGGGATCGTCGTCGGCCCGGCCGTGCCGCCGCCCGCCTCGCTGCCGGCGGGGCTCGAGGTGACGCTCGTCCGCGACGACGTCGAAGTCGCGCGCGAACGCGCGGGCGAGACGATCGTCTTCGACGACCCGTTCCTGTCGCTGGCGCGGCTCGTAGCCCTGCTGTCCCGCTCGGGCCGTTCGCTCGCGGCCGGTCAGCCCGTGATCACCGGCTCGTTCGCGAACGTCATGCTCGACGGGCCCGGCCGCTGGCGGGCCGAGTTCAGCGGCGTCGGCGCCGTCGAGCTCGACGTCGTCTAGCGGACGTTCCAGCCGCGATAGAGCGCGGCGATCTCGTCGAGCGAATCGAGCGAGTCGAGCTGCCACAGGAGCTCGAGCAGGCGATCGGCGTCGGCGTCCGACATCACCTTCGGCGTCATGGTCCGGTACTTCGCGCTCAGCTCCTCGTCGTCCAGCGGGTTCTCCGTGTGCCCCTTCGGATACTCGACGCTCCCGGTCACGACGGTGCCGTCGGTGAGGTGGATGCTCAGCCGCGAGCTCAGCTTCCACTCCTCCTCGTAGGCCTTCGTCATCGCGTCGTCGACGACGATCTCGACCTTGGCCATCAACGGTCGGAGCGCCGGGTCGTGGACGCGCTCGAGCTCGAAGGTGTCGATGGTGACCTCGCCGTCGACGAGCGCCGCCGCGATCACGTACGGGAGGCTGTGGTCGGCGCTCTCGCGGGTCCGCGGATCCCACTTCTCCTTCGCGTCGCCCTGCCCGCCGCCGATCTCGTGCCAGGCGAGGTGGTACGTCTCGACGTGGATCTTCTCGATCGCGTCGAGCGACGGGATCCGGTCGCGCAGCGCGAGCGCGACGCCGATCGGCCCCTGCGTCGACTGCTCCGAGGGATAGAACTTGATCTGCGCCCGCTCGCCGATCGACCGCCCGCGATCGTCGGTCGAGAACTCGAGCGAGAGCGGCGTGCCGTCGGTGATGTGGTGCTCGAAGCCGTCCGTCCCGGTGAACACCGCCGGCGGGCCCGTCATCCCGGCCTGCGCCAACCTCGTCGCGAACATCGCCGTCATCGTCGCGTAGGCGGCGGCGCAGCCCTTCCAGTGCGAGAGCTCGCCGGCGCGCACGGCGCGCAGCGGCAGCCCGGCGGTCAGCGCGATCGAGATCGCGTTGCGAATCTGCAGCGGCGTCAGGCCCAGCAGGCGTCCGAGGCCGGCCGACGTCGAGATGGCGAGGTTGGCGCCCTGGTCGAAGCCGCGACGGCGCACGGGATAGGTGTCCGCGATCGCGCCGTAAATCTCGTAGGCCGTGTAGAGGGCGACGACGACGTCGGCGCCGGGCCGGCCGAGCATCTCGGCGGTGCCGAAGAGGGCAGCCGCCATGTCGCTGGGGTGGCCGCCACCGACGACCGAGCCCGAGTACACGTCGTTGAAGTCGAGATGCCTGGTCTGCGAACTGTTCGCGAAGACGCCGTAGTCGGCAATCGTCTTGTGGGAGACGCCGAAGACGGAGACGCCCCGCTCGTCCGGGTACGACGACGCCAGCTCGCGGGCGATGCGCGACGGCTCGCCGGCGAAGCCGCCGGCGGCGCAGCCGATCGCGTCGAGGTGGAGACGGACGATGGCGTGCACGGCCTCGTCCGTCATGGCAGCACGGCGGGTCGAGGAGGCGAAGTCGGCGATGGCGACGAGCGTGTCGTCGTACCGGACGCCGTCCTCGGCGGCTGTAGCGACCATCCGACGCCTCCTTTCCCGCCGACCGGCGGGTTGACGTGGCTTCCTCAGGCGGCGTGGTTGTGCCGCGGCGGCGATGCTATCGCATCGACCGACTGGTCGAACGGGGCCGTTGCGCGGCCGTTGACGGCCGTCCAGCCGTGTAACCTACGACTCATGCCGGCAACGGGGGCGACTTCTCCACCTACGGCTCGTTCCGAGGTGCAGCGGCAGCGAATCCTGCGCGAGGCGGCCTCGCTCTTCGACCTCGGCGGCTACCACAACACCTCGATGGAGGACATCGCGTCGCGCATCGGGTTGCGGAAGCCGACGCTCTACCACTACTTCAAGAGCAAGGAAGACATCCTCTTCGGGATCCACGACGCCTTCATCGATCGACTGATCGAGCAGCAGCGGGCGCGACAGTCGATCGCGATGGACGGCCGGCAGCAGTTGCTCGAGATCATCATGGACATGCTGCAGGTGATCGACGAACAGCGCGGGGAAGTCCGCGCGTTCTTCGAGTTCTACCGCGAGCTTTCGCCCGATCGGCGCGAATCGATCGCACGAAAGCGGGATGAGTACGAGGGCTTCGTCGAGGGCGTCATCCGCGCCGGCGTCGCCGCCGGCGAGTTTCGGGAGGTCGACCCGCGCCTGGCGGCGCTGTCGCTCTTCGGCATGGTCAACTGGTCGTATCAGTGGTTCCAGCCCGGCGGCCGCCTCGGCCCGCGCGAGCTCGCGTATGTCATGTGGGACCTGTTCGTGAAGGGGATCAGCAAGATCCCCGCCGCCTCCTAGTCGCCCCGCAGCAGCCGCGCGTGCTCGCGGAGGCTCATGCCGCCGTCGACCGCGATCGCCTGCCCGGTGATGTACGACGCCGCCGGCGAGAGGAGGTAGGCGACGGTGTCGGCGATGTCGTCCGGTGCGCCGAGCCGCCCCAGCGGGATGTGCTCGAGGAAGTCGTCGCGGACCTCGGGAACGTCGAGGAGCGGCTGCATCAACGGCGTGGCGACGACGCCCGGGGCGACGGCGTTGACGCGGATGCCCGACCGGCCGAGCTCGAGCGCCGCGACCCGCGCCAACGACTCGACGCCTGCCTTCGTGGCGCAGTAGTGCGCGAGCCCGGCGACCGGCCGCGCGCTGTCGACCGACGTGATGAGGACGACGGCGCCGCCCGCGTCCGCCATCAGCCGCGCCGCGGCGGCGAGCGCCACCCAGGCGCCGGTCAGGTTGACCGAGAGGACGAGATCCCATTCCTTGCGGTCGATCTCGAGCAGGGGCGTCACCCTCGCCGTGCCGGCGGCGAAGACCATGCCGGAGAGCGGGCCGAGCTCGTCCACCGCTTCGCCGAGAGCCGACGCCACGGCGTCCTCGTCCCGAACGTCGACCGCTCGGACGAGCGCGGCGCCCGTCGGAGGGTCGTCTCCCGGCCGGAGGTCGAAGACCGCGACCGGCTCGGTCCCGGCGGCGGCCAACCGTTCCGTGCACGCGCGTCCGATGCCCGAGCTGCCTCCGAAGACGGCGACCGTCACGGCGGCGAATCTACCGCCGCCCGCCGTTGCGCGCGAGGCGTAGCGTGCCTATGATCGATTCGACCGTCCAGTCGGGCGAAAACGTTGACAACCACGATCTCGTCGATCTCACTCCTCGATCTCTTTCGCGGGATGGCCCTCATCCGCGCGTTCGAGACCCGTGTCGGCGCGCTGTACCGCACGAGCGCGATCCCCGGCTTCATCCACACCTCGGTCGGGCAGGAGGCGGTCGCTGTGGGCGTCTGCCGGGCGCTGCGCGCCGACGATTGGGTGGCGACGACGCACCGCGGGCACGGCCATTGCCTGGCGAAGGGCGCCGATGTCGACGCCGCGATGGCTGAGCTCTTCGGCAAGGCGTCCGGCCTCTGCAAAGGGAAGGGCGGCTCGATGCACATCGCCGACGCTGCGAAGGGCATCCTCGGGGCGAACGCGATCGTCGGCGCGAGCGTCCCGCTCGCCGTCGGCGCGGCGCTCTCGGCGAAGCTCCTCGGCACCGACGGCGTCGCAGTCGCATTCTTCGGCGAGGGCGCGGTCGCGCAGGGCGCGTTCCACGAGGCGATCAACCTCGCTGCGATCTGGGATCTGCCGGCGATCTTCGTCTGCGAGAACAACCATTACGCCGAATTCACCGACAGCCGGACGATGTCCCGGCGCGAGACGGTCGCCGAGATCGGCGCCGCCTACGGCGTCGACGGGCGCCGGATCGACGGCAACGACGTCGAGGCGGTCCACGAGGCGGCGGCGGACGCCGTCGAGCGGTGCCGCCACGGGGACGGGCCTGCGCTCCTCGAGGCGATGACGTATCGCTGGCAGGGCCACTACGAGGGCGATCCGCAGGCGTACAAGCCGAGCGACGAGGTGGACGAATGGCATGCGCGCGATCCGCTCGCGATCGCGCGGGCACGGCTCGAAGAGCGCGGCGTCGCCGCCGCTGTCGAGCTCGACCGGATCGTCCGGGACGCCGAGGAGCGGGTCGACGCGGCGGAGGCGTTCGCGCGCAGCGCGGAGTACCCGGCGGAGGAGGAGGCGTTCACGGATGTCTATAGCGCCTGAGGCGTCGCGCTATCGGTACATGGACGCGGTTCGCGACGCGATCGCGGACGAGATGCGCGCGGACCCGCGCGTCGTGCTGCTGGGGATCGACGTCGGCGCCGGCGGCGGCATCTTCGCCGTCACGCGCGGCCTCTACGAGGAGTTCGGGCCGGAGCGTGTGCGCGACACGCCGATCTCGGAGAGCGGCGTGCTCGGCGCCGCGGTGGGCGCGGCCGCGACCGGGCTGAAGCCGATCGTCGAGCTGATGTTCATGGACTTCCTCGGCGTCTGCTTCGATCCGCTCCTCAACCAGGCGTCGAAGCTTCGCTACATGACGGGCGGCGGCCTCTCGTTCCCGCTCGTCGTCCGCACGCAGACGGGCGCAGGCAGAAGCTCCGGGGCCCAGCACTCGCAGAGCCTCGAGGCGATCGTCGCGCACGTGCCCGGCCTGAAGGTCGTCCTCCCGTCGACCGTCGCCGACGCGTATTCGCTGATGCGCAGCGCGATCCGGGATCCCGACCCCGTCGTCTACGTCGAGAACCGGACGCTCTACTCGCGCCGTGACGTGCGGCCGGACGCCACGCAGGAGCCGGCGCCGCTCGGCTCCGCGCGCGTCGTGCGTCCCGGCTCCGACGTCACGGTCGTCGCGTGGTCGAGGATGGTCGAGGTCTCGCTCGAGGCTGCCGAGACGCTGGCCGGGAACGGCGTCGATCTCGAGGTGATCGACCTGCGCTCGCTCGTCCCGTTGGATCTCGCCACGCTGCTCGAGTCGGTGCGCCGCACCGGCCGGATGGTGGTCGTCCATGAAGCAGTCCAGTCCTTCGGCGCCGGCGCCGAAATCGCACAGCTCGTGACAGAGCACGCGTTCGACGACCTCCGTGCACCCGTCGCACGCGTCGGAGCGCCTGCTGTGCCCATGCCCTTCAGCCCGCCCCTCGAGGCGCTCTGCATCCCCGGTGTCGACCGGGTCGTCGCCGCCGTCGAGCAAACCCTTTCCCGCCCAGGAGGTCGATCGCAGTGAGCACGACGACGCCGAACGCCGTCATTCCGGACATCGACGAGGAGCGCTGCGCCGATCTCTTGGTCGAATTCATCCGCCAGCGCAGCGTCGTCGGCGAGCAGACGACCGCCCACCTCTGGGTGACCGAACGCCTGCGCGCATGCGGGATGGACGTCGAGCACTACACGGTCGAGGATCTCCCGGCGCCGCTCGTTCTGGGCGAGCTCGGCGGCGGCAGCCGGCCGGGCGTCCTCTTCGACGGCCACTACGACACGGTCTTCGCGGTCCCGAGCGACTGGAGCAAAGACCCATGGGGCGGCGTTCGCGAGGGCGATCTCGTCTACGGCCGCGGGGCCGTCGACAGCAAAGGCACCGACGTCGCGATGATCGCCGCAATCGAAGCGATCGCTGCGTCCGGCGTCGAGCTCGCGGGACCGCTCTTCTACATGTCCGACAGCGACGGGGAGCGCGCGTTCCGCGGACCGGCGATGCTCAACGATCTCGACCTGGCGTCGCGCGTGGGCACGATCTTCTCGGCAGAGGCGACGTCGAACCGCGCGATCGAGATCGCGTATCCGGGGATCTCGACGTGGAAGATCACCGCCGTCGGCCGCGCGGCGCACCCGACCGAGCCGGAGCGGGGAGTGAACGCCGTCACGAAGATGGCGAGCCTCGTGCAGGCGGTCGCCGACGGTCGCCTCGCGCTCCGTCAGGGGACGTCGCAGTGGTTCACACCGCGTGTTACGACGAACGCGATCCGCACGCGTCCGGGTGGGGGCTGGTCGATTCCCGCCACCTGCGACGTCGTGCTCTCCGTGCTTTCGCCGATCGGCGTCTCGCTGACCGATGTGCGGGAGGACATCGACGCGTTCCTCCGTACGCTCGAGCAGGAGGACGGCGAGGTGCGCTTCGAACGGAAGCTGATCCCCATGGGCGGCGGCCGTCTGTGGCTGCGACCGGCCGAGGCGAGCACCGACGATCCCGGCGTCCTCGCCCTCCAGTCGGCCATCGAGGCGGTCACCGGATCGCCCGCAACCGTGCGCCAGTTCAACGGCGGCTGGGTCGACGGGGCCGAGCTGATGCGCGACGGGTCCCCGGCGTGCATCGTCTTCGGGCCGGGTGACTTCGAGCTCGCACACGCCGTCGACGAGCACATCTCCGTCAAGGAGGTCGCGCAGGCGGCGCGGGTCTACGCGCGTGCGGTTCTCGAGCTGCTGGCATAAGGTCGAGTCGTGGAGACGCGCTCCATGAACCGCCGGCTGCAATCGCTCGATGAGCGTTACGAGGCAGACGGCGAGTTCTTCTTCACCGGGATCCAGGCGATCGTCCGGTCGATGCTCGACCGCAGCCGTGACGACGCGCGGGCCGGATTGCGGACGGCGTCGTTCGTCTCGGGCTATCCCGGCTCGCCGCTCGGCGGCCTCGATCGCGAGCTGCAGCGCGTCCGGAAGCTCCTCGACAAGCACGACATCGTGCACCGGCCGGGCCTGAACGAGGAGCTCGCCGCGACCGCGGTCATGGGAAGCCAGCAGAGCGTCGAGTTCCCGGGCGCGCGCTACGACGGCGTCGTCGGTTACTGGTACGGCAAGGCGCCGGGGCTCGACCGCGCGTGCGACGCGATCCGTCACGGCGTGTTCGCGGGCGCGTCGCCGCTCGGCGGGGCCGTGCTGCTCGTCGGCGACGACCCGGCGAACAAGTCGTCGACGCTCCCGTCGGCCTCCGAGTTGACGCTCGCAGCGCTCGAAGTTCCGATCCTGCATCCCGGCACCGTCCAGGAGATCGTCGACCTGATGCCCCACGCCGTCGCGCTCTCGCGCGCGAGCGGGCTCTGGACCGCGATGCGTCTCGTCTCGTCGGTCGCCGATGGGACGGGAACGGTGTCCGTGCCGGGGCAGACGGCTCCGCTCGTCCCGGTCGTCGAGCACGAAGGCCAGCCGTACCGGACGCAGGTGCGCGGTCATCTGGTCGCGCCGTACTCGAACGCGATCGAGGAGGAGCTGTACGGCATTCGGCGCCGGATCGCGCTCGCGTACGGCGAGGCCAACGCGCTCTACGGGCAGCCGGCCCGCGGCGATGCCTGGCTCGGCATCGTCTGCAGCGGCCACGTGTACTACGCGGTCGTCGAAGCGCTTCGGCGGCTCGGCGTCGAGCAGGATGGTCTCCCGGCGCTCGGCGTCGCGATCGTCAAGCCGTCGCTCGTGCATCCCGTGAGCGAGACGGCGGTTCGGGCGCTCCTCGCCGGCCTCGACGAGGTCATGGTCGTGGAGGAGAAGCGGGCGTTCCTCGAGACGTCGATCAAGGACGCCCTGTACGGCGCGGTCGATGCGCCGCGCGTCGTCGGCAAGCGCGACGCGGACGGCGCTGCGCTCGTCCCCGGGACAGGCGCGCTCGATCCGGACGTGCTGATCGAGCCGCTCCGCCGGATTCTGAGCAGCCGCATCGACGCGGGACGCCTGCGCGCGCCGCTGCGCGCGCCGGCGCTGCAGCTCGAGGTCCTCGGCGACGTCGCCAGCCGCACGCCGTACTTCTGCTCCGGCTGCCCGCACAACACGAGCATGCAGGCGCCGGAGGGGACGCTCGTCGGGGCCGGCATCGGCTGCAGCGGGATGATCATGGTGATCGGCAACGAGCGGACAGGCACCGTCACGGGCATCACGCAGATGGGCGGCGAGGGCGCGCAGTGGGTGGGCGCCGAGCCGTTCGTCGAGCCGCAGCCGTTCGTGCAGAACCTCGGCGACGGCACGTTCTCGCACTCGGGCATGCTCGCGATCCGCTTCGCCGTGAACGCCGGCGCGAAGCTGACGTACAAGATCCTGCTCAACTCGGCGATCGCGATGACCGGCGGCCAGGAGGTTCCGGGCAACCTGACCGCCGGCCGGCTCGCGCGCGAGCTGCTGCTCGAGGGCGTCACCCGCGTCATCGTCACCTCCGACGACGTGGGGCAGTACGCGCACGGAGAGATCCCGGACGGGGTCGAGGTCTGGGACCGCGACCGGATCGTCGAGGCGCAACGCCTGCTGACCGACACCGACGGGGTGACGGTCCTGATCCACGATCAGCAGTGCGCCGCCGAGCTGCGCCGGGCGCGCAAGCGGGGAACGGCGCCGCCGGTGACGAAGCGGCTCGTGATCAACGAGCGCGTGTGCGAAGGGTGTGGGGACTGCGGCGTGAAGTCGAACTGCCTGTCGCTCGTTCCGCTCGACACCGAGTTCGGCCGGAAGACGGCCATCCATCAGTCGTCGTGCAATCTCGACGTCAGCTGTCTCAAGGGCAACTGCCCGAGCTTCATGGAGGTTCGCCCCGCGCGCCGCCGCCGGTCGACCGCGACGACGCCGACGGCGCGTCAGCTCGCCCCGGGCGATGTGCCCGCACCCGCGACGGCCGTGACGGACGACGTGCTGATCCGCATCCCGGGGATCGGCGGCACCGGCGTCGTCACCGTGTCGCAGATCCTCGGTGTCGCCGCGTCGCTCGACGACAAGTTCGTCCGCGGGCTCGACAACACCGGCATGTCGCAGAAGGCGGGCGCCGTCGTGTCGGACATCCGC
>Ga0070661_100001442_pt1 | contig 16527 bp, 12 predicted proteins | sample KBSC43metaG_FD_64663 | JGI IMG/M metagenome (GOLD analysis project Ga0070661, IMG submission 64663) | Corn rhizosphere microbial communities from Kellogg Biological Station, Michigan, USA - KBS C4-3 metaG | ecosystem: Host-associated > Plants > Roots > Rhizosphere > Soil ...
CGGCGGACACCGGCTGCCACACCGGTTTCCGCGAGAATCTTGAACACGCCAATCTGCGCCGTGTTGCGGACGTGCGTGCCGCCGCACAGCTCCATCGAGAAATCCGGGATGGAGACGACGCGCACGACGTCACCGTACTTCTCACCGAACAGCGCCATCGCGCCGAGCAAGCGCGCTTCCTGATACGGCAACTCGCGCGTCGTCACCGGCGCGCCACGCCAGATCTCGCGGTTCACGATCGATTCGATCTCTTGCAGCTTCTCAGGCGCGACCGGTCCGTGGTGCGTGAAGTCGAAACGCAGCCGATCGGGCGCGACGAGGGAGCCAGCCTGGTGCACCGCTTCGCCCAGAACCTGACGCAGCGCGGCGTGCAGCAGGTGCGTCGCGGTGTGATTGCGCTCGGTGTCGCGGCGACGGTCGCTGGGCACGAGCGCTCTCGCCCCACCGAATTTGAACGCGCCCGTGACGCGTCCGATCGCCGCGGGACGGCCGTCTACCTTTTTCACGTCGTCGACTTCGACCCGCCATCCGTCGCCGATGATCTCACCGCGATCGGAAATCTGGCCGCCCGATTCGGCGTAGAATGGCGACTCCCGCAGAAGCATTGCGACACGGCCGTCCGGAAGGTGCTTCACCGCCGTGACCAGCGTGTCGATCTCGACGGTCTCGTAGCCGACGAAAGCCGCTTCCGCGGCGGCCCCTGGCGACACCTCCCAATCGGATAGCGTGTCCAGTCCACCGACGTCGACCGTCAGCCGCTTCGACTTGCGTTCCTCCTGCGAGCGCCGACGCTGTGTGTCCAGCGCGGCCTCGAAGCCGGCGATGTCCACGACATAGCCCCGCTCGCGGGCCATCAGCTCCGTGAGGTCGATCGGGAAGCCGAAGGTGTCGTAGAGACGGAACGCGTCCTCGCCGCTGATCGTACCGCGAATGTCCGGACCGCCGTCGGCGGTCTGGAGCGGCGCCAGCTGCTCGAAGCGAGCGAGTCCGCCCTCGATCGTGGAGAGGAAGCCCTGCTCCTCGACGCGCGTCGTGTTGATGATGTGGTGCGATCGCTGTTGCAACTCCGGATAGACGTCGCCCATTCGCGCGATCACTTCTTCGACGACTGAAACAAGCGTCGGCTCCTTGCGGCCGAGCAGCCAGGCGTGGCGAACGGCGCGTCGAAGGATGCGACGCAGCACGTAGCCTCGCCCCTCGTTCGACGGAAAGACGCCGTCGGCGAGAAGGAATGCGACGGCGCGAGCATGGTCGGCCAGCACGCGGAACGACGCGTCCTCGCTGCGCTCGTATTTCCTACCGACCGTTCGCTCGACCACTCGAATCAGTGGCTCGAACAGGTCGGTGTGGAACACCATCATCTCGCCTTGGGCGATCGCCGAGATGCGCTCGAGGCCTAAGCCGGTGTCGACGGATGGCCGCGGCAACGGCACGAGGGTGCCGTCCGGCTGCTTGTCGTACTGCATGAAGACGAGGTTCCAGAACTCGATGAAGCGGTCCTTGTCGGAACCTTCGATGAACGCCTCGAGCGAGAACTCGTCGCGATCGAGCTCGGTCCATTCACCGGTCGCGCCTTCCGGAAATTTCCAGTCGCGCGCAAGCTGCGCCGCGTCGACGAAGATCTCCGAGCACGGGCCGCACGGTCCCGTATCGGCCATCTGCCAGAAGTTGTCCTTGTCGCCGAGGCTGTAGATGCGGGAGTCGGGCAACCCGGCAATCTCGCGCCAGAGAGCGCGGGCTTCGTCGTCGCTATAGTGGACGGTGACGCGCAGCAGCTTCGGATCGAGCGCCAACTCCTTCGTCACGAACTCCCAAGCGAAATGGATTGCGTCGCGCTTGAAGTAGTCACCGAACGAGAAGTTGCCGAGCATCTCGAAGAAGGTGAGATGCCGCGCGGTGTGGCCGACTTGCTCGAGATCGTTGTGCTTACCGCCGGCGCGGACGCATTTCTGCGACGTCGTCGCGCGACGATTCCCCTCGGGCGGCTCCTGCATGCCGAGGAACACCTTCTTGAACTGCACCATGCCCGCGTTCGTGAACAGCAACGTCGGATCGTCGCCCGGGACGAGGGATGAACTCGGCCGGATGGCGTGGGAATTTCGGGCGAAGTAGTCCAGGAATCGGGCGCGGATCTCGGTGGCACGCATATAAGAGAATATAGGCCGCCGAAGTGCGGGAATCAGCCGTCGGCGCCGGTCGGAGCGAGAAGCGTTTGCAGAGTCCGCGCGATGTCATCGCTGTCGTAGCCACGGCGCGCGAGAAAGGCGTACAGCCTTCGCCGCCGTGTCGCGTCATCCACCTTCGTCAGCATACGCAACTTCTTCCGCGCAACACGGTCGATCGACTCCGCCTCATCGATACCCTCTTCGTCGAAGACGGATTCGATCGCCTGTTGGGAGATCTCCCGCGATACGCCGCGTTTGGCGAGCTCCTGACCGATTCGGCGACGAGACAACCCGGCGCCGATCGCTTTGGAGCGCGTGAGCTGGCGCGCAAAGTTGACGTCGTCGAGGATGCCGGACGATTTGAGTCGCGCGATCGCGGCGTCGACGTCGAGCTCAGGCTCGCCTTTTTTGATCAGCAGGCGCCGCAACTCCGTAACGCCGCGCGAGCGGGCCTCGAGCATGTCGAGCGCGCGCTCGTAGGTACTGCGTTTCTCAGGCATGGAGGGAAAGGAAAGCCGGGGAGTCGCAGCCTGTTCCGAAGGGAGTTTCCGGGTCCCATCGTCGCAAGACTACTTCTCCCCGGCCAATGTGTGCAGCCGGTGTTGACCGTTTCCCTACTCTTCGACGACCTCGATCTCGCTGATCACCTCGCGAGGGCCGACACCGAGCAAGTTCTTCACTTTTTCTTCCACTTCCGTCATCAACGCCGGCGAGTCCTTGAGGTAGAGCTTTGCGTTCTCGCGGCCCTGGCCGATCTTCTGGCCATTGTAGCTGTACCACGCGCCGGATTTGTCGATGATCCCTGCCTCCGCCGCAATGTCCAACACCAGGCTCGCGTGGCTGATCCCTTCCGCGTACATGATGTCGAACTCGGCCTGCTTGAACGGTGCGGCGACCTTGTTCTTCACCACCTTCACGCGGACGTGCGAGCCCACCACATCTTCTTTGTCCTTCACCGGCCCGATGCGGCGAATGTCGAGACGCACCGACGCGTAGAACTTGAGCGCTTTTCCACCCGTCGTCGTCTCGGGATTGCCGAACATCACGCCGATCTTTTCCCGCAGCTGGTTGATGAACACCACCGACGTCTTCGACCGGGCGATGGAGCCCGTCAGCTTGCGCAGCGCCTGGCTCATGAGCCGCGCCTGCAGACCGACGTGCGAATCACCCATGTCGCCTTCGATCTCGGCTTTCGGCACGAGGGCCGCCACCGAATCGATCACGACGACGTCCACCGCGCCCGATCGCACGAGAATCTCGCAGATCTCGAGCGCCTGCTCGCCGGTGTCGGGCTGCGAGATGAGCAGGGCCTCGACATCGACGCCCAGCTTGCGGGCGTACTCCGTGTCCAACGCATGCTCCGCGTCGATGTACGCCGCGACACCGCCATTCCGCTGGGCGTTCGCGACGACATGCAAGCAGAGCGTGGTCTTACCGCTCGACTCCGGTCCGTAGATCTCGGTGATGCGTCCGCGCGGGATACCGCCCACGCCGATCGCCGCATCGAGATTGATCGCACCGGTGGAGATTGCCTCGACGCGGACCTTCTGATCCGCGCCAAGCCGCATGATCGAGCCCTTTCCACAGCTCTTCTCGATCTGCGCGATGGCCAGATTCAACGCCTTCTTTTTGTCGTCCTGCAAAGTCGACACAGCCATGTTTCGCTCATCCTCTCGGTTAGTTGTAGTCCGCTCTGGCCATGCAGCGTAATCGTACCGGAAAAGCAGTCGATTTGATACCCGAATAAAATACGAAAACGGGCTCGCTGATTCAAGCGGAATTTGCGAGAGAGAACGCGTTCGTCACGTGACGAACTCGAACGCGCTCGCCCTCGACGAGAACCCCGACGACGTCGAAGCGGTAGGATTCGGCGGGCTTGCCGTGACGGTCGATCCAGACTGAAGCGGAGCGAACTAACTCCTTCTGCTTCTTCCAGTTCACCGCTTCGACCGGATCACCAAACTCCTGCCCCCGCCTCGCTTTCACCTCGACGAACGCCACCAACCCTTCCCGCTCGACCACCAAATCGATGTCGCGGTGCCCGTTTCGGAATCGGCGCTGAACGACTCTCCATCCCTGGCGCCGAAGCCACCGTTCCGCGATCCGCTCCCCCAGCTCCCCGAATTGCTGCCTGGCCGCTGACATGGGGCCAAGCTATTGGCGATTTGGAGCGGGCCTGTCACCGTTTTGGGGCGGGCCGGAGCATTTGAGCGCAGTGCTCGCCGACATGGGCTTGGTACTGGTGGTAGAGCCTCGCGATGGAAATCACGGGCTAACGCGGACACGCACGGGCTAACGCTGGTTGGGTCTGCGTCCGGTTCGCCACAAACCATGAAATGATGGATGAAACGACCTTCGGGAGGTCTCAAACGCCGGAGCGTCCCGAGGCAGTTCCAGAAAAAAATCGTACTCTCGTTGAGCGAGTCGCCGGTCAAGGTGCGCCGTGGCACCCGAGACCGCGTTCGCCCGTGCGTGTCCGCGTTAGCCGGCGGGTTCACCATCGCGAGGCTGTACGACCAGTACCAAGCATACGGCACCAGGTCGAGGCCCCCGCTCAGCGCGCGATTCTCGTGAGGGCGCTGACGAGTTGGGCGCCGCCGAGGGCCGGGACGTCGAGCGTGCTGCGGACGATGATCGGGTCGCGCTTGGTGACCCAGTAGAGTCCCTTCGACCCTTCGCTCTGCACCGCGACCACCCAGCAGTCGAACGTCCCCGCGGGAACGACAACGCGGTCCTCGCCGACGACGTACATCCGCGTCGGTGAGACGGATGCTCCGGTGAGCGATACCGAAAGGGTGGCTACGGTGTCCTCCCAGCCGACCTGAATCGGGGCAATGCGGAGGATGCTCTCGAGCATCGCGCCGCTCACCATGGTTCGCGGCGGAACTGTCATGACGATCTGGCGCCGCCCCGGGGGCCCGCTCGTCGCACCGTACGCACTGTCGCCACGGAACTCCGCAGCGAGGCGCGCCTGCCCCAGGATGGCGGTCCAGTGCAGCGGATGAAGCGACGGATCGACGAAGAGTGAATCGGTCGCGGCGATTCGCTCGCCGACGCGAGTCTCGAGCATCAGCCACGCGGGTGATCCGGCGTAGGGCGTCGTTGCGACCGACACTGTTCGGGTGCCGAGCGGGGTCGTGGACGCATCGCGCTCGAGCGACATGTCGTAGACGAACGACGCGGGCTTGAGCAGCGTCGGATCGATCGACGACTTCCGCGACGTATCGACGGGTGGTTTGCGCGACGTATCGCCGACCGGCACTTGGGCCACGCCGTGGCCGGCCAACAGCGTCGCTATCGACGCGGCGACGGCGAGACGCCTATGCGCGCGGGCCACAGATTCGATCCAGTTCGTCCAACCCAACGAGAACGTCGCGCGGCTTCGAGCCGTCGGGCGGCCCGAGCACGCCCGCCGCGTGGAGCTGGTCGATGATGCGGGCCGCGCGACCGTAACCAACCTTCAGCCGACGCTGCAGCAGTGACGTCGAGCCCTGCTGGTTCTGCACCACGACCTCGGCGGCTTCGCGGAACAGCTTGTCGCGGTCGCCGACGTCGGGTCCCTCGCCATCGGCCTGGCCCTGCTCCAGCGCCTCTTTCTGCCGCACCGCCTCGAGAATGTCCGGCTCGACGTCGCTCGAGTCGTCGAGGACGAGGCCCTGCGCCGCGAGCGCCGCGCGCTTGGCGTCGCGCCGGTCGCGGTACCACTTCATGAGGCTTTCGGTGTCTTCACTCGAGATGTACGCGCCCTGGAGCCGTGCCGGCTCCGATTTCCCCGGCGGAATGAAGAGCATGTCGCCGTTGCCCAGCAGCATTTCGGCGCCGGCGCCGTCGATAATCGTGCGGCTGTCCACCTGCGACGCCACGCGGAAGGCGATCCGGCTCGGGAAGTTCGCCTTGATGAGACCAGTGATGACGTTCACGCTCGGACGCTGCGTCGCGAGAATGAGATGAATGCCGATCGCGCGCGCCTTCTGCGCGAGCATGGCGATCGGGGTCTCCACCTCGCCCTGCACCGTCATCATCAGGTCGGCCATCTCGTCGATGATCACGACGATGTACGGCAGGATGCTGCCTTTGTAGGTCGTCTCCTCGAACGCGACGTCCGGGCGTTTCGGGAGCTTCAGCTGCACGCCGTCCTGCACGCGCTTGTTGAACTCCTGAATGTTGCGGCACATGTTCGCCGCGAGCAGCTCATACCGCTCCGACATCTCCATCACAGCCCACTTGAGCACCGACGCAGCGTCACGGTTGTCCGTGATCACCTTGTGGCGCAAATGGGGCAGCGTGTTGTAGACCGACAATTCCACCATCTTCGGATCGACCATCAGGAAGCGCAGCGTCCGCGGCGTATGTCTGTACACCAGACTCGTGATGATGGTGTTCACGCAGACCGACTTGCCTGAACCGGTGGCCCCGGCGATGAGCAGGTGCGGCATCTTGGCGAGGTCGGCGACGACCGGCTTCCCCTCGAGATCCTTGCCGAGGGCGATCGGCAGCGCGGCGCGCGCGCCCTGAAAGTCGCGCGACTCGACCAGTTCGCGGAACCCGACCATCTCGGAGATCGGATTCGGTACTTCCACGCCTACGGCGCCTCGTCCCGGAATAGGAGCGACGATCCGGATCGACGGCGCGCGCATGGCGAGCGCGAGATCGTTCGACAAGTTGGCGAACTGACGCACTTTCACGCCCGGCGCCGGCTCGATCTCGTACTGCGTGACGACCGGCCCGGTGGTGCGGCCGACGAGCTCACCATCGACGCGGAAGGTGCCGAGCGCCGCCATCAGCTTGCTCCCCATCTCCTCGAGCTCCGCCTTGGCCGCTTCCGGATTGCGCGCGGGGACGTGCGTCAAGAGCGTCGGCGAAGGAAGCTCGTCGCCGGCGAGATCCACGTGCGCCGTCGCTTCGATCGCCGCGGCGATCTCGGCGTCATGCTCCGCGAGCACCTCGGCCTTCGACTTCTTCTTGCGACGTCCCTTCGAGTCGGTGTCGAGATCCACTGGTGACTGGTCGACCGCGATGGACGGCATCTCCTCGGGGGCCGGCTCGAGCGCCAGGGCCAGATCGCCCGCCTCGACAGCGTCGCCATTCTTCTTTCGACGCTTCTTCGTCGGCTCGGCTTCGGCGGCGACGACGATCTTTGGTTTGGCGCCGCCGATCAGCGCGCGAATCGGGTTCCAGGCGAGCGAGGCCGCCATGAGAACAGACCAGGCGAGCACCGCGATCACCCACGCGCCAAACGAGCCGAACCACCCACGCCACCAGTGCGCGATGAAGCCGCCCCAGATGCCGGCCGCGGCGCTTCGCGTCCCGTCGAATTGCGAATCGGTCATCAGGCCGAGCACGACGGGGAGCAACAACGCGGCGCCGGTGAAGAAGACCATCCACGACCGGTCGGTGTCGGACTTCATTCGTCCGAACAAGCGAAGCGCGTGGACCGCTGGAGCGAAGGGCAGCAGAATCGCCGCGGGCCAGCCGAAGAAGGCAACCAACGGTGCGGCGATGAAATCGCCGACCGCGCCGACACTCGCCTTCACGTCCACACCCGCGCTCAGTTGCGCGAGGGCGAGCGCGCCAAAGGCGCCGCCGAGAAAAACGGCAAGGAGCGCCAGCGCGATGCCCAGGAGCTCGCGCTTGAGATGGGAGGAGAGAGAACCGCGCACAGAGGGGGAGGCTACCGCTCGCGTTCTGGTCCGAGCTTCGTGATTTGTCGGTCTTGGTACAGCGGGATAACGGAGTAGGAGTCGATCGCGGCGCACTCGTCGAGATCTTCGGCGAATCCCGAGTCGCGCAGTAACCGGCCGTGTTCAGAGGCTTCGAACATTTTCACGAGTTGGTCGCCGTATTTCCGGTCGATCAGCGCGCACGCCTGCGCCGCATCGTTCAGCTCTACGTCAGCCAATCGCTTGCTCACGTTGTAGACGAACCGTCCTGCGCACGCCGCGTCCTCCAGCGCGAACAAGCCGTCGCGTCCGGCACATACGATCGTGATGTTCGCGCCGCCGCGGAGGGCGGCTCTCAGCATCGCCAGAACCGCAGTGTAGTTGACGTACGACGCAATTACCACGTCACGGGCACCGGGCGTGTTCATGATCGCCGGTGTTCCGTTCGTCGTCGTCATGAGGACCGTCTTCCCTTCCACCACCGCGCGCCTGAATTCGCGCGGCGAATTGCCGAGGTCGAATCCCGGAATCGGCTTCATCTTTCGCTCGCCGGCGAGGACGACGTCAGCGCGCTCGAACGCTTTCGCGCGCATCACCGCCTCATCGGAGCTCTCCACGGGAACGACGGTCCGAGCGCCGTTGGCGAGCGCCGCGGCGATGCTCGTCGAGGCGCGCAGGACGTCGATGACGGCCACCACACGCCCGGCAAACTCCGACGCCGGCGCCGAGCCGACGCCGAACACGACATCGATCCGCACGCTACGCGGGCTCCTTGAAAAGCTCCGTCTCGCGCTCGAGGAATTTGGTGTCGACCTGTCCCGCGACGAACCGCGGGTTCTGCATCACGCGGGCAAGAAAGGGAATGGTCGTCGTCACGCCCTCGATGATGAACCCGTCCAGCGCGACGTGCATGCGCGCAATCGCCTCGGCCCGATCGCGCCCCTGGCAGATGAGCTTGGCGAGGAGCGAGTCGTAGAACGGCGGCACCGTGTAGCCGTCGTAGACGTGCGTGTCGAGGCGGACGCCGGGACCGCCCGGCGGGTGAAAAGCGAGAATCTTCCCTGGAGACGGCTGGAAGTTGCGCGACGGATCTTCAGCATTGACACGGCATTCGATGACGTGACCTCGAAGCGGCGGGAGCTCCCTGACGCTGAGCTTGTCCCCCGAGGCGACGCGGATCTGCTCCTTCACCAGATCGATCCCGGTGAGCATCTCGGTGACCGGATGCTCGACCTGGATTCGGGTATTCATCTCCATGAAATAGAATGACCCGTCCTCGTCGAGGAGCATCTCGATCGTGCCGGCGCCGACGTAGTCGATCGCTTGCGCGCCGGCGACTGCGGCGTCGCCCATCGCCTTTCGGAGCTGGGGCGTCATGGCGGGGCTCGGCGCCTCTTCGATCAGCTTTTGATGGCGGCGCTGCACCGAGCAATCGCGCTCACCCAGGTGGATCACGTTGCCGAAGGTATCGCCCAGAATTTGAAACTCGATGTGCCGCGGCCGAGCGAGATACTTCTCGACGTAGACGTCGCCGTTGCCGAACGCAGAGAGTGCCTCGGACCGCGCAAGCTGAAACGACCGACCGAAGTCATCCGGGTCGCGGGCTACTCGCATTCCCTTCCCGCCTCCGCCCGCGGCCGCCTTGATGATCACCGGGAAGCCGATGTCTTTGGCGAATGCCAGCGCTTCCTCGACGTCTTCCACCGGACCGGGAGTCCCGGGAATGATTGGTACGCCAACGCGCGTCATCGCCGACCGCGCCGCTGCCTTGTCCCCCATGACCCGGATCTGGTCGCCGGTCGGTCCGATGAACGCGATCTTGGACGCCGCACAGATGTCGGCGAACTCCGCGTTTTCGGCGAGGAACCCGTAGCCCGGGTGGATCGCGTCGGCGCCGGTGATCTCGGCGGCGGCGATCAACCGAGGGATGTTGAGGTACGACTCGCGGGCGGGCGCGGGACCAATGCAGACATCGTCGTCGGCGAAGCGGACGTGCAATGACTCGCGATCAGCCTCGGAGTAGACCGCCACCGTCTGCACGCCAAGCTCGCGGCAGGCGCGGATCACGCGGAGCGCGATCTCGCCCCGGTTGGCGATCAGGACTTTGCTGAACATCAGGTATGCGTGACGAGACGACTGCCAAGCGGGGGGGACCGTCGTGCGTCCCCGCGGTCAACCATTGTTGCCGCCCCTCTCCCCGCCCCTCTCCCCTACGCCCGGCTCGAAGTTGCTCCAGGAGGTGTCGCTGGTTCCCGACACGCCCTGCACGCGCAGTGCGAATTCCGCGGGACTCGTCGCATAGAACATGGCGCTCTCGTACGAGATCGCGCCTTGGGAATAGAGCTGCATGAGCGACTGGTCGAAGCTCTGCATGCCGTATTGCACGGTGCCGTCCTTGATCAACTCCGGAATATTCAGCGTCATTTCCATATCCCGAATGTTGTCGCGCACCGCGGCGGTGTTGATGAGCACCTCGCACGCGGGCACTCGGCCGGCGCGATCGGCGCGCGGCACCAGCCGCATCGAAACCACAGCCGAGAGCGCGCTGGCCAGCGAGAAGCGCACTTCGCCCGCCTGGTGCGGCGGATAGAACGAGAGCACGCGATTGATCGTCTGCGTCGCGTCGGTCGTGTGCAGCGTCGAGAAAACGAGGTGGCCCGTGTCCGCGGCCTTCAGCGCCGTATCGAGCGTTTCGAGATCTCGAATTTCGCCGATGAGGATGACGTCGGGGTCCTGACGCAGCACGCGGCGAAGGGCCTGACCGAACGTCGCCGTGTCGGTGCCGACCTCACGCTGGTTGATGTGCGAGTTCATGTCACGATGGAGGAACTCGATCGGGTCCTCGATCGTGATGATGTTGGCGCGGCGATTCTGATTGATGTGCTGGATCATCGCCGCCAACGTCGTCGACTTGCCCGAGCCGGTAACTCCCGTGACGAGGACGAGACCACGCGGCTTCATCGCGATCTCCTCGAGCACCGGGGGCAGGCTCAACTCGCCGATCGTCTTCGCCTGATACGGGATGGACCGCATCGCGTAGCAGAGGGAGCCGCGCTGCTGATACAAGTTGACGCGGAACCGTCCGATGCCCGGTACACCGATCGCGAAGTCGCATTCCTTCTCTTCGGCGAACATGTTGACCTGGCGCGGCGTCATCAGCTGCTCGGCGAGGGCTTTGAGATCCTCGGGACGGAGCGGCGGATGATTGAGTGCCTCCAGCTCGCCGTCGACGCGTACCGTTGGCGGGCGGCCGACTTTCAGGTGCAAGTCGGATCCGTTCCTCTTGATCATCTCCTGGAGGACGGATTTGAAATTGATGCCCGCTGGCCCCGCATTGGGGGACAAGGGGGCGGGCTGGGGGGCCGGAGCCTGCGTTGGATTAGCCATTGGGATCAATCTTGAACAGTACCTGTCCGTATTCGACGGGCTGCGCGTCGTCTACAAGGACCTCGCGCACCACGCCCGCATACTCGGACTCGATCTCGTTCATGATCTTCATTGCTTCGATGATGCAGAGGATTTGTCCCTTCGAGACACGGTCGCCGACCGCGACGTACGCCTTGGCGCCCGGCTCTGGCGATTTGTAGTAGGTCCCCACCATCGGGGACTTCACCTCGAGAGCGGTCGACTTCGGCGGTTCGGGCGCGGGAGCGGGAGCCGGAACGTCGGCGTCCATGACGACCGGGATGCCGCCGGATGGCGACAGTCGGCCCATCGGCGCAGCCGGCAGCATGGTCGGAATAGTCATCGGCGCGGCCACCTGCACGGCGCCGCGCTGCGTCGGGCTCTTCGAGATCCGAATCTTGAGCCCTTTGTCCGACGTGATCTCGATCGAGTCGACGCTCGAGTCGTCGATGATGTCGATCAGTTTTTTCACGTACCGTAGGTCGATCATAGGCCTCTAGAGCTTCGTCGGATGTTGGGGGACGAGGTCATCCGAGTTCGATCAGGTCGTGCGTGAACCGCGTGAGCACTCTCGGCCCGTCCGGGCCAAGCAGCACGTCGTCCTCGATTCGCACCCCACCCCACCCCGGCCGATAGATTCCCGGCTCAATCGTCACCACAGCTCCTTCGGCGAGCGCCCCGTCGGCAGTGCGTGCAAGCCGGGGCGCCTCGTGCACCTCCAAGCCAAGGCCGTGGCCAAGGCTGTGACCGAACAAATCTCCGAAGCCGCGCTGGTGAATGTAGTCGCGCGCGATGGCGTCGGCATCCCGCCCGGTCATCCCGGCCCGTACCCCCACCGAAGCCTGCTCATTAGCCCGTCGGACGACTTCGTAGATCTCTCGCTGTTCCTCGCCGGCGCGTCCGACGACGACGGTCCGGGTGACGTCAGCGCAATAGCCACCTGTTTCCGCGCCGAAATCGAGGAGCAAAAAGTCGCCGCTCTCGATGCGGCGCGCGGTCGATCGCGCATGCGGGAGCGCCGAGCGCGGGCCCGAGGCGACGATCGACGGAAACGGAAAGCCTTCACTCCCTTCATCGCGAAGCGCCTTCTCCAGCACGCCGGCGACCGCCAGCTCGGTCATCCCGGCGCGTACTTGCGGCAGGGTGCGCTCGAGCGCGCGCGTCGCGACGCCGTTCGCGCGCTCGATCAGCGCGATCTCTTCGTCGTCCTTCCGCTCGCGAAGCATTTCGACGAGGTCCACGGTCGGTCGCCACTGCCATCGCGAGCCGGCGTCGAGCAAGCGCTGAAAGTCGCGGTGCAGCAAGTGCCCCGACTCGAATCCGGCAACTTCGACGTAGCCGAGGTGCGCGAGCTGCTGCCAGAGCCCGACCCACAGGCTTTGCGATTCGACGCTAATTCGGGCGAGGTCGCCGACCTCCTCGACGATCTGCGTCTGATATCGGAAATCGGTGATGAGGACGACATCGCGCGCGCTGACGAAGAGCAGCGCGCTGGAGCCCGAAAATCCAGTCAGGTACCGGATGTTGGCCGGGCTCGTGACGAGCAAGCCGTCGAGGTGTGCGGCCGTGAGGCCGCCGGCGAGCGCCGCGAGACGGCGCGGTCGGGAATCAGACACCGGCGGCGAGTCGTCTCGTCAGTCCGCGCAGCGCCAGCTCGTATCCGTATGCTCCGAGTCCCGATACCATTCCCACGGCGGCCGGCGCGAGCATCGAATGACGACGCTCGGGCTCACGGGCATAGATATTCGTCAAATGCACTTCGACGAATGGCACCGCGATCGCCGTCAGCGCATCGCGCAACGCGATGCTCGTGTGGGTGTACGCCCCGGCGTTGATGATCACGCCGTCGATCTTGCCGCGCCACCCGTGCAGCGCGTCGATCATTTCGCCTTCGCCATTGTGCTGCGCGAACTCCACCTGTGCTCCCAGCTCGGACGCCACCGAGGCAAGCGAACGCTCGATGTCGTCCAGCGTCTCGCGGCCGTACAGTGTCGGCTCGCGAGTGCCGAGGAGATTCAGGTTCGGGCCATTGAGGACGGCGATCCTCACGTCTTTTTCAGTCCGTTGAGCCACGCGTTGAACTGCGCGATATCATCGCTTGGTCGCTGCGTGCCCTCGCCCGAGCTCTCCGGCATCTCGGCGTTCGCGGCCTCACCGGCAAAGAACTGGTCGAGCGAAAAGGCTCCGGCGGCGCCGCTTCCCTTTGCGGGCGTCGCCGAACGAAAAACATGGTCGAGCGAAAGCTCGTCGGTCGCGGGGTGGGCCGGCGTGCCGCGCAGAGCGCCGGCGTCGGTTTCCTCTTCTTCGCTGAACGCCTGGGCAAGCGACATCGCCGCCGAATGATCCGCATCCGGCGTCGCGACGTCGGAGAAAAGAATGTCCAGCGAGCCCTCGGACTCCGCCGACGAAGGAACGTCGATCAGTTCGAGATCTTCCGCAGACTCCATCGCCCCTTGCTCAGCGACGGGACCTTCCAAGAGTTCTCTGAAGAAATCGCGAATCGTCGGGCCGGTGGCGATCGGACTCGGGGTTTCAATACCCGCGTGAAATTCAATCGTGTCCGCCAGCGAAGGGGCGACACTCAGGTCCACCAGCTCGCCTGCCACAGGCTCGGTCGCGCCAAGCAACTGGCGCTCAACCTCGCTCGCCCGCCGGCGCAGCTCCTCGTCGTCCGGAGAACGCTCGAGCAGTTGCGCGTAGATCTCCATCGCCGACTCGAAGTGACCCTGCTGTGTGTACAGGTCCGCCATCGTTTCGGTGACGAACGTGTCGGGCGCATCCGCGGCCGACGCTTCTTCGGTCGATGCTTCCTCGGTCGCCACTTCGTCCGTCGACACGTCCGACGCGCTGACGGCGGCCACCTCGTCGATGGAGAAAGTCTCCAGACCCTCGAGCTGATCGATCGCGCGCGTAAGATCTTCGCCGCTCGCCGGGGCCGCATCAGCCTCGAAACCCTCGACCTGCCGTTCGCTCGCCGGCTCTGGCGAATCGTCAGGCAGCCCGAGAATCATGTCAGTCGCGAGCTCGACGCCGGGCTCCGACGGCAGGAAGTCGTCGGTCACGTCACTTTCGCCCGCCGGCTCGGCGACATCCGCGTCGCCATTGACCTCCGCATTGATCTCCGAATTGATCTCCGCGGCGGCGATAACGGGTTCAGGCTCGGCCGCACTCTCGCTCGCTGCTCCGATACCTCCGATCGAGAAATCCTCGAGGTCGAGCAATTCCGGAATCGGCGGTGGCTCGGCAGCTGCCTCGTCGACAGCGCTCAGCGAAGGCGGCTCAGGCTCAACGGTGGAGAGCTCGGCAACCGGAAGCTCAGCATCCACGCTCTGCTCGAGAACGAACTCGTCGGCGGCCTGCTGATCCTCGGAGGCTTCAATGCTCGACGGCGCGAAATGGTCTTCACGATCTGACGTGTCGGCTGAAGACTCGCGTTCCGGCGGAGCGGTCTCAGCGAACGAGAGCGACGATTCATCGGCTCGGGAAGACGGCTCGGCCATGACGCGCGCGCCGAGCCCGATGTCGGCGCCGCCAATGGACTCGAGCACCTGCATGATCTCGTCGTTGCGAGGATCCGCTTCCAGCACGCGCTGGTACCAGCTGCGGGCGCCATCCACGTCGCCGGCCTGGCGGGCGATGTCACCGAGATGCTTGAGGGCGATCAGGTTTTCCGGATCCAGCGTCAGGGCAGTTTCGAAGACGGCCTTGGCCTCCTCGTCGCGCCCCATGTCGAACAACGTCTGGCCGTAGACGATGTGACCGCTCATGTGGCCAGGCTGCTGCGGTAAATATTCTTGACAGATGAAAACGGCCTGCTCGAAATCCCCTGCCTTTCGGTACTCGTTGGCAAGCGGCGCGAAATAGCGCCGGGGGTTTTCGTCAAATTTTTTACGGAGCTCGTCGATTCGGGCGGAACTCGACATTTAGGCCCTCAATTGGCCCGCGCGGGGAGGCGCGAACGCTGGCGCGAAAGAATGCGGATAATACATATCGCGGACGTAGCGAGTCAATCAGAAGTCACACCCTCACTTGATTTTAGCCCTCTCGGCGCTCTAACTTGACAAGCTCGTTCCGATCGTAATTCCATCCCTTTTTGCGCTACGGAGTTCCGTCCCGTGCTGCAACAGATGCGGGGCCTGGCGAAATACATTTGGGTCTTCGTTGCCCTGGTATTCGTCGGCGGCTTCCTCCTCTACGAGACCTCCGGCCTCATGGGCCGGACGCCAGTCACCGCGACAACGGCCGTCGCCGTCGTCAACGGTCATGAGCTGTCCTACCGCGACTATTTGGCGCGCGTCCAGTCCGAGATCCAGAACGCCCAGCAGCGCGAAGGCCGGACACTCTCCCAGGACGACACGCGGCGGATCGAAAACGCCGTCTTTGACCAGATGGTGTCGGAGGTTCTTCTTCAGGACGAGTACCGTCGACGCGGCATCAGCGTGAGCGACGACGAAGTCCGCGAGTTCGCGCGCTACGCGCCGCCGCCCTGGATCACGGGTGCTCCCGAGCTCCAGACGGACGGCCGTTTCGATCCAGAGAAGTACCAGCGGTTGCTCGCCAGCCCGCAGGCACGGCAAAGCGGGTTGCTGCTCCAGCTCGAGGCCTACTACCGCGGCGAGATTCCGCGCGAAAAGCTGCTCGACCAAATCGCGTCTGGAGCCTATGCGTCGGACGAAGAGCTCTGGCGCGCGTGGCGTGACCAGCACGACAGCGCGCAGGCCAGCTTCGTCGCGTTCTCGCCCGCGGTCGACACGAACATGGTCAAGGCGATCACTGACGCCGAATTGCGGAGCTACTTCGACCAGCACTCGGGCGACTTCGAGGCCCCTGGCCGCGCCGTCTTGTCGGTCGTCACGATTCCGCGCATGATCGGACCGGCGGATAGCGCCGCCGCGAAGACGAAGGCGCAGCAACTCCGTGAGGAGATCGTAAAGGGCGCGAAGTTCGAGGACGTCGCGAAGCGCGAGTCAGCGGACACGGTGTCCGGCGCCAAGGGTGGAGATCTCGGACCGGCCCCCAAGACGCGGTACGTCGCCGAGTTCAGCAAGGCTGCCGACGCACTGAAAGTCGGCGAGGTCTCTCAGCCCGTTCTGACGCAGTTCGGCTACCACATCATTCGGCTCGACAGCCGAAAGGGCGACACGCTCTCTCTGCACCACATCCTGCTTCGCGTCACGCAGAGCGACTCGGCCGCAACGCGCATCGATCGCGAGGCCGATGCTCTTTCCCGCCTTGCCGCGCAGAGTGAGCAAGGTTCGAAGCTCGATAGCGCGGCCAAGCAGCTCAAACTCCCGGTT
>Ga0070661_100001445_pt1 | contig 16516 bp, 14 predicted proteins | sample KBSC43metaG_FD_64663 | JGI IMG/M metagenome (GOLD analysis project Ga0070661, IMG submission 64663) | Corn rhizosphere microbial communities from Kellogg Biological Station, Michigan, USA - KBS C4-3 metaG | ecosystem: Host-associated > Plants > Roots > Rhizosphere > Soil ...
GCGATCGAGGGCGATATGCTTGCCGACGGTGGCGAGTGGGCGCGTCCAACTGCGGCGCATGGCGTCGGCCACGGCCACGCGCATGGACGAGGCGGGCGTGATGCGGTTGCGCTCGATGTCCTCGAGGAAATTCTCGAGGTCGTCGATAGTCACGCGGCCGGCGGCGCCGCTGCCGGCGATGCCGGCGAGATCGGCGGCGTGCATCCCGAGCTCGGCCATGCGGGCTTTCATGCGGGGCGAGAGATAGCTGGCGCCGCCGGCGTGGGCGGGAACGGGCAGGCCGCGCACGGTCGGCTCGACGCGGGTCGAGGATTCCAATTCCGCCTTGGGCCGGCGCGGCGGATCGGACTTCTTGCGCTCGGGCTCCTCGGTGATGCCGATGCGTTCAGCCTCGGCGGCGGTCACTTCGATGTAACCGAGCACGGCGCCGACGGGGTAGCTCTTGTCGAGCTCGGCGGTGATTTCGGCGATCGTGCCGGTGCAGGGCGCGGCGACGCACATGACGGCTTTGTTCGTCTCGACTTCGAGCACGTCGGCGTCGCCCTCGATGGCGTCGCCGGGATTGAAGAGGACGCGGACGAGCGTGGCCTCGGCCATCGACTCGCCGAGCTGGGGCATGATGATCGGAACCTTGGGCATGACGATTAACCTTTGAGGAGTTGGCGCATGGCGGAAGCGACGGCCGAGGCGGTCGGCCGATGCGTGCCCCAGAGCGCGGGGTGGTAGGGGACGGGCGTATCCTTGGCGTTCAAGCGTTGCGGCGCGGCGTCGAGCAGGCCGAAGCCCTCGGCGGTGACGCGGGCGATGACTTCCGCGGAGACACCGCCCCAAGGGAATGCCTCGCTCACGCAGAGCAGCCGGCCGGTGCGGGCGACCGAGGCGAGAATCGTGTCAGTATCGAGCGGTTTGACGGAGCGCAGATCGACGACCTCGATCTCGAAGCCATCCGCGGCGATCTCCTCGGCGGCGGCGAGGGATTCGTGGAGCATTGCGCTATAGGTCACGATCGTAGCGTCGCGTCCGGGGCGGGCGATGCGGGCCTTGCCGATGGGCATCGCTTCGGAAGGCAGGCCCTCCGCCTTGAGGTGATTGTAGAGGAACTTGTGCTCGCAGAAGATAACGGGGTCCTCGATCTCCACGGCGCCGAGCAGCATGCTGTAGGCGTCCTCGACGGTCGCGGGCGTGAGCACGAACAGACCGGGATAGTGCGCGTAGAGCGCCTCCATGCTCTGGCTGTGAAACGGGCCGCCGCCCGGCGTCCCGCCCGAGGGCAGGCGCACGACGAGCGGGCAATTCACGCCGGTGCGGTAGTAGAGCGTGGCAGCGTGGTTGATGATCTGATTGAGCCCGCAGGTGGAAAAATCGGCGAACTGCATTTCGACGATCGGGCGCGCGCCTTCGATGGCGGCGCCAATGGCCATGCCCATGATGGCGTCCTCGCTGAGCGGGGAGTCCAGCACGCGACCGGGAAATTGCTGGGCGAGACCCTCGGTAGCCTTGAATGCGCCGCCGAAATTTCCGACGTCCTGTCCGTAGATGAAGACGTTGGGATCGTCGGCGAGCGCCTTTCTTTGGGCCTCCCGGATCGCGTCGAGATAAGTGATGCTCATGCGAAATCGTCCTCGAGTTCGCGGGTGGAGATGGCGCACCAATCCTCCTCCGCGGGGTCGGGTTCCGGTTCGCGCTGCACGCGATTTGCCGTGGTATTGACCTCGGCCTTCGCCTCGCTGCGCCAGGCGGCGAGGTCAGCTTCCGTCGCCCAGCCTTTTTCGACGATCAACGCGCCGGCGACCGCCAGACAATCGCGGCCGATGTTTTTTTTGCGGAGTTCGGGATCGATGTAGGTCGCAGGATCGTGCTCACCGTGGCCCACGAGCCGCAGCAAATCGCCGACGATGAGCTGCGGACCTCCGCCCGCGCGGGCCGCGGCAATCGCGCCGCCGACGACTTCGAGACAATTCGCGAGGTCGGTTGCATCGACCTTGTGACCCGCGACGCCGTAGCCGGCGGCCTTGTCCACGAGATCGGCGCAGGCGAACTGCCGCGTGTTGGGCGTGGAGTAGGCGTATTGGTTGTTGGCGACCACGACGACGAGGGGCAGTTTTTCCACGGCGGCGGCGTTGAGGCCTTCGTGGAAGGCTCCGGTCGAGGTGCCGCCATCGCCCAGGCAGGTCGCGCCGACGACGCCGTTCTCGCCGCGGAAGCGGCGGGCGAGCAGGCCGCCGGCGACGGCGGGAATCATCGCGCCGAGGTGGCTGATCATGGCATAGTAGCCCTCGCGCGGCCGGCCGCGGTGGATGTTGCCGTCGCGGCCGCGCATCGAGCCGAGCGACGAGCCGAGATAAGTGCGGAGTGTGTCGAGGATCGTGTCGCCAAAGGCCATGCGGCCGGCCTGATCGCGGATAAGCGGGGCAAAGATGTCTCCGCGCCGCAGATTGATGCCGACCGAGACGCTGAGCGCCTCCTGCCCGCGTCCGAGAAAGACGCCGCCCTTGATTTTGCCGGCCCGGTAGAGCGCCGCGAGTTTTTCCTCGAGCACTCGGGCCGTCAGCATGATGCGGTAGGCTTTGACAAACTCGCGACCCACGGACTCTTTTCCCGCCGCGGCCGGCCCTGCGCTGGTGCGCGTCTTCACGACTTCAGACATTGGCCTGCGACGTTATGAAGAAAGCCAATGCGCTGCAAACGAAGAGTTCGATGGCGGCGGCTGGCTACGTCGGCGGAATCACTCGCAGGACCATGAACGTAATGATCGCGAGGATGATGATGCAGACGATGAACTGGAGCTTCGCGAGATTCCGCTCGGCCTTGCGGGGGCGGGGACGGCGGAGTTCCGTGCCGGCCGCCTGGAATTTGTCATTCAGCCCGCCGAACTTGGTCTGGTTGGACCGCGAAGCATTGAGGTGAATCTTGATGGGCTCGCGCTGGCGACGCTTGAGTTGCTCGAGTTTCTTGGGGGCGTCCTCGATCAAGCGGCGGGCGCGTTCCTGCTGGCGGATGAGCGCTTCCTGCTCCTCGAGCAGACGTTTCTGTTCGAGGCGAAAGGGATCTTCGCCCTTCTTGCGGCCTTGAGAGGAGGATTTTTTCGGCGGCATGGCGGGCTATTTTGCGCTGAGAGACCAGATCACGACAAGGATGGCGATCACGAGGACGACCAGCAGGGGCAGGGTGAAAGCGAAGCCCGCCTTCAGCCAGTAGAAGAAGCCCTTGTCGGCGCCGGCGTAGTATTCCTCATACTCCGCGGGTAATCCGCTCTCGCCCCGATGCTCCTCGAGCGGGTCGAGGGAAAGGCGCGGCTGCGAGCGATTGTATTCCGCCCGGGCGTCATCGACGATGCTGAGCGCCTTGCTGAGTTCCTTGGAAAGATCGAGGCCGACCCAGGCCTTGGGGTTGATGGCCTCCATCGTCTGGAGATGGGTCGTGAAGGAATCGTGGATCGTGTTGAGCTGATCGAGTCGCTTCTCGGCCTCCTGCGTCTCGCGCTGCACGACGACGAGCGCGCGGGTGAGCTTGTCGAGCATTTCGGACCGCCCGACCTCAAGCTCGTCCTGCCGCCGGCTCAGTTCTTCAAGCCGCTGCTTGTCGCGTTCGATCTGCTCGGAGCGGCGTTTGAGTTCCGCCAGTTCGGCCTGGGCGCTTTGCACCTGGGCCTGGAGCTCCTGCGACGTTGGTCCGTCATCTTCGTCGAAATCCAGAACGTCTTTTCGGTCAGCCATGAGCGTGCACCATGAATAAATCAGTTTGCCGCCTTTTCCAGCGAAAACCCATCGGGGAAACGGCGGAAAATCAGCGGCCCGGCATCATTTCCAGCAGAAAGCCCTTCAAATAGAACGTCTCGGGCAAATGCACGACGATCGGGTGATCCGGAGATTGGCGATATTCGTCGATCAATCTCGCCGAGCGGCGTGCATCCTGCAGGCCCGCGCTGGCCTCCTCGAGGAACGACGCCGCATCGATGTGATGCGAGCAGGAAAAGGTCGCGAGCAATCCGCCCGGCTCGAGCAAGGCGCCGGCGCGCACGTGCAGATCGCGGTAGCCGCGCATCGCGTCGTGGACCTTGCCGCGCGTTTTCGTGAACGACGGCGGGTCGAGAATGATGAGGTCGAATTTCTCGCCGGCGCGCTCGGCCCGACGAAGGTATTCGGCAACGTCGGCGCGTTCGCAACGCACGTCGACGCCGTTGCGTGCGGCATTCGCGGTGAGGCGTGCATGGCTTTCCACGCCGGACTCGACTGCGACGACGCACGCCGCGCCGGCCTTCGCGCAGGCGAGAGCAAAGCCGCCCTGGTTCGCGTAGCAATCCAGCACGCGTCGGCCCGCGGCATGACGGGCGACCGCCGCGTAGTTCGCGACCTGGTCGAGGTAGAAGCCTGTTTTCTGCCCGCCGAGCAGGTCGAGTTCGAAGGCCACGCCCTCGATCTCCGCCGTCTGCACGGCCTGCGGCCCGCCCCACAGCACGCCGACCTCCGGCGCCATGCCCTCGGCGGCGCGCACCGGCGCGTCGTTGCGCTCAATCACGCCGCACAAGCCCAGCGTCTCGGCGAGCGCGGCGGCGATCTCCGCCTTGCGCTGGTCCATCGCGAGCGTGAGCGTTTGCAGGACGGCCGTGTCGCCGTATTGATCCGCGATCACGCCCGGAACGCCGTCACTTTCGCTCCACACGACGCGGCGCAAGTCCCGCCGGCAACCGCGGCGATCTCGCACCTCGGCTGCCTGCGCGATGCGGCGGCGGAAAAAATCGGCGTCGAGATCCTGGCGATGTCGCGAGATGCGCCGGGCGACGATTTTCGACTTCGAGTTGTAGATTGCGCTGCCGAGCAGGCGGTCGCGACCGTCCTTGAGCGAAATGACGTCGCCATCCTGCGGCGCGCCAAAAATCTTCAACACTTCGTTGCCATAGACCCAGTCGTGCCCGTGTAAAATTCCCGCCCGTGGGCGAACGATCAAACCTGCCATCGGGCGAGGCTAGGGTTTTGCCGGCGGCGAGGCGAGGGGCAACGCGCTACGACTTTTCGCGGCAGCCCGAGGCGCATTTTTCCTCGTCGCGCAGGGCGGCGCCGGTCTTGGTGACGCCGGGTTCGGGATATTCGAAGACCTTGCCCTCGTAGTTGCGAATGACGACTTTTTCCTCGTCGTGGTAGAGCACGTAGCCGGGATTCAGCGGCACCTTGCCGCCACCGCCGGGCGCGTCGATGACGAACTGCGGCACGCCATAGCCGGTGGTGTGACCACGCAGGCCCTCGATGATCTCGATGCCTTTCGCGACGGACGAGCGCAGGTGCGACGAGCCGCGGATGAGGTCGCACTGGTAGAGATAGTAGGGCCGCACGCGCGACTGGAGTAGCTTGTGCGAGAGCGCCTTCATCACCTCGACGGAATCGTTCACGCCGGCGAGGAGCACGCTTTGGTTGCCAAGCGGCACGCCGTGGTCCGCGAGTCGCCACAGCGCTTCCTTCACCTCGGTGGTGAGTTCGCGCGGATGGTTTACATGCACGCTCATCCAGAGTGGGTGATATTTCTGCAGCATTTTGCAGAACTCGGGCGTGATGCGCTGGGGCAGGAAAATCGGGACGCGGGAGCCGATGCGCAGGAACTCGATGTGCTCGATGGCGCGCAGGCGCTTGAGGATGCTCTCGAGCCGCGCGTCGGAGAGGAGCAGGGCGTCGCCGCCGGAGAGCAATACGTCGCGAACCTCGGTATGCTTTTCCAGATAGGCGAAGGCTTCCTCGAAATCGGTATGCAACTCCTGTTCGCCGACGCCGCTCACCACGCGGGCGCGGGTGCAGTAGCGGCAATAGCTCGCGCAACGGTCGGTCACGAGAAAGAGCACGCGATCGGGATAGCGATGGACGAGGCCGGGCACGGGCATGTGGCTGTCCTCGCCGCAGGGATCGGCGAGTTCCCACGGAGCGACGTTCGCCTCCTCCATGCGCGGGATCACCTGGCGGCGGATCGGGCAGCCGGGGTCCTCGGGATCGATGAGGTTGAAGTAGTGCGGGGTGACGGCGAAGGCGAGCTTGTTGCCGGAGAGAATCACACCGGCGCGTTCCTCGGGGGCGAGGCGCAATTTTGTCTCGAGGCTTTCGAGCGTGGTGACGCGATTGCGCAACTGCCATTTCCAGTCGTTCCACTGCTCGGGCGGGACATCGGGCCAATGGCCCGGCGCATGAGAGCGAAACGCCTTCTCCTGCAGGTTAAGAGCGGGGTCCATGTTCGGTAGCGATCAAACTAGAGGGCGCCCGCGCGTTGTCAAACGCGTCGCTCGACGGATGGTCGCCCGGTATTCGCCTGCTCAGCCGCGGCGGCAGCCTGGCGGGCCTGGCGTCGGCGCTGGGCGTCGGCGAGGAATTCCGCCTGGGCGTCGAAGGGCGGCTCCTTCGTCTTGAGCGGGAGATAGGTGCCGTCGGGAAGCATGCGGCGGGCCTTGACGTTGTCCTTCCAGAACCAGTCGAGGATTTCCTCCACGTGGGCGCGCATGCCGGGCATGACGACCGGGAAAACCGTCTCGACGCGGCGCAGGAGGTTGCGCTGCATCCAGTCCGCGCTGCCGAGGTAGAGCAGGGGCGCACCACCGTTTTCAAAACGATAAACGCGGCTGTGCTCGAGGAAACGCCCGACAATGCTGCGCACCTCGATGTTCTCGCTCACGCCCTTCACGCCCGGGCGCAGCGCGCACATCCCGCGCACGAGCAGGCGCACTTTCACGCCGGCGCAGGAGGCGCGGTAGAGGGCCTCGATCACGCCCTCTTCGATGAGCGCGTTCACCTTCGCGTAGATGCCGGCCGGTTTGCCCGCGACGGCGTTGCGCGTCTCCTGGTCGATCATCTCGATCAGTTTCGTGTGGAGATTGAACGGCGCGACGAGCAGCTCGTTCAGGCCGGTGAATTTCGAGACGCCGGTGAGGAGGTTGAAGAGTTCCGCGAGGTCGGTGGTGACTTCCTCGCGGCACGTCAACACGCCGAGGTCGGTGTAGATGCGCGCGGTGGACGGGTGATAGTTGCCCGTGCCGAGATGTGCGTAGCGGCGCACGCCGTCGCCCTCGCTGCGAACGACGAGCGCGGCCTTCGCATGCGTCTTGAGGCCCGCCACGCCATACACGACATCCACGCCGGCCTCGCGCATGGCGCGCGCCCACTTGATGTTCGCCGCCTCGTCGAAGCGCGCCTTCAGCTCGATGACGACCGTCACCTGCTTGCCGTTGCGCGCGGCCTCGATGAGCGATTCCACGATGGGCGAGTCGGAGCTCGTGCGGTAGAGCGTCTGCTTGATTGCCAGCACGCGGGGGTCCTCCGCCGCGAGGGCGAGAAAATCCACGACGGTCTGGAAATTGTCGTAGGGATGGTGGAGCAGGATGTCGCCCTTGCGAATGTGGTAGAACAAATCCGCCTCGGCTTCGAGCGAGACGACGGTGTTCGGCGTGAAGCGCTTGTAGCGCAGGTCGGGCCGGTCGATCTGCAGCGCGAACGGCATCAGCCGCGTGAGGTTCAGCGGACCGTTGAGCCGGAAGACGTCCTCCTCGGCGAGGTTGAAGAGATCGAGCAGACGGTCCACGACGTGCTTCGGGCAATCGTGTTCCACCTCGAGACGCACGGCCGCGCCGCGATTTACGCGCCGGAGTTCCGCCTCGATCGCGTGCAGCAGATTCTGCACTTCTTCGTCATCGAAATAGAGGTTGCTGTTGCGCGTGACACGGAAGAGCGAGCAGCCCTTCACTTTCACGCCCTTGAAGAGCCGGCCGACATGCGCCTGGATGATGCCGCCAAGAAACACGTAGTCCTCGCCGCCCGGCTGGGGCTTGGAAAGCGGCACGAGGCGCGGCAGGATGCGCGGCACCTGCACGACGGCGATGTCGGTCTCCAGATCGTCGCCCTCGAGTTCCACGATCACGTTCAGGCTCTTGTTCAGGAGCTGCGGGAAGGGATGTACCGGGTCGATCGCCAGTGGCGTGAGCACGGGATAAACCTGCTTCGTGAAAAACTCGTCGAAGTGCGCGCGCTCGGTTTGCGGCAGATCCTTGTAGGAGTGGAACGTGATGCGCTGCGCCTCGAGCTGCGGCCGCAGTTGCTCGCGCCAGCAACGGTATTGATCGTCCACCAGCCGGCGCACGCGCTCGGAAATGCGCGCCAGCGACTCCGAGGCCGAGAGTCCGTCGGGCCCTGTCTCGTGCGTGTGCGTCTGCCGCTGTTGCTTGAGACCCGCCACGCGCACCTCGAAAAATTCGTCAAGGTTCGACGTGACGATGCAGAGGAATTTCAGCCGTTCGAGCAACGGATTCGCCTCATCCAAGGCCTGATCGAGCACGCGCTGGTTGAACTCCAGCCAGCTCACCTCGCGATTGATAAAATACTTCGGGTCTCGAAAATCTAGTGCGGCCATCGTCCTTGTTTCCCCTCTCTCTGCCCGACGAACGGCCTGCGTTCGCCGATTCTGTCGCGGGGAAGCCGGCAAATTAATCAACTGGCGCGGGAGCTGCAAACGGATTTCGGATTGCGCCCGAAATGCGGTTGGGAGTTGAGTGCTGAGAGTTGAGAGAAAATTGCGGACGCGCGATATGCCGACCCCTCTCAACTCTCAACCTTCACCTCTCAACTTTTCTCGTGACTCCCGACGCCCGCGATTTTCTCACCCGCCTGCTGGAAACCCCTTCGCCCTCGGGCTTCGAAGCCGCCGGCCAGCGCGTGTGGGCCGAGCGGGTGCGCCCCGTGGCCGACGCCTTCGAGAGCGACAGCTACGGCAATGCCTGGGCGACGCTCAATCCCTCCGGCGCGCCGAAGATTCTTCTCTCCGGCCACGCCGACGAACTCGGCTTCATGGTCGGCTACATCAACGACGACGGGTTCCTCTATTTCAAAGGCATCGGTGGCGTGGACCCCGCGCTCATTCGCGGCCAGCGGGTGATCGTTCACGGCCGCGGCGGCGCGGTGCCGGGCGTGACGGGGCAGCTCGCGATTCATCTCCAGAAAGTCGATGACCGCAAAAAAGTGCCGGACATCGATGAGCTGACGATCGACATCGGCGCCCGTTCGCGGGCCGAGGCCGAGAGCGTCGTGGCGGTCGGCGACGCGATCACCTACTCCGCCGGCGTGCTGCCGCTCCTCGGCGACCGCATCGCCGCGCGCGGCTGCGATAATCGCATCGGCACCTGGGCGGCTGCCGAGGCGCTGCGCCGCATCGCGGAGCGCCGCGACGAATTGCAGGCCTGCGTGGTCGCAGCCTCGATGATCCAGGAGGAAAACGGCCTCTACGGCGCCACGATGGCCGCCTACCGCGTGCGACCGGACATTTCGCTGGTGGTCGATGTCACGCATGCCACCGACACGCCGCAGGCCAGCAAGACGAAGCACGGCGACGTGCGTCTCGGCAAAGGCCCGGTGATTTCCGTCGGCAGCTCGAACCATCCCGTCGTGAACGCCCGTCTGCGTCGCGTCGCTGAGGCTGCCGGCATTCCGCTCCAGACCGAGATCAATCCCCGCCACACCGGCACGGACGCCGACGCCATCTTCCTCACGCGCGGCGGCATCCCCACGGCCAGCGTCGGCCTGCCGAACCGCTACATGCACTCGCCCGTGGAAGTCATCGAACTCGCGGACCTTGACGCGCTCGCGAATCTCCTCGCCGCCTTCGCCCTCGACGTGCGCGCGGACGAAAAGTTCCGCGTGGAGATCTGAGACCTGAAAACCATGGATTCCCTCCCATTCATTCGATCCGCCGTTTTCACCGTCGCGTTGACGGGCCTGCTCGTTTCGCAGCCGGCGCGTGGCGCCGATTACCAATGGTCCGTGCCGGTGACCTCGGTCACTTCGACGGAGAATCATGGCCACCCGCGGGCCTTTCTGTGGATTCCGCCCGGCTGCCAACGCGTGCGCGCCGTGGTGCTCGGTCAGCACAACATGGAGGAGGAGCCGATTCTCGAAAGCCCGCGATTCCGCGCGGCGCTCGCGGAGCTGGGCTTCGCGGAAGTCTGGGTGACGCCGGGCTTCGACCTGTTTTTCCGCTTCGATCACGGATCGGGCGCGGCCTTCGACGCAATGATGAAATCGCTGGCCGCCGTCTCCGGCTACGCGGAGCTGGCAACCGCGCTGATCGTGCCGATGGGCCACTCCGCGGCGGCGAGCTCTCCCTGGAATTTCGCGGCCTGGGCGCCTGATCGCACGCTGGCGGTGCTTTCGATCAGCGGGCAATGGCCGTATTACAAGGATGTGAACACGCCCGACTGGGCCGACCGCACGGTGGACGGTATCCCGGGCCTCGTCTCGATGGGCGAATACGAGGCCGCCGAGAGTCGCGCCGGCGAGGGCCTGGCGGAGCGCCAGCAGCATCCGCGCACCGCGCTCAGCATGCTCGCGAATCCCGGTGCGGGCCACTTCGACGCGACCGACGCGAAGATCGATTATCTCGCGCGCTACCTCAAGAAAGCCGCCCAATACCGGCTTCCTGCCAACGCGCCGCTCGATGGCCCGGTGAAGCTCAAGCCCATCGACCCGACCACGCAGGGCTGGCTCGCCGAGCGCTGGCACCGGGACCAGCCGCCGAAGGCCGCCGCCGCTCCCGTGGGCGAATACAAGGGCGACCCGAAGGACGCCTTCTGGTATTTCGACGGCGAGCTCGCGAAGGCCACCGAGGCCTTCGAGGCGCAATACCGCGGCAAAAAGGCGGATCTCCTCGGCTACGAGCAGAATGGCAAGGTCGTGGAGCAGAATCCGAAAACGCACCAGCAGGTGACGCTGAACTTTCTCCCGCTTGCGGATGGCATCAGCTTCAAGCTCAAGGGCGTGTTCATCGACACGGTGCCCGAGGGCCGGCCGGAGGGCTGGACGGGCCTGCCCAAGGGTTCGCACGTTGATCACGCGAGTGGCGGCGGCCCGGTCGTCATCAGCCGCATTTGCGGTCCCGTGGAGCAAACGGGGCCGGACACCTGGGCGATCCGCTTCTACCGCATGGGCACGGACAACGCCAAACGCTCGAATGAAATCTGGCTCGAGGCCACGCATCCGGGCGACTCGCAATATCGCCGCGCCGTGCAGCAGTCCGTGCTGCATTTCCCGCTGCGCAACACGGTCGGCGCGGACCAGACGATCACCTTCCCGGAAATTCCCGACCAGCGCGTGGGCACGGCCTCGCTGCCGCTCCACGCGACCTCGAGCGCGCACGTGCCGGTTTCCTTCTACGTGAGGGAAGGCCCGGCGGAACTCGTGGGAAATACGTTGAAATTCACCGCCATTCCGCCGCGAGCGAAATTTCCCGTGGCGGTGACGGTCGTGGCCTGGCAATGGGGCCGCTCCATCGATCCGAAGCTCAAGACCGCCGAGCCGGTCGAGCGCACGTTCCACCTCGTGAAATAGCGGGCTCGATCTGGACGACGGCGGCCTTTGGGCACAAAAAAGGCCGCCCCTTGCGGAGCGGCCCTTTTCTTGGTGGGAAGTTTTCCGAAGCTTACAGCGTCTTCGAGAATTCCTCGATGCGGTCGAGGCCCTTCTTGATGACGTCGAGGCTCGTCGCGTAGCTCAGGCGCACGGTGCGGTCGTCGCCGAAGGCGATGCCGGGCACGACGGCGACGTTGGCCTTGCTGAGGAGGCGGTCGGCGAAGTTTGTGGAGTTCAGGCCGAGGGCGCTGATGTTCGCGAGGACGTAGAAGGCGCCGAGCGGCTTCACGGCGGTGATGCCGGTGATCGAGTTCAGGCGGCCGAACATGTATTCGCGGCGGAGGTTGAATTCCTCGCGCATGTCCACGACGGGCTGCTGGTCGCCCTTGAGCGCGGCGAGGCCGCCCTTCTGCGCGAAGGAGCAGGGGTTCGACGTGCTGTGGCTCTGCATGGAGTCGATGGCCTTGGCGATGGCCTCGGGCGCGCCGAGGTAGCCGAGACGCCAACCGGTCATGGAGTAGGCTTTGCTGAAGCCGTTCACCGTGATGGTGAGGTCGTAGGCTTCCGGCGTGAGGGAGGCGACGCTGACGTGCTCGGTGCCGTCATAGACGAGCTTCTCGTAGATTTCGTCGGAGAGCATGTAGATCTCCTCCTCGGCGGCGACTTCGCTGATCGCGCGGAGTTCCTCGCGGGTATAGACGGAGCCGGTCGGATTGCCGGGCGTGTTGAGGATGATCATCTTCGTCTTGGGCGTCATCGCGTCCTCGAACTGCTCGGCGGTGATCTTCCAATTGTTCTCCTCGGAGGTGGCAACGAAGACGGGCTCGGCGCCGGCGAGGCGGACCATTTCCGGATAGCTCAGCCAATACGGCGCGGGGATGATGACTTCATCGCCGGGCTCGCAGATGGCCATGATGGCGTTGTAGCAGGACTGCTTTGCGCCGTTGCTGACGATGATCTGGCTGGGCTTGTAGGTGAGGCCGTTGTCGGCGGCGAATTTCTGCGCGATGGCCTCGCGGAGCTCGGGCATGCCGGAGCTGGGCGTGTATTTGGTGAAGCCGGTCTCGAGGGCGGCTTGGGCGGCGGCCTTGATGTGCTCGGGCGTGTCGAAGTCGGGTTCGCCGGCGCCGAAGCCGCAGACATCGATGCCTTCGGCCTTCATCGCCTTCGCCTTGCTGTCGATGGCGAGCGTGAGGGACGGTGAGAGGGTTTCTACGCGTGAGGAGAGTTGCATGGTGTGGATCGGGCTTTTTGGGAGCGGATGTTTCGGTGGTGGATGGAGGCTACCGGGGCTGAAAGTGGGATTCAACCAGCGGTTTGAGATTGTTTTCGTCGATGCGGATGATGCCGAACTCGCGGGCGGCGTTTTCGGGGCTGTCGGAGGCGTGGGCGGCGTTCACCATCATGGTCTGGCCGAATTCGCGGCGAATCGTGCCGAACGGGGCCTTCGACGGATCGGTGGGGCCGAGCACGCGGCGGATCTTCGCCACGGCGTCGATGCCCTGATAGACGACGGCCACGCATTTCTCGGTGCCGGGGGTCTCGCGCCGCTCGGGGGGGCACTGGCTGGGCCGGGTGCCGGACATGAATTGCACGATGCTTTCCCAATGCGCGCGGCCGGCGATGGGGCCGAGGAGTTCGCCGAGCCTGGCTTCGGATTCGTCGCCGAGCGGGCAACCGAGTTCCTCCTCGGCGGCGAGGCGGGCGCGGCGACCGGTGGATTCGCGCATGACATTCTCGAGCACTTCGAGCACGGGGCCGTAGAATTGCTCGGCCTGCGCGACGCTCATGTGATGAACCTTGAAGCCGATGATCGACAGGCCGGTGCGCGAGAAAAGATCGAGCACGCCGCCGGGACGGGCGTTCGGGAAGCGGAAGTTGTCCGGCTTGATGAGGACGAGGGTTTTCTGAACATCGGCACCCTCGGGATACGGCACGATGTTTTCGAGGATGCCGCCGTCGGCGTCGGAGTATTTCGCCCAGAGGCGGAGGTCGGCCTCGGCGGTCTCGCGATTTGGCGCGGCGAGGACGGCGGGCTCGAAGTAATGGACCGCATCGCCGTCCGCAAGGTAGTCGCCGTAGGTGTCGCGGATGGTCTCGCCGGCGGTGCGCTCGTGGACGATGTGGCCGGCGACGGTGAGCACGGTGTTCACGGCATCCTCGCCGCGCAGGACGAGCAGCAGCGCGCGGCGGCGCTTGCCTTCGGGATTCGGGCCGAGGTTTTTGAGGACGTATTCGCGGATGAGTTCCTGTGTGCGGCGGTGGCGCGGCTCGGGATCGGTGACGATGCCGGCGGCGTATTCCTCGATGAGCTCGCGGCTGGGGGCGAACATGCGCGCGGCGACGAGTTCCAGGCCGGAGCGCGAGAGCAATCGCGAGAGAATGCCGCCCGTGCGCGATTTGCGAATCGAGTAGGGCGTGATGATTGCGTATGCGAGCTCTTCGGCCATGCGGATGTATTCAGGCTCCGCCTGAGCGGCGGTTTGGCACATCCAGAGCGGAGGGAGAACCTATCGGCGCGCTCGGAACGCCGTCAATTCGCTTTTTAAGCGGCGGCGGCTAGTGCCGGAGGAGTTTCCAGAAATACCGCAGCGAAGGCGAGGCGTCACGGGGCAGCGAGGTGTGGTAAGCGACGATGGAGATCTCGCGCGGGCGGGGCTGCAAGGCGTCGGCGGGGTTTAGCGTCACGCGAAAGAGGAACGTGATGTTGCGCTTGTCCGGCCGGTCGAAGAGCGCCATCTGGCTCGCGAAGGCGACGCGCGCGCCGGTCTCCTCGTGGATCTCCCGCTTGAGGCCGGCCTCCACGCTCTCGGTCGCGCCGACTTTCCCGCCGGGCAGCGTCCAAAATTTCCGGCCGCGCAGTTGTTTGACCATGAGCACCGCGCCGTGGGCGTCCTCGGCCCAACCCATGGCCGAAACTTCCTTGCCCCCGCGCAGGGCGGCTTTCTTCACCGCGACTTTTTTCCCTGATGGCACTACGGAGGAAAAGTAGAAAGCAGGGAGTCGTTCGACAATGGTTTTCTGCGGCAATCAGGCCAGTCCGCGGGGTTCCCGGCGCAGGCGGCCGGCGGACCACTTGCCGCGCACGACCGTGCGTTCCACGACGAAGCCGAGCGCCTCGAATGCCGCCAGCACCTCCGGCAACTGCGTGCGCAATACGCCGGAAAAAAGCAACCAGCCCCCGCGCTTCGTGGCGCGCTTCAGCCGGGGCGCGGCCTTGATGAGCAGGTCGCTGAAGAGATTTGCCAGCACGATTTCCACCGGCGCGACGGGCTTCCACTTCAACACGTCGGCTTCGGCGGCGCGCACGATGCGGATTTTATTCACGCGGGCATTGGCCTTCGTGATGCGCACGCAGGCGGGATCGTAGTCGAAGGCTTCGACGTCCGCAGCGCCCAGCGCCGCCGCGGCGAGGGCGAGAATTCCGGAGCCACAGCCGGCATCGACCGCCCGCCAGCCGACGGGAAGGCCCGGCGCGAGATCGCAGAGCATGCGCAGCACGCTCGCGGTGGTCGCGTGATCACCGGTGCCAAAAGCCATGCCGGCCGGAACGAGAATTCCCGGGCCCGCGGAACGCGCCGCAAAGCTCTCCGCATCGCCGTAAACGACAAGCTTGCCGCGAATCCGCAGCGGCTTCCGCGGCCGCTCGGGATCGGCGATCCAGTCCCGCGCCTTCGTCACCTTGCCGCCGAATTCCTTTACGAGCTTCCGCGCCGTCTTTTCATCGACGAACGCCTCGATGCGCACGCTCCGCGACCCCGGCCATCCAATGAAGGCCGCGCGGCCTGGCCCGAGAAATTGCAGCCGCTCGACCCAGGCGTCCTCCCACTTTTCGGACGTGAGCCGCGACCAGCGGAATAAAGGATTCATTCACCACGGAGAGCACAGAGATCGAGGAGAGGGGAGATAAATTCTCTCCGTGCCCTCGGTCCTCTCCGTGGTTAAAAGAAATTTCATGCCAGCCCGCCTGATCGTCGCCGCGAGCGACTCGAATGCCGACCAGCTCTACGCCACCGGCTTTCATGTGCCGGACGCCTTCGCGTTCGTCGAATCCGGCGGGCGCACGGCCATCCTGCTGAGCAATCTCGAGGTGGATCGCGGCCGCAAACAGGCGCGCGTCGATTTGGTGGAAGCCTATGCCGATTACGAAGCGCTCGTGCGGCGGCGCAAAAAAGCCGAACCGACTTTTGCCGAGGTCGTGGCCGCCTTTGCGAAGAAGCACAAAGCCGCGCGGCCGCATGTGCCGGCGGATTTCCCGTGCGGACTCGCCGCCGCCCTCGCGGCGGCGGGCGTGATCGTGCGCCCAGTCGAGGGCCATTTCTGGCCGCAGCGCGAGATCAAGACGCCGGCGGAAATTCGCGCGCTCACGACGGCGACGCGCATCACCGAACTCGGCATGGAGCGCGGCGTGGAGATTTTGCGCGCGAGTGCGATTCGCAAGGATCGGCGGCTCGACTGGAACGGCGTCGTGCTCACGGCCGAGCGGCTGCGCGCGGAGATCGAGGCGGCCATGCTCTTTGCGGGCGGCTTCGCGGCGAATAATTCCATCGTCGCTGGGGGCGGGCAGGCGTGCGATCCGCACGAGCGCGGGCACGGTCCGCTCAAGGCCAACGAGCTGATCATTCTCGATATTTTTCCGCGCGTGGCGAAGAGCGGATTCTTCGGCGACCTCACGCGCACGGTCGTTCGCGGCACGGCGGACGCCGCGCAGCGGCGGCTCTGGGAGACGTGCTTCGAGGGCCAGCGTCGCGCGCTGCGGGCGCTCGCGCCCGGCGCGGAAGGCAAGGCGATCCAGGACGCGGTGCGCGATTTCTTCACGGCGAACGGCTACCCGACCGAGCAGAAGAATGGCCGCTGGCAGGGATTTTTTCACGGACTCGGGCATGGGCTCGGCCTGGAACTCCACGAGGAACCGCGCATCGCGAAGACGACGCTGCGCGCCGGCCAGGTCTTTACGGTCGAGCCGGGCATTTACGTGCCGGGCATTGGCGGCGTGCGACACGAGGACGTGGTCGCGATCACCGCGCGCGGACATCGCATGCTCAGCCGCTTTCCCAAATCCCTCGAATTATGACCAACGATCCCCTTGCCGATCACCCGGGCCAGGACGCCGCGCAGGTGAAGGCGTTCTTCGACCAATGGGCCATCTATCG
>Ga0070661_100001446_pt1 | contig 16504 bp, 17 predicted proteins | sample KBSC43metaG_FD_64663 | JGI IMG/M metagenome (GOLD analysis project Ga0070661, IMG submission 64663) | Corn rhizosphere microbial communities from Kellogg Biological Station, Michigan, USA - KBS C4-3 metaG | ecosystem: Host-associated > Plants > Roots > Rhizosphere > Soil ...
GAGCTTCGAGGGCGGATCGATTACTGCCCCAAAGATAAGCTGCACCATCGGCAAGGGCGCCTTCGGGCAGGCGCAAATGCGGCCGACCGCGGTTTCCTACACGGATTTGCAGAAGGCCATGCAGTCCAAGGATTCCGGCGGGTCGCTTTCGCCCGATGCGATCGACAAAGTCGCGCGCTACTATGCGAGCTCCCTCAAATCGACGCTGGGCGGGCCGTTCGATTTCGATGGCCTCTCCTGCAAGGGGACCGACGACGCGAACAAGCCGGTTGAGGTCACGGTCGGCAAGATCCATGTCGATGCTTCGACCACGCCGAGCGTCACCGCTCCGGCCACGTTCGCCGGTCTCAAGATCGAGGGCGACGGCAGCACGGTGACGCTCGATCAGTTCACCCTCAAGCCGATCGATTTCACCCAGCCGATCGCGGTGGTCGATGCGCAGTCGGGCCCGATCACCGTTGCCTGGCTTCTAGGGAATTATCGCAAGCTCATTCCGGCGTTCGGCGGCTTCGGCTTTGGCGGGCTCGGCATCAACGGACCCGATCCGGAAGCGCCGGGCAGCAATATCGACGTCAAGGTCGCCAATTTCGACCTCGGCATGTCGGATTATTTGAACGGCATTCCAACCAAGCTCACATCGAGCGCCTCCGGCATCGAGGTGCCGCTGCCGGCCGACTCGAGCGACGAGCAGGTCAAGATGCTGCTGGCGCTCGGGATCACCAAGGTCAACCTCGGCTTCGATCTCAGTGCGGCATGGGACAAGGCCACGCAAACGATGAACGTCGACAAGATCGCCGTCAGCGGCAAGGACCTCGGCAGCGTCGCCGTCGCGGCGGTCATCGGCAACGCCGCCGAGCAGCTCTTCGACATCGACCCGAACGTCATGCAGGCCGCAGCGATGGGCGTGACGCTCAAATCGCTCAAGCTTGACCTCACCGACGCCGGGATCGGCGACAAGATCGTGCCGTTGTTCGCGGCGCAGCAGGGTGCCGACCCCACCGCGTTCCGCGCACAAATCGCGGGAGTCGCGGCCGGAACTGCGCTGCAACTCGTGGGGGCGACCGATGCCGGCAAGGCACTCTCGGATGCGGTCGCCGCCTTCCTGACCGGGACCAGCAAAGCGGTGAACGTCACCATCACCTCCAAGGACCCGGCCGGGATTCCGGTGCCGGTGCTGATGCAGGCGGGAGATGACCCGACGGTGCTGTCGAACGCTGTGAACATCACCGGCGCGTCGCAATAAGGCCAATACGGGCGGGCGGTTCGCGCCGCCCGCCGCTTGACTCGCCGCGGCCCCGCCGCCACTTTCCGGCCACGCCGGGCGGCAATAAGCCCGCTCCGTTTCGAGGCCTCCTGTCCGCCATGCAGTCCTATCTCGATTTCGAAAAGCCGGTCGCCGATCTCGAAGGCAAGATCGCCGAGCTCAAATCCATCTCCGGTGGCGACAAGGCGGTTTCGATCGACGATGAGGTTGTGGCGCTGACCGCCCGGGCCGACCAGGCCCTCGCTGATATCTACAAGAAACTGTCGCCCTGGCAGCGCACGCAGGTCGCGCGGCACCCGCAGCGGCCGCATTTTTCCGATTATATCCGCTCGCTGATCACCGACTGGACGCCGCTCGCCGGCGACCGGAAATATGGCGAGGATCCGGCACTCCAGGCCGGCTTCGGGCGCTTCAACGGCGAGCCGATCGCCGTCCTCGGCCAGGAGAAGGGCTCCGACACCACGACCCGTCTCGCCCACAATTTCGGCATGGCCAATCCCGAGGGATACCGCAAGGCCGTGCGCATCATGGACATGGCCGATCGCTTCAACATCCCGGTCGTGAGCTTCGTCGACACCGCCGGCGCGTTTCCCGGCATGGAGGCCGAGGAGCGCGGACAGGCCGAGGCCATTGCCCGCTGCACCGAAAAATCGCTCGAGATCGGAGTGCCGAACCTGGCCATCATCATCGGCGAAGGCGGATCGGGCGGCGCTATCGCTATCGCCACTGCAAATCGCGTCCTGATGCTCGAGAATGCGATCTACAGCGTGATCTCGCCGGAATCGGGCGCCTCGATCCTGTTCAAGGACCCGGCCAAGGCGATGGAAATGGCCAACGCCATGAAGATCACGGCGCAGGACCTGCTCGGCTTCGGCATCATCGACGGCATCATCGCGGAGCCGCCGGGCGGCGCGCACCGGCACCCGGACATCGTCATGGCGTCGACGCGCGAAGCCATCGGCGATTTCCTGGGCAATTTCCCAGGCAACAAGGGCAAGCTCGAAATCCGCGAGCACCGGCGCGAGAAGTTCATGGCGATCGGCTCCGCACTCAACTGATCACGGCCTTGTGCTGTTGCGCGGCGGTGACGGCGCGGTAACGCTCCGCGCGGTAGGACTTGGGGCGAATTGAGGAATTTCGAGTCGGCGATGGGCGTGCCGCTTTCCAGGATCTTCGGGATCGTTGTCGTTCTGGCTGCAGCATTCACGCTCGATGCGTGCAGTGGCTTGTTGCCCAAGACCAGCCCGCTTCGCTCTAGCCAGCCACTTAACTCCTCGCTGGTCCACGACCTGGCCGCTATCGGCTCGACGCCCGGCGCGCCGATGCTGATCCGCATCTTCAAACAGTCCAATGAATTCGAAGTCTGGAAGGGCACCGGCGGGGGCAGCATGAAGCTGTTCCGGACATACAAGATCTGTGCGTGGTCGGGCACGCTGGGGCCCAAGATCGTGGAGGGCGACCGGCAGGCGCCAGAGGGCTTCTACAACATCACGCCGGGGCTGCTGAATCCCAATTCCAATTACTATCTGAGCTTCAACACGGGCTTCCCCAACAAGTTCGATCGTGCGTGGGGCCGCACCGGCGCCAATCTGATGGTGCATGGCGATTGTTCGTCCGCCGGCTGCTACTCCATGACCGACCAGTCGGTTGCGGAGATTTACGCGCTGGCCCGCGAGACCTTCAATGGCGGCAATCCCATCATCCAGATGCAGATCTTCCCGTTCCGCATGACGCCGCAGAATCTGGCGACGGTCGCCAAGAATCCGAACATGTCGTTCTGGATGGATATCAAGGAAGGCTATGACCGGTTCGAGCTGTCCAAGACGCCGCCGAGCTGGGATGTGTGCGACAAGAAATATGTCTTCGGGCTGACCAATCCCGACGGCGCGCCGCTCGATGCGGCTGCCGCCTGCCCAGCGCGCGGCAATGATCCGCTGGCTGCTGCACTCGCGGCAAAGGAAACCGCCGACAACGCCCAGTTCAAGATCGAGGTCGCGGCGATCGACGATAAGGCCGCCAAGGCTGCGGCGGATCAGCAAGCAGCGGCGGCTGAGTTGACCGCCGAGAAGGCACGCGGCAATTCCATCGGCAATTTCTTCTCGGGCCTGTTCGGTGGCGGCAGCGCGCAGGGCAGCGAGTCCGCGCCGCCGGCGACTACGACCGTCGTTGCCCCGACGCCGCTCCCCAATCCGGGCTGGGTCTGATCTCCCACTGCCGGCGCATGGTTTACGGCTCGTCTCGATAGCGTCCGGCCGCTATGGTCCGTCGCCACACACGAAGGGGAGCCGGCATTTCTGACGTCGTCGACAGAAGCGAAGGTTTGGCCAACGCACTGCGCAATGCGGGCGCACGCCTGGGTACGCCGGCGCACGTGCGGATCTACAAGCGTGAGTCGCTGCTCGAACTGTGGCTGGAGGGCAATGACGGCAATTTCGGCCTGTTTCGGAGCTACCCGATCTGCGCTTGGTCCGGCACGCTCGGACCCAAGCTCCGGGAAGGTGACAGGCAATCGCCGGAAGGCTTCTACCGGGTGACGCTCAAGCAGCTCAACCCGAACTCCCGGCATCGCCTCGCCTTCAATATCGGCTACCCCAATGCGTATGACGAGTTCCACGGACGGACCGGCTCCGCCATCATGGTGCATGGCGGCTGCAGCTCGGTTGGCTGTTTTGCGATGACCGATGCGGGGATCGACGAGATCTACCCGATCGTCGAGGCCGCACTCCGGGCGGGGCAACCGGCGGTCGACGTTGCCATCTTTCCGTTCCGGCTGACTGAAACATCGCTCCAGCAGGAGGCTGGTAACCCCCGGATCGAATTCTGGCGCAACCTCATGGATGGCGCCGAGCAATTTGAGATGAGCTGCCGGCCGCCGGAGGTGGCGACGATCGAGGGCCGCTATTGTTTCGGGGCCGAGGCAGCAGCAGCGGGTGCGACGCCCATCGCGGGGTGGGTGTGATGGACCGGATCATCTCGCTTCTGGCCGCGCTGGTGGGATTGATCGCGCTTGGCGGCGCCATCCTCGTGCACGTCAATGGCGACGTGCAGCGCAAGGAGCTTGCGGCGGAGGTTGCCGAACTGCGGAGCGCGATCGGCACGCCCCCCGTCGCAGCGACCGCCTCGATGTCCGCCACCCCCGCCGCGTCCGCATCGCCGGAGGTCGCTTCGGTTTCAGCCGAACCTTCGTCCAGTGCTCCGCCGGCCGATCCGCAGATGCTGATCCGGCAACTCCAGGATCGGATCGCCCAGCTTGAGGCACAAAACAGCAGCCAGGCTTCGGCGCTTGCCGAGGCCGAGGCGAAACTCACGGCGGGAACATCACAGGTGCAGGCTTTGTCCGCTGAGGGGTCCGCCGCGTCTCCCGTGCCGGCCGCGAGTTCGAGCGAGGAGGCGCGGGCCAGTCCCGCGAGCGCCTCTGGGGACGTCGCGATATCCTCATCGCCTGCGTCCCAATCGTCTTCCGCAAGTGGCGCACCTGCAGTCGACTGCATTCCCACCGGCACGCGTTTCGTCGGCAAGCCTGGTGACAGTTTTGCGATCTGCAAGACCGAGATCACGGTAAAGATCGCTGCCGTATCCGACGGCATGGCGACCGTCTCCGGTGTTGGCCCCATCGAGGCGGGAAGTTTTGGCGACATTCCCGGCAAGGGCTGTTCGGTGATGGTGTTCTCGGCGGACGCCACCGGTTTTGCCGATCTGCGCGTGACCTGCAAATAGCAAAAGGCCGCCCGGAGGCGGCCTCAATGCTCGGGGCGGACGCGCTTCAGAAACTGCCGTGGCAGTGCTTGAACTTCTTGCCCGAGCCACAGGGGCAGGGGGCATTGCGCGAGACGCCGACCAGCAGCTTGGGATCGATGGGTCTCAGGCGCGGATCGGCCTCGGCGACATCGCCGCCCAGCCCCGCGAGCGCACCGGCAGCGGCAAAGCGGCTGCCGATTGTCCCGGGGCTCTGCACTGCGACATCGTTCTCGCCGCTGTCGGGATCGATATGGATCTCGCTCAGCCTGCTGAGGTCGGGAGCTTGCGGCTGCGGCGGCGGCTGGAACTGGATTTCAATGTAGCTCAGCTGGCTGATCACTTGCTCGCGCAGATCGCCGAGCAGCTTGTTGAAGAGCTCATAGGCTTCCTGCTTGTACTCGTTGAGCGGGTCGCGCTGGGCGAGGCTGCGCCAGCCGACGACCTTGCTCAGATGGTCGATCGTCACGAGGTGCTCGCGCCAGAGATTGTCGATGGCCTGCAGCAGGACCGACTTCTCGATCTCCCGCATCACCGTCGAATTCGGCCGGCCATTGTCGGCCATGGCTTTGACGAAGCGCTCTTCCTTGGCCTTGGCGACGCTGTCGGCTGCCTCGATCAGGCGCTCGCGCACGATCTCGGTGTCGATGCCCTCTTCCTCGATCCAGTGCTTGGTGTCGATCGTGACGCCCAGCTTGACCTTCATCTCCGCCTCGAGCTCTTCCATCTTCCACTGCTCGGGGTAAGAGCGCTCGGGAATGGCGTGGGCGATGATCTGGTCGACGACGTCGTGGCGCATGTCGACGATGGTGTCGGAGACGTCCTCCTTGTCCATCAGTTCGAGACGCTGCTCGAAGATGACCTTGCGCTGGTCATTCATCACGTCGTCGTATTTGAGGATGTTCTTGCGGATGTCGAAGTTGCGGGCTTCGACGCGCTTCTGCGAGTTCTCGATCGCCTTGGTCACCCAGGGATGCGAAATCGCTTCGCCCTTTTCGAGCCCAAGGCCCTTGAGCATCGAGTCCATGCGCTCGACCGGGAAGATGCGCATGAGGTCGTCCTGCAGCGACAGGAAGAATTTCGAATGTCCCGGGTCGCCCTGGCGTCCCGAGCGGCCGCGCAGCTGATTGTCAATGCGGCGGCTCTCGTGCCGCTCGGTGCCGACCACCATCAGGCCGCCGGCGGCGAGGGCCTTCTGCTTGTCGGCCGCGATCTGCTCCTTGATGCGCGAGATCTTGATGTCGCGCTCGACGCCTTCGAGCCCAGCGGCTTCCTTTTCGATGCGCATATCGAGATTGCCGCCGAGCTGAATGTCGGTACCGCGGCCGGCCATGTTGGTGGCGATGGTTACGGCGCCCGGCATGCCCGCATCGGCGACGATGTGGGCTTCCTGCTCGTGATAGCGGGCGTTGAGGACCTGGAGGTCGTTGAGACCCTTGGCGCGCAACAGGTCGGCCAGCATCTCGGACTTTTCGATCGAGGTCGTGCCGACCAGCACCGGCTGACCGCGCTTTTTCGCATCGATGATGATGTCGGCGATGGCGTCGAACTTCTCTTCGGCCGTCCGATAGATCTGGTCGTCTTCATCGATGCGGACCACCGGCAGGTTGGTCGGGATCGAGATCACGTCGAGATTGTAGATGTTGGCGAATTCCTCGGCCTCGGTCGCGGCCGTACCGGTCATGCCGGCGAGCTTTTTGTAGAGCCGGAAATAGTTCTGGAAGGTGATCGAGGCGAGCGTCTGGTTCTCGGGCTGGATCTTGACCCGCTCCTTGGCCTCGAGCGCCTGGTGCAGGCCTTCCGAATAGCGCCGGCCCGGCATCATGCGGCCGGTGAACTCGTCGATGATGACCACTTCGTCGTTGCGGACGATGTAGTCCTTGTCCTTGTTGAACATCTTGTGCGCCCGCAGCGCCGAATTGGCGTGGTGCACCACGTTGACGTTCTCGAGGTCGTAGAGGCTCTCGCCCTTGAGGATGCCGGCGTCGCGCAGCAGGCCTTCGATCTTTTCGGTGCCGCTCTCGGTAAAGGTCACCGAGCGCTGCTTTTCGTCATGGTCGAAATCGCCCTCGACGATCTGCTTCATGATCTCGTCGACCTTGAGGTAGAGGTCGGAACGGTCCTCGGTCGGGCCGGAGATGATCAGCGGCGTGCGCGCCTCGTCGACGAGGATCGAGTCCACTTCGTCAACGATGGCATAGGCGTGGCCGCGCTGCACCATCTGGTCGCGCGAATATTTCATGTTGTCGCGCAGGTAGTCGAAGCCGAATTCATTGTTGGTGCCATAGGTTATGTCGGCGGCGTAGGCCTGTTTGCGCTCCTCGTCGGTCAGGCCGTGGACGATGACGCCGACGCTCATGCCGAGGAAGTTGTAGACCTGCCCCATCCAGGCGGCGTCGCGCTTGGCGAGGTAGTCGTTGACGGTAACGAGGTGGACGCCTTTGCCGGTAAGGGCGTTGAGGTAGACCGGCAGCGTCGCCACCAGCGTCTTGCCTTCGCCGGTCCGCATCTCGGCGATGGCGCGTTCGTTGAGCACCATGCCGCCGATCAGCTGAACGTCGAAATGCCGCATGCCGAGGGCGCGCTTGGACGCCTCGCGAACGACGGCAAAGGCGGGGACGATCAAATCTTCGATACGCTTGCCGGCTGCGACCTCGGCTTTGAACTGCTCGGTCTTGGCCCGCAGCTCGCTGTCGGAGAGCTTGGCAATCTCGGCTTCCATCGCGTTGATGGCATCGACCTGAGGCCGGTATTTGCGGATCTGGCGGTCATTGGCAGAGCCGAAAATCGCCTTGGCAATAGCGGCGAAGACCATAGGGCGTTCCTTGTCTTGATGGCGCCGCAGCGGGGCGCGATGGCGGTTCGATCCGGGCCGGCAAAGGGGCCAGAAACCGCCGATTTTCGGGCGTTTAGAGGCGTTGCGGGTATGTAAGAGCGGGGGTTTTGCTTGTCAACGGAAGTGAAATCGTCCAAACCACCGGCCCACGCGCCGAGAGGGCCAGGCGCCACCACGGAGCGAGACCCCAACATGACGTCCAATGTGCTGCCGGAGAAGCCCTTCGGCCTGCTCAAACTGCTGATCCCGGCAGTGATTGCGCTGACCATCGGCGCCCTGCCGCTTGCCGCCACCGCGGCCGACAGCTCGTCCTCCGCCCCTGCGGCAGACGCCGCCTCTTCCGCCGCGCCGCCGCCAGCCCCGACCCCCTCGTCGGTGGTCGCTACGGTCGGCAACGAGCAGATCACCGAGGCCGATCTAGCCTTCGCCTACGAGGACCTCGGCCAGCAGGTGCAGCAGATTCCGCCCGACCAGCTGCGGGCCGTGCTTCTCGCGCAGGTCATCGACCTCCAGCTCTTCGCGCAGGCGGGCCACGCGGCCAATGTCGAGAACGACGATCTCTACAAATTGCGCCTGAGCTATCTCGTCGACCGCGCGCTCCGCCGCGCCTACACCAAGAGCCAGATCAGCGACACGATCACCCAGGACCAGATCAAGGCAGAGTACGACAAGCAGGTCGCGGCGATGCCGACGCAGGACGAAGTCCACGCACGACACATCTTGGTGAGCTCGGAAGACGATGCCAAAGCGATCAAGGCCCAGCTCGATGCCGGCGCCGATTTCACCGCCCTCGCCAAGGAAAAATCCATCGAGCCCGGCGCCAGGGACTCAGGTGGCGACCTCGGCTATTTCACCGCCGACAAGATGGTGAAGCCGTTTGCCGACGCGGCCTTCAAGCTCAAGGTCAACGAGATCAGCCAGCCCATCCAGACGCAGTTCGGCTGGCACGTCATCCAGGTGCTCGACCGCCGCCCCGCGGCCAAGCCGACCCTGCAGGACCTGACCCCGCAGATCGCCCAGCAGCTCTACATCCAGAAATACACCGCGATGTTCGATGCCCTGCGCGCCAAGACCACAATCACCATCCCCGATCCGGCGCTCAAGGCGCAGGTCGACGCCCAGTTCGGCGCCCAGCAGCAGTAGGCCACTGCCGCGCTGTTGATTGCAGGGCCGGGAGCGATCCCGGCCCTTTTCTTTTGTCCCGCCGCACGTTGCGCGTGACGCCAACATCGGGCATGTGACGCCAAAACCCGAGGCGTGACATGGCCCATCCCGTTTCCCCGCTGGCTCCCACAAGCTATCCCGAGCTGCCCAAGATCGCGGGCGTCCGCTTCGCGACCGCCGAAGCGGGGATCAAGTACAAGGGGCGCACCGACGTGCTGCTCGCGGTGTTCGATCCGGGCACGGCGGTTGCGGGTGTGTTCACGTCGTCGAAATGCCCGTCGGCTCCGGTCGACTGGTGCCGCGACAAGCTCAAGGGCGGCGTAGCGCGCGGGCTGCTGGTCAATTCCGGCAATGCGAATGCCTTCACTGGGATGAAGGGCAGGCACACGGTCGAAGTCTCAGCCGATCACGCCGCCAAGGCCCTGGGCATTTCCCCGAGCGAAGTGTTCCTCGCATCGACCGGCGTGATCGGCGAGCCGCTCGATCCCGAGAAATTCTCGGCCGTGACCCGCGATATGGCCGGGCGGGTGAAGCAGGGACCGTGGATGGATGCGGCGCGCGCCATCATGACCACTGACACCTACCCCAAACTTGCGGGCGCCACCGTTGATTTGGGCGGCGTGCCGGTGTCGATTGCCGGCATCGCCAAGGGCTCGGGGATGATCGCGCCGGCCATGGCGACAATGCTGAGCTTCATCTTCACCGACGCGCCGATTGCGAGCGGCGTGCTGCAGGGCCTGCTGCAGCCCTTGATCGACAAGAGCTTCAACTCGGTGACCGTCGACAGCGACACCTCGACCTCCGACACCTGCCTCGTGTTCGCAACCGGCGCGGCGAAGGTCGACGCCATCAATTCCGCGCAGGATCCGCGGGCAGCCAAGTTCGCGGCCGCGTTGGGCCAGGTGTTGCACGATCTCGCCATCCTCGTCGTGCGCGACGGCGAGGGCGCGACGAAGCAGGTTACGGTCTCGGTCGAAGGTGCGACGTCGGACCAGAGCGCGTTCCGCATCGCGCAGTCAATCGCCAACTCGCCGCTGGTCAAGACGGCGATCGCCGGCGAGGACGCCAATTGGGGCCGCGTCGTGATGGCGGTGGGCAAAGCGGGCGAGCCTGCCGATCGCGACCGGCTCAGCATCGCCTTCGGCAATGTTCTGGTTGCGGAACACGGCGAGCGCGCGGCCTCATATAATGAAGCCGCCGCCACGGCTTACATGAAGAACCAGGAGCTCGAGGTTCGCGTCGGCCTCGGCCTCGGCAATGGTAGAGCGACGGTCTACACCTGCGATCTGACCCATGGCTATATCGACATCAATGGCAGCTACCGCAGCTGAGGGTTTACTGCCTGGCCCCGAGATCATCGAGCGTGCCGGGCTCAAGGCGTGGCCGGGCATCGAGGTCGAGTGGGATGGGCAGTGGGTCCGCCGCGCGGCCAACGGCTACACCAAGCGCGCCAATTCCGTGCAGAGCCTCGATCGTGGCGATGATGCGAATGCCGAGGCACGCATATCCGCTGCCGCATCGTGGTTCGAGGACCGCGGGCTGACACCGGTCTTTCGTGTTACCCCGCTCGCCGGTCCTGCGACGGTGCGGGCTCTCGACGAGGCGGGCTGGGACAGTGTCGATCACAGCTTTCTGGTCGCGATGCCGCTCTGCGAGGTCGAGCCCGACCCGCGAGCGCGGCTCTTCAATCCGCTCGACATGGTCTTTATCGGCGCGCAGCGGCGGCTGCAGGGCTATAGCGACGCGACGGTCGACAAGTTGCGGGCATTGCTTCGAGTCATGACGGTGCCCGCCAAGGGCGTCGTGGTTTTCTCCGGCGACGGCGAGCCTGTCGCCTCCGGCCTGATGGCCATCGCCGACGGCATCGTCATCACCGGCAATGTCGTGACCTTGCCTGGCCATCGCCGCCAGGGCTACGCCGCAGCCATGATGCGGACCGGCCTCAGCTGGGCGCGCGAAGCCGGCGCCACCATCGCGGCCCTCAATGTCGCGGCCGAGAACACCCCGGCCCGTGCGCTCTATGCCGGCCTCGGCTATCGGCGGCAGTACGATTATCGCTATCGCGTTCCGGCTCGCCGATGAGCGGCCCCCCCGTCCTGCTGGTGGTCGCTTGCGCTCTGGTCGATGCCGACCGGAGGGTGCTGATTGCCCAACGGCCCGCCGGCAAGTCCATGGCGGGTCTATGGGAATTCCCGGGCGGAAAGGTCGAGCCGGGCGAAACGCCCGAGGCGGCGCTGATCCGCGAACTCGAGGAAGAACTGGGCATTTCGACCAAAACGGCCTGCCTCGCGCCGTTAACTTTTGCGTCCCACTCTTACGAAACCTTTCATCTTCTGATGCCAGTTTTCGTGTGCCGGAAATGGCAGGGAACGCCACAGCCCAAGGAACATGCGGCCCTCAAATGGGTCCGCCCGCAGGCTCTGCGCGATTATCCGATGCCGCCGGCCGATGAGCCGCTGATCGCTCCGCTCTGCGATCTGCTCTGACGAGGGGTGTGCGACGCCGATGACCAAAGCTCTGGTCCGGTTTCTTGCCGACGATAGCGGTGCGACGGCCATCGAGTATGGTCTCATCGCAGCGTTGATCGCGATCGCGCTGATCGGCGCCTTCGCGGCATTGGGCGGCAACAATGGCGCGCTCTGGGGTGCGATGACCAACAAGGCGGCCCCCACGCTCGACGGCGCGGCGACCTAGTCCTTCCTTCCCAAGACTTTCGTCAGACTGATTTCTGCGCTGCCGGGCTTGAGCGGCTTCTGCTGGCTCTCATGCGGCGCCCAGCCGCTCATCCAGACGATTTCAAGCGTCGCGTGCACGCGGCCGTCGGGATCTGCGGCGAGCCGCTCATAGTTAGCCGCGGCGCTCTGGATCAGCCGTTTGCTCGCCGCGCGGCCGCCGCGATCGCGCAGCGGGTTCGATGCGCCGAGTACCTTCAACTCACGCATGAGGGAAAGCGGCGAGGCGTACCGGACGATGTGGGTTTCGACATCGCTCACCGGCAAGGCGAAGCCGGCGCGCTGGAGCAAGCCGGCCGCATCGCTCAGCGGAATGAAAGGTGCGACCCGCAAATAGGCGCCGCCGCTCGTCTCTTCGTCCGCCGCAAGGAATGCCTCACGCAGCTCGGTCAGGCTGTCGCCGCCGATCGCGGCCGCGAGGAACAGGCCATCACCCCTCAGATGCCCGCGCGCCCGGGCGAGAAACCCCGGTACGTCGTCGACCACATCGAGATCGAAAATGGAAACGATCAGGTCGTAGTCGCGGCGCGGCAGGTCGAGCGCTTCGGGGTCGACGAGTGGAATGCCGTCCCGCTGGAGCACCGTCGATGCCCGCTCGAACTGGAATGGCCCGTTGGCACTTCGGCCTGCGGTCGGCAGGGGCGCTGGGTCGGGCGACACAATGACCGCCTGCGTGAAGTCGCGGGTGACGGTCCCGAGGCGATCCTCGAGGTCGGCCAGGACCAGCCGCGTGACGAAATCATCGTGTCCGGCCGGCCGCCGCATCAGATGCCGGGCGATCAAGGCCCGGTCAAAGATCATGGGCGGCATGCGGATATCGGGCATTGGCGCGGCCGCTCCGGGGTGGCAGGATCGCGTTATGGAGAGGGCCGAAAGCCTTGTCAAAATCGATGTCGCCCGGCCGCTGAAGGCGATCGCCGGCGGGCTGCTCGATCTCCTCTATCCTCCGCTCTGCCTCAGCTGCGACACGCCGGTGGCGCATGCCGACGCGCTCTGCGCCGACTGCTTCCGGAAATTGCGCCCTATCACGGCGCCGCTCTGTCCCGTCCTCGGGCTGCCGTTCGAGATTTCGCTCGGTCCCGATGCCCGATCGGCGGAAGCCATCGCCGATCCGCCGCCCTTCGACCGCGCGCGCTCGGCGGTGGTTTACAACGACATCGCGCGGGCGCTGGTCAGCCGCCTCAAATATGGGGACCGGCCGGAGCTCGCCCGCTTCTGCGCCAAGCTCATGGCGCGCGCTGGCTATGAGCTCTGGGGACCGGACGCGGTGCTCGTGCCGGTGCCGCTGCATCGTACGCGGCAGTTCTCGCGGCGCTACAATCAGTCGACCGAGCTGGCGCGAGCGGTGAGCCGGCTGACTGGCGTTGCCTCCGATCCGTCGCTGGTCATCCGCAAGAAGAAGACACGCCAGCAGGTCGGTCTCTCCACCGATGCACGGCAGCGCAACGTGTCCGGGGCATTTGCGCCGCATCCGAAACTGTCGGCGCGGCTCAAGGGTCGTCGCGCGATCATCGTCGATGACGTGATGACCACCGGCGCTACCGTCAAGGCTGTCACGCGCGCGCTCAAGGCCGGCGGCGCTGAGCGGATCGACGTGATCAGTTTCGCCCGCGTCGTGCCGTATCTGACGGAGAACATTGATGGGTGATATCCGGTTCGTCCGCTCGCGGTTCCTCCGGATGAACTTCCCGCGTCCGGCGGAGATCGGCCCGGCCGAAATCCGCATGGGCCACAATGGCGGGCCGCCGCTCGACGATCACATTCCGGAATGGGGCGTTGGGGGCATCCGCAACTATTTCGACTGGAAGGCTGCCTGTGACCGCGCCTTCAAATCCCTGCCGCCCGAAACGGCGATCCGTCGGGCGAAGAAGGCGGAGTCGCTGGGCCTGACCTTCCGCGAATACCAGCTCGAAATCCTCGAGCGGAGCCGCTTTCTCCAGCCGGAGGACGGCGCGCGGATTGCCGAGATCATCGCCGCCCGCAAGCGCTGACGGACGTTGTCATCATCGGGCCAGACCCCATATAGAAGCAAACAGCAGCTCCGGGTTCCCTATGCCCAAGGTTCAAATCTACAGCACCGACTGGTGCCCCTATTGCAATGCCGCCAAGTCGCTCCTCGACGACAAGGGCGTCCCTTACGAAGAGATCGATGTCACCGAGCCGTCGCTCCGCATGGCGATGGTTCAGCGCGCGCATGGCCGCCGCACGGTGCCGCAGATCTTCATCGGCGAGACGCATGTCGGTGGCTATGACGAGCTCGCTCAGCTCGAGCGGCGCGGCCAGCTCGATCCCATGCTCACCTGATGCGGGTCGCCGCGCTCCAGATGAATTCCGGCACCGAGCCGGAGCTGAACCTGGATGCGCTTGAGCGGCTCGCGCATGAGGCGGCGGGGCAGGGCGCGACTTACGCGCTGAGCCCCGAGGTCACGGTGGTCTTCGCTGAAAACCGCGAGGGCCTGAGCCGCGTCGCGGGTCCGTTCGAGAACAATGCGCATCTTCAGCGTTGCGCAAGGATCGCACGCGAGACCAGGCTTTCGCTGCATGTGGGGTCGCTCGCGGTCGCGCTGAGCGATGGCCGCTTCGCCAATCGCTCTGTCTTGTTTTCGCCCGACGGCGAGATCGTGGCGACCTACGACAAGATTCATCTGTTCGATGCGACATTGCCCGGCCTCAGGCAATATCGCGAGAGCGACACCTATGCCGGCGGTGATCGCGCAGTCGTCGCGGAACTGGGCGAGCTCAAGCTCGGCCTCACCATCTGCTACGATGTTCGCTTCGCATCCCTCTACCGTGCGCTCGCCGAAGGCGGCGCACAGGTCATCGCGGTGCCCGCGGCGTTCACCGTGCCAACCGGCGAGGCGCATTGGGAGGTGCTGCTGCGGGCGCGCGCCATCGAGACCGGCAGCTATGTCATCGCCGCCGCGCAAGCCGGGCAGCATCAGAATGGCCGTGCCACATGGGGCCATTCGATGATCGTCGATCCCTGGGGCAGAATCCTCGGCCAGCTCGGTGGCGAAGCCGAGGGCGTACTCGTTGCCGACATCGATCCGGCGGCTGTCGCCGATGCGCGCAATCGTGTGCCGGCGCTTGCGAATGCCCGTCCGTTTTCGCTATCCGTTAACCCTGTTGGCGCAAGCTCAGACCCGTCCAAGAGGTAGTCGGCGTGATCCATTATTCGCTGGTTTGCGACAAGTCGCACAAGTTCGACGGCTGGTTCTCCAACGCCGCCGCCTATGAGAGCCAGAAGACCCGCGGTCTCGTCACCTGTCCCATCTGCCTCACCAACGCGGTCGACAAGGCGCTGATGGCGCCGGCCATCGGCCGCGCCGGTTCGGAGAGGGTCTCGCTCTCGATCGGCCATCCCCAGCACGCGCAATTGCGCGAGGCCATGGTGGCGCTGCGCAACAAGGTGACCAGCGAAGCCGACTACGTCGGCGACAAGTTCGCCGAGGAAGCGCGCAAGATCCATTTCAAGGAAGTCGACAAGCGCGGCATCTACGGTGAGGCCTCGCGCGAGGAAGTTGCGGCCCTGGTCGAAGACGGCGTCGACTTCATGCCGTTGCCGTCCATTCCCGAAGAGCACAATTAGCTCTGTTCAGGCGGCCCGCTCGGCCAGGACCATGTAGTTGATGCCCATGTCCGGGCTCTTTCGCCATTCGCCGGCCAGCGGGTGGAAGACGACCCCGGTCTCCTCGACCACCTTCAGCCCGTTACGGGTGATCAGCGCCTTGAGTTCGTCGGGTGTGATGAACTTGTTCCAGTCATGGGTGCCGCGCGGCAGCCAGCGCAGGATGGTCTCGGCCGCAAAGACCGCGAGGGCGCGAGCACGCAAGGTCCGGTTCAGGGTGGCCGAAAACAGCAGCCCGCCGGGTGCGACGAGGTCGGCACAGCTCTTCATGTAGAGCGGGACGTTATCGACGTGCTCGACCACTTCCATGTTGAGCACGATGTCGAAGCGCTCGCCATCTGCCGCGAGGGCTTCCGATGTGGTGGCGCGATAATCGATCGTGAGGCCCATCCGCTCGGCGTGGAGTTTTGCGACGCCGATGTTCTTGGCGCCGGCGTCGATGCCGGTGACCGTCGCACCCAGCCGGGTCAGCGGCTCGCACAGCAATCCACCGCCGCAGCCAATGTCGAGCACGCGCAGCCTGTCGAGCGGACGCCGCGTGTTTTCGCTGCGCCTGAAGTGCTTCAGCGCCCAGTCGCGGATGTATTGAAGCCGCACCGGATTGAACCGATGCAGCGGCTTGAAGTCCCCTTCGGGGTCCCACCAGGCATCCGCCATCTTGGCAAATTTGGCGATTTCGTCGGGGTTTACGGTGGTGTCGGTCATTTCTTGCCTGTGCGCCTTCAATGTGGCATGTCGCGCCCGAAATCGAAAGCGTACCGCAGGGTTCGCCCGAGCGGTTGGCCAAGCGGGCGCCCTCCCGGCGACTGTTTGGACAGAGCAGACAAGAAGAGAACCTTGGCCCGCATCGTCATGAAATTTGGCGGCACGTCCGTCGCGACCGTCGAGCGCATCCGGCAGGCGGCGCGGCACGTCAAGCGCGAGGTCGACGCCGGCAATCAGGTTGTCGTCGTGGTCTCCGCCATGTCGGGCAAGACCAATGAGCTGGTGGGCTGGGTCAATGAATCGAGCAAGCTGCACGACGCGCGCGAGTATGACGCGGTCGTCGCGTCCGGTGAAAACGTCACCGCCGGGCTGATGGCGATCGTGCTCAGCGAAATGGGCATCCCCTCGCGCTCGTTCCAGGGCTGGCAGGTGCCGATCTA